>CAJIAN010000679.1_pt1 | contig 17586 bp, 11 predicted proteins | sample 9199061 | NCBI WGS metagenome assembly CAJIAN01 (sample SAMEA7708264, study PRJEB35096) | sediment metagenome | biome: marine neritic benthic zone biome [ENVO:01000025]; feature: sediment [ENVO:00002007]; material: shallow marine sediment [ENVO:03000034] sea grass bed [ENVO_01000059] ...
CATCCGGCGCCTTCGATCTCAGTCCCGAGAGCTCGCTAACCTTCGAAGGTTGGATGATGACGTTCCGGGAGAAAAAACCGATTTTCATCTGCGGCACGCAACCGGATCCGGATGGCAACGGATGGCGACTCGATCTCAAAGCGGGTACCAAGGGCTCGAAACCAACTGGAAGTATGCGCTTCGTCCATCGCGGAGTCGGGAAACCCATCACTGTCCTCGCCCGTGAAATCGATCTTTTCGATCCCACGCCACACCATTTCGCAGTCGTTTGGAGGCACGACGTCGGACACCCCGACGACGGGATTCTGCAACTCTACTTCGACGGCACGGAAGTCGCCTCTGGGGAGATTCCCCGCGCCCGCATCCCCTCGGAGGGGTCGAACCCGTTCCAGCTAGGTTCCGAGTCGAACCCGCCTCGCGTCGGCATCGACGAATTCCGTGTCACTGCCGGCGCTCTTAATCCGAGCGAGTTCCTCAGCCTCGGAGATGGTCCGGTGGCCGAGAACGCAGTCGCCTTCATGATCGACACCGGCCCCAAGGAATCGCTCTACGACGGACATGACAGCCCCGCTCATCGTGAAGGAGCGATTCCGAAGACACACACGAAGTGGATCCTCTCCAATGCTGATATGGAGAAGCCAAGTCGCATCCGAAGACGGAAATCCGCCAATGGCAAGTACTACCCGATTCCGTTGACCATCGACACCGGGCACTCGAATCCCAACGGCGGCATCAACTGGAATGCCGCAGTGAAGACAGCGCCTCCTACCGATCAAGAAGGAATCTTCGGGCTGCCACTCATGGACTCCATACACGCGGATCCGCCGAGGAAGGTCGGCCTTCGCGTGAAGGGACTGGAAGCGGGAATCTATGACGTCTACGTGACACCCTTTTCGCCGAAGGGTCTCGAGGCTTCATTCGAGTTCGGGATCGGCGTCGATCTCGAAAGCGTGGACGGCACCATCAGCAAGGTAGATGATGAGGGGATGCACGTGTCCCAGTACAGGTCGAAGACTGCCAAGATCAACGACCGCGATTGGCGATTGGATCGCAACTACTTCAAACACGAAGTCCATATCACCGATCCCAAGGACTATCTGGTCGTCATCGCCGACAGGAGCAAGGCCCCCGCCGCCATTCCGTTCCTGCAAATCGTGAAAACCGATGGCCCTTCGAAGGTTCCGCGCCACGTCCCCATCGCGTTTCGATTCGATGATGAAAACCGCAACAACAGCGCCACCCAGCGCCACCCTCGCATCCCAAAGGTTTCGAGAATCTCTCCGCGAGGGTTCGTGAAAAACACGTTCAAGATCGAGAAAGAGAAGGATAGGGAGAATCACTATCTGAAAGCAGACGTTCAGCGCCCGGGTAAGGAACCCAAGGACTACTTCAGGTTCACCTTCGAAGTCGCTCTCGGAGGATCGCGCCTCAATGGCATTAGCCTGAGAGTTGCAGGCGTGCCAAAACTGCATTGGCAGGTGAGCCTACATGACGACACCGAAAGCGAGGTCGCCGCGCTCATTGGCAGGAAATCCGTCTCCAACCGCCTGAAGTGGTATGGCGAGGGCACTCTTGCCGGGGCCGCGCCTTTGGAGATCGATCTGCGACGCGGGACCTATGAGGTCAGAATCTACGGTTTCGAGACGAACGGGCGAAAACCGTTCAAGATCGATGATGTGCGCCTCGATTTCGCTGCGCCGTAGCAACTCCAGGCACGGCGAGAACTGAACTACATTAGGTTTCCTGAGCCGCGACAAGCCCGCGCACGGAATACACCCTGATGAACTCGCCCACGCTCCGTGGCTGGATGTCGCCCACTTCGGTCAGGGCAAACTGACTCCGCACAGGCTCCACCGTCCTCTCCGATGCGAGGGTGTCGGTGTCGAACTTCCTGTTCTCGGCACCAATGAGCGCCGCCAGATCGATGGACTCGCCCACGACCGTAAACTCGATATTGCCTCGCGAGCCGATGTTGCCAACGACTGCGGCACCGGTATGGATCCCCACCCCGAGACGGAATGCATTGTCCCCTTCGAGCTCCCATTTTTCGTTGAGGCGCTTCTGCGCCTCGCGCATGGCAATCGCTGCGCTTAGGGCATTGTGTTCTTTTCTGTCGTCCTCCAACAATGCTCCGAACACCGCGATGAGCCTGTCCCCCAGCAGGCGGTCGATCGTTCCGCTCTTGCTGAAAATGATATCGACCATCGTGTCGAAGTATTCGTTTAGGAGTTCGACGAGTTTCTCGGGCGGCAAGTTGCCGGCGAGACCATTCAAATTGGCAATATCACCGACCAGAACGGTGACCTCTCGGCGCTGACCGCGGAGTTTCGGAAGTGTTTTCTCCTCGATCAATTTCCTCGCTGTCTCATGGGACACGAAGCGCGAAAGCGCTCCCTTCAACGCGTCACGCTCTTGAAGCGACACTGCCATCTCATTGACCACGCGTTCCAACTGCCCGAATTCGTCTTTTCGAGTCTCGGGAATCCTGGTCTCCAAGTGACCTTCACCAATGCGCCGTGCGGTTTCCCCAATCCGACGAAGTGGCTTCGATGCCCAGCGCGTCAGCAGGATCGAAAGTAGCGCCGCCACCGAAACGGCGATACCCAGCGCGGCCAACGTCAGCTTCGCTGCTCGGTTCATTTGCGCAATCACCGCATCGGCCTCAATATCAACCCCCACCAACCCCACAATCGTTCCGTCAGAATCCACCAGCGGCGCGTAGCCCGTGAGCCAAAAGCCATAATCGTCATGGGTGAACTGCTCATCGACGTATGCCGGCCCAAGGACCATGGGTTCATCCGCGGAGGTGTACTGATCCTCCCAGGTCACCTCTTCACCAATCTCCGACTTGTCCTCCCCCTGTTCCTCCGCATCCACCACGTAGATCCAACGGTCAGGATCAGTGCCCACCTTCCGCATGGTGTAAACGAACGCAACATGGACATCCTCCCGACGGTGCCGATCCCGAACCCTGCGAAGGGCGCTTTCGATCTCTCGATAGGCGTCGGAAGTTGCATCGCCTTGAACCGTGATCGTCTCGTGTGCCCCGACGTCCACCACTTCGGCCGCCTCAACAGATCGAGAGCACATTGCTCTGGATCTGCTTGAACACCGTCCGCTTGGAGTGGCGAGAACCAACGAAGAATACAAGTGCAGCGGTCAGGGTCGCAAGGCCAACAAATGCGAGAAGGAGCTTGGAGCGATAGGACAGGCTCATGCAGGACTGGGTAGGCGCACGCAAGTGTAGCTCCCCCTAACCGGGTTATCAACAATTACGTCTGCAGTTACAGAATTGTCCCGACGCTTTAGCGACGGCGGCTGCGCGGTGGATTGAGAACCTGCTTCTGAGCCGCTTCAGACAGGCCACTGGAGGGCAACCAAGCAAGCGCGGCTTCCGCATCCCGCCGAAACCATGCCTGAGCCGCCCGAGTCAGCGACCGCTCGCGGGCCGAATCCTGGGAAATGGTCGCTGCCCACGCGATCGCCGACGCTGGGTCTTCCCATGCGAGGCGACTGACAAACCCCCCAATGGCCGCATCCTTTTCGGGCGATGACGGCATCGTGGTGAGGTGCTGGCTCGCGGCGAGCGGATCTCTCCGCACCCATTCTCCAAATGCGGAATACATGCCGTCCGACTTCCCTTTCCCTTCCTCCAGTGACTCCAACCAAGCCACGGCTGCGGAAGGATCTCTCTCAGCCCATTCATCACCGACTTCCTCGATGACACGAGCCGCGTAGTCTTCACCGACAAACCGCTCGGCCCACGCCGCGGCGGCGAGCGGATCCGATGCCACGTAGTCGTGCGCGACCCGATCCATTGCCGCTCCTTTCATGTCACCATCGGGCAATTGCTCCGCCCAGAGCGCCGAAGCGCCCGGCCCTTGGCTGCGAATGTATTCGGAGGCAACGATGCCAAGCAATTCCGATGCCTGCTTGTCACCGCCCTGCGCGAGTTCGTAGACGAAATTGGTTGCGAGTCCGAGATCGCTGTCCGCCAATCCGCCTACGAGGCTCTGCTTGAAGTCAGTTCGTCTGTATTTTTCGTTCTCGGGACTGTTGAACCAGGCAATGGCTTCCGCCGGCGCCCCACTGGCCCATCCCGTGAGCGTGTGCGCCATGTCTGTCTCCGGCGTGTTCATGCCGTTCTCGAGAGCCTCGAAGCCGGCGATCGCTCCCCATGCGTAGTGAAAGTCGCGCCACTCGTCCCGACCTGCACGACCGTTCTTGAGATGTTCCCTTATGGACTTGGCATTATCCAGAGTCAATGACTCCAGTAGCCGAGTGAAGGCGAGTCGACGTCGCACCGGATTCGGGTCCGAGAATGCTTCGCGGGCGAATTCCTCGATCTTGTCGTCGCTGATCGGCCTGTTCCTCAGTCCCATGACACGGGCGAGCGCCGATTCCTCGGGAACCTCGGAATTGTCGAGCGCACTGCCACCGAACTTGCGTCGCTCCCCACGATCACCAGGCTTTACGGTCAGCCATTCGCCCTGGGAGATGGAACCATCCTCCGCATTCCCGGTTGGTCGGTTCTTCCACCCCAGCGTTCCGAGAAAATAGGCGGAAATGACAACAACGAGCCAGCAAGCGTGACCGATAATTCTGCGATTCATTTGTCTACGAAGCGAAACGGCATTCTACGTGTTTCGCAACGTGGGGCAAGTGGCTCGCTCGCGTTATTCGGCAACCTCCAAAACCAGCCGCACCGCCGTGATTCCAGGCGCACCGCGGACCACCAGTTCGTCTTCGGTGTCCGACAAGACCTCGGCATCAGGTTCGCCGCGGGTCCACGTGCGGTAGTCGCTGGTCACTTCGACAATCTCACTCACCCCCGGCATCTTCCGACGGGGGATCGTGACGACGATTCGCGGATCACCGGGTGCTGCTTCTACGACATTGACGGATCCGAATTCCGAACGACCACTGCTTCCATCCTTGGGATTCGTCCGAAAGTACCACTCGAAGAGATTCACCAACGGATCCCCGTCCGGATTCGCGTTCGGCCCACTCACTTGCAGGTCGAGGAATTCGGCCTCTGTGAAGCAGATTTCGCGCCACGCTTCGAAGTCAGGGGGTGATGTCCCCTCGGCGAGGTCGAGCACCTGATCGGCGGTCGGATTCCGAACGACGTCGAGCAGCCCCGAAGGCCAACGCACGACCAGTTTCTCGATCGTCGTCGTATCACCCAATCCGAAGTGCTGCATGAGCGAGTTCATAATCCCATATCCCTCACCCGAACGCACCTCGCGAATCTGGACACCCCACTCGCCATGGAGTTCGAGACGCGCACCAATCGCGTCGCGATTCGATTCGACTCCAGTCAATCTGACCTGAAGGAAGTGGTTGGTTCCCCCGTCGTTGAGATACACCCGGTCGCGATTCCCGCTAGGGTTGTTCAATCCGAAAGCCCGCCCCACGTAGATGTCGAGCCACCCATCCGAATTCAAGTCACCCACCGCGAGCGAGTGGATGTGACTGATGGCGCTCCCGCTTCCGGTCTGCGTTGTGGTGAAAACGCTGTTCTGCGCCGTGAACGTTCCATCGCCATCGTTGAGATAGGCGCGATAGCCGTTCCCAGTGGACGTCACAAGCAGATCGAGGAAGGCATCGTTGTTCAAATCGCGGAAGAGGGCCTGAATCCCGAAGAAGGTGATGTTGATGCCGGCGCTTATGGTTTCGTCGGAGAACGTCCCCTCACCGTTGTTCCGGTAGAAGGCACTCGGAGTGTCGAGTCCGGCGATGACGTGGTTGATCATGAAGACATCGAGGTCACCGTCGTTGTCGACGTCCGCGAAATCCGCACACCACGTCTGCGCTCCCGAATCGAGACCCGCCGCAGCGGCGACATCGGTGAATGTCCCGTCCGCCTCGCAGCGGAACAGCCGGTTGATGCGCGAGAGTTGGTCCGGCCGGTTCTCCCCCTGGCGACATTTCGAAAGATACATGTCGAGATCACCGTCGTTGTCGTAATCCGTCCAGAGACTCGCGTAGTTCCCGGCATTCGGAACATCCTGTCCGGGCGAGGCCGGAATGAACGTGTCGATCAGTCCGTGATCGAGCGGGAGATTTTCCGATCCATCATTGCGGTACTTATGATTATCATCGACATCGTCACAGGCGAAAATATCGACGTCCCCATCGTTGTCGAGATCGACGAAATTCATTGCCTGCATGATGATGTCGTTGTCGGGAAGTGTCATCAGACTGAAGGACGTTCCTGCAGCGTTTGCAGTCAGCAGATGGGTTCCGCCAAAGTAGCCCCCGCAAGTGAGATCGCGCTTCCCATTCTTGTCATAGTCCGCCGCGGCAACCGCCACGCGGATATTCCGAAAGCTCTCACCGACGTGGGTGGTGAAGGCCGCTCCGGGCGTCGTCTGATACTCGACGAAGAGATCTTCCCCGTCATCGAAACGGACGATGTCGTCCTTCCCGTCGCCATCCATGTCGACGACACCGATGGCCACTCCACTAAAGAAAGGCGATGCCGCGTCTCCGGGTAGAAGGGTGAAGGTGCTTTCCGTGAAGGAAACCGGATCTGCAGCCCATACAGGCGTCGCGAACACAAGAAGCCCGAGGAGAAACGTGTAGGGGGATCGCTTCACGCATTCATTCTCACCCAATGTGATCGGATTGTCATGGTCTTTCCCAATCCGCGCTCGCAAAGCGCGGTTCGATTCGCTTAGCTGGGAAGAACATGCGCCGCGCCATCGCATTTCTGATCTTCGCTGCGTCCTCGACGGGGATGGCAACTGACGCTCCGGATCCCGGTCCGAGGCGGACCGAAGTCCTGTTTCTCGGAAGCGAAAACCGCTTCAACCATGATCCGATTGCCAGGTTCCGGGTCATTCGCAAGGCACTCGGGCCCAAAGGCATCAACTTCACCTACAGTGCGTCGTTGGAGGTGCTGAATCCGAGCACGCTCGCTGCTTACGATGTTCTCCTGCTCTTCGCCAACCACGAAAGGATTTCCGAACCTCAACAGAAGGCGCTACTCGATTTCGTAACTAGCGGAGGCGGCTTCGTCGCCTTGCATTGTGCGGCGGGGTGTTTCCGAGGCTCGAACTTCGACGCCTATGTCGAAATGCTAGGGGCTCAGTTCGCCTCGCATAAGACCGGGGTCTTCCGTCCTACAATAGTCAATCGCAAGCACCCGGTGATGAAGGGGTTCGAAGGATTCGAATGCTGGGACGAGACCTACGTCCATAAGCGGCACGGCAAAGACCGCGTGATCCTGCAGAAACGCGGCGAAGAGCCATGGACGTGGGTTCGCAACCACGGGCACGGCCGCGTGTTCTACACCGCAAGCGGGCACGACCATCGTTGCTGGAATCTCCCGCAATACCACGACCTCATCCGGCGGGCTGTCCGCTGGACAGCGGCCGATTCGCACACGCCCCTCGAGATGCCGCAACTCCGCTACCGGAAGGCTGCCGTTCCCAAAGATCCAGACAATCCGGTCGGACCGCTCAATGAAATCCAGCAGCCTCTCGCGCCACGGGAATCACTCAAGCTTGCGCAGATTCCCGTTGGTTTCGAACTCAAGGTCTTCGCCTCGGAGCCAGAGATTGTGAATCCCATCTGCCTCGCGTGGGATCACCGGGGACGACTGTGGACGGTCGAGGCTTACGACTATCCGCACAAGGTAGCCTCTGACGATCCGCAGGACCGAATCAAGATCCTCGAGGATACTGACCGAGACGGCGTTGCCGACAAAGTCAGTGTGTTTGCCGAGGGGTTGAACATCTGCACTTCGGTCCTACCGACGTTCGACGGCGCCATTGCCACCGACGGCACGGACATGGTGCTCCTTCGCGACGCGGACAATGACGGGAAGGCGGATGAACGAAGCGTCATCTTTTCGGGCATCAATCTCCGCGACACCCACGCCTGCGTTTCCAATCTCCGACATGGATTCGATGGCTGGATCTACGCCACGGTCGGCTATAGCGGGCTCAAGGTGAAGGTCGCGAACAAGACGCACGAGTCCGGCCAGGGCGTCTTCCGTTTCAAAGCCGATGGATCGGAGTTCGAGGTCCTGCAGAACACATCCAACAACACGTGGGGTATCTCGTTCACCGAGGAAGGCGACCTCGTCGGATCCACAGCCAATGGGAATCCGAGTTGGTATCATTCCATCCCGAACCGCTACTTCGAGATGGTCGGACTCAAACCGGAACGGGCGCCGCGTGCGGACAGCCAGGACCTCGTCTACCCCATCACCAACGACTATTTCCAAAACAACCCCAAGGAACAGGTGTCGTCCGGTGCTGGTCACGCGGTCTACACCGCACGCCGCTTCCCTCAAGACTGGTGGAATCGACGCGTCCTGATTTGCGAGCCGCCGATGCATCTCATCACCGCGCCGCGAATCGCCAACCACGGTTCGAAGTTCGAGACCACCCACTTTGAGAACAACCTCTACGCTTCCGCAGACGCATGGTCCGCGCCAGTCGCTGCGGAAGTCGGACCCGATGGCGCGGTGTGGATCGCCGATTGGTACAATCCGATCTGCAACCATAACCCGTACCGCCCTCACCAGAAGCGCGGAAAGGGCAACGCGTTCGTCACCGATGACCGCGATCGCAGGCACGGGAGAATCTATCGGATCTATCCGCTTGGCTCGAAGGATGATCCGGTCCCGGATCTGACCAACGGTGAGAACTGCGTGAAGGCGTTGGAACACCACAATCTGTTCTGGCGTCAGGCGGCGCAACGACGCGCTGCGAAGTTCGGCCGGCGAATCTTCCGTGAAGAACCGGTCGCTCACGCCTCAATGAACGTCCATTCTTTCGAAGTGGTGCGTCCCCTTATCGAGACCGGCCAGCTTTCGAGTCTGGCCAACGCACCCGATCGGGCCGTGGCAAGAGCGTGGTTTCGAAGCCTTGGTCCCGATCACTCCACCAAACCAGCTTTGGATGCGTTGCGATCAGAATCCCTCCATCCGAAGGTTCGCATGGAAGCGGCGCTGCATCTCGCTCGGAAGCAACCGGATCCCTCCCTCGGCGCCGAATTGGCAGGTGTAACGGACCTCGAAGCCCACGTGGGAACCGCTCTGCGCATCGCCATCCTCAAACACCCCGAGGGCTACCTGCGGCACTGGATCGAGAAAGGCAACCCACACGCCTTCGCGAACTCCGTCCTCGAGCAGGTCATTGACCGTGTTGAGTCCAAGGTAATCACGCTTTCCCCCGGCCTTGTCTCACTGGCCCACGCCAAACCATCCGGCCTCGCGAAGAAGCTCGCCCAAGCCATCGACGCAAAACCACCTCCCTCCCCGACAAAACACTCTCCGAGAGCGCACGCCGCGGACAGACGCATTATTTCACCTGTGTGGCCTGTCACCAGCCCGACGGCAAGGGACTTCCCAGCGCGTTCCCGCCGCTCGATGGTTCGCCGCGAGTGGCAGGCGACCCTGACCGACTCACTAAAATCGTTCTCCACGGACTCCAAGGGCCGCTCCTGGCGCATGGGAGAAATTTCGAAGGTGTCATGCCCGGCCAGGGAAATCTTCTCAATGACCAGCAGATCGCCGATGTGCTGACCTATGTTCGCAGTGCGTGGTCGAACAACGCAGACCCCGTCGAAGCAGCGGCCGTGAAGCGCGTCCGGGCCGCGACGAAGGATCGCAAGAAACCATGGACCACGGATGAACTCGGATTCGATGACGACAATCCCTGAGCCGCTCGCGATCTACATCGAGGGATTGAAGGCACGCGACGTGGAGAAGATAGGTTCCACCTTCGCCGACGACATTGTCTTCGTGACGCCCGCACGCACGATGGCGAAGCACGAGATTCTCGCATTCCTCGCCGCACTTTACCGCGGATTCCCGGATTGGTCCTACGATCACGATCCACCCGTGTTCCGCAAGGATGGAAGCATCGGCGTCAAATGGCGCCAAGGTGGCACGCACACCGGAACCATTGCCTTCCCGGGATTCGACGCCTACGAAGCGACGGGAATCCGCGTCACCATCCCGGAACACTACTTCCACTATCGCGTGAACTCGAATGGCCTCACCGAAATCCGCCCGGATCCGATTCCCGGAGGAGCGCCGAGGGGGATCTTCGAGCAAATCGGCGTGGAAGTGCCGCCTCTCTAGCCGGTTGGGCTTTGCAACTCCGCCCAGTCCCATCGTAGGATGAGGGTATGAAAGCCCTCCCCGTCCTCGCTGGATTACTCGTCCTCGGCGTCACGGCGCGGGCTCAATTCGAACCGATTCCCCTCTTTACATGGGAGGGCGGGACCGACAACTGGATCGCCAATCCCAATGCGGGGGTTTCCTCTTCGGTCGACGCCTCGGTCAATGGCGTCACCGAAGGTACTGGCAGTCTTGAAATCACCCAGTCAGCAGGCGGCTGGAATCTCCCCGCCTTCGGAACGTTTGATGGGGGAACGCCGGGCGCCATGGCCATCCGCGATGCGATCGCCGACGGCATCGACAAATACCTCCTTACCTGTGACGTCACCTTTCTGACCTCAGGCATTCCAGCTAACGCGACATGGATGCAGATGGGGCTTGTCTTCAACAGCGACACGGGACAAGGCGGCGCATGGTCACAGGTCGACAAAGTCGCCGTCTGGGACGGAAACGGCGATCACACTGTGACCGCTCGGTGGCCCCTCTCCACGTGGACGATCGCCACCGACGGATGGTATCAGATCTATGTCATTATGAACTGTGACGGAGGCACCGCCGCTCCCTTCACACTCTACCTCGACAATCTGCGGCTGGAAAAAACCGGCGGTATCAGCGAGGAGACGATCTACTCCTTCGAGGACGGCACCACGCAAGGCTGGATGCTCACCAACGACGCTCCGTTCCTCGAACTCGATGCGCAGATGGCCAATGCCACCGACGGCGTCTATAGCATGGTGACGACCTTCAACGAAGGTGGGTGGTCATTCGGCGCCATTGCCTCGGGCGTCTCATTCCCCGCAATCGATGACGGCCTCCTGTTCCGTATGGATCTCCACATTCCCGGAGGTCAGCCACCGATCAATCAGATCGTCCTCGCATTTCAAGAACCCGACGGAATCAACTGGCAGCAGCAAGACCTGTGGATCGGGGGAAGCTCCGGAAACTACACTCTCGAGATGCCCTACCGACGCACCGGCAGCGGACCCACTCAGCTGTTTCTCGGCCGCGCCACCCCGGGCGATGTCGGGGAGCGAACCGTCTACGTCGACAACATCCGTGTCGTGAAAGCCCTTCCGCTTATCATCGAGCGCACGGCTCCGTTCCGCATTACCAACGTGCAATTCGATGACATCCTGTCGGAACTTGTGATCACGTGGAATTCCATCCCTGGTCGCACCTACGACATCGAAGTCTCGCTCGACGGCAGCTTCTGGGAGCCCGAAGTTGAAGGAATCGTCGCGGATGGCGAATCGGCGAGCGGCAGCTTTGGCGTCTTCGAAGGCGAAACCACATTCCTGCGCGTCTCCGAACGGCCCCGCGATCCTTAGCCAGGAACTACCTCACTAACTCGATCCGATCATAGCTCCCCTTGCCACCCATCGTGGTGAGGGCAATCCCGGTGAGCGTGAAATCGCCGTTCCCTTTCCACAGATCAATCGTGAAGGTCTGCCAATCTGCTGGGATCTTCTTCGCGAGCTCGTTTGACTTCCATCCCGTGCTGTTCTCGCCTGCGTAGTAGGTCCGGATCGGCGCGTCTTCCGGCGGAAATCCCCGATCGGCCGCGAGCTCAACCATCATCCCTTTCGCGGTTCGCGTCTTCATCGCGATCTTCATGTAGCGGAACTCGCCGTCGCTCGGTTTCTCGCGAATCGCGAACTTCCACCCGGGAACTTGTCTCTGGTGACGCTGGAAACCATCGATGGTCAGGCACGCGCTCCCGGAGGCGGCATCCTTCCAGTCCAAGGTAGCCGTCCCCTTTCCATCGGCGAGGACACCGGGAAATGCGGGATCGTCGTCGAACAGCACCAGCGGGCCTTTGGATGGGCGCTGCTTGATGAAGGCGATGATGTCCGCGCATTCATCCGGCTTGAGCAGCTCGGCGAAGTTTGCAGGCATCAATGACAAATCGAGTCGTTTGATGGATTCGAGGTCACGGCGGAGAACCGTCGATTTCAATCCGGCGGCCTGGACGATTGTCAGGCTCGTCGCGGATTCGGACGCGAGAACACCGCCCACCGAGGCTCCGTCCTTGGTCTTCGCCAGATACGCTGCGTATCCCGCCGTGATCTGCGCGGAGGGATCGAGGATTTCCGCGAGGAGCGATTCGGATGGCCTCCCAGATTCCGCGTCCAGAGGGGGGCCAACTGCGATGCCGAGATCACCAACCTGGTGGCAGGTTGCACAATGGGTTCCGAAGAGCTTTGCTCCACGCTCAACGTCCGGCTTTCCTCCAAGAGCCTTGTAGTAGGATGCATGCGACGGCGAGGTCGCGTACGTTTTCGCCGCGAGATAGGTCTTGGCGGCTTTGCGGACCTCCTCGTTTTCGTGGTGCTCTAGCCGGTGACGCTGCAGTGCCGAGAATCGGACTCGGAAGTCGGCTTCGAGAAGTCGCAGCGTCGTGGCGGGCCGCGAAAGCAGCGACTCCGTGATGGCTGCCACCAGCCTAGGGCCGGCATCGGGCAGATGTGCAACGATTTCCGCAGCAATCGCGTCGCTGGGATTCTCCAAGGCATGATTGAGGGCCCTGATCTGCGATTCCGGATCGATCAGCGGGGAGAACCAGTCGCCCAGCGCCTTTTTCACGACTTCCGGTGAGGCGAAGGAGAGGAAGCGCATCGCCTCCGCCCGTTCGTCAGGCGAATTTGCATTCCGAAGCGCTTCGTCGGCGATCGTTCTCAGTTCTTCGGTGGCGTTGGCGGAATGTCTGGCAACCAGCGCGTAGAACCGCGCCTTCAGGTTGGGATCGTCGATCTTGCCAACAGCATCGATGAGCGCCTCCGAATCCCCCGTCCGGGCCGCGGTCTCGCCAGCGCGTTCGAGCACCGAGCGATTCATCTTCGGATGCTCCACAAGCGCGACTTTCAGGAATGGCCCGGAGATGGAACCGATCGAACTGAGCACGGCACTGTCCATCCAGGGAATGCCCCCATGCTTGGCAGCGAGCATGGCGAGCGCCTTCACCGCCCGCAGGTCTGTGGTCTCGCCAAGACTCAGCGCCAATTGAATCAACACGTTCGGATCCGTTTCAGAATCTGCAAGCTTGAGCGCCTCTCCGAGCAACGTCTTGTCGGTGTCGAATCGGGCATCAGCGACGCGGAGTGCGTGCAGCCGCACCGCGTAGTGCCCGTCACGGAGAGCTTTCATGAGGTCCGGCTTCTCCTCGTCGTAAAGCGCATCGATTTTCGCGGAGACCGGATTCCCACTAACGATCTTCCCATGAGTGATTGGTCCGGGCGGACTGTCCTGCGGGGCCAGTCGCCAGATGCGACCGCGATCATCACCGTTCAGCAATCCGTATTGCTGCTGCAGATAACGCGGGATGGCCGAGTAGTCCTCGATGATCTCGCGATACATGTCGATGACGTAGAGCGCTCCGTCCGGCCCCGTGCGAAGGTTGTTCGGGCGAAACCAACCATCACTCGAGCTGAGGAATTCGGATTTCGCCTGCTCTTCCGGCCGTCGCACGCGCAGTTTCGGACCGTCGCGTTCGATGATGCTGCGATGCACCATGTTCTGTTGCGGATCGCAGGCGAAGTGATTGCCCTGATACTTTTCCGGAAACAGACCGGCTCGGTAGATGTGCTGGCCACAGCCGGAAGTGAAGTTTCCGTTCGGCTGCGCCTCGCCCGCACCGTAAAACTTCACCCAGCGCGGATCGGCACCGCGTTTCGCACGCCACGGATGTGGCTTGCTCGTGGGAAACGTGTTGTGGTAGCTGCTCGCGCCAATGGTCAGTCCTGGTGTGGGGACATGCGGATTCCGCTGCAAGTAATGCCACGGGAGCGGCGCCGCGTAACGCGCATGCTGGCTAGTGGTGATCAGCCACCGATTGCCGTAATCGTCAAAACTCATTCCGAAGGTGTGGTTGGCGCCACTGACCGGCTCGATCGCCGATCCATCCGGCTTGAAACGGAAATCGGTCCGTCCCATCTCGACCGGCTTCTTCAGATTCGGCCCGGTGATTCGACCGCCACCCCATCCCTGACTCGCGTAGATCCAATTGTCCGGCCCCCACACCGGATTGTTGATCCCACGCTCCATTTCACCCACCGTGAAGCCGGTGAAGAGCGTCTCCCGGACGTCCGGTTTGTCGTTCCCATCGGTGTCCGCGAAAAATAGGATGTCCGGCGCCGCGGTGATGATGACGCCTCCCCGCGCCACGACCACTCCGTAGGCTGCGGGGATGTCGTCCGCCCACACGATCACTTCGTCCATCCTTCCGTCCCCATCGTTGTCCTTCAGCAGCTTCAGACTCCCCGTCTGGCCCTTCTGCGCTTCCGCCTTCATCTCCGGCCCCACGCGGATCCGGCGGATCGCCGTGTCCAGCTTCCCGCTCTTGTTCAATTCCGTGACATCGAGGTGACCTTCGAGGTTGTAACCATGGATTTCCGTGACGAAGAGGCGTCCCTTTTCGTCCCATGCCACACAACTCGGATCGCGAATCAGTGGCTCCGCCGCGATCAGATCGATGCGGAATCCCTCCGGCAGCGAGAAGTGCCTCTTGCTCTCGTCGGGGGAGAGCGGCTGCGGCGCGTCGTCCGGCCTCGGAATCTCGGCCGACGCCGCAGAGACCCCAAACAAAAACGCGGCGACGCAGCTTCTCATGCGATCACTTGCCGATGCAGAACAAGGTATCTTCCGTGCGAATGAACAGATTGCCCTGCGAGACGGCGATCGACGAGCGGTTCAGCTGATTCTTGCCTTCGCCCATCTTCGTCTCGTGGAGTTTTTTGAAGCTCTTGCCTGCCTTGAGCACGAAGGTGTTCCCGTGGAAATCGATGCAGTAGATCTTCCCATCGGCTGCCGTGGGTGAGGCCTCGAGCTTGACCCGCGTTCCCAGTTCCTCGTCCCAGTGCACCTTGCCCGACTTCGGATCCACACAGGAGATCGATTTGTTGTCGCTGTTGAGGATGTAGAACAGACCCTCGTAGTAGCACGGGGTCGACACGTCGGAAGATACCTTTCCTTCACTGACCCACGCGACGCCCTTGTCACCAAGGACACCGCTGCCGCCGAGCTTGATCGCGTAGACCGGTGCTTTCTTGGGCGCACACACGAGCGCGATTCCATCGCCTGCGACCGGTGACGGCACGTGTCGCCAGTGCCCGATGCGGGTCGGGTTCCACGTTCCCCAGCGCCAGTATTCCTGCCCCGTCTTGGGATCGTGGCCCGTGATGCAGTCACCGCCGATGACGAGGATCTCAGTGCGTCCGTTGTTGGTGTGCACGATTGGCGTGGTGAACGCCTCGAGCGCTTCGGCTTTCGCCTTCGACGGCCGCCTGACCTTCCACAGTTCCTTGCCGGACTTCAGATCGAAGGAAACCAGATACGAATCCTGCTTGTCGCCACCCCGCTGATGCTTGTGGACCGGGGTGTCGCGCTGCAGCACTTGCATGATCACTTTGCCATCGTGCAACAGCGGGCTCGTCGAGAACGTCCAGAGGAAATAGAAGCTGCCGTATTTCTCCTGAAGATTCGTCTTCCACAGGATCTCTCCCTTGAAGTCGAGCGCAGCGAGATGCCCCGTTCCGAAGAAGAACACCACAACGTTGCCATCGGTGACCGGAGACGGAGACGCGTAGTTGCTTCGGTTGTCGGCACGGTAACCCTTCGCCAGCGCCTTCTCCCAGCGGATGTTGCCCGACTTGCGATCAACGCAGTGGGCGATCAACTCCTCCTTGTCCGGATCCGCAGACGTTAAAAAGACACTGTCGCCCCAGATCACCGGCGTCGCCCCCGACGGACCCGGCAGCGAGGTCTTCCATTTCACGTTGTCCGTCTTGCTGAATTTCTCCGGCAGGCCTTTCTCCGGAGAGCTTCCATTCATGCTCGGTCCGCGCCAGTTGCTCCAATTTTCCGCCATCGCCGCAGTCGCGCCGAATGCCAGCAGGGTAATTCCAAGGATGCCGTGTCTCAGAGTTTTCATAGCTCCAGCAAAACGGCCCCGGAAATCACTGTCAAGCCCGGTTGGATCGCACGAGAGCGTGCCTCGAACGCCATTGACGCCCCACGCACAACCGCCTTAGCCTGATCGAAACACCACATTTGCCATGATCAAGAAACCCATCAATCTGCTGACTCTCATCGCTGCATTCTGCGTCATCGCGCTCTCGAATGCGTTTGCGAACGAGGAAAAAATCAAGATGGCGCTTCCCGGCGAGGCGCCCGCCAAGCCTAAGAAGGCGCGCAAGGTGCTCGTCTTCTCGAAGACCAACGGGTTCCGGCACGGGAGCATCAAGACCGGCGTGCCCGCGATGAAGCTGCTGGGAGAAGCCACCAAGGCGTTCGAAGTCACCGCGACCGAGGACGAGTCCTACTTCGAGCCGGAAAAGCTCAAGGAGTTCGACGCCGTGATCATGCTGAACACCACCGGCGAGGTTTTCAGGCCCAAGAACATCAAGGGGAGCAAATTCGACCGAGCCAAAGCCAAGGACCGCGAGGAGCGGCTCAAGAAAAGCCTCGTCGATTTCGTGAAGAACGGCGGCGGGCTCGCCGGCATGCACTCGGCCACCGATACCTACAAGAACTGGAAGGAATACAACGACATGATGGGCGGCGCCTTTGCCGGTCATCCGTGGCACCAGAAAGTCCGCATCAAGAACCTCGCTCCCGGACACGTTCTCACGAAGTCCTTCGACAGCGCCGGCTTCGACATCGCCGACGAGATCTACCAGTTCCGCGAAGGAACCGCGAGCCCCAAGGATCGCCGCATTCTTCTCGCGCTCGACGGGAACGGGACGGATCTGAAGAAGGGCAAGTTCGGCGAGAAGGGACTCTACCCGATTTCATGGGCACGCACCTACGGTAAAGGCCGCACCTTCTACTGCTCCCTCGGACACCGCGACGAGATCTTCTGGAATCCCGATGTGCTCAAACACTACCTTGCCGGAATCCAGTATGTCCTCGGTGACCTCGACGCCGACACCACCCCCAAACCCTAACTCTGCATGAAGACCCTCAGCTCTCTTATTCTCTTCGCATCGTTCGCTTTCGTTGCGAACACGGTCGGCCAGATCAATAAGGTGCCGACCGAGATCAAGCCCACCGGCGCGCTCATTGCTACGGACGCACCCCTGCTGCACGACGGCAAGCCGAATGTCCCGCCGAAGGGATTCACGGCTCTCTTCGACGGCGAATCTCTCGACGGGTGGTTCGGCCATGGCACGAAGGATCCACGCACGCTCTGGAAAATGAGCGCGGAAGAGCTCGAGGCGCACAAGGAGAAGACCCGCGAGGACGTCCGCAAGCACTGGAGTGTGCAGGATGGCGAACTCGTCAACGACGGGAAGGGACTCTATCTGACCACCAACAAGGACTACGGAGATTTCGAACTATGGGTCGAATACAAGACCGTCCCGAAAGCGGACAGCGGAATCTATCTCCGTGGAGTGCCCCAGGTGCAGATCTGGGATCCGACGGAGGAGGGCAAGTTCAAGCTCGGCGCC
>CAJIAN010000900.1_pt1 | contig 17391 bp, 10 predicted proteins | sample 9199061 | NCBI WGS metagenome assembly CAJIAN01 (sample SAMEA7708264, study PRJEB35096) | sediment metagenome | biome: marine neritic benthic zone biome [ENVO:01000025]; feature: sediment [ENVO:00002007]; material: shallow marine sediment [ENVO:03000034] sea grass bed [ENVO_01000059] ...
GATCGCAACCAACTCGGCGTCGATGGCTTTCCCGGTCGCCTGATCGCGCCACGTGCGCATTTCATCGCCGACCGCGGCAAGGATACTCCCCACCAAAAACAGTGCTGTTGTCAGTGTCCTCATGGATGTCCCCGGTGGCTTCGCGAGATGCGGAACCCACGGACTCACCACAATTGAGCGACCATTTACCCGCGAATTCAAGCGATTTCACTTCCCACAAATATGCGCATTCGTTTAGTTTGCAGCGCCCACGAACACTACAGAGGAGGAAAAATGACTAAGCCTTTTGAGCGGGTTCTCATCGTCATGTTCGAGAACCAGTACCGCAGCTACGTGATCCGGAATCCGTTTCTGAGGAAGCTGGCCGCCGCCGGCGCCGACATGACCAACTACTTCGGCGCCTTTCACCCATCCCAGACGAACTACCTCGCCTCGCTCGCCGGCGACGTCTGCGGCGTGACCAACGACACACCGCCTCCCGCTCCCCTTCCCCAGCAGACGCTCGTCGACCTTCTCGAACCCGCGGGCATTTCGTGGAAAGCCTACATGGAAGGTTACCCGGGTGATCCATGGAAACCGATTTGGCAAGATCCGAGCTATCCGGAAAAGGACCAACCGCTCAACGAGTACCCGGAGAAAGGACCAAATCTCGCCCGCTACTTCCGCAAGCATAACGCCTTCGCCTCCTTCCACAGCATCCAGCGCGACGAGCAGCGCTGGAACAAGATCGTCGACGAAGCGGCCTTCTGGAACGATGTGGCCAAGGGAACGCTTCCCGAATACGGCTGGTTCACGCCGGATATCTGGAACGACGGACACTATCTCTACAACACACACGTCGATACCAACCCGCGGACTGAACTTGTGCCTCAGGTCGCCGGCTGGCTGGAGTATGTCTTTCTCGGAAAGATCAAGGCCGACAAAGTGCAAGGAGGCGCGAGTCCCGCCGCCCCAGACGACCTCGGCCTCGAACTCGACGTCGATCTTCTCCTCACCGATCCGGCGACCGCATGGAAGAACTCGCGCTTTCCGGAGGGAACGCTCCTCGTCATCACTTTCGACGAGGCCGACTACGACGCCGAGGGGTACGACACCAACTACGATGGGCCCAACCAGATCTACACTGTCCTCCTCGGTGAAATGATCCCGCCCGGAACGGTGGTCTCTCCGCCCTACAACCACTACAGCCTGATCAGCACGATCGAGAAGAATTTCGGACTGGGCGATCTTGGTAAGAACGATCGCGATGCCGCGTGGCTGCGGTTCCTCTGGGACGAGAAGTTCTCGTGGTCGGACGTCGCCGAGGTTGGGCGTTCAGCAACCGGCGATCTCGCGCTCGCCTGCCTTGGAGATGCCGCCCATCTCGTCTATGGCGATGGCAACGGCGGACTCGTGGCGTCGATTTTCGAAGGGAACGCCTGGTCAACACCGGAACCAACCGGCCTGTCCGGCGCGAACTCGCTCGCTATGGCCACTGCGAACGGGATGCTCACTCTCGTCTTCGCCGGGGAGGGAGACGCGCTTTATTGCGCGACATCGGATGGCACTGGCTGGTCCGATGCAGTCGCGCTCGATCAGACGACCGCCGGCGGCATCGCATTGACCGCTTATCTCGACCATGCGGACGGAAAGGAAAAGCTCATGCTCGCATGGCAAACCGCAAACGGTTTCATGGAGTATCTGATTCTCGAAGACGGCCAGCCCCAAGGCGCGGCGGGCGAGGTTGGCCAGCTCACCGACGGTCCGATGGTGCTCGGGCAACTCGGCCCCTCCGTGTATCTCGTCTACAAGGAACGCAACACGCGGCACATGCGGATCACTTCGTTCAACACCGGCCCGTTCAACGCATTCAAGGCCCAGGCCTTCGACGACAGCGCTGATCCTAACAACGACACCACGCTCCACGCATGGGCACCTGCCGATTTCCACGTCGGCCACTTCGCGAAGAAGATGGCGGCGCTGCAGAACGACTATCAAGCCCTCGGCAAGCTCGCCATGGCCACCATCGAAGGCGAGATGCATCTCGTTCACCGTGCCGCCTACGACGACACGCCAACTGCCTACACTGAAGTCTTCGGCCTCACCGGCATCTTCACCGCCGCCAGCCAGCTCACCAACGGCAACGGCACCCTCAACCAAGCCGGCTGGACGCTGGAGCAGGAAATGCCCGAGGTGCAGCTCGATCCAGGGAGCGGCATCGCGATGGCATCAAATGGCAAGCGGTTGCTTCTCGTCTGGCAGGAATCGCAAACGGGCGAGCTGAAGTATCGCTCCGGAGGCTATTCTTCGGCGTCGCCATCATCCTGAGCACTCCGCTCAATGCGCCCGCTCGATTCCATCCACGTGCTGCGCGCGACCGCGATCATCCTGATGATCCAAGTGCATTTCGTGGAGAATCTTTCCTCGCCGCGCGGCGACTCCGATTGGCTTTACGAGGCTTCCATCATTCTCGGCTCGCTCGCTGCTCCAATCTTCACCTTTCTGGTCGGACTTAGCCTATGGCTCTGGACCGTCAAACATGGTTCGCTTTCCAATCCCGGCAGGGCAATCGCCCGACGGGGAGGCACGCTGATCGCGATCGGTCTCCTGTTCGCTGTCGCAATCTGGGGACCCGAGGAGATATTCAATTGGGACATCCTTCCGTTCATTGGTGCATCCACCCTCGTCCTCTTTCCACTCAGGAGGCTCCCCATCGCCGTTCTTGCGCTTCTCGCCATCGTCCCACTCGTTCTCGCCCCCTCGCTGCGTGAGTCGACCGGCTATGCCGAACACTGGACAACCGGCGAATACCAATACGACTTCACCGTTCGCGATATCGGACTCGGATTCCTTTTGCACGGCTACTTCCCGCTACTTCCGTGGATCGCGTTTCCCCTCGTTGGGCTCGCGACCGGGAAGATCTGCTTCCCGTTAGGCGAAGCCGAGCCAGGCAGATGGCACTTGCCGGTGGCGGGCGGCGTTCTCGTCCTGCTCTCCCTCACCCTCATTCCCGGTAAATTCTCGTTCTACCCGGCGTCCGCAAAGTTCGTCCTCGGGGTCTTGGGTTTCATCCTACTCGCATTCTGGCTGCTCTATCGAATTCTCGATGAGAAGGACATGGCCTATGGGGCCGCAATGAGATTTCTCCGCCGATACAGCGCATTCTCACTGAGCGTCTATGTCATCCACCACGTCGTCCATGTCTGGCCACTCTACGTCGCGGCACTCGCGCAGGAGAAGTCGGACATCTGGTACTTCTATCAATCCGCCACTGACCCGCCGGTAGCTCTCGCCCTCGCCTGTGTCTTCGTCCTCGTTTTCTATCCCGCGCTGGGCTGGTGGGAGGGCCGCCGCCGTTGGAGTCTCGAAGGATTGCTCCGGCGGGGCACACGAACGTGAGCACTATTCCCTTGTCGGTGCCAACCGGATAAAGCTAGGCTTTGCCACGATGAAAACACGGACGCTAATCCAAATCCTCATTTTCACCGCCTTCGCGGGCACTGCGGTCGCCGACCATCACAAGAAGCACCCCGCCGACGACGACAAATCGTTCACGACGATCTATGACGGCAAGGATCTCTCGAAAATCAAGACCGAGGGCAACTGGAAGATCCAAGAAGACGGGTCGCTCCATCTTCAGCCGCGTCCTGGCGAGAAAGGCTGGACACGCTACGGCTCGTACATCTGGCTCAAGGAGGACTACGCGGACTTCACCTTCGATTTCGAATTCAAGTACACCAAGGGCGGCAACTCCGGGTTCTATTTCCGCTGCGGTGACGATGTCGACCCCACCGCATCGGGATTCGAGGTACAGATCCTCGACTGCTACGGCAAGAAGAAGCTCGGTCAGCACGATATGGGCGGTGTGATCCGCACTGCGGGTCCGACTAAAAACATGTGCAAGCCCGCCGGCGAGTGGAACCGCATGACCGTCACAATGAAGGGCGACATGCTCACCGTCGTCCTCAACGGCGAAGTCGTGCAGGACATCAATCTCGCGGAGAAGAAACCGAAGAACAAGAAGCTGGTCGCCAGCGGCAAGATCTGCATCCAGGATCACGGGCAGCCTTTCACCGTCCGCAATCTGCGGGTGAAGAAGCTATAGGCAGTACCGCATCGGAGCGCGGACGTCCCGTCCACAATCGAAGTTGGGGTTTACTTCGCCTTGTCCGAGGTGAATCGGCAAGCCACTTACTCGACGATGATCTCGCCCCTCATGATGCGCCAGTGGCCGGGGAAAGTACAAATGTAAGGATACTTCCCCTTCTTTCTAAGAGTGAATCGAATGGTGTCGGACTGGCCTTTGTTGAGCATCCTGGTTGCGATGATGACCTTCGGATGGTTCGGAACAAATCCCCCCGGCGCAGCACCTCCGGCAGCGATTAGAGCATCCGCCGCCGCACCGACCGCGGCCATCGAGCCGGGCTCGATGACAACAATATTGTGCGGCAGGATGCAGGTGTTCTTGAAGGTGAGTTCGATCATCTGACCGGTTTTCGCACGGATCGCAGAGGTCTTGAACTTCAATACATTCGGCACCGGTTCCAAGCTTACCTTCAATGGCTGCTGCGTGGGCTCTGCCCCACGATGAGTGACGAGGATCGTCGTCAGCGGTGACGTTTTCGGCTCGGTAGCCGCCACCATCGAGGACGGATAGCCAAACTGGAATTTTCGAGCACCAATGGTCACCGGGCGCGCCTTATCTCGTTTCAGAGTCGCCTTCTGTTTCGTGCTATCGGGACTTTCGATCTCCAGCGTGATCGCATCGTCATTCCCGTCGAGCACCCGGACCCGCCCCCAGATTTCGTCGCCCTTGGCGGGTTGGATCGGGAAGGAACCGCCAACCGATATATGGGCGCTGAGCATCGGATTCTTGTCCCCCATTCGGATCGTCAGCCTTGTCCAGCTCGCTTTACCCTCATATCTCTCGTCGGGAACAAATCGCTGTCGATGAGCGCCTGACTCTTCTTCTTTCCCTTCGTCCCCGCTTTCGGAGGGTCGATCTGCGATGGCCAAGCCGATAGGGAAGGCCATCATGCAGCAGGCTGCGCCAACGACGATTGCGATTCCCGGCCGGTTGATGCGTAGCCATGAACGATCGTTGTGCCCGAGGATGCGAAGCACCCGCTGCTTCAAAGCACTGGGCCCGCGTCCACTCACGGCGAGTTGCGCCACCCCACCGCAAGTGCGTTCGGCTTCCAGAATCTCGGAGAACAAGACGAGCGACTCCGCGTAGTCAGCCGGTTCAGCGCCGACTTGGAGAACGAGATCATCGCAGCAACGTTCCCGGGCGGAGTCGATGCTCCGGCTGATCCACCAGACCGCCGGATGAAAAAACATCACCGCTTCGAGAACCCTTTGCCCAAGCAGGACGAGATGATCGAAGCGCCGGAGATGGGCCAACTCGTGCGCGATCACCGTTTCCAGTTGGGCGGGTGTCAGGCGAGTAAGCGCCGCCGCGGGAAGAAGGATCGCCGGTTTGGCGACGCCGACGACGATGGGAACAAGGACTCGTTCGCTCAGAGCCAGCAAAGGCAGTTTGGCGATACCCAGTTTTCGAGCGGCACTGGCAAGTGCCGGATGGTCGTATTCTTTGGCCGTGCGGCGCAGTCGCCGCCCACCCCGCAATGCTACGAGCAGACGTCCGAACATAAAGAGTACGCCCACGAGGTATGCGCCAAAAAGATACGGGCCTACCGTCGTGCGAAACGGTCTGGCAGTCGCCACCAGTGAACTCGAACTGGACTCAGCAAAAGCTGAAATCTCCGAAAAATCCGCTGCGGGCGTCGCTTCCGCACCGGACGCAACCGGCGCCGCGACGAGAGTGGATTCCGATGACAACACCATCCACGTGATCGGAATGCACAATGCCATGAGGACAAGTGCCCCGAGATGGGCACCATAAGCGAACCTCGCAGAACGATTCCCAACGATCATTGCCACCACACCCGCGACCGCCGCGATGACCGCACCCTGCCAGAGGAAATGCAGAGCGGTTCTCGCAAACAGGCTCGCAATTTCTTGAATGGTCTCGACTTTCATGACTGCTCTCCCTTCGTCTTCCGTTGCTTGTTGATCAGTTCCCGCAACTCGCGGTGCTCCTCATCGGTAACCTTTCCCGTGCCCAGCAGGCTGAGAACAAGCGAGGTCGCCGATCCGTCAAAAACCTGATCAACGACTTCGCCAAGCATGCCCTTCGAAACCTCCTCTCGGGTGACCGCGGTCTCGAAAATGTAGGCATTCCCGACCGCCTGCTTGGTGAGGTACTTTTTCCGCTCCATCGTCCTGAGCGTGGTCACGACACTCGTGTGGGCGAGCTCCCGCTCGTAAGTTTCGAGCAAAGCGTGTCGCACATCGCGCACCGGAAGAGGACCCCGGTTCCACAGGATCTTGAGAATCTGCAGTTCGAGTTCGGTTGGATGTTTCGAGGCGGATCTTGGCATCTAAGAAAATCAGCTATTTAAATAAAGGATATTCGATTTAAATAGAAGATCGGGAGCCGCGCAAGCTTTTTCTAGTTAAATAGAAGATTTCCCCTTTGGGACTAAAGATTCAATGGCTGTGAAGCCCGCAGGTAGCTAAACAGGTCCTTCAGTTCCTGATCGCCCATGCCCGTGAGCAATCCCGGCGGCATGAGTGACACACCTGCGGGCGTCAGTTCCTTCAAGTCATCACGTGCAATAACGACGTCCTGGCCACCGACGGGTCGCAACGTGATGACGTTCTCATCCTGATCAGCAAGGAACCCGCTCACGGTGCGTCCGTCCTTCGTCTTCGCGACGACTGTCTCGAATCCTTCGCGGATCTCGGCGTTGGGATTCACGATGGCGAGAAGCAAATCATCAGTCTGAGACCGCTGATAGGCGGTGAGATCCGGGCCAATCGCTCCCCCTTCGTTGTGGAGCGCGTGGCAGGCACCGCAGCGCTGGAGATAGAGCTTCCGACCCGCATACGGATCGCCCCCCGTGCCAATGATCTTCGCCACGCGTGCGATCTCCTTTTCGAAGACCGCATCAAGCGGTGAAGCAGCTTTCCCCCAAACCGCGTCGATCAACTTCGCAAGATCCGCATTGTCATGTCGCCGCATGTCAGCGATCGCATCGGCCGGAACCGACTTCGGATCGATCTTGCCAGCCTGTGCGGCTTCGGCGAGCTGCCGACTCCACACGGCACGGCTCGCGAGCAACGTTCTCGCGGCGTCGCGTTCCTTCGCCGATAGCTCCGGCCAATTGGAAACGACTGTTGCTCCCACCGAGTGATCGGAGTAACCCGCCAACGCGGCGATGGCACTAAGGCGCACGGTTTCCTCGCCGCGGTCGAGTTGTGAGAGCACGGTTGAGAGCAGATCCTCCGAAGGCGCGTCGGCGATGGCCTCGAGCAGGCGGCGGCGTGCGTCGGACTTCGTCTTTTTTTCGTCCAAAAACGCAGCGACAACCTCCTTGGTCGCCCCTGTGTCTCCGCGACGAACGCGCATCGGCAGCGAATCGGGCAGCACCTTGGCGAGTTCCTCGGGAAGACCCTTCATGGATCGTCCGCGATATGCCTTCTCGAAGCCTCGCAGCATCGACGAACGGACGTCATCGTTTGCGGCTTTCTTGAAGAGCGTCGCGCAGGCGAGCAACAGCTTGCGCCGCGGATCGCTGGCGAGGCGCCGCACGAGATTCTCCGCGATGACTTTTCGGAAGACCGGAGCGTTCGATTCACCGAGCGTGGAGACAACCAACGCGGAATCGTCCGCACAGTGTGTCTCGACCGCCCACCAGAGCATCAGTGGCATGTGGTTGTCCCCGGAGTCATCGTGCGCCTCGATCAGCGCCTCGAGGATCGGCACACCGACCTCCGCCGGCAAGCGTCGCGCCGCACTTGCGAGTTGTCCGCGCACTTCGAGTTCGGGCTCGGACTTCGCCAGCCGCAAGAGAGCCTTCGCCTCTGCGGCGTTCGCCTTCTTCCGATCGCCGATCAGCCGAACCGCCCACATCCGGACGTACGGATCGCCGTGCTTCAGCCATTCCAGATCGGAGACTCCGCAAAGATTGAGTGCCCAGAGCGCTTCGAGCGCGAGCTGCCCGTCACCTTCCGCCATCAACTCGCGCAACTTCGGCACGACATCGCCTTTGTCCGATCGATCCGACAGCAATCTACGGGCCGTCTCCCGATGCCAGCGATTCTTATGCCGCAACAATTCCACCAATTCCGGCGTCGAATTCTTTCTGAGATCGAATGGAGCGATCGGTTTCGCCCCCTTCGCACGAACGCGAAACAACCGGCCGTCCTTCTTGCTGATCTTGCCCTCGTAGTTCCGGTAGTGATTCACCTGTCGGTCGTACCAGTCGCCGAAATACAACGCACCATCGGGACCGAAATCGACATAGACCGGCCGAAACCAACCGTGCGGACTGTCCACCGGCAAATCGATGTAGTCGCTGCGGAATCCGAGACCATCACGTTCCAAGGTCGATACGCCGAAACGTCCGATGACGGGATTCGCCCATGCCAGTCCGCCTTCGTAGCGCTCGGGAAGCGCACCTCCCTCGTAGACGCAGATGCTCGTCGTCACCCGTTTGAAACTGGGATGCGCGATCGCCTGGAAGTACCCGTAGGCGTATGGATTCGAGAGTTCACCGTGCTTCTTGAAGGTCTTGTTGTAGTACGCGGCCTGCAGGTAGAAGAACCCGGGCGAGCCCCCATTGTGCCCGGCGAAGAGGCGCCCCTTGGAATCGAATTCGCAGCTCCAGATATTGCCGCCACCTTCCGCGAAGATCTCATAGCGCTTTTCGTCGGGATGGTAGCGCCACATCATCTGCCCAATGGCGCGCACCGGCTCCGCATCGGAACCCGGAATGGTGATCGCCGAACTCACCGTCGATCCCTGCGAGGCGTACAACCACCCGTCCGGCCCCCAACTCAATGCAGCCGGGATCGAATGCGTGTCCTCGATGCCGAATCCCTGCAGCAAGACCTCGGGATCGCCATCGGGAACGTCATCATCGTTCTTGTCCGCATAGAACAGCAGATACGGCGGCTGCAAAACGAACACGCCTCCCCTTCCCCGAACGCAACTGGTCGCGAGATTGAGTCCATCGAGGAACACCTTCACCTTGTCGAACATTCCGTCGCCGTTCGTATCCTCATGAATCGTGATCTGGTCCTTCCCGGGAACAAAATCGGGATGCCCCGGAGGCGCGGGCACGCGGTCGTAGACCGCACGCCAGTGCTTGTCCTTGCTCACGAGCTTTAACCCGGCCGGCTCCGGATACTGCCGATACTGCACAATCCACATCCGACCGCGTTCGTCGAAATCGAGAAATGACGGCTGCTCGACCACCGGTTCGGACGCCAGAAGATCGATCTCGATGTCGTCCATGGTGGTGATCGACTTGAACACCTCCTCCGCGGACAGCGGCTTGTCATCGGCTTCCTTCTTGCGGTCTTTGCGCGGATCGGTGGTGTCGGCGAAGGCGGCGTCGCACGACAGGAGAAGAAGGCAGGCGAGGAGACGATTCATGGGCGAGAACATCGTAGACAGCACGCTCCGCGTGATGCAACCTCACACGGAGTGTGAGGAATACCATGCGCCAGCCATCCCAACCGCACTTTCCGCGCACGACGACCCGCCGGGACTTCCTCGCCAAAGCCGGCGGCGGGTTCGGGGCGCTCGCCTTCGCGCACATGGCGTCGGCCGGGTCGGTGGGACAAACGCATTTCCGAGCCCGGGCGAAGCGGGTGATCTATTTGTTCATGCACGGAGGTCCGAGCCACATGGACCTCTGGGATGCGAAGCCCGATCTGATCAAACATGCCGGCCAACCTCTGCCCGAAAGCTTCGGCTCGGTGATGACACGTCGCAAAGTGGCGAAGAATCCGCTGATGGCGCCGGTAAAGCCATTCCGCCCGCGCGGGCAGTCGGGTCTCGAGATCAGCGACTTTCTCCCGCACATGGCGGAACTCGCGGATGAGCTCTGCGTGCTGCGCAGCTGCCATGGTGACAGCGTGAATCATCCGCAATCGGTCTATCAGATGAACACGGGCTCGATCCTTATGGGCAAGCCGAGCCTTGGCAGCTGGGTCGCCTACGGACTCGGTTCGGAAAACGAGGACATGCCCGCCTTCGTCGTCATGCCCGATCCAAAAGGCGGGCTCAAGGGCGGACCGCCCGCATGGGGGAGCGGCTTCCTTCCGGCAACCTACCAGGGCACGACCATGCGTTCGGGGCCGAATCCGATTCTCAACCTGCGACCTCCCGAAGGCGTCTCGCCTGAACGTCAGGCGCGCATCGGAGCGTTTGCCAACCGGCTCGGCCAGCGCCATCTCGAAGAACGAGATCATGATGACGCGTTGCTCGCCCGGATCCAATCCTACGAACTCGCCTTCCGCATGCAGTCCGCCGCGCCCGAGATCGTCGACATCTCTCGCGAGTCGGAAGCGACTCGAAAACTCTACGGCATCGATCGCAAGGAGACGCAGGAGTTCGGCACTCGCTGCTTGCTCGCCCGGCGGATGATCGAGCGGGGCGTGCGATTCGTACAGCTTTATTCCGGCGACACCAATGGCTGGGACGCACACAAGGACGTCCTCAAGAATCACACCCAATATTCCCGGGCAACCGACAAACCAGTGGCGGGCCTGCTGCGAGATCTGAAGTCGCGGGGCCTGCTCGACGACACGCTCGTCATCTGGGGAGGCGAATTCGGACGCATGCCGATGAGCGAACAGGGTACCGGTCGCGACCACAATCCATGGGGCTACAGCGTGGTCATGGCCGGAGCCGGAGTGCGCGGCGGCATGGCCTACGGCGCGACGGATGCGATCGGACTCCGCGCGGAGAAGGACAAGGTGCACATTCACGATCTGCACGCGACGGTTCTGCATCTGCTAGGAATGAATCACGAGGAACTTACCTATTTCCACAATGGACGGGACGAGCGGCTGACGGATGTGGCGGGAAAAGTGGTCACGGGGATCCTCTCATGAGGGCTTCGACGGTAGCGGAACTTGCAAAAAGTTCCGACGACGGTGAGTGCGCACGGCATCGCGACGCTCGCATGAAGATTTGGCATCTTCAGCTACTGGCTGTTCTCATCGTCAGCGGCGTGTGTGCGGAAGAGGAAGCCGAACTCCCGATCACCGAAGAAGACCGCAAGCACTGGGCATTCCGACCACTCCAACAGTCCGCCCACTCGAACATCGATGCATTCATCGTGGAGAAACTTCGGGCTGCGGGGCTGGACTTCGCACCCGAAGCCGATCGATTCACCCTCATTCGCCGTCTGAGCTTCGATCTCACCGGCCTGCCGCCGACACCGGAGGAGATCGACGCGTTTGTCGCCTCGCGGTCGCCCCGCGCCTACGAGGAACTGGTCGATCGCTTGCTTGCCTCGCCTGCCTATGGCGAACGCTGGGCGCAGCATTGGCTGGATGTCGTGCGCTATGCGGAGAGCGACGGGTTCGAGTTCGACCACGAACGCAAGGAGGCATGGCGCTACCGCGATTGGGTCATTCAGGCACTCAATGTGGACATGCCGTACGACCAATTCATCCGCTGGCAAATCGCCGGAGACGAACTCGCTTCCGACGACCCAGCCGCCTCCATCGCCACCGGTTTCCTCGTCGCTGGCCCGGACATGATCGATATCAATCTCGCCACCGAACGCCGACACAACATCCTCAACGAGATGACATCCACGGTTGGCGCGGCTTTCCTCGGAGTGAGCCTTCGCTGCGCGCAGTGTCACCATCACAAGGCCGATCCGATCAGCATTCAGGATTTCTACCGTCTTCGGGCGTTCTTTGCGAACGCCGTGGTGGATCCGAAGAAGAGCAAGCAGCTGCCGCGCGTCGTGAAAGAGTCCTCACCGATGCCCCCGCCATCGCACGTGATGGTGCGCGGAGATTTTCACCGACCCGGCGAGCAGATCGAGCCAGCCTTTCTCCGGGTGCTCAATCGAGGCCCGAAGAAGATCCCGATCCCTCCCGGCAGTGCGACCTCGTCCTACCGACGCACCTCGCTCGCGCAGTGGATCGCGGCACCCGACAATCCGCTCGCCCTGCGCGTGATGGCCAACCGCCTATGGCAGTTCCACTTCGGAGGACGCGGAATCGTCAGCACGCCAAACGACTTCGGGCGGAAAGGTGCCGCACCCTCACACCCCGAGCTGCTCGACTGGCTCGCGAGCGGGCTTCCAAAAGGCGGTTGGAGCTTGAAAGAAATGCATCGGCTCATCGTGAACTCGAAAACCTATCGGCAGACGTCCAAGGGCACGGGTGACTCGTGGGCAGAAGCTATCGAGGTCGATCCCGATAACCGTCTCTACTCGAGATTTCCGCGAAGGCGACTGAGCGGCGAGGAGATTCGCGATGCGATGCTAGCCGCAAGCGGGAATCTGAATCGAAAGATGGGCGGGCCTGGTATCCGCCCTCCGCTTCCCCGAGAAGTGACGAGCACCCTGCTCAAGAAACAGTGGGAAGTCACCAAAGATACCTCGGAGCACACCCGACGCAGCGTCTACCTCTTTGTCCGTCGCAACCTCCGCTATCCGATGTTCGACGTTTTCGACCGGCCCGATACAAACGCGAGCTGTGCGCGACGAAACGTCACCACCATCGCTCCCCAGGCGCTGACGCTACTGAATTCCGAACTTTCCCGGGACCTCTCGCGGTCAATGGCGAAATCGGTGCCGGAGGGAGACGCCATCCGTTCTGCCTATCTGCGCATCTATGGACGGCCGCCGACAGAAATCGAACGCACTGAATCGGCGGAGTTCGTGAATCAGCAGACGACGCTTGTGGGGTCAAAATCGGAAGCGCTCGCCGATTTATGCCTCGCGCTTTTCAACTCCAACGAAGCGGTCTATGTCGATTAGTCGGACCTGCTTGCTGGCTCTGTTCGCCAGCACACAATGGCTCTCCGCTTCCGATTTTGGAATCTCGTTCCATTTCAGCGGCGCGACTACCGGGGATCTCGATCCCGCGAATCCACCCGTCATTCAGGGCAGTGTCGTCGACACCGCGGCGACCACTTGGCATACGATTGACGCTGGCGGCCAAAACAACCCCGCTCCATTCGGGACGATCAATCTTCCAAACGGGGTGACCGTCTCCGGCAGCGGCGGTTGGTCTCAGGACAACGGCATCGCCGTCGCTGCCAACAACAAGGATTGGGTCATGATGAATGGCTGGATCGGATTCAAGGAAACGGAAACGCTCACCATCGCCAACATTCCCACCGCACTTCAGAACACCGGCTATCGGGTAGCGATCTACGGCGACTCGAACACGACGAACCGGACGATGCACTACACCCTTGGCGGAACGACGAAAACGATCATCGACTCCGCGAACTTCTCGGGCACGTTCACGGATGGCGCGAACTTCGTGGAGTTCGATGGCCTGAACGCGTCTTCGTTCACCATCGTGGGGAACCAACCCGGCACGTCGGGACGCTCGGCGATCAACGGCATCCTGATTGTCCCGGATGTCGACACTCCGGAGGTCGTCTCGTTCGACACCGATGATACCTACGTTTCCTCTGGACAATCCGCGACGCTTTCCTGGCAGACGCAGCATGCGACGACGGTGGAACTCGATGCTGCCCCTGTTGCACTGAACGGCTCACTCGTTGTCAGCCCTACGACGACGACCACCTACACCCTACGCGCAAGTGCCAACGGACTTCCCGATGCGGTCGTCGAGTTGACGATCCACGTCGGCCCGCCGCGCCCGAACATTCTCCTTTTCATCGTCGACGACATGGGCTGGCAGGACACGTCCGTTCCCTTCCACCACGACGCTGCGGGCACTCCGATCATCACCAGCAGGAATACGCGCTACCGCACCCCCAACATGGAGACGCTGGCCACCCAGGGGATGAAGTTCTCGAACGCCTGCGCCTTTCCCGTCTGCACACCGACGCGTACTTCGATTCTGACCGGCCTGCACGCGGCACGCCATCGCGTGACGACGTGGACGAATCGGAACACACCTAGCGACACGGCGAGCATTCCTGCGGGCAGCCCGATGCGACACCCGCCAAGTTGGGCAAAGGCCGGCATGTCCGACGAACTCCGCGCCCTCGCGCTCCCGCAATTGCTCAAGGACGCCGGCTACCGAACGATCCAAGCCGGCAAAGCCCACTTCGGACCGAACTCGACGGTCAACGGCAATCCCCTGAACCACGGATTCGACGTGAACATCGGGGGCGACGGCGGCGGCAGCCCGGGATCCGGCGGCTACTACGGCACGAACAACTTCGGCGCCGTGCCTGGTCCGCAGCTCAATGCCTACCACGGTCAGGATATCTTTCTCACCGAGGCGCTGACGCTCGAGATCAACAAGGAGATCGAGAACTCGGTCAACGCAGGCCAGCCCTTCTTCGCCTGCATGTCGCACTACGCAGTCCACGCTCCGTTTCTCGCCGACGCGCGCTTCACCGCCAATTATCCATCGCTCTCCGGCAGCCAACTCGCGTTCGCCACGCTCATCGAAGGCATGGACAAGTCCCTCGGCGACATCCTTGCCAAACTGAATGCGCTCGGTGTTTCCGAGGACACTCTGGTCATCTTCATGGGGGACAACGGGAGTGACTCGCCACAGGGAACACCTTCGCTCCCGCTCTCGGGCAAGAAGGGCCATGCCAAGGAAGGGGGCAACCGGGTTCCCCTCATCGCCGCATGGGCGACGCCGAATCCAGCGAACACGTTTCAGAGTTCCCTAAGCATCCCACAAGGATCGCTCGAAACCGACATCGTCACCTGCATGGACATCTACCCCACCGTTCTCGACGTGGCAGCGGTTCCTTTCATCCAGCCAATCGACGGCCTAAGCCTCCTTCCTTACTTTCGCGCCGACCCGGGAACGCATCGCCCGCAGGAGTTTCTCGTGCACTTCCCCCATCCGCACCAATACGAAGACTTTTACGGATCGCTCCGGCAGGACAGCTGGAAGCTCATCTGGCGCTACGTCGACGGAATCGACGATTGGCAACTCTACGATCTCGCCACCGATATCGACGAATCCGACGATCTCTTCGCGAACACCACGCACCAACCGCAACTGATCTCGATGGCGCGGCAGTTTGCTCGGCAGCTTGTCGAGATGGATGCGCTCTACGCGGTGAACGTCAATGGCTCCGTGCCCAAGCCGCCGATCATGCCCGATTTTCCCGCCGTCGACACCGACGGCGACGGCATTTCGGATACGAACGAGGATCCGAACCGCAACGGCATCCGCGACTCCTCCGAAACTGACCCCGATCTTCTCGATACCGACGCCGATGGAACGGGCGACGGAGCGGAGGTCGCCACCGGAACCGATCCCTTGAATCCCTCAAGCAGCTTCACCGCCACCCTCGATTCCAGCACCGGCGACACTATCCTGAGCTGGCCATCCGCACCCGGATCGACGTTCGACGTGCAGTGCTCGCAAACTCTCGACGCGAACGACTGGCAGGATGTGTTCACGGATGTTGCCGCTTCGGCGGCGGAGTCGTTCACCAGTGTGATTGTCGATCCAGTCGGCAGTGGGCGGCGATTCTACCGGGTTGTGTTGAATCCATAGATGCGTAGCTCGCCATTTCAATGGCGAGTGAGGACGTATCAAGGCCTCGAGAGGCACTCGACTTTGGAAAGTCAAGCTACGCCCCCGGCTGTCGAGAGGAGGACACGCAACCCATCGTATCGCCCCTAGAACTCCGCTAGCACCGCATCGATCTTCTTCGTCTGCTCGTCGGTGTTGCGAACCGTCTTGAGGATTCCGCGCACGCGGTCCACTTCCCCTTCACTCAATTGTTCGAGCCACGGTTTGAGCTGCTCTGCCCGACGATGGGCGAAGCTGTAGGCGACGGCGTTGATTGCGGTGTCACGCTGCGGTCCCTCCGGGAGACCCGTCGCCCATTCGGTGGCCTGCGCCGGTTGCATCGAAAGCCAGCTTGAGACAACCCCCCGCCGCGCCTCGGCGCGCCGGTCTTCGGGCAGGCCGTCCGCCCACGCCAGCGCCGCCTGCGGGCTCTTTCGAACCTGGGCTTCGGCGGCTTCGTGAATCACGCGCGAATCCAAGATGTGCCCGTGTTCGCTCTCGACGATCGCGAACAGGTTCTCGGGATCGTTCCAGATGAAATGCCAGTAAACATCCTCCAGCGCCTTCTTTGCGAGCTTGTGATCTTCGAGACCTCCCAACCAATCGACCGCCTCCCTAATCTTCTCCGGTTGATCCCGCTTCACCCATGACCGGAGGAGTTCCTTTGCCGCTTCGAGCTGGGCACCGCCCGGGTTCATTTCGGTTACTAGCGCCGCCGCCGAATGCGGATCCTCCTTCGCAGCCGCACTCACAAGCGATCCGATCGCATCTGCACGCGCCTGGGATTTCAGATTCTCCTGAGCCCATTTGAGAGCCGCCCCTGCATCGTGCTTGCCCCATTCGGCAAGGAGCCCACGAGCCAGTCTTCCGCGAAACGCGATACTCTCCTGTTCGCTTGCGAAGGCGCTGGCCGCGTCGAGATCTTGTGCGGCCCACACTTCCATCGCTTTGCTGGCGAACTGTTCCTGCTTCTTGCCTCCGAGCTCCAACGCGAAGGTGAGCGCGGCTTCAGGATCGACTTTTGCCCACGCCTTGCCCACGGCACCAAGCGCCTCGAGTCCAGCGTGGTCAGCGTTGATCTTGGCGACGCGTTCGGCGGCTTCGCGGGGACTGGACTCCGCCCACTCCGCGAGTTTCTTCATGTCGGGGATGAAATGCCGGACGTTCCATCGTTCCAAGACTTCCAGTCCCGCTTCGGGGTTGGCGAGCATGAGGTAATGGGAAGCGGTCATGCGCGTGCTGTCGATTCTAGGATACAATTGCTCGTCGTCCAACGCGGCGATCAAGGCCTTCGGATCGCTCCTGGACCATTCCGTGAGCAGCGTCCGCATCAGTCCGGAATTGGTCCGGTCCCTATTGCGGAGATCGGCCGCGAGCGAATCGAACATGTGCTGGGGTGCGATCGCCGCCCAACGCGCCGCAATCATCTTTTTCATCGCGTAGTCATCACCGGCGAGGCGGAGCAGTCGGCGCAATTCGTCCGGTGTCGCATTTTCCGCCCGCGTGGCGAACCAGAGCATCCTTTTTGGACGGGGAGCCAGTTCCAGTTCCTTCTTCATCCGCTCGGTATCCTTGGCAAGCGTCCGGCCCTTCGGTGTCTTCAGCTCGGAATCGGAATCCTCGGAAACTTTTGCGCCATCACTGATCGAAGAATCCGATGCCCTTTCCGCATTCCCGAGTCCGAGCGAACTCCGAACCACGAGACCGACGACAACGCCGACCACCGCGGACACGGCGATCACAATCATCTGACGCGTGCGGTGATTCGTTTTCATTTCTCTAACGGTTCTTGCGCTGGTCGATTGCCTTCTGAAGGCCCCCCCTCTGATCGTCCGTCACCAC
>CAJIAN010000338.1_pt1 | contig 17375 bp, 9 predicted proteins | sample 9199061 | NCBI WGS metagenome assembly CAJIAN01 (sample SAMEA7708264, study PRJEB35096) | sediment metagenome | biome: marine neritic benthic zone biome [ENVO:01000025]; feature: sediment [ENVO:00002007]; material: shallow marine sediment [ENVO:03000034] sea grass bed [ENVO_01000059] ...
GCTTCAGTCCCTCGCCGAGCGGGAACTCCGGCTGCAAAAGGCACGCAAGGCTGCCAAACACCCCAGGCATCGAGCATCGCCCCGACTTGGACAAGGTCCGAGCCCACTGCAAACGGTCACTTCCCTCGAGACCAATCTCGATACGCACACGATCTACGATCGCCGAGGAGGCAAACGTCGGGCCATCCGACACGTTTACGATTTCCCGAGAACGGGTCGCCGCTAGAGTGCGACGGGGTCATCTGGCCTGGCTCTTCGCAAACCGAAAGATCTGGAAGCCACCCGCAATTGAACCACATCGTTCACGCTCTTTCTGCTCTCTTCATCGGGGGCATTTTCGGCTGCACCGCAGCAGGTGCCATCATCGAAAAGATTGATATCAGCCCGCGAACCGAGTTCTCCGCAATCGTTAGTGCGGCGTTCTTTCTTGTCTTCGGATTCACCGCCGTCCGCAGTATTTTCACCGGACACATTTCCGCCAATAAGCTGAACATCCGTCGTGAATGCGCACGACAGTTGTTCTTCGCCTATCAAACCCTCGCCTTCTTTTTCGCATCATTCTCAGGAACTGCGGCTCTTCTTCTCTACCCAGCGATGGCCCCGGGCAGCAACTAGAGAGGTTCGGCTCTCCTATTCCGGCTCCTTCCACCCACTCACGAAGTATTTCTTCTCCAGCGCCTCCCACATCCCGTTGAGTTGCCCCTGATCATTGCTCACGCGGATCTCCCGCTTGAGGGGATCGGCGCGGTTCGGACTGAAATCAGTGAGATACAAAACGAACGCGGGATACTCGTCGCTCTGCTCCTCCTTGTTCGTCTTCCACATCATCAGCTTGCGCACCATCGTGTTGCCCTTGAGTTCCTTGACGCGCACTTCTCGTCGGAGGAGGTCACTCTTCGGAAGGCTCAAATCCTCGGCCGTCTTGTCGGCCTTGTCGATTTCGACGAGATCGGTGAGCTGCTGCAGCGACAAGTCGTCCTGATGCACCTTCTTGTCGTCACGAATGCGGACGAACTGCGGCGAGATCACACTCACCAACGGAAGACGGCGCACGGTTTCCCACTGCTTCCCATCGGCGTTCCAATGCAGGACCATCCGATCGATCGATCCGCCTCGAGTCGTCTGGGAAACAAGATCCAGACAGGAAATCTCGATGACCCAGTCGGGCCGTACCATCTGGTAGGCGACGCGATCCGAGTTCACCTCCGCGTATTCGCTCTCGACCACGAGGTCTTTGAGGTCGGAGAGAAAATTCACCCGCTCCTCATCGGAAAATCCACCGCCGACACGACCAATAATATGGAACGCGCCGTCCGCACGCATCACGGCGAGGAGAAGATCATGCAGCAACCCAGAACGATCATCCACACCCTCGGTGAATCCGATCACCGCGACATCGATCGTGTGCCGCGGCTTCACCTTGAACACGCCGCCCGTATCGCTCCGCGCCACCACGCCTTCGCTTCCCTCTTCCTCGACCCACTCCTCGAACTGCTTCACCACATCCGCCGCTTTCTCGCCGCTCACAGTTTCCACCGGACGCACGAGATCGCCTCCATCGAACCACTTCGACAATTTCCCCCACGTCTCCGCGTAGGTTCCTGTCACAGGTTCGCCGTCGATCTCCACCGCATCGAACACCGCAAAGCAAAGCGTCTGCAAATCATCCGCGCTCTCCGGATTCCGGGCAACACGCGACACGTCGTGCACACGCGCCCGCTTTCCATCCGGCCGACGCACGTGAAGCTCGCCCGCGATCATCGCATTCTTCACCTTCGCCTTTTTGAGGAGCTTCGCGGCCTCGTCCATGAAGGGCAGCCCAGTGCGCACCGTGCCACCCGGATTCACCGTGAACACCGTCTTCCCGTCGTAGATGAGCACGGTGAACTCGCCATCGATCTTCCGGCTCACGAAATACTCGCCGCCCGGAATCTTCCGCGCCGCCTTCGCCTTGTCAAAGGCCATCATCCGCGCTCCGAACTGTCGCCGAAAGGTCTGCACGCGCGGCAGCAGCATGGGGTCGGCCAATGCGGCCGCAGGGCCGATTCCGTATCCGCCTGCCTTGATCGTCAGTCTTGCCTTGTCGATGAACTCGCTCACTTTTTCTTCTCCTCCTTCGCGTCTTCCTCCGGCTCTTCGGGCGCCTTCAGCTCGATGTTCGAGAGGTGGAGGATGAGCATGTATTTTTCCCCGTCCGTCCGACCTTCGAGAAACCCCCGATACGGCAGACCGCCCCGACGGAACACCAGCGGCTGGTTTCCCTTCTCGCCCCCCGCGATGAGGAGCATGCTATCCTCGTCCTCGAGTTCCTTCGCCATCGTGTAAAGATAGTCGTAGGTCAGACCGTTCACGTGCTTGATCTGCACCTTGTTGGCGAAAACGAAGCGATTGTAGACCACGTCCCGCTTCATCATCTTTCCGGTCCACTTGAGCGGAATCTCCGTCGAGACGTTCTGCTCGGTCATTTTCTTCGGTCGGCGCTCGCGTTCGCTGCCGTCCGGATTGTGGAGCGTCTCCCAGTGCGTGATCTTGTGCACGACCTCGCGATCCTCGCTAATGTAGACCCGTGACGTTTCTTCGAGAAACGATCCGAAGGCTTCGACGTCGACCTCGGGGTCACCGGCGACGAGGGCCTCCGCGATCTTGTCGAGATCACCGATCTGGGCCTCCATCGCAGCAAGATCGTGCGCGATCGTTCCCCGCAGAATCTTTCGCGACACCGCCTGCGCCCCCGAGTCATCGAGATAGCGGACCTCCAACGGCTCGCTCACGCTTTCGGCGGAAACCTCCGCGTCCCGCCCCCGACTGTCTGTGATGTGAATGTCCGGCATCGTTTCTCCTCCCTACATCATATCGAAGCTCATGATATCCGCTTCCGTCTCGGAATCGCTCACGTCCTCCTGCGTCACCGTTCCCACCTGTTCGAATCCGATGAACTCGAGCGTCGTCGGCTTCCCAACCAGCATCCAGAACGTCCCGTCCTGCCCCTTGAGGAGGAATGCTGCATCCGCAGTCAACCCGCCGCGATAGCTGAACCCAAATTTGAAGATCGTCCCCTTGTCGAGTTCCTTCGTCAGCGCCGTGTTGAAGCCGTTCTCGTCGGCCTTCAGTTGGTAAATGAGCCGGATGTTGTGGGAAAGAAACTCCTCAACCGTCGCCGTATCTGAAAGTTCTACGGGCGCCTTCAGGGTCGAAGTCACCGGCGTGATCTCGTCGCCGTCGATGTTGACCGGCTTGAGGTCCGCCTTGTCCCGCCACATCCCGTCCGGCGAGAAATACGCCAACGCCGTTCCGCCCGAAGGAATGATCGTCTTTCCATCGTTGGAAAGAGTTGCCAGCGAACACGGTTTGTCGTCTTCACCGATGACTTCGGTCTTCGAGTAACCGTAGAGCTTCGACCGATCCACCTTCCCCATGTCGGCAACCGATTCCTTCCCCTTGTAGCTGAACGTCAGGCTGGGCATGGCTCGGATCGTCACCAGCCAGCCGAATTCAGTCAAGACCGTAGCGGAATTCGTGAGCATTTCGTCTGGCGATGCGGCCTGCTCCGGAATGCTCACGAATCCCGCTATGCCAGTTCACTCGAGGAGACCTTTCACCCGTTCCTCCGCCTCCAAGAACGCGCCCGGACCATCCTTCTGCGGCTCGCAAACCACCGCACGATCATCCACATAGGCATGCGCCACCGGTTTCCCCTTTCCGGCGAACACGTCCGCATACTCGATCCCGTGCTCGTCGAGCCATTTCCTGATGACTTTCGCGTCCGCCACTTTCTCGACGCGCGACGAGTAGACGAGCATGTCCGCATACTCCGCCAACGACCGCGAGAACTCGATCGCACCGTCGACAGGTTCGCCAATCGTTCCCTTCCCACGCCAACCGTCATAGGTCGCGAGCACGCCATCGAGATCGACACAGACCACGGGACGTTTTCCTTTCGTTGCTGATGACTTGAAGTTCGGTCGCGGCTTTTGTTTGCCTTTCTTGCGCTTCTCCTCCGCCACTTCGAGCTCCTCCTCGCTCGTCTTCGGAGGCGGCGGCCCGGGCACGGCGGAGAGGAGTGCGTCCACAGCGTCGCTGCCCTCGAGCCACGGCTTGTCCAGCCACGGCTCGCCGCTCCAGACCTTCGTGTAGTGATCGTGCGTGTGATGCAGCCCTGGCAACCGCAGCCACGCACCGAGCTTGTCGCCTTCGATCCGCGCGTTCTTGGGAAATGTCTCCGGCGCGCCATCGAGGTTCCGCGACTCCCAGTCCGAAGTGAGCGTCCGCAGAAATCCGAACACATCCGCCGTCGGGGCCGGTTCCCCGAACAGCACCCAGATGTGATAACCACCCAATCCGTTCGAATCGAGAAGTAGCGGATCGTAGCCACGTTGCTGGAGCGCCTCCCACCAACCCGAGGCCGCCGCGAAATTCCGCCGCGCCTCGTCCTCCGCACTCACCGCATCCGGCTCGTGCAAGTCAATATCGATTGCCATCCACTTGCTCGTATTCTGCGGACTCGCCGAGTGGAGCCCGATCAGATGATTGCGTTTCATGCTCCCGAAATGCCGCGTCAGCTTCTCCAGCGTCACCATGTCTTTTCCGCGCATCGATTTCTGCGGCAAGGTGAGCGCCTTGTATTTCTTTCGCCCCTCGAGCTTCTCCTTGGCTGTCGGCGTCGTGTACTGGCCCCAGACATCCTTCCGGTTCACCAGCCGCTCAAACGCCCAGTCCGCGAGTTCGCGGCTGCGAGACTTCCATTCCTTCCCAATCACCTGGGCGTAGCTCGAGAGGTTCTGGTCCATTGGTGACCGGATGCTATCTCTGTCGGAGCGCGAGTGTCCACACTCGCGTCACCGATGTGGACACCGGCGCTCCGATCTGCTCCCATTAGCAGCGAAACCGAAACAGCCAACTGCGTGCCCCCTTATTCCCAGATCGAATTCTCGTTCGACGCGCCCCCGGATGCCCCAGCACCGGCACCGGTGCCGCCCACGGGCCCGAAACGCACCTTCCTTGGCTGGGACAAACCGCTGCTCCACGTCGCCGTCGATCACCTCACCCGTGACTGGAAGGACGGGCTCCTCGACCTCAGTGATCGGATGATCGTCGTCTCGACCCGGCAGGCGGGACGTCGACTCCGCGAGGCGCTCTCCGCCCGCGCAGCCGAAAAGAACGCGGCTGTGCTGCCACCGCTGGTGACAACCCCGGAAGCGCTCGTTACACCGGACCTCTCATCTCCGGTCGCCGGGCAGGCGGAGCTCCTGCGCGTCTGGAGCGACGTCCTCCAGAACATCCGCCTCGTCGATTATCCCCGCCTGTTTCCCGTCGATCCCGCCGAGCAGAGTTTCGCTTGGGCGCTTCAAACCGCAGCCGATCTGCTGACGATGCGCACAACCCTTGGAGAAGCGGGGATGACCATCGCGGACGTGGCGAATCAACCCGCTTCCGAATCGTGGCGGGAACCCGAACGCTGGCGCGATCTCGCAAGACTCGAGCGGCAAGCGCAAAAGCGGCTCGATGAAATCGGGCTCCGCGACCCGCAGCGCGCGCGGAACGATGCCGCTGCGAACAAATCGCTCCCTGACGACACAAAGAAAGTAATCGTCCTCGGCGTTCCCGACCCCAATCTCCTCGTTATCAAAGCACTCAAGCGCCACGCCGAATCCCACGAGGTCGAGATCGCGATACGTGCGCCTGCGGATCTCGCGGAAGCCTTCACCGACTGGGGGGTTCCCAAGACAGAATCGTGGATGCGTCGGATCATCTCGATTCCGGAACCGGATTCGTCCATTCATCTCGCTCCCGATCCGCCCTCGTCCGCCCGTCTCGCCGCGGATCTTCTCGCCAAACACCCATCTCCAGCCGAAACGGCGGCCTTCTCGATCTGTGACGAAAACCTCGTCGCCCTCCTCGCCAAGGAGTGCGACCACCGCGAGATCGCGACCTACGATCCGGCAGGGTACAGGTTCGAGCTTCACGAACTCGCGCATCTCTTCCGCATCCTTGTCGATCTGCTAGGGCGTCGCGCATTCTCCGCATTCAGCGAAATCCTAAGGGTTCCCGACATGCTGAACGCCCTTGCTAGAGCATGGTCGCAGTCAAATGACGAACCCCTTCGACGCTCGGCGTTGCTCGCTGGCTGCGATGCTCTTCACGAGCAATGCCTGCCCGACACGATCGACGATGCGCACGATGCCTACACGCAACATCGGGCGGCACGACTCCCCGGCGAACTCGGATTCGCCATCGCAGAGATCCAGCGCCAACTGGCAAAATTCCGCAAGGCACCGTTCGTCCCTGCGCTCACCGGATTTCTACGCTTCGTCTACGGCGAACGGAATTTCGCCGGACACGTATCGGAGGATCGCGCGTTCGTCGAACTCACCTCGGCTCTGACTTCGATCCTTGAGGAGTTCGAAGGCGCTGCCTTCAAGAACTGCGCGCCTCTGACCCCGTCGGATGCGCTCGATCTCCTCCTTCGCGTCCTTTCCCGTGAACGCGTTGCCGACGAACGCGAACCCCACGCCATCGATCTTCAGGGCTGGCTGGAAGCGCCGTGGGAGGATGCCTCGCACCTCATCCTCGCAGGGTTCAACGACCGCCTCGTCCCCGAAGCCATCGTCGGCGATCCCTTTCTCCCGGCTTCGGCGCGCGAAACGCTCGGTCTTCGCACCAACGACGACCGGTTCGTCCGCGATGTGTTCTATCTTTCTGCCATCCTCGCCTCGCGTGTGAGCGGCGGACAGGTTGATTTCGTGCTCAGCCGCGCCCGCGACGATGGCGAACCCCTGCGGCCGTCACGGCTGTTGTTTCAATGTGAGGATGACGAGCTTCCCGATCGGGCCCTTCGGCTCTTCGAAGGTGCACCGGCTGCGGCATTCGGGCAGCCCTCTCCATGGACGCCGGCATGGAGGCTCGCTCCACCTGCGTTTCCCGAAGACCACAAGATCACCACCCAACTGCGCGTCACTGATTTCTCGACCTATCTGCTCTGTCCTTTCCGTTTCTATCTCAAACGCGCCCTCGGTATGGAGCCGGTCGATGCGCGGAAACTCGAAATGGACTTCCGCGATTTCGGCACGCTCTGCCACGCGGCCCTGGAAAAGTTCGGCTTTGAAGAATCCCTCCGCGACAGCACCGACGGAGACGAAATCAGCGACTTCCTCTCGACCTCCCTCGAAGACCTCGCCACGGCGAAATACGGCAGCAATCTGCCCGCCCCCGTCATCATTCAACTCGACGCCGCGCGCCAGCGTCTTGCGGCGGCAGGACGCATCTTCGCCGAGCAACGGGCGCGCGGCTGGCGGATCGAGGGCGATCCCGAGTGGCAGATTCACGAACGCCTCGACTTCCGCATCGGCGGTCTTGTCATCCGGGGAACCATCGATCGCATCGAGAAGCACGAGAAGACCGGCGATGTCCGCGTACTCGATTTCAAGACTTCGGCAAAGCCAAGCAAGGCGGAATTCGCCCATCTCGCAACCTTCGGACGCTTCGAATCGCCGGAAGATTACCCCGAGTGGTCACACACCGAAAACTCAGAAGGTAAAGCGTGCCGCTGGGTGAATCTCCAAGTCCCGCTCTACCTCATCGCGCTCCGGCAGCACTTCGGTGACTCCGTTTCTCTGTCCGGAGGCTACTTCAATCTCCCACGCGCCATCGGCGAAACCGGAATCGATCTCTGGGATTCCCTGACCGGCAGGCAACTCGCCGGTGCCGAGAGCTGCGCCCAAGGGGTCGTCGAAGCCATTCAAAACCGCCAATTCTGGCCACCGCGTCAACGACCGAGATACGACGACTTCTCCGGCATCCTCTTCGGCATCCCCGAAGACACCGCCATGCCTCCACTAATCGCATGAAGCCGCCTCGAACAATCGCTGGCCCGGCGAACGTCTGTCATCCTGAAGGAGGCACGACTGAAGGATCTGGTGCGACAGTGCCACTCCAGAACTCACCAGCCATCGCAGCCACCTTGCTGAGCACCGCACCAGGGAGTTCAACCTCGACCGTGTTGACCAGATCCTTCGCTCGTTCCTCCTTCAGGATGACCGCGTCCTGTCCGTTTCCCACTCAATGACCCCCACCCCACACACGCTCGACAACGAGATGATTCTCGCCTCGGCGGGCTCGGGGAAAACGTACCAACTCACCAACCGCTACATCGGTCTTCTCGCGGATGCCCGCCCTCCGGAATCGATCGTCGCCCTGACATTCACACGAAAGGCGGCCGGCGAGTTCTTCGACTCGATTCTCACCAAGCTCGCCACCGCAGCCTCCTCTCCCGACGAGGCGCAGAAACTGACCGCAGAGCTCGGCCGCTCCGACCTCACCCAACGCGATTTCCGCAATTACCTACGCCTCGTCATTGACCGCATGCCGATTCTCACCCTCGGCACGCTCGACAGTTTCTTCGCAAACATCGTCCGCAATTTCCCCTTCGAGTTCGGGCTCGGTGGCGGCTACCAAATTCTCGACGACCACGTCGCGGCCATCGAGCGGCGCCGCGTCTACCGTCACGTGTTCCAACGGCGCCCGGCGAACGCGGAGGAGCAACGCACCTTTCTCGAGTCCTTCAAGCTCGCGACCTTCGGCTCCGAGGAGAACTCGCTGATGCGCAACCTCGACATGTTCGTGGGCAATCACCATCACCTCTATCTCGGAGCGCCGGACGCCGCGCAGTGGGGCAATCCGAACACGATCTGGCCGCGCGGCTGCCGATGGCTCGGTTTCCAGACGAATCTTCAAGAGGACATCGACGCGCTCATGGACTCCTTCGGTGCCTCCGATCTCGATAATCGACACTGGGACAAATGGCAGCGCTTCGCGAAAGCAGTCCGCAACCACACTCCGGGAGCGAGTCTCGGTTACGACTTCCGATTCGTCTTCGACCGGCTTGTCGATGCTTTCCACGACCTCGAACTCGAGAACGCCGAGATCAAGATGTGGCGCGTCGCCTACCGCTTCTCGCCCGAGCAGTGCGACCTTCTCGTCAACATCATCTCGCACATCATCGCCACCGAACTCGAAGTGCGTCTCAAGCGGACGCGCGGCCTCTGGAGTATTCTCGACCGCTACGAGGCGATCTACAGCCAACTCGTCCGTCGCCACGGCAGACTGACGTTCTTCGATCTCGCGCTCATCCTCACGGGATCCGCTTCGGAGCGCCGTCCCGTTCTGAGCCAGCGCCCCGGCGAAAACGATCGCATGCAGATCGACTATCGTCTCGACGCGCGCTACCAGCACTGGCTGCTCGACGAGTTCCAGGACACCAGCCGACTGCAGTGGGCGGTGATCGAGAACCTCATCGACGAAGCGCTCCAGGACGTTTCCGGCGAGCGCACGTTTTTCCAAGTCGGAGACATCAAACAGGCGATTTACGCATGGCGCGGTGGCGACGTGAAACTCTTCCACGAGATCCGCAGCCGTTACTCCGAAGGCGAGCGCGCGATCCGCGAAAAGCCGCTCAACGACTCATGGCGCTCCGGTCCTGATATCATCAGGATGGTAAACCTCGTCTTCGGCGACCAGAACGCGTTGGAGAGCGTCTGCGGCGAGGATGCGGTGAAGCGGTGGGAGTGGAAGCCACACAACTCGGTGCACGATTTCTGGCCGGGCTATGCGGGGCTTTTCCAATCGGAACACATCGAAAAGGCGACGATCGATGAGAAGAACGAGGCCCGGTATGCCCTGATGCTAGAACTCTTGAAGGAAGCCGATCCCGTCGGCCGCGGGCATTCCTGTGCGATCCTCACGCGCGACAACCGTCAGGGTTCGAACATCGTCGACTACATCCGCGCCCACAGCGATCTGCCCGTCATTAACGAATCCGACATCGCCGTCGGTCGCGACAATCCGCTCAGCGCCGCCTTTCTGTCGCTCTTCCAGTTCGCCGCCCATCCGGGGGACCGCTTCGCCGAGCAGCATCTGCGGATGACGCCGTTCGCAGCGGCCTTCGAAGCGGAGGATCTCACCATGCCGCAAGTCTCATCCCGCGTGCTCGCTTCCGTCCACCGGCACGGCGTCGAATTCACCATCGAAGTCTGGATGCGCAAGCTGACCGATTCGGGCTGCGTGCTCGATGCGTTCAGCCAGCGACGTGCGGCCGAACTCTCGAACGCCGCGCATCTCTTCGATCAGTCCGGCGGCCGAAATCTCGACGAGTTCATCGAGTTCGCGAGCAACTTCACCGTGCGCGAGCCCGAACTGCACGGCGTCATCCAGGTGCTCACGATTCACAAGGCGAAAGGACTTGGGTTCGATGTGGTTTTCCTGCCCGAACTCGGCGGCAAGAGTCTCGACAACATCGACGAACAACTTGCCGTCCACCAAAACCGCGATGGCGATATCGAGTGGATCTATCGCGTTCCGCCCAGTGTCATCGCCAAGGCAGAACCCACGCTCGCCGATCATCGAGAAGCCGCGAAGGCCGACGCGGCGTATGAGGAACTCTGCGTCTACTACGTCGCGATGACACGCGCCAAGCGCGCGAATTTCCTCATCATCGACCCGCTCTCTTCGAAATCGCAGGCGCGCAATTTCACAAGGCTTCTCGGCGACACACTCGGTGGACTGGGAAAGTCGGCCATTCGGCTCAACAAGGTCTCCGGCACGAAGATCTGGGAATCCGGCAGCCGCGACTGGTGGAACGATCCCAATGCACAGCCTGAGGCTCCTCCCGAACCGAAACCCGACCGCCAGATCAGCGTTTCAGCGGATTTCCCACGTTTCGCACGCCACCGGAGGCGCACACCATCCGATGCCGAAGCCGCCACCGTTCCCGCGACCGCGCTCTTTTCGACCGACGCCGGCAATGCACGCGCCTTCGGCAACGCGGTGCACGCCGTTTTCCAAGGCATCCACTGGATCGACGACTGGAACCCTGACAAACCCACTAACGATATCGAAACCCGTGCCCTCGAAACCGTGCGCTCCTGTCTCGAAGTATCCGAGATCGCCCGGTTCTTCCGGCACCCCGATTCCGGCCCGGAACCCGAAGTCTGGCGCGAGCGACGTTTCGAGATGCTTCACGACGGCGCATGGATCTCCGGTGCCATCGACCGGGCGATCATCCATGAAGACCGCGCCGAGATCATCGACTTCAAGACCGACGGAGATCCCGATGAAAAGACGGTTGAGAAATATCAGCCGCAGCTGGAAATCTATCGTCAGGCCCTGGCACGGCTTACGGGAATTGCGATAGATTCCATTTCAGGTCACCTCGTATTCACGACAACGAGGACAGCGACCTGACCGTCGACATCCTACGGCGCGCTTGGATCCGTTGCCGTGATGCGCCCGAAGATCCGTCCGTTCTGGGCATCCAACCCAAGCACCCATGTATCTCCCACCGTGTTCACGGGTACCGCGCTCGACCAACTCTGCAGGTCGCTGCTCGTCTCGCCAGCGTGTTGGATGGCATCCGAACCCGATCCGAGATTCGCGGGCGCCACGGTGTATTGAATCGCCGGATTTCCATTCAAGGTGGTCATGGCCGGAGCGTTCGCCCTATTTGGGTCGGTCGAAACGGAAATCGTGGGATCGAGACCAAATACCAATTTAAGAATGTTCGGGATGCCGTCCCCGGCAGGATTCGCACCGGGCAAGGCATCGGGGCCGGTGAGCGAAGGATACAAGGCAATCCATGCGTCGTAGGGCGCCAGGGATGACTCGGCGAGAACGAGATCGAACGTCCCCTCGTTCTCAATCGAGCCGGAGTCCGAGTAGCCATCCACGACGATGAAGTAAGTGGTTGCTGCGACCGCCTGAAAGTTCACTTCTTCGGGTTGCCCCGTCACATAAAGATCGGTCTCCACGACCAGCGTCAGGTCGTTGAGCGCCGTTCCCGTATAGACCGCAAGCACGTTGTCGAACGTGGCGTTTTCCACCGAGACATCCACCGACATCGCGGATGGCGCAGTCCACGAGTACCACACACTGTTGCTCACGTTGTTCTCAGCAACATCAAACGCGTGGTCCGGTTCTCCGAATGGAAACTGCTCGGTCGCATTCACCGTTGTCCCGGACACCGTCAGAGGCAGCGCTCCCGAAATGGCCTCCGCGTTCGCAAAATCATCATTGGCGGGCGCCGGTTCGATGATCAGCGAAAACTGGCCGCTCTGGAAAAGCGTCCGATTTCCGAGGAAGGCATATCCATCGACCGCGATGCGGTATTCCGTTCCCTGCACGGACTGGAATGCGACCCGCTCGTCATAGTTCCCGCCACTGAGATCGGCCGAAGCCACTTCGGTCAGGCTCGCGAGCGCCGAGCCTGTGTAGACGGCGACCGCGTTGTCGAAATCCGCGTCACTGGCCATCACGCGGACGATGCCATTGACGGGCGAAGTCCAGCGATACCAGACAGAGTTGGAAGCGAGATTTCCGCCTAGCGTGGTCGCGTGCTCGGGCTCGCCACCCGCAGATTCCTCCGTGGCTCCGATCGTGCTTCCAGAGACGCCTGGAATTGGGAACTGCGATCCAAGATTCTGGGCATTGGCGAAATCATCGTTCGCAGGAAGCCCAATGATCACGAGATTGAATTCATCACTATCCGGCGACGGAGCACCCGTGAGACTGTCCGCATCGATGGCGATACGATAGGTCGTTCCCCCAGTCGCGGCGAAAACGGCCTGCTCCGAGCCTCCTTCCAAAAACACGTCGGCGCTCGCAATCTCGGTGAGCGCGTTGACAGCAGTCCCGGTGTAGACACCGATGATCCCATCCAGTTCCTCTCCGGCAACCCACACCGCCACCGTCTGCGACGCGGAAGCCTGCCAAGTCCACCACACGGAATTGGACGCGATATTGCCACCCGAGGCGTTCGCATGATTCGGCTCTCCGACCTCGGCGGTCGCCCCGACCGTTGTTCCGGCGTCATTCGCGGGAAGAGCGGGACCAAGGACACGCGCATTCGCGAAGAGATCGTTGTCCGGCGCCGGCGTCTGCATCACCTGGAGTGTGAACGGCCCCTCCCACTCGACGGAACCGCTTCCCGAATAGCCGTCGACCACAATGAAGTAAGTCGTTCCCGGCTTCGCCCCAAAGGTCACACTTTCGTCGTCGTTTTCGTCGGCAAGATCTGCTTCAGCGACGATCGTGGGCGGAACTGCGAACGGATCACCCTCGTAGACCGCGAGCGTGCTATCAAAGCTTCCGTTCGCCTCCACGATCACCTCGATTTCCCCACCACCGACGCTCGTCCATGACCACCAGACGGAATTGGAAACGATGTTGCCGAACCCATCGGCATGATCCGGTTCGCCGACTTCCGCAGTTGCATCCACCGTCGTTGCGCCCCCGGAAAAAGGAAGCCCAGTGATGATGGTGGCATTGGAGAAATTGTCGTTGAGTGGCGCCAAGGCATACGCATCCACCAACAATCCGAAAGCCACCACCAATCCGACAGAGAAAGGAAGCAATCGTAACGTTGAGCTCGGAGGATTCATGAGTTCGTGTCTAGGCGGCAACCGCCACACCTTTGAAAACGAACCAACGGCCCGCCGGTTACGAAAATTGACCGGACCGAGTCCTCACTCCCCTTTCAGGAACGCCAAAAGATCCGCCATTTGCTGGCGTGTCATCGCTTTCTCCAAGCCATCGGGCATGAGCGAAACGTCCAACCCGGCGAACTTCTCGATATCGTCCCTGAGGATGGTTGTCTCCACACCCAGAGCCTGCCGAATGGTCACGCTCGTCTCGGTCTCCGAACCAAGCAGTCCCGCGACGTCCCTACCGTCCTTCGTTTTGACAGTCACGGTTTCGAATCCGGGCATGATTTCCTGATTCGGCACGAGGATGTGCGCGAGTGTCGCCTCCTTGGCAGCGTTGCGAATCCCAAAGAGATCGGGACCGACATTCCAACCGTTTCCCTCGAGGCGGTGGCAGCTCGCACAGTGAGCGTTGAAGACCACGCGACCGGTTTCTCCCTCTCCCTTCATTTTTGCGACGTCGTACCATTCCTTGAGAACCTCGCGACGGTCGCCGCCCCGCTCTGCGAAGATGTCCTTCGCGCGGTCACCAAAGCGCTGAATCAGCCGCTTTCGCTGGACCCCGTTGAGGAGCGCTGCGGAAATGGTCCCGTCTTCCATCGCCGCGACGAGCAGTTCGGACTGGTCTTTGTCGGCGAACACGGCATCGACCACTGCGGTCCGCATTGCGGGGGCATAACCGCTCCAACGTTCGGCGCTCAGCAGATCCCCCGCCGCTCCGACTTCAACAAGCTTGCCGACCGCGACGCGACGTAGCCCGGCCGGGGCATTCGGCGAAAGGAGCTGTTGCGCGGCGATTCGCGCAAGTTCGCCCTGGGCGATCATCAGGGCGTACTTGCGTGCCTCCTGCGATGCCTTGGAATCACTCAGAATGGCGGTTGCAAACGCTCGCATCCGATCCGGAATCTGATCCGTCGCTTCGAGTCCATGCAGGAACGCGATCTGCCACGGAACCGCGGACAGACGCTCGATCTTGCAAACGCGCTTCACGAACCGGTCCCGATGTTTGAGGGGAAACGCGTTGCCAACCTCGGCCATGAAATCGATCTGCCCGTCGATACCGGGACTGGCAAGCGTAGCGTCGAGGATACCGTCCGCCTTCTCATGGGCAAAGGCGAGCACGGCCGCACGGGTCCACCGGTCGTTCGGCGCCTTCATGAGGATCTTGCCCAGCGACGTTCCGTCCTCCTTCTGGCACCGCCCGAGCACCAGCGCGGCCTTCATTCGGACCCGCGCGCTCGGATCAGTGGCCAACCGCCGGACAGCCTCGAACTTCGTCTCGTCGGCGTGCCTCAGTCCCGCGATGCGTACGGTCTCGTCTTCATGCCGCAAGGCCCTCGCGATGAGATCAGAGTTCAGCGCACCTCGAATTGCGAGAAGATCAATCTTCCGTGGGCAGAGCGGCTCGGCCCTCAACTCCGGAACTGCGGCATCCTCCTCGCGTTCGAGCAGCAGGCGGAACGCCGTGTCGCGCTCCCAGATAAACTCACTGTGCAGGGACTTGCACAGATCTTGCAGCGAGGCATCCACCAGTTTCCTCGCTTTGGGAAACGTTGGTCTTCCAACAGCGTAAATGCGGCCATGGCTCTTGCCACCGTCAAAACTTGTCCGCTTGCGAAGCTCCTTCGGAAGGTAGTCCGGATGCTCAATCGTCTCGCGATACATGTCGCAGATGTAGAGCGCACCGTTGGGTCCGGGCGCGAGGAACACCGGTCGGAACCAGTCGTCGACCGATGCCAGAAACTCGCGCTTGTTGGTCGGCCCGCGGCCGATAAACGTCGCACCGTCTGGAACCATGATGTCCCGGCGGACGAGATTTCCGGTCGGATCACACGAGAGGAGATCGCCCTTCCAATAGGTCACCGCGCATGCCGCACTGAACGTTCCCGCATGGGAGTCGGCTGTCGTGGTGTTGCTGCTGATCGGGTAGATGCGGGCGGCCGCGTTCTTGCCGCGCAACAGATCATCCACCGTGTTTTCGGCCATGTTCTTGACTGTATCCGAGAAACGAAGCCGCGGGTTTCGCTTGAGCGTTGCCGAATCCACCACGACGTGCTGCGCCTGCTGGCGATTCATGCAGATGAACCGATCGCCCGCCTCGTCAAAGGTCTGCCCGTACTGGCAACGGCCGTCCACGCGCTCGAAACGGTCCCAGTCGTGCGGATCGAATCGAAGGTCGCCCCCTTTGATGTCGACGACGCGGTCCCCGTTCGGTCGTTTGATCTTTCCCCCGCTGAGACCGCTCGCAAGATAGACCATGCCGTCCGGGCCGAGCGTCGGATCATTGACGCGCAGTTGCGTGCTCTTGGTCGTCTCGAATCCGGTCAGAACCACCTTGCGAATATCCGCTCGTCCATCACCGTCGGTGTCCTTTAGGTAGAGAAGATCGGGAGCGCAGGTGACGAAAACGCCGCCCTTCCAGCACATGACTCCATTCGGGAAAGGTAGATCCTCATCGGCGAATTCGTGACGCGTCTCGTACCCTCCGATGCGGTCCGTGTTTTCCAGCAAGGCGATCTTCCCCATTTCCGGTCCGGTCGGGTAGCCGCGATTCTCGACAACATACAGGCGGCCCGCCTCATCGAACGCCATCGCCACCGGATCGATCACCATCGGCTCGGAGAGGAACATCTCGAAGGCGAAAGGCACATCGCGCTTGAACACCGAATCCAAATCCTTCGCCGTCGGCGCCTCCCTGGCAGAAGCAGCGTCAACGAGCGCGGCAAATAACGCAATGCTAGTGCATCTCCACTTCACAGGTTCCGATGCCCCCGCGGTAGTAGTTGAACTGCACATTGGGATGGTCCGCCAGCAGCGACATCGGCACGGCGCTGTCGGCGAGCCCCTTGGAAATCATGAATGCGGTCAGTCGCTGGCCAAATGGATTGTCGTGGGTCCCCGCCTGCCAAATGGAGACCTTCTCCGTCTGCCACGTCTCGACCGGCCCTACGGTCACTGCGGCGGTCGGGACGAGGGTCACGTTCCCACCTCCGGAAGTGCGCGCGTTCTGCGCGATCGTCACAGGATGCAGCTCGACAACGCGCGTCGCCAGTTTGCGATACTCCTCCGGCGAAGGTGGCGTGTCGGTGTGGTCGCCTTCGCGTTTCAGCGGATCGTTGAACGCCCAGTGCTTGATGTCTCCCTGGCCGCCCTGCATGACGGCGCAGTGCACGCCGTTCCAACTCTCGCGGTAGGCAGTCACGTCCGCCTTTGGAAAATGAAGATTCGCATCGTCCATCGCCAACGCCTTGTCGATCCTGTCGAAGCACAGCTCGCGGTCCGCCTTCTCGAAGGAAAGTGGATGGGTCACCGCCACTTCCGTGCCGTCGATCACCCATTCGTCCATGCCCCAGAAATGGCCCTCACGCACATCGATCCCGAGTTCGTTCACGAGGCGCGCCACCAGCGGGAGCTGTTCGGTGGGTCCGATCGGCCCGCAGATCCCGACCGGATTGTCCGCAGTGGCGTCCTTCCACGCGGTGATGTATTCGAGCGCTTCGGCGAGGTAGAAATCCTCAAGCGTGTCGTACATCCGGACATCGAATCCGGGACGCGACAATTGGGAGAGATCGTCGACAGACAGCTTCGCCGCATCTTCGATAATCCCGGAGTCGAGAGTCGTGTAGTCCCACCAATCCGGGGCAAGAGAGCTGAGTTTGCGTGCCATGGCGGAAGTCTATTTGTCCACACGCCTGAAATCGAGTGATTTCCCTACCGTTAGAACGGCAGAAAGTAGTCACCAAGAACATCCTGCAATGGATTCCCAGGCTCTGCGCTGAACCCCAAATGGAGGTGCCGCCGCCAGCCTTCGGCATGCTCGAAGCATCCCGAGAGTTCGCCCACCGAAGCCGACATCGCATCCATGCTCTTGAGATACGAATCCATCCCCTGACTAACATCCAGCCA
>CAJIAN010001023.1_pt1 | contig 17369 bp, 19 predicted proteins | sample 9199061 | NCBI WGS metagenome assembly CAJIAN01 (sample SAMEA7708264, study PRJEB35096) | sediment metagenome | biome: marine neritic benthic zone biome [ENVO:01000025]; feature: sediment [ENVO:00002007]; material: shallow marine sediment [ENVO:03000034] sea grass bed [ENVO_01000059] ...
CATTCGGAAGCGGACGGGCTGTCCTTAAGAAAATAAAACTATTCGAATAAACTACATATTAAGGAACGCTAACGACCAAAGTCAATTGCTGTCTGAGCCAATATTTCGGCGGATTTCGGGCTTTGCTTAGTTTTAAAAAGCCTTGACCGAGAGCGGTTTTGAGCTACTGATTCTCCCCCCCGCCGCGCTGGCGGGCCGATTCTATCCGCAAAACAAGAAACCACTTCGAATCATGTCCAGGGTCTGCAGCATCACCGGAGCAAAAGTTCGCCGCGGCGGAAAAGTCCACCGCAGTGGTCTCGCGAAGAAGAAGGGCGGCATTGGCCGGCACGTGACGAAGGTGGTGAAGCGCAATGTTTCGCCGAACTTGCACACCAAGCGGATCTGGGTGCCGGAGCTCACTCGCCACGTGAAGGTGAAGCTCACCGCGCGTGCCCTGAAGACGATCGCCAAGAACGGCGCCTATTCGACGCTGAAGAAGGCAGGTCTCGTCTGATCGGGACCGTTTGCGGAACGAACTCGGCTGGAGTAGCTTCCCTTTGCGAATCCGAGACGGTCGCTGCTTCCTTTTTGGAAAGTGGAGGAAAGTCCGGACACCACATGGCAGTGTGCCTCGTGAAAACGGGGGAGTTCGGAGCGAAAGCCCCGTTCGACGGAAAGTGTCACAGAAAACATACCGCCTCGCTTCGGCGTGGTAAGGGTGAAATGGCGAGGTAAGAGCTCACCGCTCCGAGAGTAATCGAGGAGGCAGGACAAACCCCGCGCGGTGCAAGACAGAACAGGAAAAACCTTCCGGGCCGCCTGCCCGGGCCCGCTTGCGGGATAATTCCGGGTAATAGTCGCCTAGATAAATGACCGTCGCCCCAGGGTCCGCTTGCGGCCTCCGGGGAGACAGAATCCGGCTTATGACGATTCGCAACCCTACCCTCCCGTCCGCTCGTCGGGCGTGAGGGTTTTTTTGGGGGGGTCCGGGCGCTAGAGCAAAACACTCGACGAATCCCTGGGCCGGACTTACGAGTTTGGCCGTGTCGTCGTCATCGTCACCGCATGCCGACCCCGAAGAATCGGTCACCAGCCGCACGTTTCGGTTGGAGTTGGTCAGATCAATGCCCCTGGGCATGCTCGAAACGCTGATGGCGACGTTCGCCGTCCTCATCGCGGTCACGCATTTCGAGGCGAGAGACGGGATCAAGGCGTTCATTCTCGCTTCCTCCCAGTTCGGCTTGCTTGCCAGCGTTGCAGTCGTTCCGATGATGCGCGCGCTCGGGTGGCGGCCGACGACGGTCTCGGGAACGCTCGGTCTGATTGCGTCCGCCGGACTTGTCCTTGCGGCCGTCGTCGGCGATTCGCTCGTCTGGTATGTCGGCGGCATCGCCTTCGGGTTCTTCGTCTTCATGGTGCAGATCCCGCTGATGACGCAGATCTATCAGACGAACTATCCCGGTTCGCGCAGGGGGACGCTATTCGCGATCACCACCGTGGCACGCGGGCTCTCGGCGGTCGCGTTCGGCTGGTGGGGAGGGGAACTTCTCGATACTGATTTCTCGAGGTTTCCAGTGCTTCTCTGGGCGTTCGCAGGAGCGAGCGTCTTTTCTGCAGCCTGCATGTTTGTCATGCCATCCGAGCCTCTGGCGGCGACTCGGAAACGTGTCGGATTGTTTCATTCGCTCCGGTGGCTGAGGAAGGACAAGGCGTTCCGCATCCTCATCGTTTCGTGGATGCTCATGGGGCTGGCGAACCTTACGGGCATCAAACTCTGGGTCGAATACCTCGCGAATCCGGAGTTCGGACACGGTTTCTCGCCCGGTCAGGTCGTGCTGCTGACGCTCACCATTCCGCTTTCGGTCAAGCTGGCGGCGACCTACCACTGGGGCATCCTCTTCGACCGCCTGAACTTCTATCTGCTGCGCGTCATTCTGAACGGTTTCTTTGCCGTGGCCGTGCTGCTCGTTTATCTGGGCGGCAACATCTGGATCATCGCGATCGGAATGGCGATGCAGGGATTCGCCTTCGCCGGAGGGAACATCGCGTGGAGCCTCTGGGTGACCAAGATCGCTCCTCCGGAACGCGTGGCCGAATACATGTCGGTCCACACCTTCATGACGGGCGTCCGTGGCGCCGCGGCTCCGTTTCTCGGTTACTGGATTCTCAACGCCGCGTCGCCGGCGTTCATGGGAATCGGCTGCGCGTGTCTGATGTTCCTCGCGGCGGTCGTCATCTGGCCCGAGGTGCACCTCGGGCCGCCGCGTCGAAAAGGCGAGCTCATCGAACCGCGCGGTCCCGGTGCCTGAGCTCGTTCGCAATTCGGACGATTGCCGTTATACTTCGGGCTCAGAATGTCCAGCATCTTCGGCCAGGTCTTCAGGATTTCGACGTGGGGGGAATCTCACGGCGGTGGTGTGGGTGTGGTCATCGACGGATGTCCGCCGAAGATTCCGATTTCCGGGGAGGAGATCCAGGTCGATCTCGACCGGCGTCGACCGGGTCAGAGTGAAATCGTGACGCCTCGGGCGGAGGCGGATGCGTGCGAGATTCTTTCCGGCGTCTTCGACGGGCAGACGCTCGGATCGCCCATCTCGATCATGGTGCGGAACAAGGACGCACGACCCGAGGCCTATGCGGAAATGGCGACGAAATATCGGCCGTCCCACGCCGATTACACGTATGACGCCAAGTACGGAATCCGAAACTGGCAAGGCGGCGGACGCGCTTCGGCGCGCGAGACGATCGGGCGCGTGGCGGCGTCGGTGGTCGCCAAGAAGGTGCTCAAGAAGCTTTTCGCGCCCGAATTGGAGATCATCGCCTACGTGAAATCGATCAAAGATCTCGAAGCGGACATCGATCCGGCAGCGGTCACCTTCGATCAGGTGGAGGGAAACATCGTGCGCACTGGCGACCCCGCGATGGTCGATCCGATGATCGCTCTCATCAAAGAGGCGCGGGCGGATGGGAATTCGCTGGGAGGCGTCGTCGAGTGCGTGGCCCGGGGCGTGCCCGCGGGACTCGGCGCTCCGGTATTTGACAAGCTCGACGCGGAACTGGCAGGCGCGATGATGAGCCTGCCCGCAACCAAAGGTTTCGAACTCGGCTCCGGCTTCGGCGGAACGAAGCTGACCGGTCGCGAGCACAACGATCCGTTCTTCATGGAAGGCGAACGCGTGCGGACGAAGACGAACCGATCCGGCGGGGTGCAGGGGGGGATCAGCAACGGCGAGAACATCGTTTTCCGTGTCGCCTTCAAACCCACCGCGACGATCATGCAGGAACAGGACACCGTTTCCAACGAAGGCGAGGACACCGTGCTCAAGGGCCGCGGGCGGCACGATCCCTGCGTCCTTCCGCGTGCGATTCCGATGGTGGAGGCGATGACCGCGCTTGTGCTTTGCGATCACGCGTTGCGACAGCGCGCGCAGTGTGGCGACTAACCGATCATCAACGTGGAAGACCTATCAGGAGGGCAATCGCCGATTCCGCTGAATTTCACGACTGTCGCCATCGCGATCATTGTCCTCGTGATGCTGTGGGCGGCGATCCGTGGGGTCGTCCGCCTGTTCTTTACCCTCGTCGCCCTCGGCGTCGGTGTGCTGCTCGCATACTTCTGCTATCTGAAGCTGCCCGAACTTTCGTCCAATCTGGAGACGCCTTTCACGCCGCGGACGATTGTCTACGCGTCGATCTTCGTCGGGGTCGTATCGTTCGTCGCGGCACGAATGATGATCGGAAAACTCCTCCGTCCACTCGCCTTCGTGAACGGGAAGCCGCGAGGGAGGGGATTCATTGGCGCGCTGCTCGGGTTTGTCCCCGCCGTCGCGTTCATTTGGGTCATCGTGATTGCCCTGCGGACCACGGGTGTGGTCGAGCAATTCCAATACATGGACGAAGCGGTCCGATCCGGCGAGGGCGAGGAGAAGATCCTCGCTCCGTGGCTTGCGCGGGCGCGGAAGGCGTTGGAGAGCGACGTGGTGGCGAGCTGGCTCTGCAAGCTGGATCCCTTTGTGCAGAGAGGGAAGGAATCACTCTCGAAGCTGCTCATCTCGACGCAGGACGGCGCGGCTGCCGACGAGCTGGCGGCTTCCGAAGCGACGGGATCGCTCCTTCAGAATCCGAAGATCCGCGAATTGCTCGACGATCCGGAAATCGTTCGCCTCCTCTCCCGCGGCGAGCACCTCGCGTTGCTCCAGAACGAAAAAGTCCGCGAGGCGGCGCGATCGGAGAAAGTGAAGGACGCGCTGAAGAAATTGGAGATTGAAAAGGCGGTGGAGAATGCGCTTTATAGCGAGCCCGCCGATGGAGCGGAACCGGCACGCCGCAAGCCGCACAGGCTGCGCCGGGGAGATCTCCACCGGTGACCAGCACCCATGGCCAAGGAAGACTATATTGCCACGATCGGACTCGAGGTCCATTGCCAGCTGAAGACGGCCAGCAAGATGTTCTGTGCCTGTCCGGCGCAATACGGCGAGCCGCCGAACACGCTCACCTGTCCGGTTTGTCTCGGACTTCCGGGTGCGCTGCCGGTTCTCAACCGCGGCGCGATCGAGAAAACGATTCTCGCCGGAATGATGCTCGGCTGCGAGACGCCGCCGGTCTGCAAGTGGGACCGGAAGAACTACTTCTACCCGGACATGCCGAAAAACTACCAGATCAGCCAGTTCGATCGGCCGCTCTGTCTCGGCGGCGGCGTTCCCCTGTATGATCTGGCGTATCCGAAGGACGCCCAGAAGAGCATCGCGAATCCCGGCAAGGTCGTGAAGCTGACACGCATCCACCTTGAGGAGGACGTTGCGAAAAGCACGCACCATGAGAACAGCTCCTCGATCGACTTCAATCGCGCGGGCACTCCCCTCATGGAGATCGTTTCCGAGCCGGACATCGATTCGCCCGAGGAAGCCGCGGCCTATCTCAACTCGCTGCGACAGATCCTCGTCTACGGCGGTCTGAGCGACGCCGACATGGAGAAAGGCCAGATGCGGTGTGATGTGAACATTTCGGTTCGCAAGAAGGGAACCGACGAGCTGGGCGAGAAGATCGAGTTGAAGAACCTGAACTCGGTGAGCGCGGTGAGGAGATCGCTGCACTACGAGATCAACCGGCAGATCGAGGCTCTTGAAAACGGCGAGACACTTGTGCAATCGACGCGTCGCTGGGACGACGACCTCGGTGAGACTTCGCTGATGCGCACGAAGGAGGACGCGCACGACTATCGCTACTTTCCGGATCCCGATCTGCTTCCGGTGCGCACGCCGGACCTCATCGAGAAGGTTCGGCCGCTCGTTCCGGAGATGCCTCACGAGAAGCGCGAGCGTTTCGTCCAAGACTACGGCGTCAGCGAATACGACGCGGGCGTGTTGGCGAGCGATCAGGATCTTGCCGCCTACTACGAAGAGGGAGCTAGGGATTCTGACGCGCCCAAGAAGGTGGCGAACTGGGTGATCAATAACGTTCTTGGCGCCATCAATGATGCGGGCATCCTCATCACGCAGTGTCCGGTTTCGCCGGCGAAGTTGCAGAAGCTCGTCAGCATGGTCGAGAGCGGCGCGCTCGCGAACAACCAGGCGAAGGAAGTATTCGAAGTGTTGTTCGAGAATCCCAGTGCCGAACCGGAGCAGGTCGCCAAAGACAAGGGCTTCGAACCGGCCGATGAGGGTGAGATCGAGGGCATCGTCGACGAGGTGATCGCCGCCAATCCCGACAAGGTGGACGAGATCAAGGCGGGCAATGACAAGCTGATCAACTGGCTCACCGGCCAGGTGATGAAGGCCTCGCAGGGCAAGGCGAATCCAAAGGCGGTCGGGGATCTGCTGCGCGGGAAGCTATCGTAGCGGGATTCGTGAGAATTCCGATGGTGGCTGGGTAGCGATGTCCATCCCCCGGAATTTTCACAAATTCCGCTACGGCGGCGCTATAGCCGCTAAAACCCGGCGACGCCACCACCGTCCACCGGCAGGATCACGCCCGTGACGTATTTCGCCGCCGGAGAGCAGAGATACACGGCGGCATTGCCGACATCGTCCGGATGTCCGAACCCGTCCATCTGGATTCGCGAGACGATGCGGCGCTTCCGTTCCGGATCGGCATCGATGGCTTTTCGAAGCATGGGAGAATCGATCCACCCGGGAGCGATGGCGTTCACACGCACACCTTGCGGCGAAAGTTCTTCGGAAAGCGTGTAGACCATTCCGGTGACGGCCGACTTGGCGGCCGAGTAAGCGACCACGAGCGGCATTCCCATGAAAGCGGTCATCGAGCTGATGAAGAGAATGCTGCCGTGCCTGCGTTCGATCATTTCCGGAGCGGCGGCGCGAGCGAGCGCGAAGGCTCCGCGCACATGGGTGTCGATGACGCGGGCGAATTCGTCGTCGCCCGTTTCGATGGCGGGTTTCTTCAGGTGAATGCCGGCGTTGTTGACGACGATACTCGGGGCGCCGATTTCGGATGTCACCGATTCGACGAGCCGGTCTACGCCCCCGTAATCGGTGATGTCGTGGACGAAGGCGCGTGCGTTCTCACCGAAATCATGCGCTGCTTCCTCCAGCGGCTCTTTGCGCCGGCCGACGAGGGCGACTCTGGCTCCCGCCGCGAGCATGCAGCGGGCCATGCCGAGTCCGAGTCCCGTGCCGCCTCCGGTGATGATTGCGATCTCGCCTTCGAGGGAAAAGGGATTGCCCGTGCTCATGCGGGTTCTTTTCGCAGATTCGCCCTGATGGAGGCAATCATTATCCCGAGGCCGCCAATGACGAACAATCCGGGGAACCAGACGGTGTAGCCGACCGCTTTGGTGTTGTGCTTGAGGACCGCGTTTTCCGGCGCCTCCGGATTCACCCAGCAAACGGAGGAGGAGCCCACCGGCCATTCGGCGATGGTTTTTTCGGCTTTGTCCTTATGGCGTGTCGGGCCGTCGGTCAGCTTGATGCTGTCGTTCTCGAACCTCTCGCCCTCGAAGGTGTAGGCGTAGTGAATGATCGCCTCATATTCCATCGGGCTGTTTGGTGTCGGACGCTCTTCCATCACCTCCGACTTCGTGATCTCGCACGGGGTTTCCGTCCATGCTCTGGTGACCATCGCACGCTTGTAACCGTGGTTGATAAGCGCGTGGCAGAAGAATGCGCCCATGCCGGCGACGACGGCTCCAAGGAGGAGCCCGCCGAGGAGAGAGCCTGTGGATTTGTGGGGCACAGCGGGAATTGTGGCTCGGTTCGCCGTGTTCTCAATCAGATTCATCGTTTGTCAGCGCCTTCATTGGTGCCAGGTTTGGGAGATGAGCGACAAATCATTATCCGAGCGGGTCATGGACGATCTCAAGGGGGCAATGAAAGCAAAAGATGCTACGGCTCTCACCGTCCTGCGGGCGCTGAAATCGGCGGTTAAATACGCCGCGATCGAGAAGCACGGCGCTGACGGCGAACTCGGGGAGTCGGATGCGCTAGCCGTTGTGCGAAAGCAGATCAAGCAGCGTCAGGATTCGATTGAGAGCTATGAGAAGGCAGGTCGCGACGACTTGGCGGCCACGGAGAAGGCTGAGATCGAGGTGCTTGAGAACTACCTTCCTGCGGCGATGAGCGAGGAGGATGTGGTGGCACTGGTCGAGGCCTGCATCGCCGAGGTTGGCGCGGAATCGAAGAAGGAGATGGGCCAGGTGATGAAACTTCTTCAGGAGAAGGCCGCGGGCCGGGCCGACAACAAGGTGCTCTCGCAGGAAGTGATGAAGCGTCTGAACTGACTGAGCAGACGATGACGAGCGCGATCATCGTCGCGGCCGGAAGCAGTCGGCGGATGGGCTTCGACAAACTGTCCGCAGACCTCAACGGCAAGTTCGTGCTCGAGCGGACGATCAACGCGTTCGCGCAATGTCAGGATATCGACATGGTGATCGTGGTGACGTCCGCAGATCGCATGGAAGTCGTGCGGCGGACTCCGGGCGTCGATCAGGTCATTGAAGGCGGTGCCGAACGGCATCTATCCGTCTGGAATGGACTTGGGGCTTTGCCGGAGAGTTGCGATCTCGTCGCGGTGCACGATGGAGCACGGCCGCTGATCTCTGGCACTCAGATCTCCGCATGCGTGAATGCTGCCCGCAAGCACGGCGCGGCGGCCAGCGCGTGGAAAATCACCGATACGGTCAAGCGCGCGGATGACGGCGGTCGCGTGGTTGAGAGCGTGGATCGAGAGAACCTCTGGGCGATGGAGACGCCGCAGGTGTTCGAAGTGGGATTGCTTCGAAGTGCCTATGAAAAAGTGTTGTCGGAGGAATCGTCAGTTACCGATGAAGTCTCGGCGGTGCAAGATGCGGGGGGGACGGTTATTCTCGTCGAGAACCGGACGCCGAATCCCAAGATCACGTTTGAAGGGGATTTGGAAGCTGCGAGTCAATTGATATCGAAGCCCTAGGCGTACTTGGTGTAGAGTCTTTGGCGTGTGGAAGGACTTCGACAGGCAGTTCCTTGCTCGTGACCGAGAAATCCGGGACGCGGCGGTGCTGGCAGCGATCCGGCGTGTGCCGCGGCATCGGTTTGTGCCCGAACACCTACGCAACCACGCGTATGAGGATCGACCTTTGCCGATCGGGCACGGGCAGACGATCTCGCAGCCATTCATCGTCGCCTACATGACCGAGCAGCTGAAGCTCACAAGCGCCTCCCGAGTCCTGGAAGTCGGATGTGGCTGTGGATACCAGACGGCGGTTCTTGCGGAGCTGGTCGCGCGTGTTTATGCGATGGAAATCGTCCCCGAACTTGCCGAGCTGGCCACGGCGAATCTGCGGGCGCTCGGCTACGAAAATGTCGAAGTCCGACAGGGAGACGGCTGGCAGGGCTGGACCGAAGAGGCGCCGTTTGACGCGATCCTCTCGGCCTGCGCGGCGCCTGAGATTCCTCCGGCTTGGGTCGAACAGCTGTCGGACGATGGAGGGCGCCTGATCCTACCCATCGAGGCAGGCATCGGGCAAAAGCTGGTCCTGTTGACCCGCCGGGGTTCTGAGTTGGATGAAAAGACGTTGATACCCGTTCGCTTCGTTCCGATGATCGGTGGCTAGCTAGAGCAGCTTGAGTCAACCCATCGACGTGAGTGGAACCGCACCTTTCGGCGGCCTCATCGAGGCCGCCCGACCTCGTAAAGTGGCGTCGCGCATCTCGAAATGCTCTAGCTCCCGAAACGAGCCAGCCTGGCGCGAAAGGTGCGGGAAAGTTCCGTTTTCACATCGATCTTCTGGTCGCCTGCCTGGCCACTCGCTTCGCTTCGGAGGGAGAACTTCGTCGATTCCTCGATGGCTGGAATCGAGGAATCGAGCGGCACGGTGGTGGTCACTAGCACTTCGAGGAAGCCTTCCTTCACCTCGAAGCCCTGGGGCATGGCTGGTCCCGCATCGGTCGCCTTCATCTCAACCTTCAACTGCATGCATTCCGCGTCCTCCATGCGGGTGAGCTTGTCGAAAGTCACAAGAGCACCCAGTTTATCGGGATCGACGTCGATGCCATTGGTTCTGAATCTGGCCAAGGCGAGGTCTTTCTTCACCGGCCATCGGTCGCCCGGGCTGCGGTCGACGCTTGTGCCGAAGACGGAGTCTTCCTCATGATCGGGCTTCTTCAGCACGAGGGAGAGCGCTTCATGCAATTCCCCGCTGAGCTCTTCGCCTTCGATCAAGAACACCACGTCTTCGCTCGAGATGATCATGTCGATCTCAACCCCGTCTTCGACAAGTTCGGTTTCCTCGCCTTCGTGGCGTTTGCGAAAACGGTGCACTCGGTAGGTGATATGGGAGGGCATCCCGGTTTCGTCGACCTTGTGGATGCGAGCGACCGCAGCGATTTCGCACTGGTACTCCTTTTCCTCCTTCTCGAGGATTCCGCCAGCCCACGAGACTACCGTGCTCTCTCGAATACCACCAAGCGCCGCATAGGAGTAGATTTGTCCATCGGAGAAAGGTCGTGTCAGTTTGACGGAATACTTTCCATCCTGAGCGTCCGAGCTGGGATGGGAAACCTCGTTCGCATGCAGGGGACCAACGGCGATCACGCCGAGCGTGATGGCGAAACAGATGGAATCCCTTAGCAGGTGTTGCATGTGGCCGGTGTGAGTGAGGATGTTGGCGCTGGCAGTCCCCGGCCTTTTACAAAGAAACGGAGGCAGACGGATGATGTCTGTTGGTTTCGCGTGCTAAAGCGCGATAATTATAACGTACCGCGTGGGTGTGTTCAAGACCACCGCCTGACCCGGCTGTCGAGTTGGAAGACCTGTCCGGAGACATGCGACATCGAGTCGAGAAAAGCGACGAACCGCGCGGCGTCCTCGACCGTGTTGAAGCTTCCGAGGGCGTGATCCTGGAGGGCACGGTCACGCACGCGATCACTCAAGTCTGCGGTGAATTTGGTCTCGAGGAAGCCGGGCAGGATGCAATTGGAACGGACATTTCGACGACCACCTTCGAGCGCGAGGGACTTGGTCAATCCGATGAGACCCGCCTTGGCGGCGGCATAGGCGGTCTGCCCGTGAGGGCCGGAGAGGGCGGAATAGGAACCGATATTGACGATGTGCCCGGCTCTTGATCGGAGCATCTGCTTGATCGCCTGCTGCGAGCAGAGGAACGCACCCTTGAGGTTCGTGTCGATCACGTCGTTCAGGTCGTCCGCAGTTAACTTCGCAAGTGCGGCGTCGCGCCGGATTCCGGCATTGTTGACAAGAAGGGCGAGTGGACGCGTGACGTGATTTTCAAAATACGATTCGACCGCACTGGGCGAACGCACGTCGAGTGCAGTCCGAGGAGGTGCGAGCACGTCGAACCCAGCGCGGTTGAGTTCGCCCTCGATGGCGACGGCGAGATCGCCGCCGCCACCGGTGATGAGGGCGAGTGGGTTGGGTGAGTCAGCCAAATGGCTGGGGTGGTGTCGAGTGGGCGGGGTGTGCTAGTTGAGATCCGCTTTGGGCGCCGCGACCTTCGGTGGCGATGAGAAGAACGGCTTGGCGACAATGGCGTGCTTCTGAAACTCGAACTTCGTGTCTGCGAGCCTACCGATGTATTTGAGAACCTCGCTCATCGGCACGTTCGCGAGGCTAAGGGTGATTTCCTTCTTGTCGATCCCCGAGTTGCCTGCCCGGAGAATGAAATTGGGGACGACCTTTCCACTGGTCAGTTCCTTCGACTTGATGCGGACGAATTCGAACGCCTCCTCGAGTGTTGCTTCCTCGAATTCGACCTTGGGAACGATGATTTTCTCGAGTTGCTTTTGCATCGCCGGGACTGCGGCGATCGCGCGTCGCTTGTTGGCGATTTCGCGCAACCAGCGCTGGGATTTTGGTTCTCCGGGGATGGCCCTTTGAATGTGTTTGAATTTTCGTTCCGCGTTGGCGTAGTCGCGCTTCTTGTAGGCGGCGACGCCTTCTCTGTAGATCTTGTTCAGCGCGGCCTTGTCGACCGGGGGAGCGCTCTGCGCGGGCGCGGCGACGAGGAATCCGGCGACAATGACGCCAGCCAGCGTGAGTAGGTGGGTTTTCATGGGACTTCCCTTTCCAGTTTAGGTTTAACGTGCATGCGGGTTTTGAGTCCCCGGGCACGGTCGGCCGACTGGTTCGAACGATTAGGGATTGAATCAGGAGGCGGTCGCGCGTTCCGGGGGTAACGAGCTAATTAGACAATATCGACGCACGAGGCTTCGGTCAACACCCAAACTAATGTGCAAGTATGCGTTAGTGCCTCTCTATGAAAGAGTCACGAAGGTAACTAGCCTGTCGCTCAGTGGGCTGCACGGCTTTTTACTCTACTGCTGGAGTAAGTGGTATCCGATGATCATCAGACCGGCATCGACAACGAGATGCGATACCCATGCTCCTGCGAGCGATCGCTGCCTTTCGTAGAGCTGGCTCCAGATGAAGCCGCCGACCGCAACGCAGAAACTCAGGAAGCACGCGAACGCAAACGGGAAGAACTGGCTGGTGACGACAAGGTGGTGCGCTGCGAATGTAATCGCCGCGACAACATGGGCTCGACGTTTGGGGATGACGTACCGGAGATTCCCGTAAACAAACCACCGCCAGTAGAATTCTTCGATGAACGAATGCGCGAAGGTCACGAAAACGGCAAAGAGCAGAAAGCGGTCTCCTTCGATCCCGAGGGAGATGACCTTTGCTTTCACACCTGGTGCCCCGGAGACGATCCATTTTCCGAGTGGCGAGAGCATCCACGCTCCCATGATGCACACGATCAGGAATCCGATGAGCGCGCCCAAAGGCAGGGCGCGAAGGTGATGCCGTAGGGGATGGTTCCGCAATCCGAGGGGCTTCTTCAGAACGAAAAGAGTTGCGGCGAACGGCCAGACAATGAGGAAGACCTTGGCGGCGGTGTAGGCGGGCTGGGCGCCCTCGCTGTCCTTCAATAGGATGAAGTAGACAAGCGAGGCGAGGAACGGAATGGTCAGCGCTGGTGCAAGCGCCATCCAGAGACGCTGTTTCGAGGGTGATACACGCTCACTCATGACGGTGAAAACTGGCCTATCTTGATGTCGAGGTGAAATCGAAAACTCGAACCCTCGCATCGACTGAAGCGATATTCGATCCATCCCTCAAATTGTTTGTTCATTTTTATTTGAACAAATCAGACAAACTGCTACCGTGCCTCGATTCCGAACCGATGGCTGCGCCTCCTGCGGATACCCGACAAACCAAAGAACTTACCGAGCTTGAGGTTCAGGTGATCGATCTTTTCATTCGGGGCGTGCAGGTCCTTGGATTGCCGAAATCGATCGGTGAGATTTACGGATTGCTGTTCATCACGGCGGAGCCTCAGCCACTGGATGCGCTGGTGCAGCGGCTGCACATCAGCAAGGGTTCGGCGAGTCAGGGGTTGAAATTTCTGAGGAACTTGGGCGCTGTCCAGCAGACCTACGTTGCCGGAGACCGTCGGGACCATTATGTGGCCGAGACCGCCCTGAAGAAACTGGTCGGCGGATTCGTGAAGGGCGAAGTGACGCCTCACATGGAGAGTGGAGCTTCGAGGCTCGAGCACTTGCAGGAGCTCGCGTCGAAAGACAGATCCCCGGATGGAGATTTTTATCGAACGAGGATTGCCCAGATCAAGCGCTGGCGTTCGCGGGGCGGAAAACTACTGGCATTGGTGGAGAAGTTTCTCAGTTGATCCATTCCTCAGTGAGTTCTTCGAATCCCCACACCGAAAAAGAATCTAGAGGCGAATCCAGTCCCCGGGCTGCTTCGTGGTACTGCGTGCAGACGAAACCGAAGCAGGAGCGTCTGGCCGAGGCGTCTCTTGCGCGAGTGCCTGGACTAGAAGCCTACTGCCCGTTTCTTCGGATTCAGCGGGTCCTTCCGCGAGGCAAGGTATGGTTCAAAGAGGCCTTATTCCCGTGCTACATCTTTGCGCACTTTGATCCAGCCCTGCATTTCCGCAGCGTTTCGTATGCGAATGGCGTTACGAGGGTTCTCCAATTCGGTAAGAACCTCGCGACGGTACCCGAATCGATGATCTGCGAAATCCGACAGGAGATGGGCGGCGAGTCGGTTCGCGAAGTGGTCGTGCGCCCCCACGTCGGTGACGAGGGCGAACTCGCGCACGGGCCACTCCGCGGATTGAGCGGAGTGATCGAGACCGTAAACACGGGCGCGGAGCGTGCGCGCATCCTCGTCGAGATTCTTGGCGGCGTGCACACGGTCGATATCGACCTTGGCACTTTGAAGACCCTGCGCGATGCACGCGAGTTCGTTTCTGCCGTGCCTGCGTGAACCCATATCGTGAACACGGCTTCGAGCTGTCGTTCACTTCAACCATGTTCGGTTCCGAATGGATGCTCCGAATAGACAGTCGGTTTTGTCCGAAATTCGGGCAAGTGACCGGGGGCGGTAGCTTGGGTTCGGTTTCGCGCCGGGATGCTTCGGAATCCTTAGAATCTAGTTGTCTTTAACAATTTTGGGGTTTATAGCAAGAACGGTAATCCCCGTTCTGCATTGAAGTTCCCCGTAATATTAGCAGCTCTCGCGGCCTTGTTTTGTCCCCAGAAAGGAACGGCGCTCGTAGTTCGACACTCGCCCGATACGCTCAATGTCGTTGATGCCTCGCTACTTCGACACGTGGGATGTTTTCCAAACCCCCATGGACTCCCTAGCTCATGTGTCTATATCGGAAACGGGCAAATCCTCGCCGCATGGCATGGATTCCGGGCTCGCGCGACGGATGAAGTCTATCTGGACGGGAAAATCTTCAGAATTGACGGTGCGCGTGTCAGAAGGTTGTCGAATCCACCGGGCAGGGGATTGGGCGTCGAATCGGACATCGTCATGGTGGGCCTGAAAACGAGCCCCGATCTCCCGAGGCTTAAGCTTGCCGAGCGTGCACCCTTCGTTGGCGAACGCGTGGTGTTTATGGGGTATGGAATGCGGCGGAAGGGTCAGGATCCGATTTACTGGCAGGTCGGGAAACGTTTGATCCCGACGGACCGAGAGCATGCGGAAATGGTGGGGTATTCCACAACGTGCAGCGCCAATGATTATAAAGACGGGCCGGTCTGGGGGGAGAATCACGTGGAGCGAACCGGTATTCCGCTTCGATTCGATCAAAATGACGGGTCGGTAGTCGGCTTCTACACTCTGTTCCACTACGACGCGCTCCCCTTGGAGGCTCAGGTTGGGCCTGGCGATTCCGGGGGCGCTGCGTTCGTCAAGCGCGGGAACTACTGGCAGCTCGCGGGGATCTTGCACGCCGAAAGTCGGGGCCACCTACCGCAGGTGGAAATCCCTTCGAACGTCGCGGTCTTCGGCACGGCGAGCTATGCATCCGATCTTTCCAAATATCGGTCCCAGATACTCAATCCCCCGCCATTCGACGACCCTGGAATGCCGGCGCCCCGCTATCTGGCACTGATGGTTCTGGGGTGTCTCATCGTTTTTCTCCCACGCGGTTGGCTGCGGACGCGACGGCGAGCTGCCGCTTGAAAGCGCGCGCTTGCCTTTGGTGAGAGAAAGCCGATCATACGCCGCTCCGTTCGCCTGCGATCTTCAGGCCGACGGATTCGCTACCCATTCAAGCAACAGAGGATTCATCCATGTCCAAATCGATACTTGTGGCCGGAGCCGGCGGTTTCATCGGCGGGCATCTCGCGAAGTCCCTCGCTGAGCGCGGTCACTTCGTGCGCGCGGTGGATGTGAAGCCGCTGGATCAATGGTATCAACAGACCGAAGGCGTGGAAAACATCGTCGCCAACCTCGAGGAGAAGGAGGCCTGCTTTTCCACCGCTGAGGGATGTGACGAGATCTACAATCTGGCCTGCAACATGGGAGGCATGGGGTTCATCGAGAACAACCGGGCGCTCTGCATGCTCAGTGTCCTCATCAACACCCACATGCTGATGGCGGCACGCGAGCTCGGAACAAGGAAATATCTCTACTCTTCGAGTGCGTGTGTTTACGCCGCTGGAAAGCAGACGGACGCGAACGTCACTGCCCTGAAGGAGGAGGATGCGTATCCCGCGATGCCGGAGGACGGTTACGGATGGGAGAAGCTCTTCAGCGAGCGAATGTGCAAGCACTTCGAAGAAGACTTCGGGATGCAGGTCCGGGTCGTCCGCTTCCACAATGTCTACGGTCCCTTCGGAACCTGGCGCGGGGGACGGGAGAAAGCCCCCGCCGCGCTTTGCAGAAAAATCATCGAGGCGAAAAAGCATGGGAATCTCGAAATCGAGGTCTGGGGTGACGGCGAACAAACCCGGAGCTTCATGTACATCGACGACTGCATCACGGGATTGGATCGCCTGATGGAGTCCGATTTCTCCGATCCGATCAATCTCGGGCGATCGGAACTGGTATCGATCAACGGCCTGATCGACCTCATTTCCGAGATCGCAGGAGTTGAGGTGAAGCGCGATCACAATCTGGACGCCCCGCAGGGCGTGCGCGGCCGCAACAGCGACAATACCTTGATTCTCGAAAAACTGGGCTGGGAGCCGGAAGTCGATCTCCGGACGGGGCTGGCGAAGACCTATGCTTGGATCGAAGAACAGATGGAGCGGGCCGAACGTGGAGAGGCCGTCGTTTCCTAGGCGTAGAACGTAATTCACCGCCGATTTCCCGACATGAAACTGTCGCCCACCGCAGAACAAGAACGTGACTTCGAGCGCAAGCACGTCACGAAGATGAAGGGGGACTATCTCGAGACGGACGTCGTCGAACGCTATGAGTCGGATCCTGGCTACCGCGACAAAATCGATATCATGGAGTCTTTCCTCAAGGAGCACGGGAAGGGTGGCCTGAATCTCGATGTCGGTTCCAACACGGCCGGAGAAGCCGAGGTGCTGTCCCATCGGGGTCACCGGATTGTTGCGTCGGACATCAACGAGGTCGCCCTATCGGTGTCCCTTGCGCGAGCCGAGACGTATCGCGAGAAGCATCCGATGTATGTCGCAGGGGATGCGCACAATCTTCCTTTCAAGGACGAAACATTCGATAGTGCCACCGCCTTCGAGGTCTTGCACCACTTCGAAAACCTCGCCCCCGCGCTGGACGAGATCTACCGGGTGATGAAGCCGGGCGCCCACCTGTTTACCTTCGAGCCCTACGGATGGAACCCCTATCGACGGATTGCGGAACTGCGCTTCTACCTCATCGGTTCGATCGAGAAGAGCTTCACAGGTAAGGGATTGCGAAAACAGCTGGAGGCGGCCGGATTCGAGGTGGAGTCGATCGGGAAGAAAGTGATTCAGCCATCATCCTGGCGGATGGCCAAGGTGAGTGCCTTCAAGCGATTCCTCGTCCGTTTCTACCATTTCGTCGCCAATGCGATGGTCCCGGTGTTCGGGAATCTCGTCGTGGTCGCACGCAAGCCGGGAGAATCTGGTGAGCCGAGTTCGTCCGACATCACCGTCGAGGAGATTGTGAGATGCCCGATCACGAAGGCGCCGCTCGCTCAAGTCGAGGAAGGCTACGTGTCGACCGAAGGTGAGAAGAGGTACGAATACGGCCTGCACGATGGCGTCCCGGTGATCATCGAGCAGGATGCCAAGGAGTTGAGCGCCGCCGCAGAGTAAACGCACTCGAGATGCCAGAATCCACGACCATCGCGAAACTGCGCGATAGAGATGCCGTCATCGGCGTCGTCGGGCTCGGCTATGTCGGACTTCCGCTCGTCCTCGCCTACTCGGTGAAGGGGTTCCGTGTCGTCGGGTTTGATGTCGATAAGACGAAGATCGAGCTCCTCTCCTCCGGCCAAAGTTACATCGACCATATTCCGGCGGAGGAAATCGCGGAGGCCTTGGAGAAGGATCTCCTCGAAGTCACGGACGAATTCAGTCGGGTCGCGGACGTTGACGCCATCATCATCTGCGTGCCCACACCGCTGGGCGAGCACCACGAGCCGGATCTCACCTACGTCCGGCAGACCA
>CAJIAN010000567.1_pt1 | contig 17366 bp, 8 predicted proteins | sample 9199061 | NCBI WGS metagenome assembly CAJIAN01 (sample SAMEA7708264, study PRJEB35096) | sediment metagenome | biome: marine neritic benthic zone biome [ENVO:01000025]; feature: sediment [ENVO:00002007]; material: shallow marine sediment [ENVO:03000034] sea grass bed [ENVO_01000059] ...
ATGGTGAGGCCAGACGCGGTTCACCATGACTCGGGCGGTGAGGGGGTTGTCAGCTCTCGCAATGTCGCGAGCCATTTCGAGGCGGCCGCTGCCCGTGGCGTAGGGTTTCCGTTCCCTACCGGCGACGATGGCGGGAAACTGCCGCAGCACTTTCTTGCCACGCCTTCCTGGATCGCCGCGCTCGAAGATTGGCGAGTCTGCAGGGTTTTTCTTGTCGACGAGAACCATGCCTCGCGGCGGCGCGCCTTTCGCCGTGGCCTTGTAGTCGCCCACCGCCTTCCGCAGTCGGCGGATGCGTTCCTGATCCGGTGTGGCGAGGAAACCGAAGAGAGCGCCATGATCGATCTTCGTCGCTCGCATGAGAACCTGATGGAACGGCTTGAGCTCTTCGGGTTTGTCGAGGGATTCGGCGAGGAGATCGCCGTACAGTTTCGCGAGATCGTCGCGCTTGTTGATCGGCGTGGAATGGATCGCCTCGGCGAGCTTGGAATGGATCGGCTTGCCTCCCGGCGTTGCGAACTCCTTCACTTTCGCGGCGAGTTGGTCCGGCGGCGCGGCGATCGCCGCATGCCACGGCCCGAAGATCGGGTTGTGCTCCTTCGAGGTGTCGCGCAGGATATCGCGCCAGCGCTCGACGATGTGCTGGATGAGTCCGCGGTTGGACGCCAGTTTCTTGAGTTCGTTCTTGTCGAGGTCGCGTCCGTCCTGCGCCGCGAGCAGATAGGCTTTCAGCTTCTCCGGCTTTCGCATCTCGCTCAGCTTGCTTTCGAAGAATTGAGTTACCTTGGCTTCGCGTTCCTTCAGGCCCTTCTCGAAGGCGATGAGCTCCGGCGATTCCTTGCGGATTCCCAGCAGCGGCATCTCCTCTTTCTTTGGTTCGTGGGAACTCGCGAAGATGCCGTAGATCGAATAGTAGTCGCCGATCGGGATGGGATCGAATTTGTGATCATGGCAACGGACGCAGCTCATCGTCAGGGCCATCGTGCCGCGGAAGACAACGTCGATGCGGTCGTCGATGATGTCCGGCTGCCGATTTAGAAAACGCCGTCCCACGGTGAGGAATCCCATCGCCGCGAGGTGGCGTTTGTCTTTTTCCTCGGGAGTTAGTTGATCCGCGGCAATCTGGTAGAGGAGAAACTTGGCGTAGGGCATGTCCTCGTTGAGCGACTCCACGACCCAGTCACGATAGGCATACGCGTAGGGATACTCGCGCGACACGTTGCCGGGCAGATAGCCGAGCGTGTCGGCGTAGCGGGCGATATCCAGCCAGAAGCGACCCCAGCGTTCGCCGTAATGCGGGGAGGCCAGCAACTCGTCGACGACCTTGGCGAAAGCGTTCGGGCTCTTGTCCGCGACGAACGCCTCGACCTGTTCGTAAGTCGGAGGCAGCCCGATGACGTTATAGTAGGCTCTGCGAATCAGCGTGCGCCGGTCGGCCTGCGGTGCCGGGCTCAGGTTCTTCGCTTCCAGCTTCGCGAGGATGAATTGGTCGATCGTCCCGCGCGGCCAGTCCGCATTCATCGGCTGCGGAGGTTTGGGATCGGCGATCGGTTTGAATGCCCAGTGATCCGATACATCATCGGCAATGGCACCCGCGCAGGTGCCGAGCAGGCACCCGAAGGCGAGGATGGCGAGTTGTCGATTGGAGGGCATTCAGGACAATCTACGACACCGGGAAGACTTCCGGTAGCGCGGGAATCTTACGGATTTGCGGGCGAGGTGGTCTGTGGAACGTCACGATGCCTGCTTTGCCGCTTTTTCTTCTTCAATGGGATGTGCCATGCCGTGACCCATTTGGTCTCGCCGCGTTTGAAGTTCATGTCGTTGACGAGAATCTTGTCCATCCCGTCGATATGCGCGGCTCCGTAGAAGATGCCGATCTTTTTGTGGCCCTCGGGCAGCGTCTTGCGCAGGACCTCAAGGGCGTATTTGTTTCGTTCCGCTAGAATCACGCTGCCGGTTTTCCCTTCCAAGGCGGTATCGAAGTCGTCGGTCTCTTGCAACGTCTTTGCCATTTCAAGTTTCATCGCGGTCGAGGCGTCATGCTTGAACATGTTTCCGATCAAGCTCACGATATCCAGTTGACCCGAGGTGTCTCCCTTTCGCATTTTCGCGAACTCGTATTTGTAGGCCCGGATAAGGAAGAGCATGAACGTTTCGCCCTTCTCCTTCTTCTTGTCCTTGTACATCGACGGATCCATGTCGGCGTGGATGAAGTTCTCCGCGGAGTAATCGATGACGTCGAGTTGGTGTTCGAGATCCAGCATGCTTGCCATTCCGAATTGAACCGCGCCCGCTGCGCTCATGCCGATCTCACTCAGGTCAGGGGCCTCTTCGTCCTCCTCCTCTCCTTTCTCGTCTTTCTCGCCAGAATCTTCGGCGGCATCATCGGGCACGTCTTCGGACTCATCAGACTCGCCCGTCACCTCGTCGCGGCGTTCCTCGTCGCTGACGAGTTCGTAGAGGATCACGTCGTACGTCTTGAAGAGCTCATTCAGTTGTTCGTAGTACTTGCGATCCCCGACATGAATCGCGCCAATGAGATCGACTTTCACTCCATCGGAGTTCGTGTAGTGGACAATGGGCGTTTCCAGCTTGGCCTCGGCCGGCGTCTCGACGAACCGCGACCACGCCTTCTTTTCGGGTTTCGCCGCCTCGACCGGCGGCTCGGCATCCTGTGCAGCGAGCGAACCGAACGCTAAGAGTGCTGAGAGAGTGGGGACGAGGCGTTGAATCATGTCTGAGCGTAGCATGAGACACGCCGGATAAAAATGATCTACGAAGAATTTCGTTGACGTGCTACGAATTTCTTCGTAAATAGTAGCATGGAGGTGCCGAAGCGACCGACCGACAGCGAACTGGCCATCCTTCGGGTGTTGTGGAAGCGCGGGCCGAGCACGGTGCGCGAGGTGATGGAGGCCTTGGAATCGGAACGTGCGATGGGCTACACCACCGTCCTGAAATTCATGCAGATCATGCACGAGAAGGGGCAACTCAGGCGGGACGAGACGATGCGCACGCACGTCTACGAACCGGCGGTGGCGCCGGAGAAGACGAAGCGGCAGCTTGCGGGTGATTTGATGGAGAAGGTGTTCGATGGATCGGCGCGGGATCTGATCATGGGCGCGCTCGGAGGGAAGAAAGTGAGTGCGCGTGAACTCAAGGAAATCCGCGAGTTCTTTGACGATCTGGATGCGAAGGAGGGTTCCGAATGAACGACTTGCTCGCGGGATTGGGTTGGGCGCTCATCCACTTCCTGTGGCAGGGAACGCTGATCGCCTTGCTGCTTCTCTTTGTGTTGAGAGTCCTGCGGGATCGGTCGGCGAATTGTCGCTATGTGGCTGGATACGTCGCCCTGGTCTCCATGGCGGTGTGTCTCCCTGCCACGTTCTTCGTGCAGAAGGAACGCGAAGGAGAGACGCTGCCCGCCGTTGATCGGCTGGATGAGCGCGATGCGCGGACACAGTGGGAGACATTGACGAAGCTGAATCCTTCGGATGCAGGATTAGAGGACCACGACACAAGCGGTGGGCTGACTGCTGTCGGTTCGCGACTCCGGTTCTCGCAGGAGCGCCATCCTTGGTCCGTTTGGGTCGTAGCGATTTGGGGAACGGGCGTCGCTCTTCTAGCGCTTTGGAGGTCCATGGGTTTTGTCGGCATCGTTCGCATGCGCCGAAGGGCTGTAAGGCGCGCCGTGCCGGAAGATATCGCTATTCTCGTGGATGAGCTGCGCATTCGTTTGGGGGTGGGGATGAAGGTGCTCGTTCGGCTTTCGGAGAAATCCGTGGTCCCTGTGGTCACGGGAGTCCTCCGCCCGATGATCCTCCTTCCCGCGTGCGCCGTGACGGGAATGAACCGCAACCGGATTGAGGCGGTGCTCGCGCACGAACTCGCGCACGTGCGACGTCACGACTATCTGTTGAACGTCGTGCAGGTGATGATCGAGACGCTGTTGTTCTATCATCCGGCGATCTGGTGGGTGGGAAAGCGGATTCGAAGGGAGCGCGAGCACTGCTGTGACGATCTTGCGTTGGAGGTTTGTCAGGATCGACGCACGTATGCGAATGCCTTGAGAGGACTCGCGGAACTTGCGTTTGCGCCGAAACCCGGTGTAGCGGCCGTCAGCGATCGGAAGCAACTGCTTCCCCGGTTGCGGCGCATTCTTGGCTTCCATCCTGATCGTGATGGTGGTGGGGGACCTTGGCTCGCCGGCGGAATTCTCGCCTTGTTAATCGTTGCGATTTCGCTGGCGGGATCCGCCGTGGCGCAGCAGCCGGACTCGGCGGACAATACCCACGAAGGCAGTTTCAAGAAGGTAGCGTTCGTAAACGGCGCGCGCGGGCACATCACGGATCGAAACGGAAAAGTGCTCGCGGGTGGGGATCCTTACATGCGATTGCTCTTCGATTCGCACCTGCCCGTCGTCCGCGAGGAATCGGAGGAAGAAGAACAGGCGTTTCAAAAGTATCTCGACGATCAGTTGATCCCCGCGCTGAGGAAGCACGGAATCTCACTGGAGGCGGAAGCGGTGATGCAGGTGCGGGCAAAGTGGAAGCGAAAGCGCCATTTCGAATGGACACTCGACAGTGGCGAGCCCGCCGAGGAGAAATTCCGACTCTCGGGCGACCAGCTGGGGATTCCCCGCGTCGTGGTGGAGCGTCTGACACGCCGCACCTATCCGATGCGGGCCCTTGCAGCGCACTCGATCGGTTATATCTCGACAAGAGACGGCAAAGGACGATGGGGCGTGGAGAAGAGTGCCGACGAACACCTTCGTGGCAGCGTTCGCGAAGTGGAGCGCCGATTTGATGCGGAAGGCCGCCTACTTCGGGAGATCGCCAAGGGGTCCAAGGCTGGCGGACCCGGGCGCGATGTCGTCTTGACCATGGACGTGCGAAAACAGTTCGTCATCGAAAAGACTCTTCGCGATGCGAAGATCGGGCGCGGTGCGGTAGTGCTTCTGGATTCGAATTCGGGCGGCGTGCTCGCAATGGCATCCGTTCCCTCCTACGATCTGAACTCTTTCATTCCCGTCTTAGAAGCGAAGCAGTTCAAGGGCTACAGGGACAACGAGGCGATGCCGCTCCTGAACCGAGCGATTGCCGCATCGTATCCGCCTGCCTCGACCGTCAAGGTGTATTCCGCGCTTGTCGGAGGCGATCGAGAGACCTACGCCTGTTCGGGTTCGCATCAGATCGGTGAGAGGGCGTTCAAGTGCTGGCAGCGGAAGGGGCACGGCGAACTCGACCTGCGAAACGCGCTCGTGCAGTCCTGCAACTGCTATTTCTATCAGTCGGCAATCGAAGTCGGTGTCGAACAGCTTGTCCCCGTCTTTAGCCGCTTTCAATTTGGCAGGAAAAGCGGGATCGAACTGGAGGGTGAGGTCGCCGGGTTCCTTCCCACTCCAAAACTCGTGAAGGACCGATACGATATTGATTGGAATGACGCCGATACGGCGAATCTGACGATCGGCCACGGACTCTTGGAGGCGACACCCATGCAGCAGGCAGCAGCAATGTCGGCGATCGCGAATGGCGGCCGCTATCATGCGCCGCGCCTACTCCTCGGTGTGAAGTCGGACGGGAAGCTGGGTCGTTTTGAGCGACCGAAACCAATCTCCCTACTCGATGCCATCAAGACGAAGCGGCTCGAAATGGTGCGCCTTGCCATGCACGATGTGGTGAACGGGAAGAGCGGAACGGGACGGCGCGCACAGAGCAAGCTGTTGACCATCGCGGGCAAGACCGGAACGGCACAGTGGAAGCCGAATCGCGAGCACCTCGCGTGGTTCTCCGGCTTCGCCCCCTTCGAGAACCCTACCCACGTGCTGAGTATCGTTGTCGAGGGTGGGAAGGGGGGAGGCTCGGTGGCCGCGCCGTTGGCAAAGCGAATTCTCGAGGCGTGCCACCGCATCGACCACGGGAAAGCGCCAAAGGTCGTGCCGCTCGCACCAGCGGTCGGACACCTCGATCCTGTCGAGGGCGTGACGTTCGCAGATTGACTCTAAGGCTCGGCTTCGCGCATGGTCTTGGAGTCATGAACTCGAACCCGATTCCATCTGTCTCCCGTCGTCGTTTCTCCCTTTGCCTCGTCGGCGCCGTCGCTGGTGTCCTAGCCATCGCTTTGCGCCAGGCGCTTCCGGCTGTTGCATGGTGCCGCGAACCTACAAAGGCACGATTAGCCAGTCTGCTCAGGAAGCGGTCCTGTTTCACGCAGGTGATCGCGAGGAACTCATCCTGCGCATCAACTACAAGCTCAAGGGCGAGGGGACGCCGGATCGCTTCGCGTGGGTCATCACGGTGCCGAACGAGCCGGACCGCTACGCGGTTGCGGATGGAAAGCTCTTCGAAGAGATGTTCGACTGGGCGCAGGAGGAGATGTTCAAGAAACGGCGTTCTTTTGGGCTGTTACCCAAGGCTGATGCCGTCGCCAATGGCATCGAACTCGGCAAGCGTGTGCAGGTCGGGCCGTACGACATCCAGCCGGTGAGAGCACTCGGCGCCGAGGCACTCGGTGCGCTCAACGCGTGGCTGAAGAAGAACGGATTCCCCACCGAAGACCCGGCACACATGAAATACTTCGTGGACAACAAGTTCACCTTCCTCGCGATCAAGATCAGCCCGCCGAAGGGCGAGAAGGTCGTGAAGCCGGGCGGCGAGGTGAACCCGCTGCACCTCAGTTTCAAGAGTGAAAAGGTCTACTACCCGTTGCGGTTCTCGTCGCGGCAGGGCGTCTTCGATGTGAATCTCTATCTGTTTACCGATCGCGATTTCGATCACCGGCAGTCGAAAGGGGTGCTGGAGAAGATCAACGCGAACTTCCCGTCGAATCTGAAGTACAACGTCTCCGTGCGTGCTGGACAGCTTCCGAAATCGCTGGTGCAGCAGCTGGCGAAGATCGCCGATCCGACGATCAAGAAGGTCAAGCGTTGGAAGGCGAATCTCGTCCGGACGAAGGGAACGAATCGGGGCAACACGATCGCCTCTTGGAAGGAGGACGTGTTCTTCGCCAAGCGCGTCTGACGATCCGCCACGGAACTGCAGGCAACCTCACCTAACCGATAGCGCATTCGGGAGGTTTGTGATTAGGTGGGGCCACGATGGCGGACGTTCACATCGAGGTATTGTCGATCGCGCAGGAACTGGAACCGACCCCGACCGGGAGGCGTCAGTTGCTGCACGAATTGCTGTTTTTTCCCGAATTCGATTCGTTCGGGGAGAAGCTCCATCGTCTTCAGACGAATGGACGCAAGCTGGCAAAGACGGCTGCCGGGAGGATGCCTCTCGATGATCTCCATCGGCGGCACTTGCCGGAGGAATACGAGGTCGAGACGCTGACGCTCTCGCTCGAACCGACACGAAGCCAGGGAACGGCGTGGTCGAAACCGGTGGAATTGGAACTGCCGGTGATCAAGTGGCGGCACGGCACGGACGCTTCCATCGCGTATGTCCCCGCGCTCGGAATCGAGGTCGTCGACAGCAAAGGCGATCGACTCGACGGCATGCTCAAATCGCACGTCGAGTTCGCCATTCGCCGCCGTGGGATCGGAAAGTCGCTGCTCGAGCTTGCCCACCTCCAACGCGGACGCACGGTTGAGATCGAACGCCTCGCGTGGAATGCGACGCCCGACACCGCGAAGGAGCGCTACGAAAAAGTCTACGGCAACGATCCCGACGAGGAGAGCGTTCTCAAAGGCGTTGCCACGAAATTGACGCCCTCGGCGATGCCGGTCGCCTACGAGCGCGAGGCGGACGTCGGGCGCTTGTTGCTTCTCCTCACCGGGCGCAAACCGAGCAGCGTCCTCATGGTCGGACCCTCGGGCGTCGGCAAGACCGCCGTGCTCAAGGAACTCGTGCGCACGAAAGTGGTGCGCGGATTGAGCAACCGCGTTTTCTGGCAGACGAGTGGCGGGCGCATCGTTGCGGGGCAGGTCGGGTTCGGGATGTGGCAGAAGCGGTGCGGCGAGATCGTCGCCGAGGCAAAGAGCGAAAACGCGATCGTCTTTCTTGGAAATCTCTTCGAGCTCATGCAGGTCGGTCAGAGCACGGCGACCACCGAGAGCATCGGCGCTTATCTGCGGCCCGCGATGATCCGCGGGGATCTGCTCGCGGTTGTCGAGTGCACGCCGGAACAACTGAATGCCATCGAGACGAACGATCCCAAGATTCTCGATGCGTTCCGCACCCTTCAGATCTCGGAGCCGGATCGTGAGACCGGTCGAAAGATCCTTGATCAGATCAGTCTTGAGGCGGCGGGCAGCCCTTCGTGGTATGAACAGCCTGCGATCGCCCGGATCGATGCGCTACACCGCCGGTATTCGAGCTACTCCGCCTACCCGGGCCGAGCGGCGTGGTTTCTGAAGAACCTCCGGACGGAGATCCAAGACAAGCGGGCGATCACCGAGAAGGATGTCATCGGCACGTTCTCCAAGGAAACCGGTCTCCCGCTGCTTCTCCTTGACGATGCGGTGCCGTTCGATAGCACAGAGGTCACCGGTTGGATGCGCGAGCGGGTGATGGCGCAGGACAAGGCGACCGCGCTCGTTGTCGATACGATCGCGACGATCAAGGCGCGGCTCTCCCGACCGAAGAAGCCGCTCGCATCGTTCATGTTCATCGGGCCGACGGGCGTCGGCAAGACCGAGCTGGCGAAGACGCTCGCGGAGTTTCTCTACGGCAGCAAGGAACGGATGATCCGCTTCGACATGAGCGAATACAGCGCGTCGTGGTCGGCGCAACGGCTGGTGAGCACGGCGTTCGACGAGGGAGAGGGGTTGCTGACCGCCGCCGTGCGCGAGGAGCCGTTTTCGGTCATCCTGCTCGACGAGTTCGAAAAGGCAGCCCCGGAAGTCTATGATCTGTTTTTGCAAGTGTTAGGGGAGGGGCGGCTGACGGACGCGGCGGGTCGGCTCGCGGATTTCACCAATGCGGTCATCATCATGACCTCAAACCTCGGTGCGGCGAGCTACGGCAAGGGAGCGCTAGGGTTTGATGCGGGCGACACCAGCGAAGCGGAGAAGGCGGTGACGCATTTCGAGGAAGCGGTGAAGGCCGCGGTGCGTCCCGAGTTTTTCAACCGCATCGACAAAGTCGTTCCGTTCCTGCCGCTGGAGCGGGAGGCTGTCGCCCGGATTGCCGACCGCGAACTGGTGCTGGCGATGGAGCGCGACGGATTGGCGGGCGCGAGTCTGCGATTGGAAATCGAACCAACCCTGCTCGAACAGACGATCGAGGCCGGATACGACCTGCGGTACGGAGCACGCCCGATGAAGCGGGCGATCGAGCAGCGCCTGCTGCTGCCGCTCGGTGATTTCCTAAATTGCTCGCCGAGGCAGGATGGCGTGGTGACCTTGCGGCTTTCGCAGGGTGGCGAAGTGCTGGCGAAGTTCGTCGAGGACAGCGACGCGGGCGAGGATGCCTCGAAGCGGCGGCGCATCCAGTCGAAGCAGGCGGAAGAGGCGGCCGAGAGGCGGCGGGATTTCCGCCTGCTCAGCGACAGCCCGATGGTGCAGGAACTCCGGAGTGAGGCCTTCCGCATCGAGCAGATCAAGACTTGGGAACACCAACGGCTGAACAAGGAAGCGAAATCGAAGCGGAAGAAAAAGAAGTCGCGGCCCAATGTCGGCTACGTTCCATTCGACAAGATTTCGGAAAAGCGACTGGAGCAGCTGCAGCGGATCTTCAAGCGGATCGACGTCGGATTGGAGGAGGCGGTTGCCTTGGAGGAGCAACTCCTGCTCGCGTTCATCAGCGGCGAGAGCAGCGAAAGAACGACGAGTCTGCTCGAGAGCGTCGAGCCGTTCGAGCCGCTGTTGCTCGATACCTATTTCGCGTTCGAAAAACTCGGGGGCTCGGTGACCTTGATTCTCGGCGGCGATCACCACGGATGGATTTCCGAGCTCGCGCTCACCTATGTGAAGGTCATGGAAGAACTCGGCGCGAAGGTTTCCGGTGGTGTCTTCGAAAGGACGCCACCCGCGAAGTTGCAGACTGCAGAGGAGGAGGGCGTGACGGGCGTGAAGGTCGAGGTCGTTTCCGATGAGGTTTTGGCGAAGAAACTCCGGGGCGTTGGGGACAACACCGGCGCGGTCGGGCTTCAGTTCGTCGGTGCGGCCGCGCCCTTGTGGCTGCGTCAGGAGGAAGGCGTCCACGTCTTGGAAAAGGTCGAATCCGACCGGCGGCGCTGCCACGTCGAGATGCTCTCGTCGCCTCTGGAGGAGATCCGGCTCGATCTTGCGAAGCTGCAGCGGGTTCCCGATCTGAAAAAGTTCGCGATTCGTCGCCAGTTCATGACCAGCCGCGGGATGTGGCGCGATTCGATTCTGGAAACGAAAGGGAATGCGAAGTTCTCCCGCAAGTTATTGGCCGATCTGCTGGAGAAGACGGTTCTCGCAGCGGCGAGGGAGGCGCTCTAGGCAGGAAACCGATGATCCGTCTCACTATTCCCATTCTCATCGAGAGGATCACCGAGGGGTCGGAGCGTCCGTTCTATTCTGTGCGCCCCGTGTTCTTCGATTCTTATGCGCGCAATGCCGAGCGCGAGGATGTCGCGGTCGATCGGCTCACGAACGCGATGCGGTTCACCGCGATCGAATTGGCGAAGAATGCGACGCACCGGTTGCTCGCCCGTTGGAGTTTCTATCCGTCTCTCGTACGGCATCACGTGAAGCTCATGCTGCGTCTGCGGAAGCGCACGTTCGAGGGCAAGTTCTTCTTCGTCGTCTTCGAGGAGTTCGGGCGGAAGCAGGTGTGCTGTCCGAAGCTTCCGGACATCTGTTTCGAGCTCGCGCGCGGCGAGAGTCTGGTGACCCGCGCGCAGGAGGTCCTGACGGAGCACTATCGAAAGCTCGAGAAGGAGGGCGCTTGCGATCCCTCGGAAGCGGCCACCGACGGCTACGTCCGCATCGGCGAAATCGGCATGGAGGTCAAAGCGACCCAGCGGCTTCCCGATGCGGATTTTCGTCCAAGGTTTGCCGATATTCAGTCCGGCGAGAGAATGGACGGGGCCGAAGAAATCGAGCGCGTCGGGCGCTGTCTCGATCGCCTGCATCCCAATCGGCTCGAACGCGCAATCCTCCGCGAAAAGGACGTGGACAAGTTGGTCGATCTCTTCAGCCGCGACAAGGAGGCGCGTCGCCCCGTCGTCATCGTGGGCGGAAGCCAAGTGGGCAAGACCGCAGTCGTGCACGAATTCGTCCGGCGCCGCATCGAAGGCGCAACGAAGAAAAAGGTCGCGGAGGACGGCCGTGTCTGGCTTCTCAATCCGCAGCGGTTGATCTCCGGCATGTGCTACATCGGCCAGTGGGAAGAGCGGTTGCTCTCGATCATCCGCGAAGTGCGGAAGCGGAACCACATCCTCTATTTCGACGATCTTCTCGGCATCTTCCAGGCGGGCAAGTCGCGCGAAAGTGAGCTCTCCATTGGGCACCTGCTGAAGGCGCAACTCGAGGAGAAACCATTCGAGATCGTCGCAGAAGCGACGCCCGAGGCATGGCGAAAGTTGAAGGAACTCGATCGTGGATTCGCGGATCTCTTCCAGGTCGTCCCCATGCGCGAACCGACCGACGAGGAAACACTCCGCATCCTCATCCGCGTGCTCCAGGAGATCGAAAGCGAGCGCAAATGCCGTTTCGAACCGGCGGTCCTCCCGCTCGTCATGGAACTGCAGCGACGCTTCGCCCGCACGCGTGCGTTCCCGGGGAAGGCGGCCGAGCAACTCCATCAGGTCGCCGCCTCCGTTCCCGAGAAGTCGACGATCTACGCACGGTATGTTCGCTCTCATTTCCAGGCGAAGACCGGCATCGCGCATCTGTTCCTCGACCGGGATTCGAGTCTGGATCGGGATTCGTTGCGGGATTACTTCGATGAACGCATTGTCGGCCAGGAACCGGCGGTGAAGGCGATGATGGATGCGATCACCATCAGCAAGGCACGGCTGAACGATCCGGGGCGACCGCTTTCGTCGATGCTTTTTCTCGGGCCGACCGGTGTGGGGAAAACCGAATGCGCCAAGGCGATGGCGGAATTCGTCTTCGGTTCCGCCGAGCGGATGCTTCGGATCGACATGAACGAATACGTCGGGCCGGACGCAGTTTCGCGTCTCATTGGCGACAACTCGCGGCCTCGCGGGATCCTGACCGGCGCGCTTCAGCGGCAGCCGCACACCGTGCTTTTGCTCGACGAGGTCGAGAAGGCACATCCGGACGTGTTCAATCTCCTGCTTCAGGTTCTTGGGGACGGGCGACTGACCGATGCCGGCGGGCGCACAGCGGACTTCTGCAATGCGGTTATCATTCTCACCTCGAACCTCGGCGCGCGGCAGTCGCGCATGCAGATGGGCTTCGCGCCGGAGAACCGCGACGAGTCGCGCGTCTATGTCGAGGCCGCAGAAAAGTTCTTTCGTCCCGAGTTTTTCAATCGTCTTGATCGGGTGATTCCGTTCCACGAACTCACGCGCGAGCACATCGAGGGCATGGTCGAGCGCCTCGCGAAGAAAGCCTTCGGACGCTTCGGCTTCCGCCAGCGCAAGATGATGCTCACCGTCGAGCCCGCGGTCTACGACAAGATCGTCGATCACGGATTCGATCCGGAGTTTGGCGCGCGGGCGTTGCGCCGTGCCATCGAGGAACACCTTGTGCAACCGCTGGCGGGCGAACTCGCCCGGACGAAGGTCGGTTCGCTCTCGACGGTTCGCATCGTGAGCGGTGAGGACGGGAATCCGGAGCTGGAGAGCACCGCGTTCGTCGAGGCAGCCCGCCATCCCGGTTGCGACTTTGCCCCGTCGTTTGAGACGGGTCGCGCTGAAGCTGTCCTAGAAGCGGGTCACGAGTTTCTCGAGCGCATCGGTCCGGCGCTCGACGATCTCGACGACGAAGAAGCGGACTACGCGGCTCGGGCGGTGTATTTCGACATTCGAGAGCGTCTTCGCGGTGTCCGGGCGAGTTGCGACCGGTTGAAGGGATTTCTTGGAAGCCGGAAGCAGATCGGAAGTGGGCCGGCGGCGCCACCGAGCCGGTTTGGAGAACGGGCGACGCGACTTCATGTTCCCTTCGAGAGTGATCGGTCGATTCTTGATGAATTGAGCACTGCCGCCGATCCGGGCGCGTATCTGAACCGGCTCGCCGAAGAGGCTCAGATTGTCGACGTGCAGTCGTTTCTCTGCGAGTTGCTGATACAGAAAGCGGCATTCTTGAACTTCGTGATCGAGGAGAAAAAGGGCCTCGCGGATTCCGCGAACTTGCATCTGACGAACGTCGGGAAGGAAGGGGGAGGTCTGATGTCGTGGGATGTCTACCAGCTCGTGTTTCCAATCCTGAAACTGATCCACGCCGTCCCCGGGGGTGAAGCCCGCATTGTGCCTCTCAACAGCTGGGACAATCTCTTGGCGGTGGAGGAAAAGGGGAAGGAGCGCAAGCCGTCGGCCGGAAATCCGAATCGCGAGGAATTCGGATCCATCGAGGCGACCGGGGCCGCAGTGAAGGAATTGCTCGCATTCGAGTACGGGACCCACCTCCTCTATCGGGAATCCGGCGAAGCCGTGAGTACCGACATGACCGAATCGGGAGAGCTGGTCACCGGCGACCGGACGGTGGTTCGTGCCTACCATCGCGGTGGCTATTGCCACGACTTTCGCACGGGGATCATCGCCAAGGGAGAATTCGTTTCCCGGTGGCCATTTCTTTCTCCACTGCTTCCGCCTCCGCCCGAGTTTGTTGAATTCATTGGGATGGATTGATCATGGCCAAGACACACCGATATCCCATCATCATCTGGCAGGACCATGGGGGCATGTTCACCGCGCGGTTGCTCGATGACGATTCCGATGGCGTGGCAGTCGGGCGGACACGGAAGTCGGTTGTCGACCAGCTGAAGGAATACCTGCGGCACATGCACAGGCGCAGCGGCTACGTGCTCTCGTCGGATTTCGTTCAGCCCACGCTGCGCAAGGTGAAGCTGACGGTGTATCCCGAATACCAGGAAAAGAAACGCACCTATGCCTGTCGCGAGGCCGTCCGGCTCAATCTTCCCTGCGTCACCGGGGAGCGCCAGACCGGGCTCTTTGTCGCCATGCTTCCGACCATCGGAGTGGGTTTCGATTTCCACGACAAGGCGACGTTTTCGAAGCTCGCCTCGCACTACGTCCGGAGCGAGCTGAAGGGGAAGACGCCGAGGCAGGTTTCCCGATTCCTTCCCCCGGCGAACGAGGAACTCGACGAGATCGTGGTGACATTGAAGGAGGATTCCTACCGGCCGCGCAACGACGAGGACGTCGAGAACCTCGCGAAGATCGCCGACCACATCGGGACGCGTGATTTTCGCCGGATCAGCCGGACGTGGGAGCGCGAGACCGAGGTCCAGCGGCTGGAGCGCCTGCTCGGGGAGGAATCCACGAGCGTGGTTCTCGTTGGCGAGCCCGGCAGCGGAAAGACCTCCGTACTCATCGAGGCCGCGAAAAACGTCGAGCTGCGCCGCAAGCCGAAGTCGACGGGATCGCAGCGGCTTCGGATGTTCTGGATGACGAGCGCAGGCCGGATCATCTCGGGCATGCGCTACATTGGTCAGTGGGAGGAACGGCTTGAGGAGGCGATCGAAGAACTGAGCAACCTCGGCGGCGTGCTTTGCATCGAGAATCTGCTTGAGCTTCTGCGCGTCGGTGGTTCCGGGCCAGAGTCGAGTGTCGCTTCGTTCCTTCTGCCGTTTCTGCAGAACAACGAACTCCGCATCGTCGTCGAGGCGACGGCCCAGGAACTGGAAGCCTGCAACCGATTACTGCCGGGCATCGTCGACCGCTTGCAGGTGGTCAAGCTCGGCGAGTTCGACGAGGTGTCTTCGATGCGGCTGATGGGTCGAGCCGCGGAATTCTTCGCGCAGCAGGAGAAGGTGACGTTTCCCGCCGAGGCGGTCGATGCTATCTACCAGCTTTTCCGCCGATTCCTGCCGTATGCCGCCTTCCCCGGCAAGGTGATCGACTTCATGACCGAACTCGCCGGCGAGGCCCACGATCTCAAGCTCGACGACGTCGATGCCGATACGGTGCGCGGCCAGTTCGGTCAGGCGACCGGGCTTCCCGAGATGATCCTCCGCGATGATCTCCCGCTTCGCGAATCCGACGTGGTCGATGTGCTCGGCAGACAAGTTCTCGGTCAGCCGGAGCCCGTGCAGCAGATCGCGAAGATGCTGGTGCGGTTCAAGGCGGGCCTCAACGATCCGCAGCGGCCGCTCGGCGTGTTTCTCTTCTGCGGACCGACCGGTGTCGGCAAGACGGCGCTGGTGCGGGCGCTTGGTGACTATTTGTTCGGCCAAAAGCCGGAAAGCGAGCGGCTCGTGCGGCTCGACATGAGCGAATACGCCGGATACGACGCGTCGGCGCGGTTGCTCGGGAGCGCCCATGGTTCGCCGTCCGATCTGATCCGCCGCGTTCGGTCAAATCCGTTCACCGTCGTGCTCCTCGACGAAATCGAGAAGGCGGCCGACGAAGTCTTCGATGTCCTGCTCAACGTCTTCGAGGAAGGCCGCCTCACCGATGCCTTCGGTCGGGTGACGTCATTCCACAGCACGATCATCATCATGACCTCGAACCTCGGAGCAGGCGGATCGGGTGCGATGGGATTCGGGGCGGGGAGCGAAATGGTGCAGGCAGCGGTCGACACCACCAAGGTGAAGAAATTCTTCCGTCCCGAATTCTTCAACCGCCTCGATCAGGTCGTCTACTTCGAGCCGCTTGACGAGGGAACGATCAAGGAAGTGACGCGCAAGGAACTCGCTGAGATCGGCGAGCGCGAAGGACTCAGCGAACGCAAGCTGACGCTCACGTTCTCCGAGGAAATCGTCGAGTGCGTCGCGAAAGAGGGTTTCGATCCGAAGTTCGGCGCGCGTCCGCTGCAGCGGAAGATCGAGGAGGCCGTGACCGCGCCGCTGGCGCGGTATTTGGTGGAGAATGCGGAGGTGAGGAATGTGGAAATCAGTGTTTGCCTCGAGGATGGTGGCGTGGTTTTCGGCTGACGCTGGAAGAATACACCGCTACGATTGCTGCCGAATCGGAATGTTTCGAATCTTTTGGTTGGTCGTTTTGTTAATGATTGTGGCGTCCGCAACGCCCGTTCTTGCCGATGGCGGCTACGCGGAGAACCATGTGTGGGCGTTCAAGATCGGCGGGAAGTATTACGGCCTCGTCGAGAGGTCTCCGGTGTGGGATGCGAATCAATCGGTCTCGTCGCTTTGTCTGGCGGGAAGGGAGCTCCGCTTCAAGTGCGAGATCGAGTATCTCCTTGCCGGGACCGTGGGGGCGACGCTGGGCCTCGGTCTGGTCGGATATTTGATCGTCCTGCTCATCCAAAGCGTGAGAGGATCCAAATCGCGGCTGAGGACAGCGATCGCCACCTTTGCGGCGATGGGGGTCATTGCCTTGATCGCGATCTACTTCGCCTCGGGCGGCGCCTTGCCGAACCCGCCGAACCACATGCTCGATTATGTCGATCTGGCAGAGCACATGAACAAGTCGGGAGTTGAAGTGGAAGCGCGCTTTCCTAGGGAGGTTGCGGCCGGGCAGGTGGGAGCCGTCAGCAGCGAAATATTCAGGGTGGGAGGCGAGCTATTCGAGGTGTTCAAGTTCGACACGAAGAAACTTTCCCAGCGGGAGCTTGTTGCCCGGTACAAGAAGGAGGGGATTGACACCGAAATCCTGACCAGCGGCGTTGTCCATGGCTGTGATGACCAGCAGGCCGTTGGACCCAAGCGTCTCGCCAGAAAGATCCTTGACGAAGTCGGCGGCACCCTCGTTGCTACTGCTATCGCCTTCCATCGAGAGAAAGTAGAGGTCATCGAGATTCTGGCCGGGCTCGCCGATGATCTCGATGTATTCGCAGTTTGTGTCGCTCCCGTTGGGGTTGACCACGATCTCGTTGACGAGTTGCGCCGAGCAGGGCGATACGATCGCGGATAGAAACAGAATAAAGAAGCTCGCAACACACGCTCGGCTCTTGGTCAGGCGGGCAGATGGAAAGCTGGGAGACTTCATATAAAGTTATGTTAGGGCTGAGGAAGGGGCCCGGCAAGACGATTTCGGGACACCATATGGAAGCGCGGCTTCGGAGCAGGGGGACTATCCAGAGTCCAAAGGCCCGGAAGAACTCGACATTGAATGTCGAGCTACGAAGGTTCCACGGATACCCCACGCGACAGCGCGCACGAATGCGCCGCGAAGCCCGCGCCGAAGGCGGTCAACCACAGCCGTTCGTCGCCGTTCTGGTGTTCCAATCGATCTTCGAGCGCGACGAGGACACAGGGGCTGCTGATGTTGCCGTAGTCCCGGAGGGCGTTGCGTGTTTCGGTGAGTTGCCAGTCGGGTTGTTTCTCCTCGAGGGCGTC
>CAJIAN010000507.1_pt1 | contig 17273 bp, 9 predicted proteins | sample 9199061 | NCBI WGS metagenome assembly CAJIAN01 (sample SAMEA7708264, study PRJEB35096) | sediment metagenome | biome: marine neritic benthic zone biome [ENVO:01000025]; feature: sediment [ENVO:00002007]; material: shallow marine sediment [ENVO:03000034] sea grass bed [ENVO_01000059] ...
CGCGCCAGATGGTTCGCTGGTCATTGCCGACATGTATCGCGGCATCATTCAGGAGAAAGACTACTTCCCCACCGACGCTAGCAACGGCGACAAGGAAAGGATCGCACGCTATCACCGGGTGAAGAAGTGGGGCATGGTCGATGTGATCGGGAATGGTCGCATCTACCGCCTCGTTCCCGAAGGCAAGACGCCCGGCCCCCAGCCGCGGATACTCGACGAGACGCCGGTCCAACTCGTGCGGCATCTCGCCCACCCGAATGGCTGGTGGCGGGACTCCGCGCAAAAACTCATCGTCTGCCGCAACGACAAATCCGCGGTTCCCGCCCTTGTGGAAATGGCCCGCAACCACGTCGACGCGAACGCACGGATTCACGCCATGTGGACGCTACGTGGGCTCGAGGCTCTTCCGAAAGCGATCATCATCGCGAACACCAAACACGCGAAGCCACGGGTCCGTCGTGCTGCGGTGCAACTCGCCGAATCATTGCTGGTGAGTGATGACTCTGACATCGCCGCTGCTCTCGCTGCGCTGCATTCGGACGCCGATCCGCACGTCGCCATCCAGCTCTACCTCGCCTACGCTGCGACCGGATCCACCATCCCGGAATCGATCTCCAACCGCAAGAGCCCGATCCTCGACGCACTGAAGCAACGTCAGGCCGAAATCGACGCGCAGAAGAACGCTCTCAGCGAATCGGCGAAAAAGGGCCGGCAGATCTTCGAGACGAACTGCGCGGCCTGCCACGGGCCCGATGGCAAGGGCGTCAGGCAGGGCGACAAGTTCCTCGCTCCTGCTTTCGAGACCTCCTATTGGTTCAAGCACGGTGGCAAGGCAGGTATTCTGGCCCGCATCGTTCTCAAAGGAGAGACTGGCCTGATCGATGGCGTGACCTACGGACAGGGATTCATGCTTCCTTTAGAGGCGACCTACAGCGACCAGCAGATCGCCGATGTCCTAAACTTCATTGGTGAGCGCTGGCACAAGTGGAAAAAACCGATTCCTGCATCTAAGATCGGTGGCGTGCGCAGAGAATTTGCGGATCGCAAAACTCCGTGGACGCATGACGAATTGATGGATCTTGCCAAGAAGGGTGGCGGTAAATAGGCGTGAGAGAACTTATGAAACGTTTGCGGGATTTGCCATTTGTGGACGACTGGCACAACACTCATCATCGCTTCCCTTGGTCGGCGAATTGCGGTCTCGAACGCGGACAATGGGATCTGCTCTAGGCGCCTTGTTGTTTCCCGAGAAATTTGGCCTTGCCTGAGACGTGCAGGATGCATTGAGAAACCGAACAGCGCGGAGTTCTCCGGACGAATGAGCGAAGTTCGCGCGCTGTCCATCCCAGCATTCTTCTCCTGCGTGGGATAGCATAATCATGCCAGGGTTCACGCTTGCTTCGCAGCCTTGCCCAGCCATCGACTGATCTGCTACACACGTGCATGCCAAAACGTTTCTTCGGTCTCCCACCGCGAATGGCGTCGGCTTTCATCGCTCTTGGATGTGCACATTCGCTAGTTGCCCAAGACGACTTCGTCCGAAATTTCGATACCACCGCCGAAGGGCCGTGGTCGGATGTCGAAGGAACAACGCTATCGGTTCCACTCGTGCCCGACGGAGCGGTCGCGGTTGACGGCACGCCGACAGAGAGCGAATACGGCGGGTTCGAAGGCGTTGAAGTGGTCCCCAACATCAATGGATGGATCCAGAACTTCCCCGGAGACCGCACTTGGAACGACGCCGCTGATTCGAGCTTCACCTTCTGGCTCGCCCACGACTCCACCTATCTCTACGTCGGCGTGGATGTGAAGGACGACGTGCCGAACTCGGATAACACGAACCTCGAATTCTGGAAAGACGACGCCCTCGAATTCGTTGTCGATGCCCTGAACAACCGGTATGACAACAACACCGACAATTCGAACGAAGCTTACGGAGGGCACTGCTACGTCAATCTCGAAGGTCGGTTTTCGGAATGGGACGACACGGGAGGGTTCATTGCACGCAACCGCTGGTCCAGCTTTGTCAACTGGACCTATGGGATGACGGGAGAGATCTTCGCGCAGGGTAGAACTGTTGTCGGCGGATGGCAGGTCGAGGTCCGGTTCGCCAAGACGCTTTTCGAAGATCCGGTGGCAGGCAACAGGCTCGAAAATGGATACGTCATGGGGTTCAACATCGGGATGGACGACGACGACCAGCGGGGTTCCGAAGGGGCAACGGGAAGCGGTGAACGTCAGCGCGATCTCGAAGTGCAATACTGGTGGGCCAATCGTTCACGGTTGATCGGATGGAACGAAGGCTCGGCGCAGAATTACACCGCGGAGCAAATCGCCAATGGTGAAACCGAAGACGATTTTCCACGCAGGATCGACCCTGCCGGTCGACTGGCGCACGGCGGGACCGGAGAGATCGTTTTAGCCGGCCCTGAGAACGGCTTCGAAATCACCGAGATCCTCCTCACCGAAGGCGGTCCGGAACGCACGGTCACGCTGACGTGGAACTCGCTTCCGGATATGACTTACCTCATCGAAGCCGCGGACGTCCTCGACCAAGGGGCGTTCGAATTCACCGGCGTTCCAGTCGCATCCCAGGGGTTGGAGACAACAACGACCATCAGTGCACCGGTTGGGGACCGAAACCAGTTCTACCGGATTGTCGAAGCGGATTGACGGACCCCCGATCGACCGGTTTCGAACCACATCCTCAATCAGTATGAAGCGTTTTCATCGGGTATTGGTCATTTTGTGTGGCATCATTCTTGCCCCAATGGTGACCGCGGCCGACCAGCCGAAGGCCGGGAAAATGATCAAGGTATCGCCTGGAAAGGACGATCGGATTCCCTACTGGCTCTATTTGCCGAAGGATTACGGTGATAACAAAGACAAGCTGCCAGTCGTCGTTTTCCTGCACGGCATGGGCGAGCGAGGCAGTGACCTCGATCGCGTGCTCGCTCATGGACCGCCTAAACTGATCTCCAAAGGAAAGCACTTTCCATTCATCATGATCGCCCCGCAGTGTCCGAACGACGGCCGAAAGGGGGCAAAGAACGCCAAGTCGTTCTGGTGGCACCCCGAAGGCCCCATCGGCAAGGTGAAGAACATCGTGGATTTCGAGAAGAAACGCCTCGGTCGGATCGATGACGATCGCGTCTACATCACAGGGCTGAGCATGGGGGGATTCGGGACCTATAACATCGTGAGTCGGCACCCAGGCTACTTCGCGGCGGCGGCCCCGATCTGCGGTCATGGGAATCGGGTCAAAGACAAGAAGGCGATGAAGAAGGCCTTCGTCGATCTTGCGGTCTGGGCCTTCCATGGCGACCGCGACAACGTGGTCCGGCTCTCGGAACAGCAACAGACCATCGACATGCTCGCACTCGCCGGCGCGACCATCAAATTCACCATCTACAAAGGAGTCGGACACGATTCCTGGACGCGCACCTACGAGAATCCGGACTTCTACAAGTGGCTCTTGGCACAGAAGCGAGGCGCCATAAAGAAATAGACGGTAGCGGTGACTTGTATCCGTGCTTGGCATCGGAATTACAAATACCTAGATTGCGTTCACGACGTGAGATCGATGATTCGCCTGACCGCCATCTTTATCGTTTTCTCGGCCTTTCTCGGCCCTTCCGGACGGGCGTCTGCCGCCAACGAGACGACGTTTTCGACCGACATCCAACCCCTCTTCGCACAGAAGTGCCTGGAATGTCACGGGCCCGACAAGCAGAAAGGCGGGCTCCGGCTCGACCGGTTGGAGAGTCTTTTGAAAAAACAGGAGTCGGGGCACTCCGCGGTGGTCCCGGGTGATCTTGACCGAAGTGAAATCATCCGGCGGATTACCAGCGACGATCCCGACGAAGTCATGCCTCCAGAGGACGGACCACTGGGAGCGGACGAGATCGGCAAGCTGAAAGACTGGGTGGCATCCGGGGCAGAGTTCGAACAGCACTGGGCCTATCTCCCGCTGTCTTCGAGCAAGCTGCCGGAAGTGAACGATGCGCAATGGGTGCGGAATCCGATCGATCGCTTTGTCCTCGCCCGCCTGGAGAAACAGGAGATCCAACCGTCGCCGAGGGCCGAGCGCCACACTCTGATCAAGCGTGTCTACTACGATCTCATCGGACTCCCGCCGACTCCCGCCGAGATCGATGCCTTCGTGGGAGATGACTCGCCGGACGCCTACGCCGCACTGGTGAAACGCCTACTCGCCTCGGAACACTTCGGCGAGCGGTGGGGACGGCACTGGCTGGACAAGGCTCGCTACGCAGATTCCGATGGCTACGAGAAGGACAATGCGCGCCCCAATGCCTGGAATTACCGGGACTGGGTGCTCGACGCAGTGAACGCGGACATGCCAATGGACCGGTTCACCATCGAGCAGATCGCGGGCGACCTCCTTCCCGGGGCGACGCCTCGGCAGCGGCTTGCCACGGCTTTTCACCGTCAGACCCTGACGAATACAGAAGGCGGCGCCGACCGGGAGGAGTTCCGCAACGCGGCGGTGTTCGACCGGACGGAAACCACCGGCACGGTGTGGCTCGGGCTCACGCTGAATTGTGCCCGGTGTCATACTCACAAGTACGACGCCATTCCCCAGAGCGACTACTACCGGCTCTTTGCCTTCTTCAACAACGCGGACGAGGCGAACTACGAGCTTCCGCTCGGCGGCGCGCCACTTGAGAAGTATGAACAAGAGAAGGCGAAGATCGAAGCCGAGCTGAAAGCGGTCGATGACGAGATCGTCGCAGCGAAGACGAAACATCGCGCGGCATTCGACACGTGGCTGGCCCGCATTCGGGAGAGGCTCGCCCACGCGAATCCGCCGATATTTCAAGACCTCGCCGAAATGATCGTTGCCTCCGATGTCGACGGGGTCGGGTTCGAGGTTGAAAAATCTGGGGCCGTTCAGGTGAACGGTGCGAATCCCGACGGAAGGATGATCTTCGAGATCGCGGGCAAGGTGGGCGCGATCGGGGGACCGGTGACCGGTGTCCGCCTCGATGTGCTCACCGACAAGCGCCTTCCCAAAAACGGACCGGGACGCGCGCCGAATGGGAACTTCGTTCTCAACGAAGTGGAGTTGCTGCGCGGAGAAACCAAGCTCGCGTTCGGCGCGGCGAAGGCCGACTTCTCCCAGTCGAATTTCGGGGTGGGCAAGCTGATCGACGGGAGCCACGAGAAGATGAGCGGTTGGGCGGTGGCGCCGCAGACGGGCAAGCCGCACCATGCAATCTTGAGATTGAAAGAACCTCTCGAGGCGAAGACCGGAGAAGCTCTGACCGTGCGGCTGGTGCGAAACTACGACGGCGAGCACACGGTGGGGCGTTTTCGCGTGCGGCTCATGACCGGCGAGGATGTCGACGGCGTGGCGCCTCAGGCGATTCGCGATCTCCTCGCGAAAGACCCGGGCCAACTGGATGACAATCAGAAGAAGACGTTGCTCGATCACTTTCTCCGTAACGAGTTCGAAGAGACAAAGGGTCTTTTCACAAAACGGGACGCGGTGCAGAAAAAGATGCCCAAGCCGCCGAAGACGAAGGTTCGGGTGATCGTCGAGCGCGGATCGCCACGGAACACGCGGGTCCTCAATCGCGGCGACTTTCTCAACCCGTCCGACGTGGAGGTGAAAGCAGCCGGCCTATCGATCCTGCCGCCGATCCCGGCCCGGAAAAAGGGGAAGTTGGATCGGTTGGATCTCGCGAACTGGCTGATGTCGGAGGAAAACCCGCTCCCGTCTCGGGTCTTGGCGAACCACCTCTGGGAAAAACTCTTCGGTGAAGGATTGGCCCGCATCATGAACGACTTCGGCTTACGCGGTGAGCATCCGGTCCATCCGGAGCTGCTCGACTGGCTGGCGACCGAATACCGGCGACTCGGATGGAGTCGCAAGAAGATGATCGAAACGATCGTGACCTCCGCGACCTATCAACAGGCCTCGGCCCATCGTGACGAGCTTCGGGAGATTGATCCTACCAACAAGTTGCTGGCGCGACAGAACCGATTCCGGGTGGAAGCGGAGATCGTGCGCGACCTTTGCCTCTCCGTGTCGGGGCTGCTCTCGGACAAGTTTGGCGGCCCCAGCGTTTTCCCCCCGCTCCCCGCCGGGGTCGCGCACTTGAGCTACAACAACAATTTCAAGTGGAAGGCAAGCGAAGGGGAAGAACGCTACCGGCGCGGTCTCTACACCTTCTTCAAGCGCACGGCCCCGCACCCGAACCTGACGACGTTCGATTGCCCGGATTCGAACACCACGACCGTGAGGCGGACCAGCTCGAACACCCCGCTTCAGGCGCTCACCATGATGAACAACGAGGTCTATGTGAAAGCTTCCCAGGCCTTCGGGAAGCGCATCCTCAATCTGGAGACCGAGAGCGACAGCCATAGGATGCGTCAGGCGCTGCGTCTTTGCATCGGGCGGGAGCCCGGCGAGACGGAAACGGCGCGTTTTTTGGCTTTGCTGGAAAAAAGCCGCGCCTACTACCGTGAGAATGCGGAGAGCGCGAAGAAGCTGGTCGGTAACCACCAGCCCGATAGCATCGACGCGCCGGAAGCGGCCGCTTGGGTTGCGGTGGCGCGGACGGCCCTCAACCTCGACGAGTTCATCACCCGGGAATAGTCCAGCCATGAACGACCCACATAACATTGATCTCCAAGCCGAGCTGACCCACACGCGGCGGTCGTTTCTCAATACCTCCGCGAGCGGGCTGGGTGGGATCGCCCTGGCCAGCCTTCTCCAGCAGGACGGACTCCTCGCCGCTCCAGCCGCTACCGCAAATCCGCTCGCTCCAAAGCATCCCCAGTTCCCGGCAAAGGCGAAGAATTGCATCTTCTTCTTCATGGCCGGCGCGCCCTCGCAGGTCGATCTCTTCGATCCCAAACCGAAACTGAATGAACTGCACGGGCAGCGGCTTCCGGAATCGATGACGAAGAACGTCCGGTTCGCGTTCATCAAGGAGACCGCCAAGCTCATGGGGTCGAAGCGGACGTTCAAGAAGTACGGGGAGTGCGGGATGGAGTTCTCCGACTACCTGCCCCACCTCGGGACCTGCGCGGACGACCTCCTCATGGTGCGCTCGCTCCACTCCGAGCAGTTCAACCACCACCCCGGCCAGCTCATGATGCAGTGCGGGCGCGGGACCTTCGGCCTTCCGACAATGGGGTCCTGGATCACCTACGGACTCGGCAGCGAATCACGGGACCTTCCCGGCTACGTCGTGCTCACCAGCGGCGTGGGATCCAGCGGCGGTGCCACGCTTTGGCAATCGGGATTCCTCCCGAGCACCCACGCCGGCGTGCTGTTCCGCGAGAAGGGCGAACCGGTCTTGAATCTGGCCAATCCCGACGGCCTTCCGCCGGAACTGCAGCGAGCCTCGTTGGACACGCTCCGCGATGCGAACCAGCAGCGTCTCGACATCATGCGAGACCCGGAAATCGCCAGCCGGATCGCCAGCTACGAGCTGGCCTACCGGATGCAGAGTTCCGCCCCGGAGCTGATCGATTTTTCGGGCGAGTCGAAGGCAACCCTCGAGGCCTACGGGGTCGACCGCCCCGACCCGCCTCACGGAGGTCGCGGCAAATCAGGAGACACGGCGCAAAGCTTCGGGCGTAACTGTCTGCTCGCCCGCCGGATGGTCGAGCGGGGCGTCCGCTTTGTGAATGTCATCTACGCGTCGTGGGATCACCACGCCAACCTCGACAAGGAGCTCAGCTACAACGCCGCGGTGGTCGATCAGCCGATCGCTGCACTGATCAAGGATCTCAAGGAACGCGGAATGCTCGAGGACACGATGGTCGTTTGGGGAGCCGAGTTCGGGAGGACTCCTCTCGCCCAGGCGGACGGCGGCAAGAAACCGCCTGGCCGTGACCATCACCCGTTCAGCTTTACCATGATGATGGCCGGTGGTGGCATCAAGGGTGGTCAGGTCTACGGGCAATCCGATGAATTCGGATGGGGTGTCGAGGACAAGCCCGTCCATATCAACGATCTCCACGCCACCATGCTCCATTGCTTCGGTCTCGAGCACGAGAACCTAACCTACCGATTCCAAGGCAGGGACTTCAGGCTGACCGACGTGGGCGGCAAGGTGATGGGAGAGTGGTTGGCCTGAGTCAACCTGCAAGCTACTTCGGATCCTTCACCGGTTTCTTGGCCGCCCAGTAGAGAGCCCGGATTACCAGCTTCTGGAAGGCGGGATTCACCCAGGCTTTCTTGTCGTGACCCAGTCCGGTGTTGAAGAGACGACCCTTGCCATATTCGTGCACCCAGATCATGGAATGATTTTCGCTGCCGCGATCAATGCGGCCAAGGTGGTGAAGCTTGTCCTTGGTCTCGGGATGGAACTTGTCGCGGTAAGATTCGTCCTCGATCTCGAATCGTTCCATTCCCTCGGTGATCGGATGTGTCTTGTCGGTGATCACCACAGGGAACTTCCCTCCGCCATGCCCGATAAACTGACCTCCGAATAGCTTCCAGTAGACATCAGATTTCTTGAAAGCATCGGTGGCGTGCACCCCCACCACACCTCCGCCGTTCTTCACGTAATCGTCGAGCCCCTTCTCCTGGGCAGGATCCGTGAAATCTCCCCCGGATCCGAAGAACAGCACGACCGCGTAGTCCTTGATGTTGTCCGCCTTCAGATCATCGAGCTTGTTGCTGATCACCAGCTCGAAATCCCCCTGTTTCTTGAGAAGGGCTGCAATCGATTTCTGATAACCTTTCCAATCATGCCCTCGCCCGCCCATGTAGAGGACCTTGATTTTCTCGTGGTGGTCGGCGGCTGCACTGCTGATCGACGCGGCGAGCGCGAGGCACACAAAAAGACAGAGACTTGCGAATGATTTCATGACGACCCCACTGTGGTGGAAGCGAAGGCGCCGTGTCAATCGGCGCGTTGCCGGGATTCCCTGAGGCCAACCGCCACGAGAGCAGGTCCCGAGTGTCGCGTCTGAGTTCGTGCCAAATCGTGTTCAAAATCCTAGGGATTCCTGTCACAAATGATGACGATGAGGATGAGGATGAAGATACTTCGCCAATCGGGAAGCGAACGCGCGGCAGGGATCGTGCTAACGATGCTGGTAGGGGCGTCGTTATCCTCGGGCGCGGATGGGGAGGCAGACCTCGGTTCCTTTCTCGGACAACCGAGGTACGACACTCGGGAGCTGTTTGTCCAGAACTGCCGGTTTCCGAACATTGTGGTTGCGGCTGACGGTACGGTTCTCGCCCTCATCGGCACTCCGTGGCTCGGCCCCATCGAGGAACGGCGGGTGAAGCTGCGCCGCAGCATCGATGGGGGCAAAACGTGGGAACAACCGCGCGTGGTCTTCGCCGGATGGATGGGCGGAGGCTGCACCGTGAACGAAACGACCGGCGAAATCCTCGCCTTTGCCGAGGACGAAATGACTCGCAGCGGGGACCACGGTGTGACTTGGTCGCCGCTCGCGCCAGTGTCGATTGCGAAGGATGTCCGGGGCAACCGGTTGGCGCTGCACATGAACGGAACCGGGATTACACTACGGCGTGGTGATAAGGTCGGACGCCTGATCCGCGCGGCACGGTGTTACGGCCCGGGCAACGGTCGACAGCACTATCCGAAACACTACACTTCCGCCATATTCAGCGACGACGGCGGCAAAACGTGGAACCCCAGTGTGCCTTTGTCGGGATTTGGCTTCGGGGAAGCCGGGATCGTCGAACTCTCCGACGGTCGGCTTTACTACAACGCGCGTCGCCACTGGAACGGCGACCCGGAGAACCCGCCGCTCCGCCGACACTACAGCCACAGCATCGACGGGGGATCCTCATGGAGTAGACCGCAAGTGGTGAAAGCGCTCCCCGATGGTCCGCAGGGGAACGCCTACGGATGCTTCGGCGGATTTACCCGCCTGCCGGTGAAGGGTCGGGACATCCTGCTCTACAGCAATTGTGACACGCCGAAGATCGACCGGAAAGACGGCACGATCTGGGCCAGCTTCGATGCCGGTCAGACATGGCCGATCAAGCGACGGATCCGTGCGAAGAAAGGTGCCGGTTTCGGGTATTCCTCGATCGCCACCGGACGTGCCGGAACCAAAAGCGAGGGCTGGATCTATTGTTTCTTCGAGGTCTATCAGGACGGCGAATACGAACCCAAACCCGCAGGCAACGAGCACGACTGCGCCCACGTGGGCCGCTTCAGTCTGAGCTGGATCCTCGAGGGCGAACCGACCGGCGACGGGAACCTTCCCGAGTGGATTTCGGAAGGCCGTTCCGCAGCGGCCGAGTAGTCCTAACGTTAGGGTTTAGGACTTGGGAATCTCGATCTGCGACGGCTCGAGCGTGGCAATGAAGTGACCAAGGGGGGTCTCGTCCATATCGGTGATGAACCAGGTTGCCTTGGAGAAGGTGGCTCGAGTGAGCGACCCGCCTGCGGCAATTTCGGCGTAGTACTTCAAGCCTCCCCCATATTCCACCCAGTAGAGCTTCACGGCCTCGCCCCTCGTGTTGTCGATCTGAATGCTGCTGATTCTGCCTCCCCCCTTTGATCGCGGTGGGTTGTCCGTGCCCGCGGGGATCCACTTCAATGCAACACGCACAATCTCGACCTCCTCTTTCTTTCGCGAGGTCGCTTCAGCGGCGGCCTTGTCGAGATCCACCCCCCGCACGACTCTCAGATCTGGCAATGCCCGGGAGAGTTCCTCGCAGCCGCTGCTGGTGACTCCCGTCCTCCAGACGTAGAGGTTCTTCAGTCCGCGTAACGACTTCAGATGGGCGAGCCCGGCATCGGAAACCTTGGTCCCATAGAGGTTCAAGTACCGGAGCTTAGTCAATCCACTCAGGTGTGCCACGCCAGGATCTCCAACCCCCGTACGCTCGAGGTGAAGCCGCGAAAGATTCTTCATTTTCGACAGGTGTCGAAGCCCCTCGTCAGTCGTCCGCGTTCCCCCTAGATTCAAGGAATAGACGGATTCGCCCAGCGAGGCGACGTCTGCCAGTTCATCGTCCCCCACCGCCTTGCCTTTCCGCTGAAACTCGATCTCCCAACCTGCCCCGAAGGGCCGGACAATTCCGCCCGCTTCGCGAATTGCCTGCAAGCCTTGCTCCTCAGCATATGAGAGCGTGGTGGCGAGCAGCCAGAGAACTGTGTTGGACAGAAGACGACGCATCGGATTCCAGATCGGAATCATACTATTGAATGCACAGGAACAGACATGTCAACAGGCGGGGTTTCTCCGTCGTAGCGGAACTTGTGAAAGTTCCGACCGAGTGGGAGCGCATGCTATGCCGCCATCGGAATTGGCTTCGCCTGTCTTCGGCTCTCACGAATTCCGCTACATCTTCAGAGGCCACACCTCGCGGGGAATATCCTACGATGAGAGGATGGCGCAGCCACCCGATTGATGCCAGGTTCTAATTGAATCGTCTTTTATGAGAGAACGTCAATTGCGTTACACCCGAAGAGAGCTTTTGCGTTCGAGCGTGGGATTGGCAGGGCTCACGCTCCCAAGTTGGATGCAAATGCGCGCGCAGGCCGCGTCGGACCCGGCGATGCCTGCGGCCCCGAAAGCGAAGTCCTGTATCGTCCTCTTCCTGTGGGGGGGAATCGCACAGCAGGAGTCCTTCGATCCGAAGCCCGACGCCATCTCCGATTACAAGAGCCAGTTTGGCGACATACGAACCGCCACCCCTGGCATTCATTTCTGCGAGCACCTACCGCGACTCGCCAAGCACAGCGAGAAACTGGCGATCGTCCGGTCCGTCACTCACTCCCACGGCGCCCATGGCAGCGGGTTGTACAAGATCCTGACCGGAAAGGACCCGATCGGGGGCACGAGAGCACTCAACCGCGCCAACTGGCCGTCAGTGACGTCGATGATCGGGCGGTTCCAGGACAACACCGCCGGCGTTCCGAACGCCATCCGCATGCCACATACCATGTACGACAACGGAACGCTGCTGGCAGGCGATGACGCTGGTTGGCTGGGGCCCGACCACGACCCGGTCATGATCCGCACGCCGGCCGGCGAACGCTATCAGGGGACGATCCGGCACACCGAACCCGCTCTCGATCTCAAGCTGGGAGTGAAGACGGACCGCTTCAAGAAGCGACTCCACCTCGTGGAAAACCTCGAACGCCGACTCTCGGCAAACGGGGCGGCCGAATACGAAGAACTGGACCACTTCCGTCAGATGGCTGCCGACATGCTGATCAGCTCGCCGGTCAAGGAAGCCTACGACCTCGAACAGGAAGACCCGAGGTTGCGCGCGATGTATGGTGATCATATGGGTGGGCAAGGAATGCTCCTTGCCCGGCGGCTCACCGAGGTCGGGGTGCCAGTGGTGCAGGTCTGCTGCGCGGCGGAAGATCTGCAGGGCGGCTTCTCCGATACCTTTGACACCCACCACGATCACTTCCCGAAGATGAAGGACCGGCTTTTGCCCGTCTTTGATCAGGCGGCTTCCGCCCTTCTCACCGACCTCGATCAGCGCGGGCAACTCGAGGAAACACTCGTCGTCTTCCTCACCGAGTTCGGCCGCACTCCCAAGATCAACCCCAAGGGCGGACGCGATCACCACCCCGCCGTCTACTCCGTCGCCCTCGCCGGTGGCGGCATCCGCGGCGGCCAGGTCTATGGCAGCAGCGACAAAAACGCCGCCACGCCCACCAGCGACGCCTGCACGCCAGCCGACATCCACGCCACGGTCTACAAAGCGATGGGCATCGATCACCGGGCCGAACTTCACGACAAAGAGGGACGCCCTTTCATCATTTGCGACGGCAATCCACTGCCCTTGACTTGAGAGCATTCCGTTCCATGCCCGTAGGCGCACGCCTCTTCCTCGGTCTAATCCTCGCGATGGGCGCAGCTGAGGGCCAGGAAGGGCTCGTCTGGAGCGCCGACGAGAAGATCAACCTCGTTGGCCCGCACGATGGCTACCAACTCGTAGTGATGACGCCCGAACGGGACCTCACGCGCGAAGCGACTTACGCCTGCGAGCCCGCCGGGATTGTCGAAATCGACCAGACAGGGTTCGTGCGCCCACTCAAAGACGGAACGGCCACCATCACCGCGACCTGGGAGGGAACCCGCAGTTCTCCCCGCGAGGTCACGGTCGAACGCCATTCAGATCTCATCCCAGTGAGTTTTGCCAATGAGATCGTGCCCCTGTTCACCCGTCATGGTTGCAACGGCGGCAGCTGTCACGGGAAAGTGGGCGGGCAAAATGGCTTCTCCCTCTCCCTCTTCGGATTCGAACCGTCGCGCGACGAGGAATCCATCCGGTTCGAAGCGCGCGGCCGCCGCATCTCACCTGCTGCCCCCGAACACAGCCTCCTCCTGCGGAAGGCGTCCGGCCAGCTTCCCCACGAAGGCGGCATACGCCTAGCCGAGGACAGCGATGACTACCGCCTCCTAGCCCGCTGGATCGGCCAGCCTAGATCCGTGTCGGAGGAAGCCTCCCCCGCGATCGAGCGCATCGCGGTTTCGCCTCGTCACCGTCTCATGGCGGCGGGCGCCTCGCAGCAACTGCGCGTCACCGCTCACTTCGCGGACGGCTCGACCCTCGACGTCACCCGCGACGTCGTCTACGAATCCAACAACGAGTCCATGGCTGAAGCAGATCGCAGTGGCCTGGTGCACCTCAAAGAAAAAACGGGCACGGCCTCCGTGATGGTGCTGTTCAAGGAACACGTCGACGTCTTTCAGGCCGACATCCCAAGTGGCGCGCCCCTCGACTCCTCGCCCGAGCCCGCCAATCTGATCGACGAGCACGTTTTCGCCAAGCTACAGCAACTGGGATTACCTCCCTCCGATCTCTGCGACGACAGCACGTTTCTGCGCCGGGTCACCGTCGATATCGCCGGGCGCCTTCCCACCTTGGAGGAGGCCAAGGCGTTTCTCGCCAACGGGTCGCCAGACAAGCGCGCGCGTATTATCGACGCTTTCCTCGCTGACGGCAGTTACGCCGATTACTTCGCCGGCAAGTGGGCCGCCATCTTGCGGAACCAGCGGCGCAATGATCGTCACATGCCCGAAACCTACGCGTTCCACGAATGGATCCGGCAATCCCTGCAGGCGAACCGTCCCTACGACCAGTTCGTTCGCGATATCCTGACCGCCACGGGGGAGAGCCGGGACAATCCCCCGGTCACATGGTACCGCAACGTGGGGGGCGAGAAGGAACGGATGCAGGATATGGCGCAGGTCTTCCTCGGAGTCCGTCTCCAATGCGCGCAGTGTCATCACCATCCTTACGAGAAGTGGAGTCAGGACGACTACTACGGACTGGCGGCGTTCTTCACCACCCTCGAACACAAACGCGCGCGCCCCGGCGAGCAGGTCCTCGTCCACCGCAGCAAGGCCGCCCGCGCCAAGAACCCGAGCAGCGAGCAGGAACTCGGCCCGGCCTTGCCCGGAATGGGGCCGCTCGAGCTATCTCCCGAAGAAGACCCACGCCGGGCTTTGGCCGACTGGGTGGTCAGCCCGGAGAATCCCTACTTTGCCCGCATGATCGCCAATCGTTACTGGAAACATTTCTTCGGACGGGGTCTCGTCGATCCCGAGGACGATTTGCGTGTCACCAACCCTCCCACCCATCCCGCACTCCTCGCCGCTCTCGAAGCGCATGTCATCGAGAGCAAGTTCGATCTGAAGTCGCTCGTCCGGCTCATTTGCAACAGCCGCACCTATCAGCTCAGCAGCGTTCCCAATAAACACAATCGCGACGACCGGCAAAACTACTCGCGCTTCTATCCCCGTCGCTTGCAGGCCGAGGTGCTTGCGGACGCCATCAACCAGCTTACCAATGGATCGGATTCCTTCCGCGGGCAGCCGGCGGGTGCGCGGGCGGTGCAGCTCCCAGACGATCAGTTCGCGCGCGAATTTCATTTCCTCGCCATCTTTGGTCGCCCCAGCATGGCCAGCGCCTGCGAGTGCGAACGCACGACCGGTTTCAGCCTCGCGCAGGCCGTGCAGCTTGTGAACTCGAAGGAGACGCGTGCCAAGCTGACGGCCGATCGCGGCCGCCCAGCTCTCCTGTTGCGGGACCGGGAGCGCACGCACAAGGACCGGGTCGAAGAACTCTTCCTCCGGGCCTACTCCCGGCTTCCTACCGCCGAGGATGCCGAGGTCGTGATGGAATTTCTGAAAGGAGGACAGCCGGACCGGGCTGCCGCTCAAGCCGCCTACGAGGATCTCGTCTGGTCTCTGCTGAACAGCCGGGAATTCATCTTCAACCAATAGAGCGCGTTCAATGAGCCAAAGCCAACAGCGAAATTCACGCCGCACTGAATTCGTAGCGGCCTCATCGAGACCGCCCTACCAGAGCCCAGGATGTACGGAGACCTAGAGCGGGTAGGGCGCACTCGACGAGAGCGCCGTCGGGGTGGCGTCGCTTGAATCGCGACCCACAACTCGGATGAATTCGCTTACCACACCAAGACTGCAGACCCTCGCTGCGATTGCCTTCTTCGCTCTGTCTCCCACCTTGGGCGCACAGTTCCCCGTCCCCTGCCTGCACTCCGTGTTTCCACCAGGTGCTCAGGCGGGCACGACCGTAGAGGTGACGGTCCGTGGCGTTTTTCTCGAAGGCGCCTCTGCCGTCATTCTATCCGACGAGTCGCTGGGCATCCGCAGCGAAGTCATCGCCGACGAGTTGATGCCCGATAACCCCTTCCGGTTCCGGCTCACCATCCCGAGCGATGCCAAGCCCGGAACCTACGACCTCTTCGTCAAGTGCAGACTCGGACTGAGCGCGCCCCGCCCCTTCGTGATCGGTTCCAAGCCGGAGGTGATGGAGTCTCATCTCAATACACGCCGCGAACGCGCCATGCCCCTCGAACGGGAGACCGTGGCGAACGGTCGCGCCAATGAGAATGCCAACGACTACTACCGCATCGATGCGAAGGCAGGAGAAAAGCTGGTGATTTCGTGCCGTGCCGAGGATCTCGACTCGCGCATGGACGCGACCCTGATCCTCTGCGATGCGGCGGGACGCGAACTCGATCGGGATCGCAACAACCGGAACCGCGATGCGGTGGTTGCCCTGGACGCCCCGCATGACGGATCCTACTACGTTCACGTCGCGGACTTCACTTACGGTGGTGGTCATACGTATCCCTATCGCCTCTCGATCACGGCCGCCCCTCATCTCGACTTCGTCTTTCCACCAGCCGGACAACCGGGATCGACGTGCAAATTCACTCTCTACGGTCGGAACCTCGCCAATCCCGGCCAGAGCGTCCTAGTCGGGAACAGAATGCTGGAAACCCAGGAAGTGCAAATCACCCTTCCCTCAGACGGGGCAACGCAGCGCTCCTTCGGGGACGCGCGTTCCGCCCTCCTGCCGCATGTTGCCTACCGAATGGAAGCCGGTTCGCTGAAATCAAACCCGATCCCAATCGGAGTCACCGACGCCCCGATCGTGCTGGAACTCGAAGATTCCGATATCGCCGGGCAGCAAGTGACCGCTCCCTGCGAGATCCACGGTCGCTTCGATCACGCCCGCGATAGGGACCACTTCCGCTTCACCGCGAAGAAGGACGAGGAACTCTGGATTGAGGTCATCGCCGAGCGCATCGGGGCATCCTCTGATCCCAGCCTGCGGATCGAACGCGTCACGAAGGATGACGAGGGCGCCGAGCAGTTCCAGCAAGTGGGCGTCGCCGACGACCTCGGCAATGATCCGGGTGAACGCTACTTCCCGATGCCCTGCCGCGACGCCGAGACGGCTTTGAAGATCCCGGAGGATGGAGTCTATAGGATCACCGTCATGAACCAGACCGGGAGCGGTGGGGCGGGTCATGTCTACCGGCTGGCAATTCGCGAACCGCGTCCCGATTTCGATCTCATTGCCATCGCCACGGAGCAAATCCGGGACCGAAACAAGGTCGCCGTCCTGACGCCCATCCTTCGTCCCGGCGGAACTACGCAGCTACGTGTTTTGGCCCTCCGGCGGGAAGGGTTCGGTGGCGACATCGACCTGAGTGTCGCCGGGCTTCCTCCCGGCGTGAGTTGTCTGCCCGCAAAGATGGGCGGTGGAAAGAGCGCAACCATGACACTCACCGCCGCGCCGGATGCCTCACGCTGGGACGGAATGATCAGCGTTCGCGGCGTGAGCGGAGACCTCACTCGGGAGGCTCGTCTCGGCACGGTTCCCTGGCCGGTCAACGACTGGAGCAAACAGTTCTTTGAAACGCGTCTCGGCCCCAGCATTCCGCTCTCCGTCACCGATGCCGAGAAAGCGCCGGTGACCGTGCTGACACCCGAGACGCGCAGTATCGAACTGACGA
>CAJIAN010001006.1_pt1 | contig 17172 bp, 14 predicted proteins | sample 9199061 | NCBI WGS metagenome assembly CAJIAN01 (sample SAMEA7708264, study PRJEB35096) | sediment metagenome | biome: marine neritic benthic zone biome [ENVO:01000025]; feature: sediment [ENVO:00002007]; material: shallow marine sediment [ENVO:03000034] sea grass bed [ENVO_01000059] ...
ACGCGACCTTTCGAAAATCGGCCGCCGCTTCCGAATAGCTCCTCAGGGCACGGTATTCGGTTGCCCTTTTGTAGAACAGATCCGGCTTTTCGCCTTCCTTCTCGATCTTCTCGGTGAGTGCGGCAATGACCTCCTCCGGACTGTGATGCGCCGTCGCGACTCCCGAAAGCAATCCCAAGGCAAGGAGCGTGATCAACGCGGGCAATCGAAGTGTGGTGTCGTCGAACATCGAGTATTACTTCGTGGGATCGCGAAGCAGGAATGGGTCGAGCGTGAAGTCGCTCGAGTCGAGATTGGCGTTGTGACCTTCGATGGCGATCACGTTTCGACCGATCTTGAAATGCTCGGCCACATGTTGGAGCGAGAAGAACGCGTGGTCGTCTTCCGCCTCGTTCACTTTGAATCCCTTTGCGGATTTTCCGCTGCCGGAGTCAACATCCACGCGCAGTGCCTCGTGTCCGTTCACAAAGACGATGAATGCGTCATCGAAGCGCATGCCCAGTCCGATTTGGTGGAACACGTCCTTACTTGGAAGGTTGAACGGGCGGCGGAGATAGACCGTGGAGAAGTTCTTCCGCATCTGGTTCAGCTGCGTCGTGTCATCCTTGTCGCCGTATCCGAATCCAGCCAGTCCGCGTCTCCATCCGGAGTCGTCGTAGTTCAGAGAAGTCCATTTGCCGTTGGGGTGCGATCCGGCGAGGTATTTCCACTCGCCCTTCCGAGGGATAATCTCGACCACATTCTCGGGCATGGCTTGTCCTTTGTTCCTTTGCTTCTTCCCCGGAGGAGGCTTCGGGTGCTGCCATGGATTCTCAATTCGTGTGACCGTGACCTCGCCTTCCTTGACGATGCGGAACGTGTCGCGCACCTCTCCGGCGTAATTGAGCATGGTTACGTCGAGCCGGTTTCCGTTCGCGGTCGCGAGCACGGATCCGTGTTCGACGATGATCCGTTTCATCACCGGGCAGGTGCCCTTGCGTCTGAGGCTGGTGCCGCCATGGCCGGCGACGATCTGCACGGTCCCCTCATTGGGTTTGAGACCGGCACTCTTCCGGTAGGGGCCATCGCCCGCAGGATCCCCGTCGCCGTCGTCAATGATGACGCCCGCCGCCACGGTGGGCGTGTCGTAAGCTCCGTCCATGAGCATCGAACGCTCGTAGTTGTGCGAGTGCCCGGTCAGGACGAGGTCCACACCTCCCGCCTCCAGAATGGGCATGATGTACTCGCGCATCTCGATGAGTTGGCGTTCCTTGTCGCTGTCGTGGGAACCTTTCGTGTAGGGAGGGTGGTGCCAGTAGGCGACGATCCAGTTCGCGGTGGTCTTCTCAAGGTCCGACTGGAGCCACTGGGCCATCGCACCGGTGACGCGTCGGTCGAGATCGTGCGAGTTCAGACCGATGAAGTGCACGTTTCCGAAGTCGAATGAGTAGTAGGTTTCCTTTCCCGAGGGGACGCCGCCAGCTTCGGCACGGGTCGGGCACATGTAGGCATCGTAGAACGGGCCGACTCCCGTTTCGCCACTGGAAGTGCGGCCTTCGTGATTCCCGAGGATCGCCCAGCACACCGTGTTGCGGAGAGTTTCCTCGTACATCTTGAAAAACCGCGAGGTGAATTCCTTGTCGGTCCCGCTTCCGTAAGCCATGTCGCCCACGTGCAGGTAGAGGTCGAGTTCGAGGCCGAGCTTCTTGTTGTGCGCGATCATCGCATCGTGCACATCCGCCTGTGCGCGGCCACCGGTTCCCGAATCGCCGACGACCCAGAAGTAGACCGGGCGATCCGTCCCCGGCACGGGATGCGTCTTGAAGCGATAGGATTCGCTGACCGGAGTGAGCCGTTTCGCGCCGTTGTAGATCGCGTAGTAGTAACGCGACTCCGGCTCGAGGCCCGTGATTTTCGCTTCGTATTGGGCGGCTCCGTCCGGTGCGCTGTGCAGGGGAGCGCCAATGCGAGTCCCTCCTTGGTCGATCTTTGGTTCTGGCGTCTCGTCATTCTGCGGCATGCGTTCGCTGATCTGGTTCGCCGGAACGGTGTTCTCGAGAGCCTCCGGAGTGGTTCCGTACTTCACGACAGGCGCAATATTTCCGTAGTTGCGCCAAACGACGTGGATCGAAGAATCGGTGGCCAGCTGGACGTAGGGTTTCCGGAGAAACTGATCGGCATCCGCACCCGTTGCGATCGCGCCGGGAAGCAAAAGGAATACGAAGAGAAGGCGGTGGGTTATCGACATCGGCCTACTGTACGCGCTCGGGTTCATCGACGCAAAAGGGGAATGATGCGAGCGTCGTCCATCCTTCTTCCGTCTTTCCGGGAAACAACCAAGCGTGGTTATCGTGGCAGGTCGGGATGGACAAGATGGGTTCGAATTCCCGGTTGCCATTTGCTGAACTTGGCGTCCAGTCCTTCAAGCATGTCGCTGCCCGAGCTCCCAGTTGTCACCATCGGCTCCGTCACCATGGATGGGGTCGAACCGATCTTCATCCTCGGGCCGTGTGTGATTGAGAGCGAGGACTTCACGTGGGAAATGGCACGGGCGTTGAAGGCGATCGCCGACGAGCAGAAGCTGAGATTGGTGTTCAAGGCTTCCTACGACAAGGCGAACCGGACTTCCGTCGACTCCTTTCGCGGTCCGGGACGGGAGGATGGCTGTCGTCTACTAGGCGAGATCGGCCGCGAGTTGAACATTCCCGTCACCACGGATGTCCATTCTCCCGAGGACGTGGATACTGCCGCCGAACACATTGACTTGCTCCAGATTCCCGCATTCCTGTGCCGTCAGACCGATCTCATTGTGGCTGCGGGGCGTTCTGGACGGGCAGTCAATGTCAAGAAAGGTCAGTTTCTGGCGCCTTGGGATATGAAGAACGTCGGCGACAAACTGCGAAGCGTGGGCTGCGATCACTTCTTTTTTACTGAAAGAGGCGCGAGTTTTGGGTATAATGCCCTCGTGGCGGACATGCGTTCCCTTTACTGGATGCGCGCAGAGGGTCATCGCGTCGTATTTGACGCAACTCACTCGGTGCAGCGTCCAGGCGGCCAGGGCAAAAGCTCCGGCGGCGATGGGGAACTTGCTCCCGTGCTCGCAAGAGCCGCGGTGGCCACGGGGTGTGACGGAATCTTCATGGAGACGCATGCCGACCCCTCGCGTGCACTCTCCGATGGACCAAATCAGGTGCCTCTGGACGACCTCCCGGCGGTGCTGGAATCGCTAACCAGAATCCATGACATCACAAGGAACTAAACGGACGAGAGGGGAAAACCAATTCGGCGTCGCATTCGCGATGGTCGTCTTCCTGCTTGCGAGTGGGCTGACGGCGACATTCGCCGACGATCCGAAATCGAAGACCAAGCCGACAACGGCGAAAGACAAGGAAGGTGTCGCCGAGAAGAAGGACGATTCCGAGCCTGACGATCTCGAAGACAAGGAGGGGACGACGCTGAAGGGAGTTGAACTCCTTCCCCTCGGCAAAACGAACCACGATGTTCGGCTGCCGGGGTACGAGGACGGAGTGCTCACCTCTCTCGTGCTCGCGGAGACCCTGACCCCGGTGGACAAGGAGGAACTGGAGATGGAGAAGATCACGATCGATATGTTCGAGGAAGGACGAGCGAGCATGACGATTCAGATGAAGTCAGGGAGCTATCTCATGCCGAAGAGCCTTCTCTCCAGCAACGAAACGACAACCATCACACGGGCGGATTTCACCATCACGGGAGAATCACTCGACTTCAATACGAAGCATCGATTCGGAAGAATGCGCGGCAAGGTGACGGCGGTGTTCAAGGAGAGTGCGATCAAACCGGAGGAAGAGAAGAAAGAACAGGAGCAGGACGAAAAGAAGGCGGATCCGGACAATGGTGAAGACGGCAGTCCCCTCGCCGCCGCCGACATCGACAAGCAGAATACAGACAATGAAACGACTCAGCCCGATGATTAGCCGCAGTCTTGCCATCCTCTCAACGGTCGCTGTCGCGGTCGCGTTGCTCGTCAGCGTGGCCGACACGTGGGCGCAGAAGAAAAGCTCCGTCCGCCGAAGCAAATTCAACAAGAAGGAGCTGGAATCGAGAGCGAGAGAGTTGGTCAAGGACTACCCGGAACTCAAGAAAGCAGCCGGCACTCCCGAGGACAATTCGCGAGAGGAGATCAAGCGTCGGGCGCTCCGGATTGTCGACGAGGCGATGAGCTCGGATCTCCGGAAGGAGCTCGACGCCGAGGCCCGCCGGGTTTCATCCGGGTCGAAGTCGCTCAGCGATACTAAGAGGGCCGAGGCGGAGAAACTTCTCGATCGAGTCAAGGCGGAGGCTCCGCCCGACGTACGCAAGCGACTCGACAAAGCCACTGAAATCGTTGTGAAGAAAACGGCGGAGGAGAAAAAGCCGATCGCCGTGGGGTTCGACGGGTTTGTCACCCAGACTTCCGATGGAACAACCTTGAAGGTCCCCGGCATTCAGGTCGCGAGCACGTTCACCGGGGAGGCGACTCCCGTGCAGGGAAATGGTCCGGCGCCGGGTCCCAAGCCCGCGCCGAGAACGAAGAGGAAAGCAAAGAAGGGGAAAGTGATCGAGATCAACTGCACCGGGGGCGCGATCTTCAGTGCCACCGGAGATCCCGAGGGGAAGGTCGCACCGGATGCGCCCGAGAAGCCACCCATCATTATCTTCGAGGAGAACGTGACCGTCCAGCACCCTAACTTTCACATTACCTGCGACAAACTCATCGCCTACATGAAGAAGACTTCCGAGAAGAAGGAGGGAGCGGAGAAGACGGCGCCGGGAGCGTCCACCTCCGGCAAGGAGGAGGAAGGTGGGATCGAACGAGCGGTGGCGACCGGTCGCGAGGTAATCGTGCGCAAGGTGGCGGCCGATGGGAAGGTGAAGATAGGAAAGGCACGCCGGGTCACCTACGATGACGACAGTGGTGACGTGACTCTCGAGATCTGGCCTCAGGTTCGGGACGGCGACAATGTGCAACTCGCCAAGAGTGCGGATGCGATCATGATTCTCAAGCAGGACGGCAAGATGGTAACCAAAGGGCCGACGCACACAAAGATCATCCCCAGGGGAGAAGAAGATCCGCTGGCGCCCACAGGCAACTGAATGGGTTGCATCTGTGCCTGATTGCCGTTCATTGAATTAATGCCAGTCCAAGACGAGCAGCCTCTGCGCCGACGGATTCACCCGGCGGACGATTCCCCCAAGCCGAAAGGCAATGTGCGAATGAACGCTCCAGCTCCCGCGCACGAGGAGGCGATTCTACCACCTCTCGAACCGACCGCCCCCTCGGCAGCCGCCGCTGTTCCGGCCTCCCCTCCCGCACCGCCGCCCGCGAGCCGAAGCGCCTCCCCAGCCGAGGCTCCTTCGGTCGCTCGAGCGCCGGGGAAGCGAGCCCCCGAAATGGCCCGCACGCCTGTTCCCCAGAATCCCGAATTGGATGACGAAGATGAAGTCGTCATCCGGCACAAACCGAAGCGAGCGCCGCGTCGCCCACAACGGGAACTCGTGCCGTCCCCTCCTCGGGAGCCTGCACCGGAAGGTGTTTCAGAGCCGCTACCGAGAGAGCGCAGCGAGAGTGATCAGAGCTTCCTCCTCCACACCCACGGCTTGAAAAAAGTCTATGACGGCCGGGCCGTGGTGAACGGGGTCGATATCAACGTTCGCGGTGGCGAGATTGTTGGGCTGTTAGGGCCGAATGGTGCGGGAAAGACGACATCGTTCTACATGATTGTCGGGCTCATTCAGCCCAACGGCGGTCGCGTGATCTTCAATGGCGAGGAGGCCACCAACGAGCCGATGTTCAAGCGGGCGCGTATGGGGATGGGGTATCTGCCCCAGGAAGAGTCGATCTTCCGGAAGCTTTCTGTCGAGGACAACATCATGGCGGTGATGGAGACGCAGGGGATGAACAAGGCCGAGCGGCGTGAGCGCTGTGATACGTTGATGAAGCGATTCGGCATCGACAAACTCGCGAAGAACATCGCCATTACCCTGAGCGGCGGCGAAAAGCGCCGCCTCACCATCGCACGTTCCCTCGTGACGAACCCGAAGTTGCTCATGCTGGACGAACCGTTCAGCGGCGTCGATCCCATCGCCGTGGGTGAGATTCAGGAGATTGTCAGGGATTTGCGCGAGCAGGGGCTCGCGATCCTCATCACCGATCACAACGTCCGGGAAACTCTCGACATCGTCGATCGCGCCTATCTTCTTTTCGAAGGTGAGGTCAAGCGCGAGGGAACCCGCGATTTCCTCATCAACGATCCTCTCAGCCGCGAGCTTTACCTCGGAGAGCGATTCAGCATGTGACATCCTGAGTGTCAGGCAGATTGACGCGGCCTCCCATGCCAGCCAAGGCAATGATTGCTTGCCCCCAACCCCCATTTCACTTCACAATTCCTGTAACACAAATCACCTGTTAGAAAATGCAGACTCGGAACGTCAACCTTCCCATCACCGTCACCGGACGCCACGTGAGCATCACCGAATCGATCCGGGATTACGCCTATAAGAAAATCGAGGGACTCCATCTGGACTACCCGAAAATCATCGAGGCGCGGGTCATTCTCGATGTGCAGAACTACCGCCATATCGCGGAGATCATCCTTTTCTGTGCGAACCACATCCACATCGAAGCGAGCACCGAAACCGACGACATGTACGCGTCCATTGACGAAACGGTGAGCAAGATCGCCCGTCGGATGCGCAAGCACAAGACCCGCCTGCTCAAGTCCCATCGTCCGCGCAATGAGGACATCAGGCACTTGGAAGAGCAGGTTTTCTCTGCGGCGGCGCTCGAGACCGAGGAGGAGGAAATCGAGCCCTACCTTGTCCACAATGAGAACTACCGCATCCGGCCTCTGTTCATGGATGAGGCGATCATGGACCTTGAGATGAGCGAGCGGGATTTCGTTGTCTTCCAAAACGCGAAGAACAACAAGCTGAGCATCGTCTTCCGCCGCAAGGACGGCGATTACGGCGTTATCGAGCCGGAGGTGGAATAGTCTGGGTTCCCTTCCCCACCGCTGTTGATTTTCCGGCGGAGGTGGGTAGACTGGCCGCCGCTTGCTCCACCATCGAGGAGCAGCCTCACTCAGCCATTCCAGCCCTTAACCTGTACCACCCATGTTCGACACCACCATCACGGAAATCAACGGAAGAGAAGTTCTAGACTCTCGCGGGAATCCCACCGTCGAGGTTGATGTCTACGTCGCAGGCGGCGCCATGGGGCGGGCCGCCGTCCCGAGTGGGGCAAGCACGGGGGAACATGAGGCGTGGGAACTGCGCGATGGCGACAAGGCCCGCTACCGTGGCAAAGGCGTGCAAAAGGCCGTCGAAGCCGTCAACGCGCGCGTCGCACCGGAACTGCAGGGAATGGACGCAACCGATCAGAACGCCATCGACAAGGCGATGATCGACCTCGATGGAACCTCGAACAAGAAGGAGATTGGAGCCAATGCCGTGCTTGGAGTTTCCCTTGCTGCGGCGAAAGCCGCCGCCGAGCAGTGCGGCCTCCCGCTCTACAAGTATCTCGGTGGCCCGAACGCCAAGGTGCTGCCCGTGCCCATGATGAACATCGTGAACGGAGGGGCGCATTCGGATGCTCCCATCGATTTCCAGGAATTCATGATCATGCCCAGGGGAGCCCCGTCATTCCGGGAAGCGCTCCGCTACGGCACGGAGGTCTTCCACGCGCTGGCGAATGTCCTTCACGATCGAGGCCTATCCACCGCGGTCGGCGACGAAGGGGGCTTCGCGCCGGCTTTGGAGAGTGCCGACGATGCCCTCGAAGCGATCGCCGTCGCCGTGGAAAAAGCGGGTTACAAGCTCGGCGAGGATATCTTCATCGCGCTCGACGTGGCTTCGAGCGAGTTCTACGAAGACGGTGCGTACGTGTTCAAGAAATCCGACGGCTCGAAAAAGAGCGCCGAGGAACTGGTCGACTACTACGCGCAGTTGCAGGCGAAGTACCCCATCATTTCGATCGAGGACGGCTGCGACGAGAACGACTGGGATGGTTGGAAGATCCTGACCGACAAGATCGGCGACAAGACCCAGCTCGTCGGTGATGATCTCTTCGTGACCAACGTCGACTTTCTTCAAAAGGGGATCGACCTCGGGGTTGCAAACTCGATCCTCGTGAAGGTGAATCAGATTGGATCGCTCACCGAGACGCTCGATGCCGTCGAGCTCGCCAACGAGAATGGCTACACCGCCGTCATTAGCCACCGCTCGGGCGAGACTGAGGACTACACGATCGCTGACATCGCAGTCGCGACGAACGCAGGCCAGATCAAGACCGGTTCACTGTCGCGCTCGGATCGGATTGCAAAATACAACCAGCTCCTTCGAATCGAAGAAGAACTGGGTGAAAATGCTGTATATGGTGGTAAACTGAAAGTCTGAGGGCTATTCAGTTTATGAAAAATAAGAGATCGCGTCGTTCACACACCCACTTGGCGAGAATTGCAGCAGGGGGCGACGGTCAGCCGGACATCTGGCAGCGTCTGACGCGACTCCTCATCGGTGTCTTCCTCTTGGGGCTCTTGATCCTTGTGCTCTCCTACTTCATGCCCGAGGTCGACAAGCAGCGAGACGCCGATATGGAACTGGCGATACTCACCAAGCGCCACGATGAGCTCACCGAACGGCGCGACGCCTTCGCGGACGAATTCGAACGGTTGAAAAACAATCGCGAGTATTTCGAACTGGTTGCCCGGGACAAGCTTGACTTGCAGCTCGAAGGTGAGACCATTTACAGGATAGACCCCGCCCCGGGGGCACTCGCCCCGACTGCGGTTAGGATCGACTGACCGATCCAATCTCCGACTCCTACATCAACTCCAAACCCCTGAACAACCCCTGACGCATTCCGCAACCCTTTCCAAGGGCGCGGCTCTCCGTGCCACCTCGGCTTCGCCACGTCGCGGCCCCAGCAGAAGCCAGTGACGGAATCGTTCGGCCCTGACTTAAAAGGCTTTACAGATTTTCCGAAAATTGGAAGATAGGTGGTTCAGAATTGCCCTGTCGCTCTCACGGCACATTCTGCCATCATCTCATCCGCACTCCCTTCAACCTCCAACACCGCAGACTCTTGTATAACGCCAACGAAGACTACATCCTTGATATTCTCCAGGAGGCCGAACTGGTCACGCTGTCCCAGGTTGATGACGCACGGGGACAGGTGAAGGATCGCGAGAGCGTCGTCGATGCGCTCATCCGCGCAGGGCACGTCAGTCCGACCGATGTCGCCCGGACCTGTGCGATCAATGCGTCAATGGAGTTCATCGATATTTCGCACTACGCACCTCCGGAGCAGGTGGTCGAACTGGTTCCCGTCGAGAAGGCGAAGAAGTACAACATCGTTCCTATTTCGTTCGACTCGAACCGGCTCCAGATCGCGGTGGCGGATCCTCTGGACTTCGACATGCTCGACACCATGCAGCACGTGCTCGGCTACGACATCGACACCGTGTGTGCTGCGCCGGATCAGATCGAGGAGGCGATTCTGCGCTACTACGGCGAAGCCGGCCGGGCGGATGCCTCCGCCGACTCGATCCGAGTTCTCGGCGATGCGGCGGATTCGCAGCAAGGTGAGCCAGGCGCGAATGACGCGCCAATCATTAAGTTGGTGAACCAGTTGCTCACCGATGCTTTCAATGCGGGGGCCAGCGATATTCACATCGAGCCACTCGAGAAGTCGCTGCGTATCCGCTACCGCATCGACGGGGTGCTTCACGAAACGCACAATCACCCCCGGCGCCTTCTCTCCGCGGTGGTCGCGCGACTGAAGATCATGTCGGGCACGATGAGTATCGCCGAGAAGCGGGTTCCGCAGGACGGCCGCATCCAGTTGCAACTGGGCGACAAGCACATGGACCTTCGGGTTTCCAGCGTTCCATCGAACCACGGGGAGAGCATCGTCATGCGGATCCTCGACAAGTCGGCGCTGCAGCTCGGGTTGCCGCAGCTCGGATTCCTCGCCGACGACCAGGAGACCTTCGAACAGCTCATCACCCTGCCGGACGGCATTCTCTTGGTGACGGGGCCCACGGGATCCGGAAAGACGACGACTCTCTACGCCTGTCTGAACTACATCAATAAGCCGGACCGCAAAATCATTACCGTTGAGGATCCCGTTGAGTATCAGCTCTCGGGAATCAACCAGGTGATGGTGAAAGAGGATATCGGAATGACGTTTGCGGCGGCACTCCGTTCGATTCTCCGCCAGGCGCCGAACATCATCATGATCGGGGAGATCCGCGACATGGAGACGGCCTCGATTGCGATCAACGCCTCCCTCACCGGCCACCTCGTCTTTTCAACGTTGCACACGAACGATGCTCCAAGCGCGGTCGCCCGTCTCGCGGACATCGGCGTGAAACCGTTCCTCATCGCCAGCGCCGTGCGTGCGATCATAGCGCAGCGCCTTGTCCGGAAGCTGTGCGGCGATTGCAAGAAGCCGTCCGAGCTCACCATGAAGGAAATGCGGGCACTCAACATCGACGAGAAGCAGCTCGAGGAAGCCACGGTGATGGAGGGTGAGGGTTGCGGTCGATGCCGCATGACCGGCAACAAGGGCCGGATGGGAATCTTCGAGGTCTTCAAGATCGACGACGAAGTACGTCACATGGTGAACCAGAATCTCTCGACTCCCGCACTCCGGCGTCGTGCACGGGAACTCGGCATGCGGACGATGCGCGAGGATGGAATCCGCAAGGTCCTCTCCGGCGTCACCTCCGCCTCCGAAGTCATGCACGTCACGATGGGTGACGAACACTAACCGCCTTTCTCAGGACTCACTCACCTTTTCTCAAACTCGATCCCCACCACTTTTCATGAATCCCAACGACGTCCTCGAAATCGTCAAGAACCGCGGTTACATCGAAGTCAGTCAGGTTGAGGAGATCCTCAACGAAATCGCCCAGAGCGGAAAGGACGCCTTCGACGCACTCGCCGACTACGGCGTGCTCGAGCAGACGCAGACCTACAATCTCATCGCGGAAGAGCTAGGTGCGGACTACGTGGATCTCGAGGGGTTCATTCCCCCGCCTGATCTCCTCGCCTCGATCCCGGCGGGAATGGCCCGACTTCATGGTGCTCTCCCGGTGACGACGGACGGAGCTACGGTGACGGTCGCCTTCGTCGACCCGCTTCTTCCGCAGACGATCGAGGATCTTCGCTTCGCTTTGGGGAAGGAGATCCGCATCGCTGTCGCGGACTACCGGCAGATCGAGGCGCTCATCAACCAGTATTATGCCGGCGATCCCTCGTCGGGCATGGACGATATGCTCGCCCAGCTCGCCCAGATCGGCGGCGAGGATTCCGATCCCGACTCCGATGCGAATTCCGCTCCGATTGTCCGCTATGTCGACCTCGTGTTGTTCCAGGCAATGAAGGAGCAGGCCTCGGACATCCACTTCGAGCCGTTCGAGGACGACTTCAAGATCCGGTATCGGGTGGACGGAGCACTCTACGAAATGGCGCCACCCCCGCAGCATCTGGCGCCGACGATTATTTCGCGGATCAAGGTGATGGCAAACCTGAACATTGCCGAACACCGGATTCCCCAGGATGGCCGGATCATGAAGGTGATCGACAACCGGGAAGTCGACTTCCGCGTTTCCACGCTTCCCACTACCTTCGGCGAGAGTGTGGTGCTTCGGATCCTCGATCGCTCGTCTGTCAGTCTCAATCTCGAGAATCTGGGACTCCCCGAAGACATCCACGAGTATATCGAGGACACGATTCTAAAGCCCAATGGGATCTTTATCTGCACGGGCCCGACTGGTGCCGGAAAGACAACGACGTTGTACGCCTGTTTGAGAAAGATCAACACGATCGATACGAAGCTCCTGACGGCGGAGGATCCTGTGGAATACGATATCGAGGGGATCATCCAGGTGCCGACTCACGAAGGAATCGGTGTGACCTTCGGCAGAATCCTCCGTGCGTTCCTCCGGCAGGATCCCGATAAGATCATGGTGGGAGAGATGCGTGACTTGGAGACCGCCCAGATTGCAATCCAGGCGTCGCTCACGGGTCACCTTGTGTTCTCGACGCTGCACACGAACGACGCTCCCGGCGCGGTCACGAGATTGATTGACATGGGAACGGAGCCGTTCCTTGTAGCGGCGACACTGGAAGCTATTCTTGGTCAGCGGCTGCTCAGGACGATCTGCACCGACTGCAAAACGGAATACGAGCCGAGCGAGGCCGTTCTGGCGCAGCTTGATCTCGAGCCCCATCAGATCGGCGACAAGAAATTCTACACGGGTGTCGGTTGCGATCGATGCAACAACACCGGCAACCGCGGCCGGAAAGGTCTCTATGAACTGCTCGACATGACGGACCCATTGCGCGAACTCGTGACCCAGCGCGCGGCGACCGTTGTGCTGAAGCAGAAGGCGATCGAACTGGGTATGAGGACGCTGCGGGAGGACGGCTTGCGCAACATTTACGACGGTGATGTCACCATTGAAGAGGTTTTGAAATACACGTAGTAAATCGTTGTCTTCCAAAAGGTTATCGCCCAAGATCGGGTTGCCGGTTTCTGGTAGACAGCGGCTGGATCGTCCCGCTATATTGTAGATGCCCTAATTCCTATCCGACACTCACTCTCAGCCCAGAAAAAATCCCATGCCCAACTTCAACTACGTTGCTCTCAACGCGCAAGGTGAAGAACAGGTCGGCGCAGTCCAAGCCGGCTCCGAATCAGATGCCATCGGCGAACTGCGACGCACGGGGCTTTATCCCACGCAGGTCGTCGAGGAAGGGAAGGGGCAGCTGAATGTCGGTGGCGCGACCAAGAGCAAGAAAAAAACCAAGACTCGGACCCGCGCGAAGTCTTCGTCCCGGGGCAAGACGGCCCTCTTCAATTCGGGACGCGTCAAGAGCAAGACGCTGATGATCTTCACGCGTCAGCTCGCCACCCTTATCGATTCCGGCCTTCCTCTGCTGCGGGGTCTCACGGTGCTCGGAAAACAGGAGCCGAATCCGGTGCTCAAGCGGACGATCAACACCCTCGCTGACTCCGTGCAGACGGGTAGCACATTCTCCGAGAGCCTCGGACAGCATCCCAAGATCTTCAACAAGTTGTACGTCAACATGGTGAAAGCCGGAGAACTCGGTGGTGTGCTCGAACTCGTGCTCCTCCGTCTCGCCGAATACCAGGAGAAGGCCCAGAAGCTGAAGAACAAGATCGTCGCCGCGATGGTGTATCCGGTCATCGTCATGGTGATCGCGGTCGGCATCATGGCCTTCCTACTCACCTATATCGTGCCGAAGTTCAAGGCGATCTTCGAGCAGATGTTAGGGTCCGCCGATCGACTGCCCGGTCTCACGAAGGTGGTTATCAATTTCAGTTCGATGCTGAACGACAAGAAGTTCATTATCGTCGGGACACTCGCCTTCATAATTGTCGGGTACAAGATCTTTGCCTCCACCAAATCGGGGAGGCGAATAATAGACTCGATCAAGCTCAGCCTCCCGCTGTTTGGTGACGTTCAGCGAAAGAGCGCTATTTCGCGGTTCAGTCGGACCCTGGGCACCCTGGTCACGAGTGGTGTGCCGATCCTTCAGGCACTGAACATCACAAGGGAAACCGCAGGTAATGTCGTGATTTCCGAGGCGATCGGAAAGGTGCACGACAGTGTGAAGGAGGGGGAGTCTATCGTGGCACCGCTAGAGGCGAGCAAGGTATTCCCGCCCATGGTCATCAGTATGGTTGATGTGGGTGAGGAGACCGGCCAGTTGCCCGAAATGCTTTTGAAAATCGCCGACGTTTATGACGACGAGGTCGACAACTCCGTTGCCGCGCTGACCTCGATGCTGGAACCGCTCATGATCGTCGTGCTTGCGCTCGTTGTGGGTGTCATCGTGATGGCACTGTTCCTACCGCTGGTTAAGATCATCAGTGATCTGTCTAACAGAAGCTGACCGAGAAAACCAGGGCGCATGCATGGGTGTATGCCCGCATGCGTCCGCAACAACAACATTACCGCCCCTAGAAAAATGAAAACGAAACTACGGTTCCGTTCAGGAACGAGCGCGCGTGGATCCGAGACCGGTTTCACCATGGTGGAACTTCTCACCGTCCTCGCTATCGTCGTGATCCTTGTCGGCATGACCATTGGAATCATCTCGATCGCGCAGGAGAAGGCCGCCGATTCGCAGTGTGAGACCCAGAGGGAATTCATCGAGATGGGGCTCAAGCGCTACTACGAGGAATACGGCGAATACCCCGTACCCAAGAACAACGAAGGCGACACCACTGATGGAGCCAAGGTGCTCTACCAGGCTCTCACCGGGGATGGCGACAACTTCCTCGGGGGAGACAGCGCATCGAACGGCAAGGTCGATGACGATGAGGAGGACATTTTCCGATTCCTCGATCCCCAGAACGACAATCAGGGGTTGATTCGCAAGGATGGTTCCGACTTTGTCCTGTCCGATCCGTTCGGAAGTGCCTGGCAGTACGTCGTTTACGACAAGGAGAACCCAACGAACACCCACAATTCGACCTACGATCTCTGGTCGTATGGGAATGATAAGGGCCACAAGGAGGAAAACTCCGCGATGTGGATCAAGAACTGGTAGGGTCGGGAGCGAAGATCCCACCCTAGCCATCGAAGTAGAGCAGTCGGCCGCACTGTTCGCACTGTGCGATTTCCTTCTCGCTTTTCGCGATGCTGAGGGTGTTTGCGATCACCTTCACGTGGCAGCCCCCGCAGATGCCGTTGTTTAGCGGGACAACCGCAGCATCCCCCTTGTTCGCGAAGAGCCGATCGAACTGGGAGAGGAGATCCTCGTCGATATCGGCGGCCAGTTCGGCGCGGTCGGTTTCGAGTTCCGCGATGGTCGCTTCGCTCTGCGCACGGCGCGCGGCGATCTGCGCCAGTTCGGAATCGATGAGTTCCTGGGTCGTCGTGAGCGCGGCCTCGGCCTGCGCTTGGCGTTCGGCGAGTGTTTCGCCGACCTCCATGTGCTCGAGCTCCGTGTCCTCGAGAGCCGTGACCTCCTCGCCGTAGCGTTCGATTTCCTGACCCATCGTCTGGAACTCGTTGTTCTTTTTGGTTTCGAACTGTTGGACTTTCAGTTTGGCAATCGAATCCTTCCTCGTTTCGATGTCGAGTTCGAGGTTCTTGATGGCCACTTCGTTCTCTTGGATTTCGCGCTTCACCTCCGCGACGGCATTTTCGTCACCCTCGAGTTTCTGCCGTGCCATTTCTTCCTCGAGAGGAAGGCGTTCGAGTTCTTTTCGGAGGTCGCGGATGCGCTGATCTCGGTCTTGAATGACTAGCAGCTTTTCAATGACGGGAAGCATGGACGGGTTGGGTGAGGGGTCTGGTTTGGGGAATGGGTGATTGTCAGTAGAGTTCCACTGGGCTGCGTTTGCCGTCTTCAACACTCAGCGCGCGGGCACCCTCTTCGCCGAGCGTGTCGACACGGAGATCCCAGATCTCGGAGTCGACTTCGTTGAAGGCGTCGATGGAGAATGGGTGGATGGGCTTTGCGAGGCGGGACTTTGTCTTGTGCATGCGCTCAAGGGCGTCGGTGACGTCGGTGTGAGAGAGTTCGGAGAGGTGCCGGTAAGCCTGCTCCACCATCTCGAGGCGGTGACAGATCATCACCATGTCGTTGCCGGCGCGGACGGCATCCTTGATCGCCTGCTCAAAGCTCACCTCGTTGAGAATCGCACCCATGTCGAGGTCATCGGTCATGACGAGCCCCTCGAATCCCAGCTGATTGCGAAGAAACCCTGTGATGATATTGTGGGAAAGCGAAGCAGGCCATCGCGGGCGGTCCGCATCGAAGCAGGGGTAATGCGAATGGCAGATCATGAGGCTATCGAGCTCCTGCATCAAAGCCCGGAAGGGTAGGACCTCGTCACGCTCCAGCTCCTCCCGGGTCCGATCGATCACCGGCAGTTCCTCGTGGGCATCGACTCCCGCATTCGAGTAGCCCGGGAAGTGCTTGCCGCAGCTCAGGATGCCTTCGCCTCGCATGGCGCGGTTGAAGACGCCAGCGAACTCGACAACCTGATCCGGTGTGGTTCCGTAGCATCGCCCTTTCAAGGAATTGTCGGCTTCGTCGTCCTGCGAATAATCCAGGACCGGGCACAGATCGAGATTGAATCCGAATAGCCGGAGAATTCTGCCGGTCAGCTTCCCGTGCCGTTTGATCAGATTGCGATCACCCTTCTCGCGCAACTGCTGGGCGCTTGGCGGTTCGCTTCCGATGAGCCGCAGGCGAGAGACGCGTCCGCCCTCCTGGTCGATGGTCACGATGGGCTCGATCTCGCTGAGATCTCGGACATCATCGATGAGTTTCCGAAGCTGGGCGGGAGACTTGATGTTCCTGCCGAAAATGATGTAGCCGCCGGGCTGGAGCTTCTTCAATCGGGCGGCGGTCTCGGTGTCGAGTTCCGGTCCGGGGAGTCCGGTGAGGAGAAGTTGACCGAGCGATTCAGCGTCCATATATAGTGCGGACAATAAGAGCAGTGATGATTCGAAATGACAAAGGCTTTTTACTCGCGGTCGTAGCGCTGTTCGTCGCCACCGCCACGCTCTGCGAGGCGCAGATTTTCCGGCGTCAGCGCGGCGTCCAGCCGGGCGTCGATATGCTCGCTGCATCCGATTTCGAAGTGCTGAGGGGAAAGCGTGTGGGTCTTATCACCAACCAGTCTGGGGTCAGTGCGTCAGGAAAGAAGACCCGCCTCGTGCTCCACGAAGCGAAGGAGGTCAATCTCGTCGCGCTCTACACGCCCGAGCATGGGCTCGACGGCACTGAGAAAGCCGGTGTGTATGTGAGATCCCGCCGCGACACCGCGACGGGAGTGATGGCCTACTCGCTCTATGGCAAGACACGGAAGCCGTCCGCGGACATGCTCTCCGGCATCGATGTCCTCGTCTTCGACATCCAGGACGTCGGTGCCCGATGCTACACCTACGTAAGCACGATGGGACTGTGCATGGAAGCGGCGGGCGAGCAGGGCAAGGAATTCGTCGTGCTCGACCGACCCAATCCGCTGGGAGGCGATCGTGTCGAGGGCCCGCCCATCGAGCGAAAGTGGATGTCGTTCGTTGGCCAGTATCCCGTTCCGTTTGTCCACGGATTGACCGCGGGGGAGTTGGCAAGAATGATCACCGGTGAGCGATGGATGAAGGCACGGCCGAAATTGAC
>CAJIAN010000539.1_pt1 | contig 17152 bp, 9 predicted proteins | sample 9199061 | NCBI WGS metagenome assembly CAJIAN01 (sample SAMEA7708264, study PRJEB35096) | sediment metagenome | biome: marine neritic benthic zone biome [ENVO:01000025]; feature: sediment [ENVO:00002007]; material: shallow marine sediment [ENVO:03000034] sea grass bed [ENVO_01000059] ...
GCACCGACCCCGAGCACAAGCACGTCACGCCGCTTCACGGAGCCATTCCCCCCGTCCGGATCATCCATCCCGGTCGGGCCGTGGACAGCGGAAGCGTGTCAGCCGTCGAGGCCGTGAAGCGCGGCGAGGAACAATACTGTGCGTGGGGATTCCAGCGTCCGGACGGCGGGCGCGCTTTCGGATTCACCGGCGGTCACACGCACTGGAACTGGGGCCGCGACGAACTGCGCAAGCTCATCCTCAACGGTATCTACTGGTGCGCCGGAGGCGAGGTCCCGAACAGCGGGATCCATTCGCAGAGGCCCCTGGCCGAGGAAATGCTCGAGCACCTCAAGGGCAATCCGGGCTGGACGGCGGAAGCACTCCAGATCGCGCTCGACCGGGCAGGCACCGGAGAGTTGATCAAGTGGCAGCAGTTCAGCGGCGGCCCACTTCCGTTCGGGACACCGAAACGGAAACCAGGAGGCGGCGGACCCGGAATCGCGGTGGAGGGTGAGAAGATGAAAGTGGTTCGCAGCGCCGGCCAGCTCCGACCGCAAAACATGTCCGGATGGGGGAACGACGTCTGGAGCGGGAATTCGCAGCTCTGGTGGACGAACGCCAATCCTAACGATGTTCTGGAACTGGAGTTCCAAGTCGCGAGGGCGGGTAAGTATGAAGTCCACTTGGCTGCCACCAAGGCTGTCGACTACGGCATCCACTCGTTTTCCGTGAACGGATCGCCCGTCGGAAAACCGATCGACTTTTTCCAGCCGTCCGGCGTTTCCCACACCGGCGATCTGAAGCTCGGAGTCGCCTCGCTCAAGTCGGGAGCAAACCGCCTTGCCGCGAAGATCGAGGGCGCCCATCCCAAAGCCGCGAAAGGCTACATGTTCGGCATCGACTATTTGCGCTTCATCGAGGTGAAGGGCGAACGTGACTTGTTCGACGGAAAGACTCTGGGTGGATGGGAAGGCACTCCGGAATGGTGGAAGGTGGAGAACGGATCGATCGTCGGAACCATCCCGGTCGGGCAGAAGCTCGGCCACAACGAGTTCCTCTGGTGGGAAGGCGAGGTGCATGATTTCGAGCTCCGCCTCAGATGCCGTATCGATGGCCATCCGACCGCCAACTCGGGAGTGCAGATCCGCTCGCAACGGCGTCCCAACGGTCACGCCGCCGGCTACCAAGCCGACTTCGACGACGGAAAGGAGTGGTTCGGGCGCATTTATGACGAACACGGTCGCGGACTCCTCGTGGAACGTGGGGCGAAAGTGGTCATCCATGAAGGTGGACAGCGTAAGACGACCGCCTTTCGCGAAGCGGACGACTACAGGAACATTGTCAGGAAGGGAGAATGGAACGACTACGTGATCCGGGGAGTTGGCCCGCGCATTCAGACTTGGATCAATGGCGTCCTCGCCTCCGATCTTATCGACAACCAACTCGGCCAGCACGACTACTCGGGTCGCCTTGCGGTCCAGTTGCACTCTGGCCCCGGCCCGGTCCGCGTCGAGTTCAAGGACCTCCGTCTGGTCGATCTTGGGAAGACCTCCCCTCCCCAGGCATCCGGCGGGGCGTTGGAGCGGGAGGGCATTGTTCCCGAAGGAAAAAACCTCGGCTTCGAAGAGGGCACGCTCCGCGGGTGGAGGGCCGAAGGGGAAGTCTGGAAAGGTGGGCCGGTCAAGGGTGACACCGTGACCCCGCGGCGGCCAGGACAGGCGAGCAAGCACGACGGCGAGTATTGGGTGGGCGGCTACGAGCGAAAACACTCGGACGAGGACCAGGGAACGCTCACCTCCGAAGCATTCGAGGTGACCCATCCGTGGGGAAGTTTCCTGATCGGAGGCGGCCCCGGAAAACAGACCCGCGTGGAGATCGTCGGTGCCGAAAACGGAAAAACACTTCACACCTCACACGGCAAGCAGATCGAAAACATGCACGTGGCCGTCGTCGACCTGCGGGAGCACGTCGGAAAGAACGTCAAGATCAGGGTGGTCGACGAGTCGTCCGGACCGTGGGGACACATCAACTACGACGACTTCCGGTTTCATCCGAAGCGCCCGAGCACGCGGCGGAGCGGTCCGGTTTCTCCAAAACGCAACAGCAATCCGCTGCTCAGCCATCTCGTTCCGAATCCGGCACCCAGCGAGAACCAGACCGTGCGCGGAATGATGGTCCCCGCAGGGTTCCAAGTCGATCTCATCGCCGAGGAACCGGCACTCACCCAACCGATCGCCTTCACCTTCGATGAACGCGGACGCATCTGGGTGGTCGAGGCGCGTTGCTATCCGCGACGCCGGGCTGATAACGCGGCAAACGATCGGATCCTCATTTTCGAAGATGCCGACGCCGATGGCGGTTTTGAAACGCGCAAGGTGTTCATGGAAGGCCTCAATCTCGTGAGCGGCATCGAGGTCGGCTTTGGTGGCGTGTGGATCGGAGCCGCGCCCCACTTCCTGTTTATTCCGGACAAGGATCGCGACGATGTCCCCGACGGGAAACCGATTGTCCTACTCGACGGCTGGGGATTGCAGGACACGCACGAGACGCTGAACAGCTTCGTTTGGGGACCCGATGGTTGGCTCTATGGGAACCAGGGAGTGTTCTGCCACTCGCTGATCGGGAAACCGGGAACGGATCGCTCGCAGCGCATCGAGATGCGTGCTGGCGTCTGGCGTTATCACCCAACCAGCCACGCATTCGAAGTCTTCGCGCACGGTTGCAGTAACCAGTGGGGCATCGATTTCAACGAGAAGGGTCACATGTTCATCACCCACTGCCGCAGTGCATGGGGCGGAGGTCCGACGACCTTCGTGGTGAAGAATGGTCATTACTGGAACCAATCGAACTCGGCGCACGCTTCTTTCATCGCCGCCGGCAAGGCGGGATGGAATCCCGGCGGCGAGAAAGTCTTCCGCAACTTCCTCCCCTCCTCCGCCCGCTACGGTCACGGCGAAGGCGGGGCAGGCAAGGCCGGCTCGCGAGCGCTCTACGGCGGCCACTCACACGTCGGGACCATGATCTATCTGGGCACGAACTGGCCGGAGAAGTTCCGCGACCAGCTCTTCACCCACAATTTACACGGGCGCCAGATGAATCGGCAGATCAACAAGCGCCTCGGCTCCGGATACGAAACCGTGCACGCCGGCTACGACCAGCTCTACGTCGCCGATACGAGATTCATGGGCGTCGAGCTGAAATATGGACCGGACGGAGCCGTCTACATGACCGACTGGCAGGACCAGCAGCACTGTCACAGCAATCAAGTGGAGGTTTGGGATCGTTCGGACGGCGGACTCTACCGAATGGCATGGACGGACACCTACGAGCCCGTGCGTGTCGACTTGCACAAGACGAAGACCGCCGAACTTGTGGCGATGCAGGGCGACAGGAACGAGTGGATGGTGCGCACCGCGCGGCGGGTGCTCCAGGAACGGGGAGACCGTGCAGCATTACCGCTTCTCGAGGCCTCATTGAACGGAGCCGCCGATCCGAATCATATCCTTCGGCTGCAGTGGACGATGCACGCCTTGGGAGCGGAGTTGCCAGAGAATCTTCTGACGCACGAAGACGAGCACGTCCGGGCATGGGCCATTCGGCTGCGATCGGATCGCGGCCGGCTTTCCTCCAACCACGTCATCGGACTTTGCCGGAACGAAGCCTCTCCGATGGTGCGACTAGCGCTGGCCTCCGCCTTGCCGAGCATGGAACAGGGGCTCCGATGGGAGGCCGCCGAAGCCCTTGCGGCGCGCAGCGAGGACAACGGCGATGTCTATCTTCCCAGAATGATCTGGTATGGGATCGCGCCCATCGCCCTCGAAGATCCCGAACGCATCGTGAAGATGGCTCGAACGACGAAGCTCGAAGCGCTCGCCGACTCTATTGTCTGGCACGTCCTGCGCGATGCCCGGGGACGCGATGCTTTAGTTGCTTATCTGACCGACGCATCGGACGCCCGACTCGAACGCCACCTGAATCTCGCCGCCGCCACGGTTTCGACTGTGAAGCAACTCGCCGCGCCGCAGGGCTGGGCACAGTTCGCGAGTGCTCGCCGGAACGAGAAAACCACCGCCGCTTTTGACCGCCTCGCCGGCGTGTTCGGCGACAATGCCGTGGCTGAGCGCATGCTCAAAGTCCTCGCCGACAAAGCGGCTCCTTTAGAACGTCGCAAGGCGGCTTTCGCATTCCTCGCAGATCGAAGAGACCTCGACCTCGCCGCGATTCATCTGAGCCTACTCGATGACGACGCCTTCCGCTCCGAAGTCATCCCCCTTCTCGGTCGATATAATCAGGAAAACGTCGCTCGCGCCCTGCTCGATCAACTTCCCAACCTCAAAGGCGGGGACCGGCTGAATGCTCTGAACGCACTTTGTGTCCAGCCCGTTCTCGCAAAGACGATGCTTGCCAAGATCAAACTCGAAGGAGCGAAGTCGCGAAGCGGGCTAACCTCCCTGCATCTCCGGCAGATGCGCACGCTCGGAGACGCCTCGGTGAACGAGCTGCTCGATGCACTCTGGGGGCCGGTGAAGGCACAGAGCGCGGACATGAAGAAATCGATCGAGAAGTATCGGGCGCTCATGGAAGCCTCCCCCAGCCCCAATGCCTCCGCCGGCAAGACAGTCTACGCCAAGGTCTGTGCGGTGTGTCACATCCGCGACGGAAACGGCGGCAAGCTCGGCCCGGACCTGACCGGCTCCGCGCGCAACGGCGTCGATTACTTCATCGAGAGCATCGTCGATCCCAATGCCGTCATCGGCGAAAACTTCCAAATGAACATCGTCACCAAGAAAGACGGAACCACCGTGGCCGGCATGCCTGCGGGTGAAACCTCCGACTCCGTGACCATCCAGACCATCACAGAGTCGATTGAAATCCCGAAGGACTCGATCAAATCCCGTCAGGTGCTGCCGCAGAGCATCATGCCTCCTGGTCTCCTCGACACTCTCCCGAAACAGGAAGTCGTCGATCTGTTGGAATACCTCACCACAGAGTGAGAGCGTCTGAGCGATGGACCTGCGAGAGGCATTGCTCGAAGAGCATTCGAAAGCGCAGACGCTGAGGATTGTCGAGCATATCGGCGGCAGCAGGAAGCGCTTCGGCGAACTGATGAACCTCTTGTTTTCCAACGAGAAGGTCGTCGCCGAGCGGGCCGCATGGGTCGTCGGTCATGCGGCCGAAGCCCGCCCGCAGTTGGTTCGACCCTATCTCACGCGCCTGCTGCAAAACTTGCGACACCCCGTCCACGACGCGGTCAAACGCAACACCTTGCGACTCGTCCAAGAAGCCGAACTCACCGAGGAGCAGATGGGACTCGCTCCGGACCTGTGCTTCGCATTCGCTCCCGACCCGGCCGAGCCGGCCGCAGTGCGCGCCTACGCTCTAACGATCTGCCACCGCATCTGCCAAGTCGAGCCCGGCTTTGCCGACGAATTGAGACTCACGATCGAAACTTGCTTCCGAAGCAGCCCCGCCGCCGTCCGTAGTCGCGCGAAGAAAATCCTCAAGGCGCTCGAAGCGACAGACTAGGGCGCAGCTTTCTGGTAGAGCACCCAGATTGCCGGCTTGCGGTCCGGCGCTCCCGCGCCAATCAACAGGTCGGCTTTGCCGTCACCGTTCATGTCGGCAGCGTTCACCCGTGGGTAGTTCTTAGGAGCATCGGCGCCCGCAGTGCTGGCGACCACCACCGGCTTGGAAAACTTCGGTGATTTCGCGTCGCCGACATTCGGGTAGTAGCTGATGCGACCGCCGTGCTCGGCGCAAACGAGATCACGCAAACCGTCACCATCGATGTCGGCGAAATCGGTGGAAACATGCCCCTCGAGATCGATCGCCTTGCCGTCCGCTTCGATGTAACGCGGGGTGTCGGAGAACTTCGGATCCTTTGCGGAACCTTCGTTGATCCGCAATCCAATGCCACCCCGCCGACCTCCGATGATGAGATCGAGATCGCCGTCACCGTCCCAATCCTTCAAGTCCGGATACAACCCGAGGAAATTGTTCGGTACCCCTTTCACCAGTTCGATCTTCATCCACTTCCGTTCTTCCTTGCCCCAGTACTGACCGATGTGGATCTCCTTGCCGGCCTTGTCCTTCAGCCAGGTTTCCGCCGCGTAGCCGTCATCGGTCGCGGGCAGATAATGGGTGAAACCACTGAAGCAGCCCACCAGCAAGTCGTTCTTTCCATCGCCGTTCAAGTCCGCAACCTGCGGACTAACAGTACCACATCACCAGTGCTTCAGTTTGATGTCCTCGCCGCCTCTCTTGAGCTTCACCGGCTCGGCGTATTTCGGCTTCGCATTCGTCCCGGTGTTCTTGCGGAACAAAAGATTTCCCGCGTAGACGCCGCTTAAAAGATCGCGCACCCCATCACCGTCGTAGTCCACGACTTCCGGCCCCTCGAGCTGCGTGAGCCCGGGAACGTCCAAACGCTCCGGAGCAGCGAATTGGACCTCTTGAACTTGAGCCTCCGAACCGAAGCTTGAAACCAGCGAGGCTGCCAGCCACGCACACCCTGTCGTCACGATTCCTGTCGTCTTTTTCATAATTTGAGCTTATCGATATTTTCCCATGGCGCTAGTTTTCTTTCCTAGGAGCCTGCATTTGTATTCCAATGACCGGGCGAATCGCGTTTTCTTAGAAAAAAGTGTGATGCCGACGGAGCAAATGCGGTAAATCTTTGAATAGTATGAACTCGAAGTCCTTCGCCTTCATCCTCTTGCTGATTCCCGCGGCAAACGCAGTGGCCGAACCACTGCAGTTCAACCGCGACATCCGCCCGATCCTCTCGGAGAACTGCTTCGCCTGCCACGGCTTTGACAAGAAGGAGCGCAAGGCCAAGCTGCGCCTCGATGTTCCGGAGGGCGCGTTCGCCACGAACGCCGACGGCGAAGCGCCGATCGTGCCGGGCAAGCCGGAGAACAGTCTCGTGTGGGACCGGATTAGCACGACCGATCCCGACGACATCATGCCGCCACCGAAGTCGCACAAGAAACTCGACGACAAAGAGAAGGCGATCCTCAAACGCTGGATCGAGGAAGGCGCCCCCTATCAGAAACACTGGGCCTTCGAGGCTCCGGTCAAGCCTGCGAAGGGTGGCATCGATCACTTCGTCCAGACCGCCTTGCCATCGAAGGGCTTGAAGCCGTCACCCGAAGTGGATCGCCCGACGCTTATCCGCCGGGTCAGCATGGCACTCACCGGCTTGCCACCAACCATCGCCGAAGTCGATGCCTATCTCGCCGACAAGGCGCCCGACGCGTATGAGCGCATGGTCGATCGCTATTTCGCCTCGCCACACTTCGGTGAAGAAATGGCGCGCCACTGGCTCGACGTCGCGCGATACGGGGACACGCATGGCATGCACCTCGACAATGAGCGGCAGATGTATGCGTTTCGCGACTGGGTGGTCGAGGCCTTCAACCGCAATCTTCCGTTCGACCAGTTCACCATCGCGCAACTCGCAGGCGACCTCCTACCCAGCCCGACGAACTCGCAGCTCGTGGCCACTGGGTTCAACCGATGCAATGTGACCACTGGCGAGGGCGGCAGCATCAGCAAAGAATGGCTCTACCGCTACGCTGTGGAGCGCGCCAGCACGACCGCCCAAGCCTGGCTGGGACTTTCCGCAGGTTGTGCGGTCTGTCATGATCACAAGTACGATCCGATCACCCAGAAGGATTTCTATTCGCTCTACGCGTTCTTCTATTCCGCAGCCGACCCGGCGATGGACGGCAACAAGTTGCTCACGCAGCCGGTGGTCAAGGTGAAGCCAGCGAACTACGACGCGAAGATCAAGGAGTTCGCGGAACGCGAGGCGGCAATCAACAAGGAGATGGATGCGCTGGCAGCGAAGATCAGCTACAAGGATCCGGCTGAAGAGAAATCGAATCTGCCGGTCAAGGAAAGCGAGAGCGTCTGGTTCGAGGACGCATTCCCTTCCGGGGCGCAGGTGCGCACGTCGGTGACGAAGCAGGAGTTCGTCTCAAACCAGAAGGCCAGCGGCGAGAAATCGGTAAGGGTGAACGGCCCGGAGATGGCCCAGATTTTCTACGAAGCGGGCGCCGCCGATCTGGTCGTTCCGGCGGGCGGCAAATTCTTCCTCCACGTCTTCAACGATCCGAAGGACCCGGCGGAAGAACTCATGATTCAGTTCAACACCGGGGCGTGGATGCACCGCGCGATCTGGGGCAAGGACCTGATCCCGTGGGGCAAGGCGGGCACTGGCGAACGCTTCCCCGCTGGTGGATTGCCGGAGGCGGGCAAGTGGGCGAAGCTCGAGTTTGATGCATCGAGCGTCGGACTCGCGCCGGGCGCGAAGGTGAAGGGATTCGCGTTCACCGTGCACGGGGGCACGGCGTATTTCGACAAGATGGGCGTCGTGGGGCGCAGCGATCCGAGTGGTGATCCGGCGCAGAGTTTCACCGCGTGGAAGAAGGCGCTGCCGAAGAAAGAACGCGATGCTTTGCCGAAGGATGACGCTGCCCAGCGCCGCCAGTATCTGGTGAAGGCTCACGCCGGCTCGCGCGAGAAGCTCGCACCGATGCAGGCGAAGCTCGAAGCGATCAAGAAGGAACGAAAGGCGCTCGAGGGCGGGACGCCCTCGACGTTCGTCTTCCGAGATCTACCTAAACCGCGGGAGAGCTTCGTCATGATGCGCGGACAGTATGATACCCCCGGCGAGAAGGTCGTGCCCGACACGCCCAAGGTGTTGCCGCCATTGAAGAAAGCCGCCGAGCGGGGCAACCGGCTCGATCTCGCACGTTGGCTCGTGTCGCGCGAAAACCCGCTCACGGCCCGGGTTGCCGTGAACCGCTTCTGGCAACAGATCTTTGGCGTCGGCTTGGTCGAGAGCAGCCACGACTTCGGCACGCAGGGAACGCTGCCGACACACCCGAAACTTCTCGACTGGCTGGCGGTCGCCTTCATGGAAAGCGGCTGGGACGTGAAGCGGCTTCTCCGGGCGATGCTGACGAGCGAAACCTTCCGTCAGCAGAGCGCGGCACCAAAAGAAAGCTGGGATGCTGACCCGGATAATACGTGGCTCTCTCGCGGACCGCGCTTCCGCCTCGATGCTGAGCAGGTGCGCGACCAAGCCTTGTTCGTCAGCGGGTTAATCAAACTGCAAATGGGCGGCAAAGGCGTGAACCCCTACCAGCCTCCGAACATCTGGGAACCGGTCGGATTCGGCAGTTCGAACACCCGCTACTACAAGCGCGGCAACGGCGACGACCTCTACCGCCGCACGCTCTACACCTTCATCAAACGCACGGCACCGCATCCGCTGATGGACAATTTCGACATGCCGAACCGCGAGTCGTCCTGCATCCGCCGCGACCGCACGAACACCCCGCTCCAGGCGCTGCAGTTGATGAACGATGTGCAGCACTACGAAGCCGCGCGCACCTTCGCCGCGCAGATCCTCGCCGCCGCGTCCGACAAGGCGGGACGGATTGATTATGCCTACCGCCGCACCCTCGCGAGAAACGCCGACCCTGAAGAGATCGCGATGATTGGCGCGTTCCTCGACGGTCAACTCGCACGATACAAGGCCGCGCCCGAAGAGGCGAAGAAAGCCATCCACTTCGGCGATAATAAACCGCCCGACGACGTCGATCCGGTCGAACTCGCGGCGTGGGCGTTGGCCGCAAACCTGATTTTGAACTTGGACGAAGCGATCATGCGCAACTGATCCAACCGCACTTTCCGACTTATGAATCCCATCTTCGAAAACCAACTTCTCCAGACCCGCCGTCAATTCTTCGGCGACACTGGCCTTCGTCTCGGCGGCATTGCGATGGCCTCGCTGCTTGGCTCGCAAACGCGCGGCGCCGCAGCCGGCTCCGAAGTGCATCCTGCGCTGCCCGACTTGCCGCACTTTGCCGGCAAGGCCAAGTCGATCATCTACCTCCACATGAACGGCGGGCCGTCGCAGCTCGACACCTGGGACTACAAGCCGAACCTCCACGAGAAGTTCGACCAGAATCTGCCGAAAGACTTCCTGGGAGAGCGCATCACGACGATGACCAGCGGGCAGGCGAAGTTCCCAGTCGCACCGTCCAAGTACAAATTCACCCAACACGGCGAATGCGGTCGTTGGGTGAGCGATTTACTGCCCCACACCGCGAAGATCGTCGACGACATCGCCTTGGTGAAAACGGTGCACACGAACGCGATCAACCACGATCCGGCGTGCACTTTCGTGATGACCGGCAGCGAAGTTCCCGGCAAGCCGAGCATGGGTTCATGGGTTTCCTACGGACTCGGCGCCGAGACGAGCGACCTGCCGGCGTTTGTTTCGCTCGTGCCAAACTTCCCGAAAGGCTCGAACGCCCAGGCACTTTACAGCCGCATGTGGGGTTCCGGATTCCTCGCCGGAAAGTACTCCGGAGTGGTCCTCCGTCCGGGCGCCGATCCCGTGCTCTACCTCGACAACCCCCCTGGCGTCAGTCCGACCGATCGCCGCGCGATGCTCGACACTCTGGGAAAACTCAACCAGCGCGGATTTGCGAAATTCGGCGACCCGGACATCCAGACGCGGATCTCGCAATATGAAATGGCCTACCGCATGCAGAGCAGCGTGCCGGAGTTGACCGATTTGAGTTCCGAATCGAAGGCAACCAAGGAACTTTACGGGCCGCGGGTGGAGACCCCCGGGTCGTTCACGCGAAGCGCTCTGCTTGCACGCCGTCTCGTCGAACGCGGCGTGCGCATGGTGCAGATCCTGCACCGCGGTTGGGACTCGCACGGCAACCTCCCGAGCGAACTCGGCAATCAATGCAAGGATACCGACCAAGCGGTCGCCGCGCTAGTCACCGATCTCAAGAACCGCGGCATGCTCGACGAGACTTTGGTCGTGTGGGGCGGCGAGTTCGGCCGTACCGTCTACTGCCAGGGAAAACTCACCCGCGAGCGCTACGGTCGCGACCACCATCCGCGTAACTTCTGCATGTGGCTCGCTGGCGGCGGCATCAAAGGCGGCGTCGAGATCGGCGAGACCGACGAGTATTCCTACAACGTGGTCAACGACCCGGTGCACATCAACGAGATCAACGCCACCATTCTCCACTGCCTCGGCATCAACCACGAGATCTTCACCGTCCGCTACCAGGGCCTCGACCAGCGCTTGACTGGCGTGGAGCCGATGAAGGTGATCAAGAAGATCCTCGCGTAGGCTCGGGAGCCAAGTGGACGGGACAATCCGGTGGATCGGGCGCTTCGGTCCCCGCCAAATTGGACGGGAATCGGTCAGATTTTTTGATCGAACACTTGGGAATTGCCAGTTAGAAGAAGTGAGACACCGGGTCCATTGGCGCGGTGGCAGGCGAATACGGAACCGGCGTTCACACGAAAAGCGGACGGAATTCAAAGGCTTGGACAAACACCCACAGGCGGACTTGGAACCCCCTTCATCGGATCTACAATCCGAGAAGGCAAGATCGGAACATGAACTGCGTACTCCGATCAATCATGTCCTGAGCATTTGCGAAATGCTTCAGGAGAACGAGGACGTTCCGCAGTCCTATCGTGCGGATCTCGCCCGCATTCACCAGAGTGGCGGGAAGCTCATCAAGCTGATGGGCAAGTATCTCGACGAGTCCGAGACCCGTACTGAAAATCAGAAGCGTCAGCTTCTTCATGATTTGCGGACCCCGGTGAACCACATCATGGGGTACTCGGAGATGCTCGCCGAGCAGGCTGCCGACGAGGGCGACAATTAATTGGAGGAGGATCTCGGAAGAATTCGGGCGGCTGGACAGACGTGGCTGGATCTCATGGAGAACCGCCTCGTGGCGAAAGAATCGGAAACCGATACCGTGGACGTGGACGTGGACGTGGAGACGGAGTCTGCCTCGTTGATCAAAGAAATCCACGCAATGGGTTCCACGAACGTTTCCGGTTCGATTTCCACGACCGTGACGGGACGCATCCTCGTTGTCGACGATGACGAACTGAACCGTGACGTTCTCGCCCGCCGACTCGAGCAGAATGGTCATGAAACCGAATCGGCGGCGGACGGAAAATCCGCTCTCGAGATGCTGGCAAGGGAACCGTTTGATCTCGTTCTCCTCGATATGATCATGCCGGGACTGAGCGGTGTCGACGTGCTGAGCCGGATGAAATCCGACGAGGAACTCAAACACATTCCCGTGATTGTCATCTCCGCCCTCGACGACGAATCGGGCATCGCCCGTTGCATCGAACTCGGCGCCGAGGATTATCTTGCGAAACCCTTTAATTCCGTCGTGCTCCGCGCCCGGATTGGAACGTCACTCGAGAAGAAACGACTGCGGGAGGCGGAGCGGCAATACCTCGCGACCATCGAGGAGGGCCGGCGAAAATCCGAGCTCCTGCTCCTCAACGTCCTGCCCGAGGCCATCGCCGAACGCCTCAAGGACGGAGAAGAGGCGATTGCCGACCGTTTTCCCGAGGTCACCGTCCTGTTCGCTGACCTGGTAGACTTCACCGAGATGTCGGCGCGCAACGAACCCGAAGACATCGTGGGCATGCTGAACCAGATATTCTCGTCGTTCGACGAGCTGGCAAGGAAGCACGGGCTTGAGAAGATCAAGACGATCGGCGACGCCTACATGGCCGTGGGTGGATTGCCTGTGCCCCGCCCGGACCATGCCGAGGCAATCGCTGCCTTCGCAATCGACCTCATGAGAGATCTGGACGCCATCAATGCCGAATCACCCGACCTCGTCGCCCTTCGCATCGGAATCGCCTCCGGACCCGCTGTCGCGGGGATCATCGGCAAGAACAAATTCATCTACGACATCTGGGGGGATACCGTGAATACCGCGAGCCGAATGGAATCGCACGGCGAGCCGGGTCGCATTCAGGTGTCGAAATCGACGTGGGAGATACTCAAGGACCGTTTCAGGTTCACCTCTCGCGGCGAGATCGTAGTGAAGGGAAAGGGCAGCATGAACACCTGGTTTCTCGACTGGGAGCCCGCGTGATCGGCCTCGATCCCTACTCCTCGCGAAGCACCTTGCCCGCCCCCGAAATCTCGGTGACTTCAAGCTTCGTGATCCCCTTGGTCGCTTCCTGCATCTTCGCGCGGAGCCGCGTCCGTAAGCTTTCATCAACGACATCAATGCATCGGTCTTGGCGGCTTCGTACTTTTCCGGCATGACCGCCAATTCGAGGGTCTCATCCTTAGCGCCAAACCAGAACCGCGCGCCTCGACGAAGCCAAGGGAGGTCATCAAGAAGATCCCGACCACTACAAGAGCTCCCTGAGCTCGCTCGGTGGTTCGGCTTCGATTTCCGCCCATCGTTCCTCGGAGACGGATTCGAAAAACCGTAGCAGCGGATCGTCGGCAGGCACGGTTGCGTAGCGCTTCGCGATGTCGATGATCTGGTGGACCTGGTTGAGATAGGTTTCGGTAATCGCTTCGCCCTGCTGCGTCGAGGCGGCCTCGCTGTCGACGTAGGCGATGCCGCGTTTTTGCAGAGGGACGTCTTTCGAAATGCAGGCCTGCAGGAGTTCGATCTGGTAGGGGAAGGTGTAAATCCCAATGCCACCCAGAATCTTCTCCAAGGCCTCGGCGCTGAAGGCTTTGAAAGCGCGATTGGTGTCGGTGATGTGAGCGGCGAGTCCGGGCAGGAGGTGCTGCCAGATTTTGATGAACAATTGCCCGCGTGTGTTCCGCGAACCGCCGATCAACGCCACCGAATCCTCCTCGCGGCGAGAGCCCGCGACCGCCTGCACCGCGCCGGAGGCGATTGGCCCCACGAGCAGACCCAACTGCAGCGGGTGGATCGAGAGGTCCGCATCGTTGTCGACGATCACGTGCAACCCATCAGGCTGATGGTGAAGCGCCTTCCTCATCCCCAACAACAGGGCACCACCCTTGACGCTGCGATTCGAACCGTCCTTGTGGGTGAGTCCCGGCGGCGTGTCGGGATCGCCACCGTCGATGGCGTCACGCAACGAGTAGACCGCGAAGCTGCCATCCCCGCTCCGCCGGGAATAATCCGCGCAGAGGATCTCGTCGGCCAGTTCACCGGACCCGTCGGGGCACTCATCGTCGACGACCACTAGGCGGCAATGGACGAGGCCGGGGTTGAGCGCTTCGATCTCGAGCAGCGAGTCAGCTTTGACACGGATCGAGTTCTCCCCATGCGGATGCTCATCACGACGGCGGATTCTTCCAGTCTCCTTGTACACCGGATTGACCAGCGTGATCGTCACTGGGAGATCGAGCGCCGCAAGGATCCGTCGCGACTCGGCGATCTTGAGCGCGATCCGGAAGCCGAAGGTGCCGGGTTCATCGGCGTGCTTGCGTGCCTCGCGGTCGAGCGACTCGTAGGGCCCGGCCTGAGCATTGAACCAAGCCAAGACCTCGTTCGCGTATTCCCCGAAGGCGGGGACGGTGGTATCGTAGGCTTCGGTAACGGCGGGAGCTTTCGAGCGGAGGGCGTCTTGCATGGTCGCCGACGATGCTGGCGTGAAAGAGGAGTCAGGTCGAACGGAATCGTCCACGCTTTGACGAAGTTCGTCGGATATGGCACTCTCCCTCACCCTCTTCGAACTGACACGATGAATCTTCGAATCGGAACTCTTGCCTCTGCCCTGACTGCGCTTGCCGTGGCATTCCCCGTCCCGAAATGTCCTGCCCAGCAAGCCGGCGGGATACCGAGCGCAAGCGAGATCTCCCGGATCACCGGCGACGCTGAACCCTTCTTCGAGGTTCGGGACGAGGAGGTCGTCTACGGTGTTCTCGACGTTGCCATGGACGGGACGGTCCTGATGTTCAGCCTTCAAGGCGAACCCCAACCCGGTAAACGCAAGGGCAGCAGGATCTTTCTCAAGCGATCCGAGGATGGCGGGGCGACTTGGTCGGATCACCAGTTGGTCGGCAAACGCATCGATTTGAATGTCGAGGCTCTCGGCATCGGACCGTATGACGGCAAGGGTTGGGGCAACGAAAAACATCATCGCATCGCCACGCTCGGCACCAGTGTGGTCGACGAGACCACGGGCGAGATCATGATCTTCCTCACCGCGCTTCATCCGGCGTCGTCGATGTACAAGAGCCTGGACAACGGCATGACATGGAAACTGGAACCGATCGAATTCAAGAAGGACTCGCGTGGGTTCCTGCCGATCCCCAATGCCGCCTGCGATCCCGGCATCACTCTCAAACACGGCCCGCACAAAGGGCGCCTGCTCGTGCCATCCCGAGTGATGCCCAACTACCGCAAGCACGAGGAGAACAAGGGCTACACCAACGCGGTCTATAGCGATGACCACGGCAAGACATGGCATTCGAGCGCACCGTTCCCGCTGGACGGCACCGGCGAATCAGGATTGGTCGAGTTACGCAACGGCACGATCTATCTGAACTCGCGCACCCACACGCGGGCAGGCAATCGCTGGGTCGCGTTCAGCGACGACAGCGGTGAGACGTGGCGCGATCTCCACCAGGACGACGAACTCTTCGACGGCCCACCGGATGTCTACGGTTGCAAGGCCGGATTGCTGCGGCTTGATCGGGACGACGCGGATATCCTTTTGTTCAGCTCACCCTCACCGGATCTGCCGGAGCGCAAAAACATCCGCGTCTGGGTGAGCTTCGACGGCGGCAAGACATGGCCGCTGAACCGGCTCATCAAGCGCGGACCGGGGAACTACACGTGGATGACGCAGGGTCGAAAAGGCACCCCGAGCGAGGGCTTCATTTATCTTCTGGCCGGGAAGGATTGGATGGCGCGCTTCAACATGGCGTGGCTGCTGGCTCCTGGCGAGCCGGAGATCGTGCTGAGCAAGCGGGCGCGGTACTCTTTTTCCGATACGGACCTCTTCCGCTACGCAGAAAACGCGGAGGCGTTCACCTCGTCTGAGTCGAAACTCAAGACCAGCCCGAAGGGATACCGACTCGCCGCCGACAGCGGGAAGGGACGCGTCGTGACGCAGCGGCTGATCCTTCCTTCGGGAAAGCTGCGTGTCTCCTACCACGTGCCCGACGGCGGCAAGCTCTACGTCTGGCTAATGGACGAAAGCAATACGCGCCTGCGCGACACCCACGCGCTCACCGGCTCCTACCAGATCGATAAGACAGTCGAGTGGCAGGATGGCCCCATCGGCAAGTGGGTGGACAAGACCGTCTATGTGCAGTTCATGCTCGAGGGCGGTGCCGAGGTCTTCGACTTCAGCTTCGACGAGGTGCCCACCACCGGAGGCGACACGGCTAGCATCGGTCCTTCGAGCGACAAGTTCGTCCTGCCACCCCGGCACAATTACCTCATGGCCCAGAACCCGCCGTTCGTGAAGTCCGTGCAGAATGCCAAGCCCTTCAGCGTCGCTGAGAAGCGGCTAGATAAGATCCTCACCGGCTACCGAATCAACGACCCCGAACGCAAGGGACACGTTCTCTCCCACAAGATCAGCCTGCCCGGAAAGGAGATGAAGATCAGTTGCGACGTCTCCTCCGGCAGTATCACCGTCTTCCTCTTCGACGAGGAAGGCAAGCTCATCAAGATCAGCGCCCCAGTCACCGGCGGTCTAAAAATACGCGAGCCAGTCGCATGGCCGGACGGGTTCGCGCTCGATGACCACGTCTCGAAACCGGTGTCTGTCCGCTTCGATCTCGAGGGTGGCGCAAAGCTTTTCGCCATTCGTTTTGATGAACTGTTCTGGGAGTGATCACGTGAGCTTCTGCAATCAACTGAGCATACTGCTTCTTCTCGCGCTCGCGGGTTCCGGCCACGCGATTGCCGAACAGGGATGGGACCCCGATGCGACATTTCCGGCTCTTTCTCCCGAGGAGGCCATCAAGACCATCGAGGTGCCGGACGGCTATCGGCTGGAGTGCATCGCGCACGAGCCGATGGTGCAGGAGCCGGTGAGCTTCGCCTTTGATGGAAACGGTGCCCTTTATGTCTGCGAGTGGCTCACCTACATGCAGGACGAGTTCGGCACTGGGCAGCTTGAGCCGGTGAGCCGCGTCGTGAAACTCGTCGATACTGATGGCGATGGACGCATGGACAAGCGCACGGTTTTTATCGACGGGGAGATTCTGCCCCGCGCGGTGCTGCCTTTGCACGATCGCGTGCTCGTCACCTTCACCCAAGACAAGTCGGTCTGGGCTTTCTTCGATGATGACACGGACGGCGTTTCGGATCGCAAGGAGCACGCCTACTACCGCGACGGCCAACATGGA
>CAJIAN010000182.1_pt1 | contig 17010 bp, 13 predicted proteins | sample 9199061 | NCBI WGS metagenome assembly CAJIAN01 (sample SAMEA7708264, study PRJEB35096) | sediment metagenome | biome: marine neritic benthic zone biome [ENVO:01000025]; feature: sediment [ENVO:00002007]; material: shallow marine sediment [ENVO:03000034] sea grass bed [ENVO_01000059] ...
ATTCCGGCTGGAGAAGGGCTACGCCGTTCGAGGAAAAGTCGTCGATCTCGAAGGCGCGCCGCTGGAAGGCGTCGAACTTTCGATTCCGTCTGGAGACTGGTTTGTCGACGGGCGAAAGGCGAGAAGCGACGCGTCCGGCAAGTTCGCGCTCGCCCCGGTCGCGTCAAAAAATGTCGAGCTTCATGTGAAGGCAAAGCTTCCGAACGGGGATGTCCAAGGCGTTTTCCTGCGTCAGGATTTCCAGATACCCGATGATCGCAAGATCCACCAGATCACGGTGACGCCGGTGCCTCATCGGGAGCTTGAGTTTGAGATCAACCGAGACGGGATTCCGCAAATTCAGCTTTCCGGGAGGCTGGGAGACCGTGATTGGCACGGGCGGGCGTTTCGACGGGTGCGTGACGGCAAATCGTACCTTGTGTCCAAGGTGCCGACTGATCTCCGTCGGGTGGTCATCAACCTCAATCTTTACACGGCTCAGGGTCAGATTGCGCTCTATCACGATGAACGCGGCGCGCACGATACCGATGAGGTGCTCCTCGGCGATGCAGAGGATTGTCTTCCCGGTAGGATCGAGTTGCTACAAGGCAAGAAGAAGGTGATCCACGTTTTGGATGGATCCGGGGAGAATGTTGACCGAGTTCGTCTTGTCGGGATCGGTCTGTCAGACCGTGGAAGCCGACGTCTGGACGATTTCGATCCGAGGGGAGGCGGGAAATTCTCAAGCCGGTTGCTCTATCCGGATGAAGATCTTCGAGTTCAAGCGTGGGCTGCCAACTCACCCTCGGGAACGGTTCAGAAAACGTTTTCCGCCTCGGAGTTTCTCCAAGTGACCCACCAACTTGTTCTGGCCGATCAGGCCGCCGAGAAGAAAGACGGCGAGGCGAAAGAAGGGAAGAAGGACGAGAAGGAGGAGGCGGACCAGGCGCGTCTCGAAGCTTTCAAGACAAGCATTCGTGTCACCGTTCTCAACAGCCAAGGCGACGGGTCCATCGACGAATTCCGCGTTGTTGCCGGCACGCCGTCGATGGCGGGTGGCGGACCGAAGGATGGGCATGACGTGATCGCTTGGCAGCCGCACACGATGAAGGCGGGTAAGGACGGCGAGTATTTGTGGCCGTTGAAGAAGGCGTACCGCAAGATGGCCATCCGAGTCGAGGCGGACGGGCATGTGCCTCAGGTGTTCTATCCGATCGAGAAAAAGAACGGAGCGGCGCACATCATTTTCCAGCTCACCAAGGATGAGGGAATGAAGAATCGGGCGGTGTTGCCGGATGGCAGCCCGGCGGCGGCGGCTCAAGTCGCGCTCTCGATGGCGCAACGGGATGCGGTCATCGAAAACGGAAAGCTGCGCGGCTTCGACGAGCCCCCCGCGGAGAAGCTCGGCGATCGATGGCGGCGACCGGTCTTTGCGAAGGCGGATGCCGACGGACGCTTCACCTTGCCTCCAGAGATCGAGCCGACGGCAGCGGTGCTCATCGTCCACGACAAGGGGGTGCGCGAGCTGACACTGGCTGAGTTCAAGGGGATGGAGGAAGTAAAGCTTGAGCCTTGGGCGAGGATCGAAGGACAGGTTCTCTGGGGCAAGGCCGGACCGGGTGTGGATCAGCCGATCCGCTATTCGATCCACCGGAACAGCTACGGCTATCCGGGAGTGGTGGCGTCCTACGGGCAGACGAAGAGCAACGCGAAGGGTAGGTTTGTCTTCGAAAAAATCCTTCCAGGGCTTGTGCAGGTCTCGCGGCCCATTGAGTTCGATCCGCCGGTCAACAACGCCACCGCGGTGAATCTCGAGGGGCTCGTCGTCCACGTGACCGCGAAGGCGGGCGGCGCGACACCGGTGCTCATCGGTGGCCGCGGGCGCACGGTGACCGGTCGGCTGACTGGTCGCGAGTCATGGGAAGACGTGACCTTCCACGTCCACCCCAACGCGCCTCCGATGGGATTCGGCGGCAACAATGCGGGATGGAAAGCGTTCGGCGAGTTCAAGAAAAGCGCGTTCGGGAAGCAGTATTTCCGCGATGGCTTCAAACCGGCGGCTGACGGGAGATTCTCGATTCCCAACGTTCTCGCGGGCACCTACCAGCTCTTCGTCACCGCACCGAATACGGACAACTACGCAGGTTCGACCCGATTCACGGTCCCGATGGAAACGCCGAACGATGAGCGCAAGCCCGTCGATGCGGGCGAGGTGAAGCTCAAGCCGGAGCTACCGAAGAAAGAGAACGACGTGAAGAAGGAAGAGGATGACGAGCCTAAAAAGGACACGCGCGTGACGGTTGTGGGCAAGGTCGTCGATGCGGAAACTGGCGACCCGGTGAAGGGCTTCATCATTCAGGCTGGAAAGCTCGATCCCTCCGGGGACATATCGAAAACCAATTGGGGGTGGACGGAGAGTGATTCGTCGCGGCACAAGGAAGGCGTTTTCCGGTATGCGGTCGATTTTCCCGGCGGCTGGACGGGCCGTGTCATCGCGGATGGATACGTGCCGCATCCGATTCTCGACAAGGCCCCGGCGAAGAACGCGGGGACGGACGAGGTGACACTCAAGCTCAAGCGTGGACAAGTCGCCACGGGAAGAGTGATCGGCCACGATGGGAAGGGCGTGAAGGGCGCCGCCGTGTTCGCCATCGGGCCGACCGGAATCCATCTCGCGGGTGGGAAGGCGTGGACCTCGTGGGGGCAGCCGGACAACAACGCGAAGTCCGTGCTCACCGACGAGACCGGCTACTTCGAACTGCCCACGGGTGGTGCGAAACGCATTGGAGTTTCCAACGAAGCGTTGGACGCGTGGCCTGCCGCCGTGGCGAAAGGAGCGACGGATATCCGCCTTCCCGAGAAGACAACCGTGACCATCGACTACAAGATCGACGGTGGACCGGAGGAAGCGGGTGTCTTTTTCCAGCTGCTCACCCACCACATGGACAAGGACAAGTGGTCGGGTCTCGGATGCAGTCGCACACTCACGGTGAAGAATGGAAAACCGCTCGTGATCACTTCGCTGCCGCCCGGCAAGTACCAGTTCGCGCGCTCGCAGCTGATCCGCTTCGGGGAGCGCGGGACGCATGCGATGCTGAATAGGCAGTTCGTCGAACTGAAGCCCGGCGGCAAGGTGAAGCTGGACTGGAGGCGTCCGAAAGGCGCCCGTCTCCGCGGCAAGATCGTCGCTCCGGCGGGTGCGAACATCGAAGGCACGCTCATCACGGTCAGCGCTACAAAACCGGACAAGGATCCGTTCGACGGAAATCATGAGTGGACGACTGAGTATGCAGGAACGACGCCCGACGAAGACGGCGTGTTCTTCACCGAGCGCGTTCCGCCGGGCAGCTACAAGATCACCGCCGAAGCCTACGCACCACTCACTCCAGAACAGAAGAGGCGGACGGGCGTTCCCCGTCCCGCCTACACGGCTGAGGCGACGATCACGGTGACCAGGAACGAAGGTGAGATGGCACTCGAGCCATTGGTGTTGAAGGCGAGCAATTAGAAGCCTTCCTGCTCTACTGCATCCTCGCCGGGTTCGTCGCACACCTGCTCCTGCTGTGCTGGCTGTATCTTCGGGAGCGGAATCGAATGATGGCCGGAGACACGACCATCTTCATTCCGTGGGACTTTTTGCCGGACTGATCCTGTTCCGCGGTTGACCTAAGATTCTTGTTCTCGCGGAATCAACGAGCAAAACTACAAGGCGTGTATCGAGACCGCAGTCCAGCGAACCCCCCGTGGTTATGCCGGGAACTCACTCCCGCGGATCAGAATTTCCTTTGGGAGATGTTGTATCTCGCTCTTTGGGATCCGCCGTCGCAGCCACCTCGACCACGCAGCGTGTTGGACCACCCACGTGTGCGGCACTTTGCTGCCGATTGGGGCAAGGAGGGCGATTTCGGAGTCGCGGCCGTCGAGCCCGACTCGGGGGAGCCCGTCGGAGCGGTCTGGAAGCGGTTGCACGATGAGGAGGCGGGCGAAGGATACGGATGTGCCTACCCTGAATTGGGAATTGCGATCGTTCCCGAGTTCCGAGGGCGAGGCGTCGGCTCGCTCATCATGGGTGAATTCGTCGACGGCCTGCGTGGACGCGTGGACGGACTCCGCCTTGGGGTGCACCCGGAGAACAAGCACGCCATCCGACTCTACGAAAAATTCGGCTTCGAACAATACGCCATTGGAGCGGGGGACTACCCGCAGATGAAGTTGGATTTTTGAGAACGACCCGCTCAATCGGCACCACGCTCGACAGCGGGTGTGTTCTCAGCTACTCGATTGAGCCATGCGCCTGCACCGGGTAGGTTAGAGAAACTATTGATAGTCCTCTTTCTGGATGAAACATTGATCCGTGCAACGACCCGAGACGATGGGACAGGATTCGACGGTGCGGACGCGCACTGAGCCGCCGCATCACCCTTGGAAAAGTGGGCAACTGGGGACAGTTGCCCTCTGGTCGGATCAGACGCTTACTTCGTAGATTCCGCGAGCTTCTCTCGCACGGCGTCTTCCAGTTCTCCGTAGATTTTCTCGTCGGCTTTGAGCGCGTCCTTGGCGGCGTCGCGGCCTTGGGCGAGTTGCTCGCCGTTGTAGCTGAACCACGATCCGCGCTTCTGGATGAGGCCGTGCTCGAGGGCGAGATCGAGCAGCGAGCCGACGGCGGAAATGCCTTCGTTGTACATGATGTCGAACTCAGCTTCCTTGAACGGAGGGGCGACCTTGTTCTTCACGACCTTGAGCTTCGTGCGGTTGCCGGTGACGGTGCCGTCGGTGTTCTTGATCGCGCCGATGCGGCGGATATCGACGCGGACGGAGCTGTAGAATTTGAGGGCGCGGCCGCCGGGCGTGGTTTCGGGATTGCCGAACATGACGCCGACTTTTTCCCGGATCTGGTTGGTGAAGACGCAGCAGGTGCGCGCTTTGGCAATGAGGGCGGTGAGCTTCCGCATGGCCGCGCTCATGAGGCGGGCCTGGGCGCCGACGGTGGCATCGCCGATCTCGCCATCGAGTTCCTGCCGGGTGACCAGTGCCGCCACCGAGTCGAGTACGATGATATCGAGCGCATTCGAGCGGACCAGGGTTTCGACGATGCGCAGCGCTTCTTCTCCCGAGCTCGGCTGCGACACGAGCAGATCGTCCATGTTGACGCCGAGTTTCTTGGAGTATTCCGGATCGAGCGCGTGCTCGACATCGACGAACGCAGCGAGGCCGCCCTTTTTCTGTGCCTGGGCGACGGCGGTCAGGGTGAGCGTTGTCTTACCCGAGGATTCCGGGCCGTAGACCTCGACGATCCGACCCCGCGGAAAGCCGCCGACGCCGAGGGCGCGGTCGATGAGGAGATTGCCGGTGGGAATGACATCGACGTCCACCTTGTGCTCGTCGCCCATGCGGATGATCGCATTCTCGCCGTAGTCCTTTTGGATCTGCTGGATCGCCATGTCCAGATTCTTGGCACGGGCCTCGGCGAGTTTCTGGGCCGCCTTGTCCGGGGCGGGCGCGGAGGCATTTCCCGTCACTGCGGGCTTCTCTGCGGGCTTCTCTGCGGGCTTCTCTGCGGGAGCGGGTTTCGCCTTCGGTGCCTCGGCGTCCGGTTTCTGTGTCTTTGCTTCTGCTGCACTTTTCGTGGCCATTTCAGTACGGTTTTAAGGTGAATGATTATCTGTGTTTTTGAATACTGTTCAAAAAAACAGGTATTGCAAGAGATAATTTTCGATTTCGTCGAAATCGTCTCTGTCCGGTGGTCTTCGGCGCGATCTTCCGCCGGAACTCTCGGCGGCGTCAATCAAAGACCGAACTGTTTCAGCGGCTCGAGATAGACGTTCTTGAAGAGGGAGAAAATCTGAACGATCACGAAGGCGGCGACGACGACATAGACGACTTTCGGAGCCCATTTGCTGAGCCGCTCGAGGCTGATCACGGCTTCCTCGTGGAAGGCCTTGCTCCAACGCGCCATGTCCTTGTCGAGCGTGCCGCTCTGCTCCGCCGTGGTGTAGGAACGGACGAACGTCGGGGGAAACACGCTCTTGTCGAAGGCCGGTCCTGCGGGATTGCCGCTTTCGACTTCGGGCACCACGCGGGTGGTGAGCGATTGATTGACGATTCCGCTTTGCGAAGCGGTTCCCGCCGCCTTCAGGCTGGTGTCGATGCGCTGGCCGGCGAGGAGGAAGATTTCCATCACCTTGGAGAAGCGCGACATCGAGAGCGACCGCCGGACTTTTCCGACGAGTGGAAGCCGGCGCAGAATCCCGTCCGCTTTGGCGCAGTGGCCGGCCTTGCGATGCAGCATTCCGAACACCATCCAGCCGATCCAAAGCACAACGTAGAGCCCGAACAAAATCGCCGCCGTCTGCGCGATGACCTTTCCCTTGTCGTCCGCCATGACGAGCCGCGGGGCCATCGGAAGGAGGATCGCCGCATGGAGAAGGATCGCCGGATAGACGAGTTGGCTGCGCACGCGTCGGGCGGCCTTGTCCGTCATCGCGAAATACTCCGCAAGATGGGCGAATCCGCGTTCGAGCTGGCCACCTTTCTCCGCGGCATCGATGACCGTTTTCTCGAGTTCGCTGATCGGAACGCCTTCGATGCGGTCGATCGACTCCGCGATGGTGAGCTTCTCGTTGCCGACCCCCTGTTTGAGCTGCTGCAAATACGATCGCTGGGCGGACGGCGGGTGATTGTCGAGCACGGCGTCCGCGGATTCGAGAATGGAAAACCCGGAGCCGGCGAGCTTCGCCAGCTCATTGTAGAAGAGGGATTTCTGCTCGGAGGAGAACTTCACCGCGTCTGAACCTAGCCGAGGCGTGCCTAGAGCGCATCTAATTCCACAGGACGCACGGTGATCGGGCTTGGAACAGCTTCTGTCGCCGCTATGATGCCTCGACATCGAGATGCCCACGGAAAGCAATGACGAGAAATGGATGCGTGTCGCCCTTGCGGAAGCGCGGAAGGGTGTGGGGCTGACGAGTCCGAATCCGCCAGTGGGTGCGGTTGTCGTTCGTGGGGGCAAGATGCTGGGAAAGGACCACCACCGGAAAGCGGGCGAGCCGCATGCGGAGGTGCTGGCGATTGGGCGTGCATCGAAGAAGGTGCGAACGCTGAAGAACGCCACGATTTATGTGACCCTCGAACCCTGCTCGACGACAGGCCGGACGCCGCCCTGTTGCGATGCGATCGTCGAGGCGGGAATCGCGCGGGTGGTTTACGGGATGAAGGATCCGAATCCCGCGCACGCGGGTCGAGCGAATCGAAGGTTGAAGGAAGCCGGCATCGAAGTGACGAGCGGCGTTCTCGGCAACGACTGCAAGGGGTTCCTCCGCCCGTGGACAAAGTGGATCACCACCGGGCTGCCTTGGGTGATTGCGAAGGCGGGCATGAGTCTCGATGGCCGGCTGACCCGTCCGCTTGGGGAGGGCCAGTGGCTGACCTCTCCGGCTTCGCGGGACGATGCGCAGAAGCTTCGCGCCGAAGTCGATGCCATCATCATCGGCGCCGAAACGCTGCGCCGCGATGATCCGCGACTCACCCTTCGCGGGAAGTCGATCCCGCGCGGGAAGGAACAGCCGTGGCGTGTCGTCCTCACGCGGTCGGGGAGGCTTCCGGAGAAAGCGAAGCTTTTCACCGATCGCCATGCCGACCGCACGCTCGTCTTCGAGAAAAAATCCCTGCGCAGTGTCCTCCGCGCATTGGGCAGGCGTGGTGTGGTCAGCGTTCTGATCGAGGGCGGAGGACGGCTGCTCGGCGACGCGGTCGCGAAGCATCTCGCTGACGAGGCATGCTTCTACATCGCGCCCATCGTCTGCGGTGCTGCCACGGTGCCGGTGCTCGATGGGAGAATTGGCGTGTCGCGGAAGCTTGCCGAGCAGCAGGTCCGCAAGATCGGCGATGACCTGTGCGTCCGCGGGATTCTAACCACGTAGCCGAAGTCGGAAGACTTTGGCCGAGCGGCGTGAATCGTGACCCGCTCTCGTCGGAACTTTGACAAGTTCCGCTACGCCCGATTAGCCGCCGATGCTGATCAGCCGGTTTGTCGTCCGGACGTACATCTTGCCACCGGAAACCGCAGGCGTTGCGTTCACCGCCTCGGGGAATTTGTGGGTGTGGACCTTGTCGAACATGTTCGTCGCCTTCAGCACGCCCATTTCTCCCTCGCGGCTGATGCAGTAGAGGTAGCCGTTCACGCAGATCGGCGAGCTGTAGGTCGGTCCGGTGACGCGTTCCTCCCAGAGCACTTCGCCATCCTTGGCGCGGATGCAGACCATGAGACCGGCATCGTTGATGATGTAGAAATGATCCTTGTAACCGACTCCGGTCGGGACATAGGGAATGCGTCTGGTGATCTGATAGAGCGCCTTCGGCGTCTTCTTTCCGTCCGGCTTCACTGCGACGCTGTCCTTCCCTCCGCCACCCTGACCGCAGGTGGTGAAGATGACATCACCCGAAATGACCGGCGAGGACACGCAACGCTGGGAGAAATCCGGATCGTGGCTCCAGACGATCTTGCCGCTCTTGGGATCGACTGCGGTCAGTCCGTGCGCGGTGCTTGCGAAGATCGCCTGCGCTTTTCCACCACTGGGGCGGTAGATCGTCGGCGTGGCAAAGGATCCCTTCGAAGCGGTGTCGCGCTTGAGCCGCCAGAGTTCCTTCCCGCTTTTCGCGTCGAGTCCGACGATGAAGGCGTTTGCGGCTTCGTGCTCGTTGCCGATCATGACCACGCCGTCGATGACGACCGGCGAAGTCGAACTCCCGTGGTTCAATTTGTAGCTACCCAGATTCTTCCGCCACTTCTCGTTCCCATCGTGGTCGAAGGCGATCGCCTCCCGTCCGCTTGGCGAGGTCCAGGTGATGTAGACCCGTTCCGCATCGACGGCTGCGGTGGAAGACGCGTAGCTGTTGAACTTGTGCTGCCGGTAGGCGTTGAACGTCTCCTTCTTGTTCCAGATCACACTGCCATCCTTCGTCGAGAGGCAGGTGACATAGCGCACGCCCCCTTCCTCCCTGTCGACACTGGTGAGGAAGATCCTGTCGCCCCAGATCACGGGCGAGGCATGTCCCGATCCCGGAAGCTCGACGTTCCAGTTGTAGTGCTTCTCGGTGATGTTCACTGGAATGGTCGTCGCGTTGCTGATCCCCGATCCGTCGGGTCCACGGAAGCGCGTCCATTCCTTTGCGCTTGCCGGCGAGAGCGCGAAGGCGAGGCAGAAAATCGAAACCAGAATTCGGGTCGTGGGCGTTCTCATGGCGGGGAGTCTACGATTTCGGAAATGGAAATTCCACACAATTACCGTATGCTGGACGCCCGCCTGAAACAGGCCTGAAACCGATGGAAACACAAACCGCAGAAGCCCTTTCCCAGCCCGACGAGCACGGCCATTTCGGCACGTACGGCGGCATGTTCGTGCCTGAGACGCTCATGTCCGCACTCACCGAGCTGACCGACGAATACGCCCGCGCCAAGGACGATCCCGCGTTTCAGAATGAACTCGATCATCTCCTCCGCGAATACGTCGGGCGTCCCACACCGCTCACCTTCGCCGAGCGTTGGACCGAAAACCTCGGCGGCGCGAAGATCTACCTCAAGCGCGAGGACTTGCTCCACACCGGCGCCCACAAGATCAACAACGCGATGGGTCAGATCCTGCTCGCGAAGCGGCTCGGCAAGAACCGGATCATCGCGGAAACAGGCGCGGGCCAGCACGGGGTGGCCACCGCGACGGTCTGCGCGCGCTTTGGCTTCGAATGCGTCATCTACATGGGCGAGGTCGACATGCAGCGGCAGGCGCTGAACGTGGCACGCATGCGATTTCTCGGTGCCGAGGTGGTTCCGGTGACGGCCGGCCAGGCGACGCTCAAGGAAGCGGTCAACGAAGCGATGCGGGACTGGGTCACGAATGTCCGGACCACGCACTACATCCTTGGCAGCGCGCTGGGATCGCATCCGTTCCCGATGATGGTGCGCGATTTTCATCGCGTCATTGGCGAAGAAGCCCGGAAGCAGATCCTCGAACGCGAGGAACGTCTCCCCGACGTGCTCGTCGCCTGCGTGGGCGGTGGCAGCAATTCGATCGGACTGTTCCACCCGTTCCTCGGTGACACCGAAGTGCGCAAAGTCGGCGTCGAAGCCGGCGGCGAAGGGATCAAGCCCGGCAAGCACGCGGCGCGCTTCGCCGGTGGAAAGCTCGGCGTTCTTCAAGGCACGAAAACGTGGCTGCTCGCCGACGAGGATGGCCAGATTGAGCTGACGCATTCCGTCTCCGCCGGTCTCGACTACCCGGCGATCGGTCCCGAGCACGCCTACCTCGCGGACCACAAGCAGACCGAATACACCTACGCCACCGATGACGAAGCGCTGGAGGCATTTCAGGAAGTCTCGCGTCTCGAAGGCATCATTCCCGCGCTCGAAACCGCGCATGCCTTCGCCGAGGTGAAGAAGCTCGCGCCGACGATGGAGAAGGATCAGATCATCATCGTCAACTGCTCCGGCCGCGGCGATAAGGACGTTGCGCAGGCGGCGCGCATTGTGTTTGGTGAGGAGTTTGTTGGTTAGTGCGATGAGTGAGGAAGAACAGCCATTGAAACCACTGCAGGTCCGGACCTTTGATTCGTTCGAGGAAGCGGATCGCGCGGATCTGGAGGAGAGTTGGGCAAAAACACCCGAGGAGCGGCTTGCGGAGCTCGAATATTTGCGCTCGCAGATGTATCCCGATGGTATTCCACCAAGACTTCAAAGAACGATTACGTTCGCTGAACGCTGAAGGCGCGAGGTGGACAGAAAGTAACGACGGCGGTATCCAGTTATCTGATTGTCCCTATAAACGCCTTTTCGTATTGAGTACTTCGGGCGACGCATTGGTAGAACTTTGGCCGGAGGTCCGTGTCATTTCACAGTCACTTGTTTCCTGATGCAGATCCTCGTCCTCGGCGCTCACGGAAAAATCGGTCGCTTGCTTCTGCCCAGACTCGTGGAGGCCGACCACTCCGTGCGTGCGGTCATCCGCGCTCCGGAGCAGGAAACCGAACTGGCTGGACCCGGAATCGAAGTGGTTGTCCGCGATTTGGAGAACGATTTCGACGACGTCTTCGAAGGCTGTGATGGTGTCGTCTTCACCGCCGGTTCCGGCGGGCACACCGGAGCGGACAAGACGATGCTCATCGATCTCTGGGCGGCGCAGCAGGCGATGCGGGCGGCGGAAAAGCATGGCGCCAAGCGCTTCATCATGGTGAGTGCTCTGAAGGCGGATGATCCGCGCAACTGGCCGATCGAGAAGCGGCACTACCTCGTGGCAAAGAATGTGGCGGACGAACTGCTCACGCAGAGCGATCTTGAGTGGACCATTCTTCGACCCGGGCGGCTGACCGATGATCCCGGGACGGGCACGATCGAGGCCGGTGGAAGGCTTGAGGATCGAATGGGAACCATTGCCAGGGAGGATGTTGCCGAGGTGATCGCGGCCTGTTTTGAACTCGGGGACGAGACGATCGGCAGGACGATTGAGATTCTCGAAGGAAGCGTCCCCATCTTGGAGGCGTTGCAGAATCAGGGATCCTGAGCCGACGGTCCTTCAAAAAAGCAAAGCTTCCCGAGATCTAACAGGCAGCGGCGATTGCGTTGGTTGCTTGGCGCAGTTCGCCGTCGGTGATGCAGAGCGGCGGCATTAATACGATGGTGTCGAGGATCGGGCGGGTGAGCAGGCCATGCTCACGGGCGGCCAGACAGACTTCGGAACCGTTCGCGTCCACGTCGATGCCCGCGATGAAGCCGCATTGCCGGACTCGGGTGATTCGCGGCTGGGATTCGAGTTCGGCGAGGAGATTGGACATCAAGGCGATCTTTGGCTGGAGGTTCTCGAGAACGTGATCGTCTTCGAAGACCTGAAGGTTCGCCAGAGCCGCGCTGCACCCTAACGGATTGCCACAATAGCTGTGCCCGTAGAAGAAGGTCTGCTCGTAGCCGCCGAGGAACGCCTCGAAAACCCGCTCCGTGGTCAGGGTCGCCCCGAGCGGTAGGTAGCCGCCGGTCAGACCCTTTGCCAGTGCCATGAAGTCCGGCGTCACGCTCTCGTGTTCGCAAGCGAACATCTTTCCAGTGCGCCCGAAGCCGGTCATGACTTCGTCGAAGATGAGGAGCACGTCGTTGCGGTCGCACCATGCACGCAGCTCGCGGAGCATGCCGCCAGGCCAAGGGCGCATGCCGGCGGCACCTTGAATCAGTGGTTCGATGGAGATGGCGGCGAGTTTTGCGGGATCGAGTCGGTCAAGATCGGCGACCGTCGCGACGTGATGGGCATGGAACCCGAATTTCGAGAAGCGGGCGTGGAAAGCATCAATCCCGCCGAGGGCTGCCGCGCCGAGGGTGTCGCCGTGGTAGGCATTCTCGAACGCGGCGAACTCGCATTTGTCTGACTTGTCCTGATGCTGCCAGAACTGGATCGCCATCTTGAGCGCGCATTCCATCGCGGTGGATCCGTCGTCGGAGTAGAAGACGCGGGTCAGCGTGTCCTTCGGGAACAATCCGACAAGTCTTTCGGCGAGTTCGATCGCCGGGGCGTTGGTGAACCCGAGGAACGAGCAATGTGCGATCTTCTTCAGCTGCACTTCGAGCGCGGCATTGATCGTCGGATGGTTGTGCCCGTGGATGTTTGTCCAGATCGAGGAATTACCGTCGATGTATTCGTTACCGTGGATGTCCCAGAGCTTCGCGCCTTCTCCGCGATCGATGATGAGCGGATCCGCGCCCTCCCGGTCGCACCACGCCTGCATCTGGGTGAACGGATGCCAGAGCGCGCGCCGATCGGCGGCGATGAGTTCGTCAGGCGTCATCATCGCGATCGACGTCGGATTCCAATGCCGGCTCCGCTGCCGCCTCCGCCTTTTCCATGTCCTCGATCATCCGATCGAGCTTCTCGACTTCCTCCCACGCGCAGCGTCGGCGCTGGTATTTGCGGAAGAGGACCTCTCGTAGCGCGGTGACCTGTTCGAGAGACATCGGCGAATGGTCGTTCCACTCCTCCTCGTGCTTCAGCCGCGAGTGGAGTGTCCAGTTGCCTCCGAAGAGCGACGCGCGCCAGAAACGCAGTTCGCCCTCGTCGGTGCGCTCGCGCCATTCGTGTTTCTTCATCGATTTGAGTTCTCCGACATGCGTTGCTAAGATGCCGCCCGGCAAACTCGCCAACAGCCTGCCTCCTTGAAAGCTTTTTTCCAGAAAGACGCTGCGAAAATCGGCCTCTACGTCGTCTGCGTGCTCGTCCTCGGAGCGATCATTGCGCCGATGCTCTTCAATCTTGGAAGGGCGGTTGCCGCTTTTCGAATCTTCCAGGAAGGAGGCGAGGGGCTGGGGGGCTGGCTGCACAAGGTCCTCAAGGAGAGCGACTTCAAACGCTACTTCAACCGTGCCGTCCTCATCGCGGCGCTCATCTGCCTCTGGCCGCTTTTGAAGTCGCTCAAAGTGCGGCGCGCCGACATGGCCTTGGAACCGAACGCCCAATGGAGGTCCCACTTCGGGATTGGATTCACGGCAGCAGCGACGTTCCTGCTCATGATGGGCGGGGTCTACGTGCTGATGGGAATCTTCAAGGGCGAGGTGACGATCGATGCGGGGACGATCGTCAGTATCACCGCGAGCGCCCTCGCGGCCGGAGCGCTGGAGGAGTTTTTCTTCCGCGGAGCCCTCACGGGAATCATGCTGCGCACGGCGAAGCCGCTCACCGCACTTCTCGTCGTCGCCGCGTTCTATTCGTTCGTGCATTTTCTCAAGCCGCCCGATTTGAAAGTCGAAGACTCCGAAGTCGGATGGGGAAGCGGGTTCTGGATGATTGGTCAGGTATTTGCGCGGTTTGGCAATCCCGTCCTCATCGCCGCCGAGTTCGCGACGCTGTTTGCGGTCGGGCTCGTGCTCGGGATCGCCCGGATGCGAACGCGATCGCTGTGGCTTGCCTTCGGATTGCATGCCGGGTGGATTTTCAGTCTGAAGCTCTACGAAGATCTCACGCGCAAGCCGATGGACCTGAAACGAGGGGAGTACCTTCCCTGGGTGGGCGACGATCTTAAAATTGGAATCGTGCCGCTCGTCGTGGTGGCACTCACCGGGTGGCTCGTGTTCCGGCTGCTCGCGATGCGTTCGAAACCGGGACCGGAAGAAGCAGTAGCGGCAGCAACGGAGTGAGCATTGTGCGATGGGCTGGGAGGGCTGGAAGCAGAGGAGCGGATCTCCTCTTCCCGCCGGCGTGTGATTTGTGCGATCAGGAAACGACCGGGAATGGCGTGGTGTGCGACTCGTGTCTGGATACCGGAGCGCCGTTGGAGCCGCCGTTTTGCGAGATCTGCGCCGAGCACTACGAAGGCGACATTAGCAGCGTGTTCCGGTGCGCCAACTGCGGAGATCGGAGCTTCGACTTCGAGTTTGCCACTGCGGGTTGGCGGTTCAACGGAGCCGTGCGAACGATGGTCTATCGTTTCAAGTACGGAAGGAAGATGTATCTCCGGCGCATTCTGGGGGAGTTGCTGGCCGATGGTTTTCAAGACGCTCGGGTTGATTCGGCGATGGGCGACTGGGTGATGGTGCCAGTGCCGCTGCATCATCGGAAGTTCCGCGAGCGCGAGTTCAACCAGGCTCAGGAGATCGCACGGGTGGCATCGCGAACGGTGGATATTCCCGTGGCGAACGCCTTGAAACGCACGCGCTACACCCTGAGTCAGGCGAAACTCAGCCGCGAGGAGCGCCTGAGGAATCTGGATGGCGCGTTCGCCATGAGAAAGAAGCTTCCCGGAAAGTCCGTATTCCTTGTCGACGACGTCTTCACCACCGGCGCGACCGCGGACGAATGTGCCAAGATTCTCAAGCTGGATGGGGGAGTCGAGAAGGTGGTTGTCGTCACGGTTGCCCGTGGTTAGATTGCGGGTTCCCCTGCACCACTTTAAAATGGCCGTTTTTCAAAAGCCGCCCTTCAAGGGCGACGGCGATCGCCGCCGCGACATGCCGGAAGGCCTCTGGCACAAGTGCCCGTCGTGCGGCGAGGTGACCCATGAGCTGGAGCTCCAGCAGAACATGCGGGTGTGCAAGAAATGCGGCCACCACTTCACCCTGAACTCGGCCGCGCGTATCGAATCGATCTGCGACCGCGGCACCTTCGAGGAAATCGATACCGGGCTCGATACCGTCGACGCCTTGGAGTTCCAGTCCTACCGGGACAAGGTGGAGAAGTATCAGAAGATTACCGGACTCAATGATGCCGTGATTACCGGGAAGGGGAAGATCGGCGGGCACAAGGCGTTCCTCGGCGTCATGGATTTCCGGTTCCTCGGCGCGAGCATGGGATCGGTGGTGGGCGAGAAAATCACCCGCGCCATCGAGGCCGCGACGGCTGCGAAAGCCGGGGTCGTGCTGTTTTCCGCATCTGGCGGTGCCCGCATGCACGAGGGGATTCTCAGTCTCATGCAAATGGCGAAGACGAGCGGTGCGCTCGCCTTGCACAGTCAGGCGGGGCTGCCCTACATTTCGGTGCTCACCCACCCCACGACCGGTGGCGTCACCGCAAGCTTCGCCACGCTGGGCGACGTCATCATGGCCGAGCCGGGTTGCATGATCGGCTTCGCCGGGCCCCGCGTCGTCAAGGAAACGACGCACCAGGAACTGCCTCCCGGGTTCCAAACCGCCGAGTTCATGATGAAGCACGGCCTCGTCGACATGATCGTCGAACGACGTGACATGTGTGCCCGGATCACCCAGGTGCTCGACTACCTGATGCCGGAGAAGAAGAAAAAGGTTTCGTAGCGGAAGATGCCAAATCTTCCGACCGGGTTGTGTACTCTGGTCGGAACTTTCACAAGTTCCGCTACGGGAGCTAATCGCCCGCACAGAGCGATGGCGGCAAATCCACCTTGGCGAGGATTCCATCGAGCTTCGCAACTTCCTCGCTGCTGAACTCAGTCTGCGTGACCGCCTTGGCATTCTCGGTGATCTGCTGGGGCGTGCTCGCGCCGATCAGCGCGGTGGTGACCCGCGGGTCGCGCAGCACCCACGAAATCGCCATCTGAGCCAAAGTCTGCCCGCGGTCGGCCGCGTGTTCGTTGAGTTCGCGGATGACGCCGAGGACAGCATCGCTCAACTCGTCGTCGCGCAGGAGGCCGTCCGTGGTCGCTGCTCGAGAGGATTCCGGGATGCCTTCAAGGTACTTGTTCGTCAGCAGCCCTTGGTAGAGAGGGCAGAATGCGATGATGCCGAGACCACGCTCCTCCGCGGCGTCGGTGAGTCCTTTTTCGATCCAGCGATTGAACATCGAGTAGTTCGGCTGGTGGATGATGATCGGCGCCCAGTTCCGTTCTTCGCAGATGCGGACGGCTTCGCGGGTTTGTTCGGTGTTGTAGCTGCTGATTCCCGCGTAGAGGGCCTTGCCGGATTGCACGGCGGTGTTCAATGCGCCGAGTGTCTCCTCGAGTGGGGTGTCGGGATCGAATCGGTGGCTGTAGAACAGATCGACGTAGGGCATGTCGAGCCGCTTCAGCGATTGGTCGAGACTGGCGAGGAGGTATTTGCGTGTTCCCCATTCGCCGTAGGGACCGGGCCACATGTCGTATCCCGCTTTTGTGCTCACGATGATCTCGTCGCGGGGCAGGTCCTTGAGAATTCTGCCCGCATGAACCTCGGCGCTTCCGTAGGGTGGACCGTAGTTGTTGGCGAGATCGAAGTGGGTGATCCCGCAGTCGAAAGCGGTGTGGACCATCTGCGTCTGGTTCGGCGTCACGCCCTCCCCACCGAAATTGTGCCAGAAGCCGAGGGTGATAGCAGGGAGCTGCAAACCCCACTTGCCGCAGCGGCGGTAGGGCATGCGTCCGTCGTAACGATCCGGATCGGGGGAGTAGTGTGCGCTCATGGTCAGTGCGGGATTTCAGGCCAAGGCGCGCCGGTTTGCAAATCAGAAACGCGGCGGGCTCAAATACGCCGCCGGAGGAACACAACCATCCCGTGGATGACCAGCACCCAGACGAAGCTGTTGGCAAGGAGCCACAGCCATTGCCATCGAAGGCCCCATTCCA
>CAJIAN010000076.1_pt1 | contig 16982 bp, 20 predicted proteins | sample 9199061 | NCBI WGS metagenome assembly CAJIAN01 (sample SAMEA7708264, study PRJEB35096) | sediment metagenome | biome: marine neritic benthic zone biome [ENVO:01000025]; feature: sediment [ENVO:00002007]; material: shallow marine sediment [ENVO:03000034] sea grass bed [ENVO_01000059] ...
GTGAAATAGAACGCACCATCGTCACCGATGACTGCATCACTGACCGGGAGCGGACTGCCCGAGACGAATTCCTCCTTCGTGGCCTTGTAGCCTGAGCCATCGGGCGTGAGGAAAACCACGTGGATCGTGCCGAACGTCCAATCGAGCGCGAAGATCGCTTCCTGGTAACGCGTCGGGAACTTCGAACCGATCCCGCTGACCACGCCGGTCGGCGACCCGGGACCGATGTCGATCGTCGGCGGGAGGCTGTCCTCATAGTAGACCGGCCACTTGCCCGTGCCACTGCGCCAGCCGAAGTCGGAACCGCTCGTCGCATGGCAGATCCGCGTGGGACGGTACCAAGGCGATCCCATATCCCATTCCATGTCCGCGTCGTAGGTGAACATGTCACCGAACCGGTTGAGGGCGATGTCGTACTGGTTGCGGTAGCCAATCGAATAGACTTCGTAGCTCTGTCCGTCGGGCGAGACCTTGCACACCCAGCCACCTGGAGCCAGTCGACCGCGAGCATGACCTCGCGCATCCCACTGACGGGGCAGCAGCAGATCTTCCTTCCAATTCGCGACCCGCGAACCGGCGAGTTTCTTCGGCAAATGCGTGTGGTTCCCCGCATCCACGTAAAGCGACTTCCCATCCTCGGTCACGATCACCGCGTGATTGCCGTGCTCGCCCCCGCCGTTCGCACCGGGCAGCTGCTCCACGTCGTCGAGCGCGCCGTCGCCGTTCTTGTCGCGGACGCGGAAGAGGCCTTTTCCATTCACGTGGACATAGAGACTGTCGAAGGCCCAGACTAATCCCTGAGCGCCGGAAAGATTCACCGGGATCTTCTCCACCTTTGTTTCGCCCCCCACGGTGATCTTGTAGAGTCCTCTCCCTCCCTGATCGGACGCGACGAGGCTGCCATCGGGCAATTTCGCCAGCGCCACCCAGGATCCCTGCTCGCCCTTGGGAACGGCATAAAGCAGCTCCGCCTTGAATCCTTCCGCGAGTTGCAGGGTGTTAGGATCGTGCGGCGAACCACCTCCGCCTCCACCGCCGCTGCTCCGGTTCCCCCAGACACCTCCTCCGAGTTTCGCAATCTCCCGAGGTTGCCCCCACCCGAGATCGTTGAAGCCCGCCGCCTGCCAGTCGCCCTTGGCGGACTCCGAAACGCGCCAATTCTTGCTCGTCCTCACAAAGACCGGCCCGCCTTCCTCCAGGTCCACTTTCAGATTCACGACCAGACCCGCCGCGCTTCCCTGATTCTCACCGAGCACCGCGATCACGTTTTCCGCACCTGGCTTGAGATGTTTCGCGATACCGATCACCGTGGGACTTTCCCAGCTCGAATCCTTGGTGACCGGCTTCCCGTTCACCCAAACCGTCATCACATTGTCACAGCGGGCGTAGAAATTCGCCTTCTTGATCTTCGAATCGGGCAGCTTGAATCGCTTGCGGAAGTACTGCGCCTTGTTGTTGTCCTTGCCCCAGATCCACATCGGATCCCCGGCTTTCTTCTTGCTCGTTGCGCTGGCAACTTTCTTCGCTCCCCCATCAAGGCGCTTCAGCCGAACATCTTTGATGTAAGCGGTCATCTCCGCCCCGGCGTGCACCTGAAAGGCAATGACTCCCGTCCGCGACGCCTCGGGATGATCGTCGGTGATGTCGAGGGTCACGATGTTGTTCACCTTGTGCATCATTCGGTTCCCCTTGGCGATGACGGTGAACTCGTTCCACTCGTCAATCTTGAACTTCACATCGACTCCGACCTTGCCGACCACTTTCGCCTTCCCGTCCTTTCCGACCACCACCTTCTGACCACGTTGGGCGATGATCCCGCGCGGTGTCTTCTCGCCGTAGAGCATGCCGAAGTAGTTCTGGCTCGGATGAATATCGCACTGGTAGCCCTTCACGACAAAGTTCTTTTCGTCGACCACTTCGCTTCGGTACTGGATGCCCGAATTGTTGTTACCGGTCACCTTGATCTTCGCGCGCAGTTCGAAGTCACCGACGTCCCCGCCGTCCCAGATGAGAAACGTGTTTCCGGGAATCTTCTTGCCAACGCTCGTGCCGACAATCGCTCCGTCCTTCACCGACCAGAGGGCCGGATTTCCTTTCCATCCCTTCAGGTCCTTTCCATTGAAAAGGGACTCGAACTCGGCAGCCGAGAGGGGTGCTGTCAGAAGCGCAAAAGCGAGGAGGGTCTTCAGAATTTTCATAGGGCGGGAGCATCGCCGGAACGGCCAGCATTATCACGCAAAAAAGCATCGCACGTGTGGGTCAGCCCCTGCTAGCCTCACAACCCATGTCCGAACAGAAGAACGTTCTCGGGGGTGAGTTGGAACCCTGCAACTTCAATCCGGTCACCGGCTTTTATCGCGACGGCAGTTGCCACGTCGGACCGGAGGACTTCGGCTGCCACGCCGTCTGCGTCATCGTCTCGGAGGAATTCCTCACTTTCAGCAAAATGGCGGGCAACGATCTGAGCACACCCGTTCCGGAGTACGATTTTCCGGGCCTCAAACCCGGGGACCGCTGGTGTCTCTGTGCGCCGCGGTGGAAGGAGGCCCTCGACGCCGGGTTCGCGCCGCCCGTCGTGCTCGAAGCGACCAGCGAAGCCGCGCTGAAGTATGTCACGCGGAGCATTCTCGAGGAATACGGGGTGGAGGAGAGCGTCGGAGGGGACGAGTGACGCGTCAGAGGTTGGGAATGACCTGATTGATCTCGTCAGGATCCGCCGCAACCGCCGAACCGTTATTCCGATTTTTTCTCCGAATTCACCATCATGCCCTTCACCTTGGCCACGTCGCTGGTGGGCAGTTCGCAGTGGGATCCCTTGCAGAGATACACGACCGGCCCATCCTTCTCGGGAAGCTTTTTCGCGAACTCCTCGACCGGTCCCTTCGTTCCGAGAACAACCTTGCCGTGTTGGAACACCGAGTGGATGGCGCGCAGCAGGTTCTTCGCCTCCTCCGAATTCGGATCGCCCGCAATCACCGCGCGGCGAGGTTCCTGCAGGGAGAATTCCAACGCCATGAGCATGTGCGGCGTCGCCTGAGGAATCCGCTTCAGGCGATCCGCGAACAACGCCAACGTTTTCTCCGCAACCTTCGCGTATTTCTCGTTGTCCGTGATCTTCGCGAGCTTCAGAAGCGCGAGCGCCGCCACCGAATTCCCGGAAGGCTCGGCGCCATCGTAGTCTTCCTTCACGCGCATGATGAGATCCTTCGACCCCGAACTCTGGTAGAAGCCGCCAGCTTCCTTGTCGTAGAAGGCCTCCAACATCCGGTCCGCGATCGCAATCGCGAACTCCAGATACTCGGGCTTCAACGTCGCCTCGTAGAGTTCGATGATCCCGCCCAGCAGATACGCGTGATCATCAAGCAGTTCCGCGTTGTCATGCTCGCCGTCGCGCCAGCGGTGGTAGAGACGCTTCTTCTTTTCGTCCCACATCTTCGACTTCAAAAACGCGAGGTTCTTCTCCGCCGCGGTGCGATACGCCTTGTCGCCGAGCACGGCATACGCGCGTGCCACCGCGCCGAGCATCAGCCCGTTCCTCGAAGTAAGCACCTTGTCGTCGAGCCCCGGACGAACGCGCTTCTCCCGTTCCTTGAACATCTTGTCCACCGCCGAGTCGAGCAGCTTCCTCTCTTCGTCGTCCAACGCAGGGTCGACGATGCTGAGCACGTTCTGGTTCGGCAACGCCTCTGGATCGCTGTGATCGTGGAAGTTGCCGTGCTCGGTCAAGCCGAACCGGCGGAGCACCGTCTCGAACTCGTCCTTCGTAAGCAGTTTCTCCAACTCGGCCTTCGTCCAGCAATAGAACTTCCCTTCCTTGCCCTCGCTGTCCGCGTCTTCAGCCGAGTAGAATCCTCCGTCCGGATGCGTCATGTCGCGAAGGATGTAGCGAAGAATGTCGCGCGCCACATCGGCGTGCTTCTTCTCGCCACTGATCACGTAGGCATCGAGATACAGCTGCAGCAGCTGCGCGTTGTCGTAGAGCATCTTCTCGAAATGCGGCACCAGCCACTTCTCGTCGACGGAGTAGCGGGCAAATCCACCACCGATCTGATCGTACATCCCGCCGGCCGCCATCTTGTCACAGGTGTAGAGAACCTGCTCGATCGCCTCCTTGTCGCCAAAGCGCTGAGCGGCGCGCAGCATGTAGCGCGGCTGGCTTGGGCGCGGAAACTTTGGAGCCCTTCCCCATCCGCCGTACTTGGGATCGTATTCCTTCTTGAACGTCTCCAACGCGCTCTTGAGCACGCCCTCGTTGAAATCCGCATCGCCCCCGGGTGCCTTCTTGTTCATCTCGGCGAGCTGCTTCGCAATCTGGTCCGCGTTCTCCAGCAGTTCCTTTTTCCGCTCCTTCCATAGTTTCGTCATGTGTTCCATGACCTGCGGCCAGCTCGGACCGCGTCCCGGCTTCGGCTCCGGCGGGAAATAGGTGCCGCCAAAGAACGGCTTCAGATCTGGCGTGAGGAAAACATTCAGTGGCCAGCCGCCGTGCTGTGTCATCGCCTGCACGAAGGTCATGTAGATCTTGTCCACATCCGGACGCTCCTCGCGGTCGAGCTTCACGCAGATGAAGTTTTCGTTCATCTGTTTGGCGATCTCCTCGTTCTCGAACGACTCGCGCTCCATCACGTGACACCAGTGGCAGGTCGAATAGCCAACGCTCAGGAGAATCGGCTTGTCCGCCTCCTTCGCCGCCTTGAAGGCTTCCTCGCCCCACGGATACCAGTCCACGGGATTGTGCGCATGCTGGAGGAGATACGGCGACTTCTCGTTGACGAGCCGGTTCGTGTACTTGTGCTTCTTGTCTTTGGTGTCGGTCATTTTTTTCTTCTTGTCGGCTGCGCACACGGACGACGCGATGCCGACGACCAATGCCAGGACGATAGGGATACGAATGCGGCGAGGGGATGGGACAAAGCGCATCGCCCAGGTTAAGGGTGCCTCGCACGCGGAGCAAGTCATTCCGGGAACCGTGATGATGCCAAGCAATCCTCCACCCGTCCTCGAGAAAGATTCGCCCCGGCTTTCGGTCCTCGTCAGTGGTGACTTGTCATGCGCCGCTTTGGTCTGCTTAGACCAAGCGATCCGGCCAAGGGGCTGGTCATGAAGGCACGGGGCAAGATCAGGGTTTTCGAAGCACGCACCACAGGCCCCCATCCGAACAAAGGCCCGACCTACCAGCTCAACATTCGTGAGTGGAAAGGGTTCCGGATACTCCCCTCGGGCACGTGACCACCATCGACGTCCTCGATGACGTCATCGCGAATATCGATTTCGTGCTTTGCGCAACCTGCACGAGGGTAAATTCATGAAGACGTCACCTATCATCATTGCCACACTCTCTCTCCTCGCGGCGGTTCGAGGCGTTGCTGCGGAACCCGTCGTGAAACCGCAAATGACCGGCAAATGGGAGGGCGAGGGCAAGATCATCGTCACTTGGTGCAAGCAGAAGACCCTCGAAGTCACGATCGAGATCGGTAAAGACGGAAAAGCGTCTGGCAAAGTCGGAGACGCCACTTTCGAAGGTACCGTTCGGCGTAATCGCGGCGCCCTCGGTCGCGCGTTGAAGATCAAGACCGACTACATCATCGTCGGCAAGCTCAAAGGTCAGATCGTCGCTGCCGAAGGCATCCGCCGTTCCGAAGTGAAGATGCCGCTCAATTTCACCAAGCCCGGGTATTCGGGAGGTCTCCACACCAGTGGCCCCAAGGCAGGAAGCGCAAAGAAGATGCGCCTCAGCGTGGCCGATCTGAATCTACGGAAGCAAGGTTAGCCCGAAAACACTCAGCGACTGAGATAAACCCACGCGCGGTCCTGAGACTCACGTGCCTCGCCCTTCTGCGTCTCGCGGAACCAGAACAAAATCGGCTTGCGGTTGAAGTTTCGCTCGTTGGTGCCAGCGTGTGTCACCGTGCTGTCTTCGATGACGAATGCGGGCACCTTCGAATCCCACCCCTGATTCGAGTCTGCAAAGATTCCCGACACATCGTGCCACGATGCTCGGTGTTGAGCTGACGCACTACGCGCTCTGACCGGGCTGATGAAGATTCAACCGTCCGCAGAGATTGCGGCAACCGCATCCTCGCGGTGCAATCTCCAACACTTTACACATGCGAAACAATGGGGTGCGGAGTTTTTCAACAGCATAGCAGCCCTTCTCGCCATCTCCGGCGTATCGATAATGAGATGAAAAAAGATCTCTCACTCCTGCAGGCATTCGCTTCGGTTCCATGGGGCGAATCAGGAATCGCATGAACAAACCACACTCGTCGCCGGTCTGGATGCGCAACGTGCTGCTCGCCGCCGGATCTTACAACATCCTCTGGGGAGCTGTTGCAGTCCTCTTCCCGAATTTCATGTTCGATCTCCTCGGGATGGACCGTCCGACCTACCCGCAGTTCTGGCAGTGCATCGGGATGATTGTGGGTGTCTACGGACTGGGTTACGCGATCGCCGCCTTTGACCCGGTGCGCCACTGGCCAATCGTCCTCGTCGGGTTTCTCGGCAAAGTTTTCGGCCCGCTCGGAATGGCGCAGGCGCTCTGGACGGGAGCTCTCCCGTGGGCGTTCGCGCTCAACTGCGTTTTCAACGACCTGATCTGGTGGGCGCCTTTCGCCCTCATTCTCCGGCACGCTTGGAGAGAAAACCGTCCGCCCCGACGACCATGTCCGTCATTCTCCTGATACACGCCGCGACAACGTGGGCGCTCGTCGGCCTGATCTGGATCGTGCAAGTCGTGCACTACCCGCTTTTCAGCTCTGTCGGGAGTGACCGGTTCATGGAATACCACGCGCGCCACACGCGGACCATCACGTGGATCGTCGCGCCGCTCATGTTCACCGAGCTAGGCACTGCCATCGCACTCCTCATCGGAAACGTGCGGGAACCATGGCTGCTGACAAGCTTTGTTCTGCTCGCCTTCAACTGGCTCTCGACGTGGTGGATTCACGTCCCGCAACACCGCCAACTTTGCGCCGGGTTCGACGAAGATGTCTGTCGGCGACTCGTCCGGTCCAATTGGTTTCGCACAATCTCCTGGTCGCTTCGCGGCGTCCTTGTATTGCTTGCGTTGCATCACGTGTCCGAGGCGAGATTCCCATGAAGCGACCGCGTAATCCAAAGTTCATCGGTTTGGGAGATGTCATGCGCACAGACTTCACCTCGGTCGTCGAATCCGAATCAGTCGAGGCATCGATGCTCGGTCTCCTGATCGGAGATGCTCTGGCCATGCCAGTGCATTGGTATTACAACCGTGCGGCGCTCCGCTCGGACTACGGAGAAGTGCGAAACTTCGTGGAACCAAAGTCTCCGCACCCTGACAGCATTTTCTGGCGATCGCGCTGGGAAGCACCCTCACCGGAGCTCGATATTCTCGGTGATCAGCGAGATTACTGGGGACGCCGCGGCGTGCACTACCATCAGAACCTTCGCGCCGGCGAAAACACCCTCACGGCGAAACTCGCACTCGAGGTTTGGAATTCGCTTCGCCAATGCACGGCTTACGACCGAGACGATTTCCTTAAGAGGTATGTCGCCTTGCTGACCAATCCGCAGCGGCATCGCGATACCTACATCGAGGAATGCCACCGAGGGTTTTTCTCCAATCTCGGTCGAGGGACAAAGCCAGAGAACTGTGCGGTGCTCGAAAAACACATCAGTGGACTCGTCATGATGTTGCCCGTGGCCCTCTACTACGCAGGTGACGAATCGGAAGGGCGCCGTCGAGCGACCGAACACCTCGAGGTCACACACGCAGGAAACAAAATGCGGATCGCAGCTGAGGCGGTCCTCTCAATACTGTATCCTGTGCTGCGCGGTGTTCCCCTTGCCGACGCCATTCGTGAAGAATGCAACAGGCAACGGAATCCGCATTTCGGTTTTCCGTTCTTCAAATGGCTTGGCCGACCGGACGAGGAAATCATCGGTCCGAGGCTTTCCAGCGCTTGCTACGTCGAGGATTCCGTTCCCGCCGTGATCTACCTCGCTCTGAAGTATGCGGATCGACCTGAGGAAGGGTTGATCGCAAATACGAATCTTGGGGGTGACAACGTGCATCGGGGCGGTGTGCTCGGCACGCTGTTGGGAGCAGGAAACGGCCGGGGTTGCTGGCCCCAGCGCTGGGTTGACGAGTTGCGCTAGATTTAAACGGAACTGTCGTGGCATGAAACCGCGATCCTAACACGCGTTTCTCGCCAAACATCTGATCAACTCTGAAGAAGCTGAAAATTGGTCCACGCGATGAAGATCGAAAAAACCAACAAGGTCAGGCATGGGGCGCGTTTCGGAGTGGGCGTCTTGCATCGTACGTGGGTGATGAATGCAACCGTCATCAAGACGGCGATCCCAACACCACCCACCACCGCGAAAACGTGGCGCTCGATTCCAATGAGCAGCATCACCGAGAATGTCAGTTTCAGGATTCCAACGAGATCGCGCAACCGGTCAGGCAGTCCATACTCCTTGAACTCCACGACGATGTTGTCGTATCTGACCACCCAGACGAAAAATATCGAAGCCGCTACCAGCGCTTGTAATCCTATCGAAACGTTTTCCATCGCCGCAGATTAGCTCTTTGGAATCGGCGACGCAAAGTTCAAAGCACGGGCGCTCACTCATCACCTTTCGCCGACAGGCTCCCGCCCCCGGATCGCATGCACTTCTTCCACAATCCGAAGTATCCTCCGGTCGCAAAGCGCATCACTTCCACGTCTTCAATCCGGCGGATTGCGATGAGGAGGGAGTTCTCCAATGTCAGTTCTTGCGCCTACACTCTCCAACTGACTCAAGCGGTTCCGAGCCTCGCGCAAGGTGGCCGGCAACTCGCGGGCGGTGTTCAGTCCGGTCATCGCGGCGCGGCAGGGTTCCGATTTCGGCGGCAGCGCTCCGAGCAGTAGCGGACCTCATCCCAGCAGCGTGCCCATTTGCGTCGCCACGTAAATGGCCTGCCGCAAGTTCGGCACATTTTCGAAGGCAACTCCCGCTTCCGTTTCATCTCAAATTCTACGAAACAACCGCATCATGGGCTCATCGCCATTCCCGCCGCTACTTGCGGACGACCGTTGAAAAGGATTTCGCCTCACGACAACTTTTCTCTTAGCTCCCGACGTGAAGCAATCGTAACGTCCTCTGTTGGATTCTTGGGAAACCGGCGAAATGAGCCTCTGCATCGGAGTCGACGTCCAGATTAACCGTCCCTGTTCGTTCGTCGCACTCGACGGACGCCTTCGCATGATCTGCTCCGGCTGGCTGGAGGGAGAAGACGCAAGCGAGATGCTTCGGCAGCTTGACGAAGACGTGGAGGAGCACGATCTCGATCTCTCGCATGCGCATGTCGGCATCGACGCGCCACGCGTGCCCCTGAAACGAAAGCGATCCCACTATTGGGACCGGAAGAAGAATGCTTGGCGTCCGCGGAAAGAATCCGAGCGCGGTTGGGGACGGCATTGCGAAGTGATCATCCGCAGTTGCGGCATAGCCAATCCGCAGTGGACGCCCACGCTATCGGCGTCGCAACCTTGGATGAAACTTGGGTATCAGCTCTTCCACGCGTTCGAGGAGCACGGTTGCACGACGCACGAGGTCTTTCCCTCTGCCAGCTACGCCATGCTCTCGGGGGAGCGCACGAAGCAAGTCTCTCTCGACTTCTCTCAGTTCGCTAGAGGACCCAAGGACATGCTCGACGCCGCAGTGGCCGCCTTCACGGTTGGTGAATATCTGGCCGGACGAGGAGAAGCGGTCGGTGACGATGGGTTGGGGACGATTATCCTGCCCAGACCGCTGCCGGACTCCACTTCTGGCGAGCTGTTGCGTTGGCCCGCGAAGAGTTGACCATCAGTCACTTTTCGTACTCGAGAAGGAACCCGACGAACTCCCGGCGGTGCTCTTCCTCGCCAGAAAGAAGTTGGATGGCGAGGTCTTGCGTCACGTAATCGATGCCGTCAGAGACGCGGATGATCTTGTTGTATTGCGCGATGGCGGCATCCTCTGCTTCGATCACCCCTTTGATGACACCGACGACGTCTGTCGTGTCCTCGAGCGGCTGAAGGCTCTTCTGGCTGCGTTCAAGGTCGAAGGAACCGGGCACGGTGCCACCGATCGTCTTGATACGCCCCGCTAGAGACTGGGCGTGGGTGATCTCTTCGGTGATGTCGGCAGCCAGCGCTTTCTTGATGACGTCGGATCGGACACCGTCGAGATTCGTGGAGGCCGCCAGATAGTTCTGCACGGTCTCGAGCTCCATGGCGTAGGCCTTCGTGAGTTCCGCAATGATTACAGCTCTATCCTTCATGCCATTCAGCTACGTTTGACGGGCCTGTTTCGCCGCGCCCTTCTTTCAATCCACGTTGATGCCCTCGAACTCCACGAGCACTTTCAATGCATCTTCCATGGTCGCGCGTGCCGCTGCGGTCATGCGGTGCAGGTAGGCGTGCATCTCCGCGTCCGCTGCGTTGCGGTTGGTGCATTCCGCACTGTATTTTTCGAAGCCGTTCAAATTCGCGAGGAGACCGGCAAGATGATTCGGACACTCGCACTCGATGGCTGAGGATATTTGCGCGATTCTTGCCAAGTGTTCGTCGGAAAACTGCCGTTCGGGCACCTTCTCTTCAGCCGATCTTGGCTCGGGAGCCTGTTCGAGCAAGGCATGGGCCGCGCGATTGGCGAGCGCGATATCGGTCGCGCAGGCAGCGCGAAGTTCGGTCGCCGTCACTGGTGCGCGGATCGCGGTGATCCGACTGAGACCCTTTTCCGTGCTCTCGAGCGTCTTCGACTGCGAGTACATGTATACCACGATCGCCCGAACGGCATTCAAGCGGTCGATGAGCCGCTGGACTCTTTTCACCATGTCTTCGAAAAGGGCAGGGCACTCGACGAGAAGCAGATCGACATCGCCCGGAATGACCGCTTCCTCAACGTCTTCGATGTTGCGGACTCGCGCCACCACCGACACCCCGCGCAGACTCCGGTCGGACTGCTCACCCAGCATTGCGGCCAGCCGATCGCCCGCAATAACAACACGACAGCCTTCACCCGTCCTGCGAAGCTTGTCGTCGTCGGTTTTCGCGGTGGCTTCGAGGAGCATTTGCTCGAGTGCCGCCAGTTCCAGACCTGCGGTTTTCCGGATGGGATGACCCCGATCCGAGAGATTCTTGAGCAGCGTGAGCCGCCGCAGGTCTGTCTCCGAGTATTGGCGCCGCCCACTATCCGACCGCGTCGGACAAACGACTCCGTAGCGCTGTTCCCACATCCTCAAATTTGCGGACGACAATCCAGTGAGCCGCGCGACGGCTGCGATGTCGTGGAGTTCAAGTGCCTCCGGTTTTGGTTCATCTGCTTTCGGTGTCATGGCCTGCGTGAAGACTTTTCGACACTCTACGAAAGATCAACAGGATTTTCCGCTTTTTGCCGTTTTTCGTTCAATTTCCTCCAAAAAATCGAACAAGGAGCGGCTTTTCGCACTGCTTGTTTAATTTAAGCCTGAAAAAGATGAACACACTACCAGCAGACGCCTCCGTTCAAAGAGGCTTGTCCATGGGGGCGATCACCCACTATTTTTTGAATCGGAACGGTCGCCATGGGTTGCGCGACCGCATTCTTCTGGCCTGAGAGGAGTGCCGTCGCGCCCCGCTATCGCAGCGCGCTGACGGTCGCTGATCCGAGAAGGCCCGAACACCTCCCCGCATCCGCGCACTGATCGATTTCGTTCTCAGTTCAGTGACCACAACGACGCGACTTCATCTACGCAATACGATGCTCGACCTTGTGAGAAACGGCGGCGACGCGCTGAGCGTCGCCCTCAGCGACGTCGCCAGAGTTGTTTTCTTCGACGACTGGCCACGCCACCTCGAAGAAACGAGGGAAGTGGCATCAGAGCTTCGCGACGAAGGCCTCATTCAATTCTGCCTACGGGGACGACCGGCTGATGTGCATGACCACTTCCGTGGTCCACTGCGTCTCAAATCCGCCGAGGGTCACGGAAAGCGCTAACTCCCTAGGTCGGCTTCGCGAGACCTCTCACAGGTACCGTCTCACCCTTCGACACTTTCTTCCGGCAAGCACCGAGTAGAACGGCAATGCCTCCGACTGCCGAGAGCATCGAACCGGCAAGGATTCCGATTCGGTCATCGATGGCATAGTCCGGGCCACCACCGCCTTCGAACGCGAGCGAACCTATGAACAAGCTCATCGTGAAGCCGACTCCGCATAGCAGGGCCAAGCCGTAGACGTGTGTCCAGCCCACACCACATGGGAGCCTTGCAATGCCTAGCTTGACCGCTGCCCAGCAGCAAGTGAACACGCCTACCTGCTTGCCGATAAAAAGACCCAACGCGATTCCAACGGGCACCGGTGCCAGCATCGCCGAAAACGGAATCGAGAGGACCGGCACACCGGCATTTGCGAATGCGAATACGGGAAGAATTCCGAGAACGACCCACTTGTGCAAGCCATGCTCCATGCGCTCGAGCGGCGAGTGCTCCTTCCCGATTCGATTTGCGGGGATGGCAGCGGCAAGAGCGACACCTGCAAGGGTGGCGTGAACACCAGACTTGAGCACGGCGATCCAGAGTGCGATCCCGAGAAGTGTGTAGGGTGCCATCGACCGCACGCCGAGTCGATTGAGTGTGAACAAGCCGGCAAGCAATACTCCGGCCCACGCCAGCGAGACTGCTGAAAGTTGATCCGTGTAGAAAACGGCGATGATAATGATGGCAGCGAGGTCATCGATGACCGCGATGGATGCGAGGAGCACCTTGAGCGCCACGGGCGCGCGGCTGCCTAACAGCGCCAGAATGCCAAGGGCAAAAGCAATGTCCGTCGCGGCAGGAATGGCCCACCCATTCATCGCAACCGGATCGCCCAGTTGACGGCCGCATAGATTGAAGACGGCACGGCAATTCCTCCTATCGCACCCGCAAGGGGCAAGATGAGCTTGCGCTTGTCCGCCAACGAACCGAAGAGCACTTCGCGCTTCAATTCCAAGCCTACAAGAAGGAAGAAAACCGCCATCAGCCCGTCGTTGATCCACAACAGCAGTGGCTTCTGGATGCTCCAGTCGCCGATCCCAACGACAGCCATCGTTTCCAGCATGGCGTCATACAATCGGGTCTCCGTGTTCGCTGCCACCATCGCAGCGACGGTGGCAGCGAGCAACAGCACTCCCGGCGTGGCAGGATGGGCCCACCACGCCTTCGACTTTTTCGTCTCGGCCATTGGTTCAGGCGGCCGTCAGCCGGGTTTTCAGTCCACCCCGGAAAGGCAGGAACCTCAGAAGGCACCCGACACCCGAGAATCGCTTGAGCGTCTCGCTACCACCCACGGTCTCGATCTCGACGCCGGCTTTAATCGCCAGTCGAACGAGCTCCTCGCGGATTTCGTCATCCTCGAGATCCTGATCGATCACAAGGACATCGGCGTAACCGTCACGCAGTGCATCCATAGAGGCGCTGATCCCGGCAACTCCGAGGCCACCCTTGAGGATCGCAGTCTCCAGTTCCAAGACACGGTCGTGACTTTCCACATTCTCTGCCGCCGCGATGTGCAGGATCGATTCCATGAGGATGGGATCAATGTCATTGGGGGATTTTGCATTCAGATTCCCGACCACCTTCTCTCTCACGCGCGGTGGAAGCGCCTTGTGGAGGCGACGGGTCATTCGTGGAGACCCTGCAAGAACGAGATAGTTGATCCCGCGCTGGATCATGAGCCGCTCGATGATGCGCACCTTCTCCTTCACGAACTGACTCGTCCGCTCGCGCTTGTGGTTGTGGTAGTGCTCGCGAGTCCACTCACGGCCCACGCGCTCGCGAAGATCACGGCGCTTGGCGAGAATCTCTTCGGTCACACTTCCGACCGTGGTCTCGAGAATTCGCGCCTGATCCTCGGTGGTCAACGCAATGACAAAGCGCCGATAAGTATCCTTGAGCTCAATCAGCGGGTAGATGTGCGGAAGGTCATCCACGATGAACTGGGTCTGGAGCGGAACCGGAAACTCGGTGGCCACGAGCACAGGATCATCACCCCAGCGGGAATAGATCGCGATGCTCCGCGACCCAGCCTTCGGACCCGCTTCGAGACGCTCCCGGATTTCCGCCAGCGCATCCTCGTATTCCGTCCGCTTACGGCCCGACAGGCGCTTCCCGACGAAAGCAGCCTGCGTCTCGATCTCGCGGAAGTAGTCGGCACGCGGTTCGTTTAAACTCACAAAACAGCTAATAAGCGGGCTATCGGACGGCTCGATTTCAACGAGGCGCTTGATCAGTTTGGTCAATGGATTTGATTTCATGGTCTTTCCTTTCCTTGATTTAGAAGTTCTCATGCATGTGCGGGGGTCAGCGCGGACACACGCTTCCTGCCCGCGAGGGGCAATTCGTAGAGATCTGCGGCGATGGAGTGGTCGAGGAGCCCGATTAGTTCACCTTCCCGGAAAACGGGGAGAGCGTGCTGTCCGCTCTTCCGCATCAGTTCCATGGCGAAGGTGACGGAATCGTCCTCGGATGCGACCGCGAAGTCGGAGATCGCGTACTCGACCGCCCACGACTCGGGCTTTTCCACAGACTTCGCGGTGCTGAAGCAGCCCCGATCCAGAATACCGACAACTTTCCCGTCGGCGACAACCGGAAGCGCCCGCTGTCCCGCCTCGAGCGAGATCCAAGCTGCATCTGCGATGGCTGTCCGAGGGCTCACGACTTCGTAGGTCCTTCGCATGACATCGCCCACGGTCCAGGCACGCAGCTCGTTGTCGATACGGGTCGACTCCAGTTCAGCTTCCGCAGCGAAGAACAGGAAAACCGCGATGATCATGAGCAAAGGCGAGTAGGCCAGTCCGATGAGCGCGAAGCCTGCGGCAAAAACCTGCCCGGTTCTCACCGCGATCCGGGTCGCCCACATCCGATCACCTCGAGCTGCCAAAAGAGCGCGGAACACCCGCCCGCCGTCCATGGGAAACGCCGGCAAGAGATTGAATACCGCGAGGAGTAGGTTCGCAGCGAAAAGCTTCGCCAAGATTCCGCTGATGGAAGAGAACGGGTGCGTGAAGTCCTCGGCCGTCACCGGATTCACGAACAGGAACGGCAGAATGAGGACGCAGATGGCGATGTTCACGGCGGGACCGGCCAAGGCGATCCACAGCTCCTGCGTCCAACGTCGCGGCATCCGCTCGAGGGCGGCCACGCCGCCGATGGGAGACAGCGTGATGTGCCGCGTGCCAATTCCGTAGCGACGTGCAGCAAGAGAATGGCCCAGTTCGTGGACCAAAACACAGCCGAAAAGAATGGCGAGGAAGAGCATGCCTCCAGTAGCCGTCTGCATGCTTCCGCCCTGCACAAGATTCGCAACCAAGACCCACAGCAACAAGATGCTGAAGGTCCAGTGCACCTTGAGTGGCATTCCGAAAAGTCTACCGATGGAAAGGGATGGTCCGAGCATGGCTTCGTTTGTTGGTTCTATTCGCTCTGTTTCTGACGCCGGCCGGGTGCGCTAAGGCGCAAATCCCAAAACAGGCAACGTGAAACATGATATTTATATCATGCTTTATACGTCATTCCAATGAAATCGGATGCGTAACACCAGGAAATGGCGGTTCTGCCGCTGACGCGCTGGTTTCGCGTCAATACGAGCCCTATGTCCAATCCGGGGGAATCCCCAATCGGCTACTTGATGTGCCTTACCAATTCCCTCAGCGAACAATGCGATTCGACGGGATGCCGCAAGGGCGCGTCAAGATTGACCGAGTAATGATTTCGGCGGCCTTTCCTCGTCTTCGTGACGACGCCCCCCTGCTCCAGCTCGCTGAGAATCCTCAGAATTGCTCTCTCGGTGATACCGACTTCCAGTGCCAGTTCCCTGACGAGGATATCCGGCTCGCGCAAAAGGCAGATGATCACGTGGGCGTGATTGGTCAGAAATGTCCAACCGACCGAGGGCTCGGGTTCGGGGCGACGCCTTGTCGGCAGCCGTTTTGAACTCGCGCGAGTCACAGAGCTGGATCGACTTGCCATGGAATCACCACTGTTCCCATTTTCATGTAATTGAAAGCATTATTTTTCCGGCTCAACACGTTCTGTGTAACTTTTAAAGCAATAAGTTGAACAAAATCTCATTTTTCCGCGTCTTTTGGGCAAGGGTAGGCGTTTTGTTTAGCATGAAAACAAAGAAGACAACAACCGCAGGGATTCGCAATCCAGAGGCGCAGCACCAACTGAACGAAGGCTACCTCCGCCTCCTCAGCGCGATCCTCGAGATCCCCATCGGCAAATTGCGCCGCGCGCTTCGGTCCAACCGGAAAGAGAACCTGCCCTCGATCACGAGCATCGCCGAGGTAGCAAAGGCCTAACACCATGTATTCCAAAACAGACTACTTTTTCCTAATCGCCGCGTTCCTCAGCTTCGTCGCCAGTGTCGCACTCTGGTTCCTCGTCAACCACGACTACGGACTCTTCGTCGGACTTTGGGTTCCCTCCATCCTCGCACTCTGGTGCGGAATTCGTTCCGTGCTCGCTGACCACGGCCCACGCCCAAATGACAACGATATCAATGCTAGCTGATTCTTGGATACTTGCCATTCCCGCAATCGCTGGGATTTTTGTCTTCGGGGTTATTATCTCTCTCGTAGTCGGATGCGGAATGGCCCGTGCGGAGGAGGAGGCAAAAAGGCGCGCCGTCGCTCGGCGGGCCGAGTCGAAAGACCCCCTGGAGAATAGGCCGGAGACTAACCTGTAACCGACGTCGGAGAACGCTTCAGCGGGTGACAGGCTAAGACATCCTGAAGAGCCCAGTCGTGCCACGCGGCGGCAACAAGTGCGACGGAAGTCCGTTACGCTCAGACTGGCACTGCCACCTTTAAAGTCAGGAGGGTTTCAAATTTGAAGTGATGCATGGAAAAGTGCCGACAGCTCACCCTTGTCGGAGTGGCGGGCATCTGTCTCTTTCTTTGGCGGAGGTAGGAAAATCGTCAATGAATACTCAGAATCACGGCGTCCGAAAATCAA
>CAJIAN010000819.1_pt1 | contig 16787 bp, 11 predicted proteins | sample 9199061 | NCBI WGS metagenome assembly CAJIAN01 (sample SAMEA7708264, study PRJEB35096) | sediment metagenome | biome: marine neritic benthic zone biome [ENVO:01000025]; feature: sediment [ENVO:00002007]; material: shallow marine sediment [ENVO:03000034] sea grass bed [ENVO_01000059] ...
CACTTGACGTAGTAGCTCAGGTGCTCGAGTTCGAGCGCAAGATCCACGGAATTGACGATGACGTTGTCCGGGACCTGAAGGATCGTGGGCGAAAAATTGAGGATGCCTTCGACCCCGGCGCGGACCAATTCGTTGACCACGGGCTGGGCCGCTTCGGCGGGAACGGCGAGGATGGCCATCTTCACTGATTTCTCACGGATGTACTCCCGCATCTTGCCGGAGTGGAAGACCGGCACCGGAGACCGTACTGTTTTCGCTCGGGCTTCGTCCGCTTCGAACGCGGCGGTGATCTCGAAGCCCTCCTTCCGGAAGCCGTTGTAGCGGAGAAGGGCGGCGCCGAGATTACCCACTCCGATGAGTATCACCGGTTGAAGACTGTTCGTTCCGAGAACGTCGGTGATCATGTCCGAGAGCGCATCGACGTTGTAGCCAAGCCCCCGAGTGCCGAACTGACCGAAGTAGGCGAGATCCTTGCGCAACTGCGTCGATTTCACTCCCGCCGCCTTGGCTAGGGCGTTTGATGAGACCGTGTCCATCCCGTTTTCCTTGAGACGATCGAGGCAGCGCTGATACAGCGACAACCGGTAGATGGACTTTTTCGGGATCTCCGTGCTTTTCTCGGACATTAGTGAAATTTCACAAAATATGCGGAGATGTCAATTCTTGCGTCTTCGTTAGGGCACTTGATAGCGGCGTTCGGACACAATGCAAGCGCTCGCTGCCTGTGGCCACGATGGGATCAGGACACCCGTCGCCGTGGTCTTCCGCGCAGATCTTGTCGATCGCCGACCGCTACTTGTCGCCGTAGGACTGTTCTACCCGCTGGGCTACATCGCGGTAGCCGTAGTCCGCGTTGTAGATCTCTTTCATGCAGTTCAGATACTTCTCTTTGTCGTCCATGCGCTCGTAGACGAGGCCGAGATTGTAGAGTGCGTCCTTCTTGGTGTTGTCCATGAGATGAAGTTCGTCGATCGCATCGCTGAAGTGCGTGGTCGCGATATCGAGCATGTTCTTCTTTTCACAGCACTTGCCGAGCATGAGCATCGCCTTGATCCGGATCGAAGGATTGCTCTTGGAGCGCTGGAGTTCCGGGATCGCCTCCGTGTAGTGGCCACCGTCGAAGAGGTACTCGCCGAGTTCGAATCGAAGCTGGTGATCGGTCGGGTTCCGCTCAACGCGTGCCTTGGCCTCCTCGATCCGCTGTTCGGCCTGCTCGCGACGCATGGATTCCAGCTGGTCGCGTTTTTGCTCGGTGTCGGGGTTTTCTTCGGCCTCCTCCAGATCGTTCTCAAGGTCCTTGATCTCCTGGGCACGTAACTTGTCGGCCATCTCCTCGACCTTGCGATGGAGAGACGAGTCTGCCTCGCTGAGTGAGAAGGCCCACTCGAAGTAGCCCTTCGCGTCTTCCCAGCGTTCGAGGCGTTCGTAGAGATCGGCGATCTTGCGAACCACATCCAGGTTGTTGGGGTCCTCCGCATACTGGGCGCCGAGGGATTCGAGCTGGGATTCCATCTGCTCTTGGGTCATCCCCGTGCGGGATTCCTTCTCAAGCGATTCGGCCTCGTCGACGTTGCGAAGCATCTTGCGGTAGTCGTCCTCCTGGCCCCAGCCGCCTTTCTTCATGGAGGCCTGCGCCGAAGCGTCGCGTCCCTTCTTCGCGGCGCCACCATCGGTGGGGTCGCGCTCGTCGATGTCGGTGTAGACCTGAGCGGCCTTTTCGGCTTCGCCGTGGGTGAGATAGTGTTCGGCCAGCTTGTGCATTGCCGCGAGGGTCTTCTTGTCCTTGTCGCCACTTTCTCGAATCGTCTCGAGGGCGAACGCTGCGGTAAGCGGCATGCCCGCCGCGAGGGCGGCTTCGTGGAGAAGTTCGTTTCCTTCCACGCTGTGAGGTTCCTCCTCGAGCTTTTTCTCGATCTCGATGATGGCTTCCTTGGGGTCCTTTTTGAGTTTGCCCTTCACTTTCATGAAGCCGCCGGAGATGACGAGGCCTTTGCGTTTACCTTCGTCCTTCTTGGATTTCTGAACGGCGGAGTGGCGGAGTAGTTTGCGGCCATCGAGGAACGCGGGTTCCTCCTTCATCACGTTCTGGAGGATGCTGATGGCGTAGCCGTGGTTCTGCTGCTCGGTGGCGGCGAGGGCCTTGAGGAAGAGCTTCTTCAGGTTTTCAGGGAGTTGCGCTTCGGCGACAGGTTCTGCGGACATTGCTGCTAGATGGGTTGTGTTTCAGGGGTTGTCGAGGATGGGGTGTCGGGCCGACCAGATGGCGGCTCCGACGGGAGGGTTGATGAGTTGGATCAGGATTTGTCGAGGGCCTCTTTGAGGTTCTGCCACTCTTCCCGGAAGCCTTCTGCGAAACCGGAGAAGCCGTGTTCGAACACGACAACCCAGCAGAATGTAGCGCCCAGAAAAAGGAGCAACCAGATGAGTAATCTCAACAGCGCCATATTTCCAGAGCAAAATTTAGCGCGGGGTCCGGCAGTCGTAAAGGCCCAGAAATCAACAAACTAGGAATACCGCGTCCCGAAATCCCGGCTTTTGCCAGCATCACCCGGTTTATTTTTCGCCCTGTTTGCGGATCAATCCGATCGCCTTCTCCGCCAGCCTCTCGCCGAAGACCTTGTATCCCTCCGCGGAATAATGGAGGTCGTCCTTGATCTCATTGCCGCGCCGGTTCTTTCCGTCGTTCAAATCGTCGGTGTTTACCCATTCGTACCGCGGACTCGATTCCGCGAGCTTCACCTGAGCCTCCCGGACCTTCGTCCAGTGGGGGTAGCGGGCGTTCTTCATGTCGAAGTCACTGAGGCGTCCGATCACCATGTTGATGTCGTCACGTTTGAGGTCTGCTTGGAGCTGTTCAAGCAGACCTTGAAGGCTGGCCGCGTACACTTCGCCGTGTCCCTCCCGCGCGTCCTTCTCGCCCTGCATCCAGAGAAAGGTCACGGTCTCGATCTTTTTCCCCTCGATGGCTGCGTTCACTTTGCCCATGAGGCGATCGTAAAGCTCGCCAGTCTTTTCGGGCGCATCGCCATTTGCCGGTTTCCACTTCTTGTACCATTTCCGAATTGGTTGCCCGCCATGCGCATCCTTGACCACGATGACGTTTTCCTTGCCGAGTGCCTTTTCCACTGCGGGTGTGAAGGACTCTTCGGGTTTCAGACCTGCCATGTTCGATTGGCCGGAAAGGATGAGCAGATCCTTGCCTTCGTCAGCGTGGCTGGAGGCGATGAGCAGAAAAAGAGCGGCAAGTGAAGCGAAGAGATTCATCCGGGGATGATTGGCGAGAACGGAAACCTGTGGCAATGCAATTCCGCCTGCAGCGCTGGCGTGGATGGAAGACAGCAATCTGTCCGACGAGGTCAAAAAGCGGATTATCCGGGCGGAGTAGAGGCGCCAATCACGCCTGCTCGTCTACTTCTCCCAAACCTCCAGTTCCGTAACCCCGCTGCGCGTGTTCCCTTTGCCGATGTGGGTGAAGACGACGCGCACCTTGCTCGCTTTGACCGCGGGGAAGGTCACCGTGTTCTCGGCGCTGCCCTTGGGCGTGTCCGGAATCTTGTGCTGATCAGGGACTTCCGTCCACGCCTCTCCGTCCCACGCCTCGACGGTGTATTTCTTAGGGGCCTGCACTCCGCCGCGATCATCGTAGAGGTGCAGCACGAGTCGGCTGAATTCTCTCTTCTCGCCGAAATCGACTTCGAGCCAATCGCTCTCGGGATTCGGCGAGCCGTAGCTCGTCCAGCGGTTCGTCGGGGAGGCGCGGTAGATGATGCGACCGTCGATGGCGCTCTTCGGAACACCGCCGTAGCGATCGTGAAAGGAAGCGTTCGCCTTCGGGAAGCCTTTGTCGGGATTCGGGTTGTAGCTGAGGATGCCCTCGGGTGGACGTGCCGGCTTGTAGGGTGAAGTGCCCGGTCCCCACGCTTCGAATTCGGTGATGCCCGACTTGCGGCCCTCCGCATGGGCGAAGACGGCACGGAGTTTCCGCACCGGGATCGCCGGGAAATGGACGTTGTAAGGGCGGTGACCAGTGGGCTGCTCCAAGTCGCGGTTGGAAGTCGGGACGGGTTGCCATCTGTCGTCGTTCCCTTTGGTGTACTGCACTTCGACGGTCCGAGGCGCGGCGATCGGTGCCCCGTCGCCATCGTCGAGCACGAAGAGCCTCACGTGATTGATCGTGCGTAGTCCTCCGAAATCGACCGCAATCCAGTCGCTCTCGTTGGGCGATCCCTCGCTCGTCCAACGGAGTGGTGGACGGCGGTGATACCATGCGGTATTGCCGTCGTGAATGAACGCTAGCGACGAATCCGGTCCGGTGTGTGACGTGGTGAATCTTGGGAAATAATCGCCGTCGTTGTTGACCGCATAGTTCATCGGCGGATTCGGATCGTGCGGATGCTCGATGGGCGGCGGGAGATCCACCGCGAGTTTCGTCAGGGTGGGGGAGCTGCCGGCGGATTCGCCGTCGAGGAAGACATGCAAGCCTTTGCCCTTCCCGTAGCGCTCGCCCGTCTTGTCCCAGAGGATCGCGACACGGCTCCCGCGATACGGGATTTGATCCATGGCGAAGTAATCCCACTCGGCCGGGAACAGCGGATCGATGGTCAGCTTGCGTCCCTCCCCGACCTTGAGTCCGGCCAGTCCGGTGATGATGAGATCGACGAAGCCCGAGTGGAAGTAGTGCTCGCTGCGGTAGTAGAAATCGTGGTGATCCCAAAGCCCCGTGTCGGGATGCAGCGCTTCGGCGATGTAGGGTTTGCCGTTCTTGCGGTGGGACTTGGCATAGATCTTCAGCAGCTTGAGGTAGTCGGCGCGGGTGACGTGTTTCTGCTCGTAGTTCTGGAGCAGGTTCGCCATGCCTTTGAGCGTCTGCGTGGTGGCGAATGGCCACGACTGTCCGCTCCACCAGCAGCAGCTGTTCTTGAGGAGAAAGAGCGGGTCGTTGCGCTCGACCGTCGTCGGGCCGAAGTCGGCGTAGAAGTATTCGCGATCCATCAGGAACTTCCACGCGGCCTCGTGTCCGCGATCCGGCAGGTTGAACGCCCACGGGACGTATCCCGCTTCCTCACGTCCGTGCGGACTGCCGGCGAACTTCCCGGTTTCGTAGATCAGCGTGTTCTTTTTGATCTTGTTTCCGTCTTTGTCCTCCTCGTCGTTGCGGAACATCGCGAGGAAGAACTCGCGCTTCGGATCCCAGAGCTTTTCGTGCATCCGCTTCTTCAAAGCGTCGGCTTCCGCCTGATATTCATCCGCCTTGGTGGTGTCGCCAGCGAGCTTCGCCATCTTCGCAAGCGCTCCCGCGTCTGCCCACATGTAGCTGTTGAAGCTCGGTCGGTAGCTCGGCGCGCCCGAGAGGATGTTCTTCGTCTGCCGACTGGCGATGTTGAACTCCATCCCGTCATCGTGCCCGACCTGCCAGAACATCCCCGCTTCGGGCACCCAATGCCGCGTTTTCCATGCGGCGTAGTTCTTCTCCAGATCCGGAAACAGATCGGCGATGAATCCCGTGTTTGGATGGATCAGGTGCGTCGCCCAAGCAGAGTCGGCCATCCATGCGGAATACCGTCGCGGCTGGGCGCCGGGTGTGCGTAGCCAATAGCGCGAATAGTCGCGGCTGTAGCGCGGATTGAGCAGCCAGCGCGCTTCATAAAACTGATGGCCCGCGGGACAGGCGATGGCGCCGTAGGCGCCGGACCAGAACGGGCGGTTGATGAACTCGGTCCAGAGATAGCCCGTGTTTGGAGAGCCGTAGGTGAGGTGCTTGGTGACGACCTCCCAGCGGTAGTAGTAGGTCGTGTTGATGTCCGCATCGGGTGAGTCGAGGAACGGGATGTTCTGCTCGAACCATTCGAAGTCACGGTTGTCCCAGAACGTCTGCGCTTCGAGAAGCGCCCGGTGATCGAGGATCGAGCCCGCAGCTTGCGGTTTCTTCTCTTTTTTCAGCAAGTCGAGTGCTCCACGAGCGAGGGCGTCGCCGACCAGAAAGTAGCTCTCCGCATTGCCGAACCAGTGGTGGCCATGACCGACGTTGGGCGAGAGTTCCTTTGGGCGGGCGAATTCCGCGGTGGGAACGAATTTCGCATTCGGAATCTTCGCCGTTCCTCGCTTTTGCGCATCGCGGAAGGCCCGCATCCGGCTGCCATCCTTCGCCGGTCCACCATTCCCGAGTTCTCCCACAACGAAGGGAAGATCGGCTTCTGGGAACTCCGCACGCACGTCCTTCGCGAGGTTCACGAGGTTCGCATCGTATTCGGCAATCGCTTCCTTCGAGACCATGTCGTTCCAGCCCTGCATCCACACAAATCCCTTCAGCTCAAACTTGGATTCACCCAGTGCCGCGAGCGCGGCGCGCACTTCGGCGATCATCTGCTTGTAGTAGGCGCCGGTTTCTCCACCCGAACTTGGCGGCCGAAAATCCTTCTGCAGGCTCTTCCCGCCCCATGCCGTCTTGATGAGCAGGACCGGTTCGTCGAAGTGATCCCCGACCACATGCCCGAATTGCAACTCGGGCCCGATGTGGCTGTCGCCCCCGTATCCGGTGTAGCCGATGGTGAGCTTGCCTTCACGAACCTTGTCCTTCTGCTTGAAGCTGATATCGACGTCATCGCGCGCGACCCATTTCCCGTCGGCGTCGCGGAGGTGCTTCATCTTGTCCTTACTCGCCGAGCGTTCCATCGACCAGACGAGGTTGCCTTTGCCGCCGTTGTAATACTTCGGATGATCCATGGCCACGACCCCTTGGCCCTGCATGTTCGACTGGCCGGCGAGGATGAAGAGCTTGACCGTGTCGGCGAACGCAGCCGTCACAAGCGCGAATGAAAAGAGAAACGCGATTCGCATGGGACAGAGTGTAGCAAGTCGCCGCCGAGATGCGAGCCGCTACTCCTCTTCGACACGAAGCTGCCTCGCCGGTCCCGCAGCCATCCCGAGGCCGACTAGTGTGCGGGTCACGACTTCGCCGGTGCCTTCGATTCCGGTATGGCCGTCGACGGGTTTCCAGTCCGCAAGCCCGGTCGACTCGACGACCCGATAGGTCTTTCCGACCGACGACCGGAAGGAGATCCGGACGTCCGTCTCTCCCACAAGGGCGAAGTCCGTGACGGCGAAGTCATCTCTCGGCGAGATGTCGATCGCAACTCCGGCAATGGCGAAGATGTAGGGACTAGCGGTGCTGTCGTTGGAAGCGATGGAAAGAACCGACTCCAGGAGTCCCGGAGAGCTTGGTGCAAAAGACACGCTCAGGAGGCCTGATCCTCCTGCAGGGATCTCACTGGGGAAGCCATTGATCTGGAAATCCGGATGGCTTGACGCGACCGCCGCGATCAGAAGATCGGCCTGTCCGGAATTCGAAATCGTGAACGTCCGGGTCGATTCCGAGGTGCCGACCGCTGACGAATCGAACACGGTGCCATTCGCCTCGCGGGCGTTGGCGTCCCCATTGAAGATTTCCAGATCGTCGAGTCCGAACACGGCGATGTCGGGCGAGATCGTGTCCCCCGTTCCGGCAACCGCGAAATGAAAGGGCCGCTCGTTGCCGTCGAGATCATTGTTGGAGACCGAGATACTGGTGGAATGCGGACCCACCTGGGACGGCTTGAATCGAACGACGAATGGCGCGCTTCCACCTGGGGCCACTTCACTCTCAGAACTGAAAGCGGCGAATCCGGAGCCAGCGCTGGTGATTCCAACGCCAAAGATCAAGGGTTCGTCACCGATATTCTGAACGAGAAACGTCCGCTCGACTTCGTTTACGGGCTTCACGCTGCCGAAATCGGTGCCGTTCACCGGATTGGGATCGATCGATCCCGCCGTGATCTCGGCTCCCGTCGGTCCACGAACGACGATCTCGGCGCCGCCGTCGTTGTCGTCTCCGTATCCGGTGACGTTCAGGATGAACGGACTCGAGCGGATGGTGAACTGGCGATCATCGTTCTCGGGAATGGTGACCGGAAGCGTGATCCCAACGATGGTGAAATCGCCGTGCCCGCTGCTGATCGACGTCACCTGAAGATCTTCGTCCCCGCGATTGCGGATGCGATAAAGTCGGTCGTCGCTGCTGCCGAAATCGACCGTGCCGAAATCGGTGACGGCCTGATTCGGAACGAGATCTCCATCGTCGATCTGGTTCCAGATTCCCGACTGGCGGCCTTGAATCTGAATGTCCGGCGCGGCCAGCGCGCTCGATGCGATGCCAAGAAGGATGGGGAGAAACAGCCTCATGTATCCTTATTCCGCAGCCCAGAGACTCACGTTACAAAGAAAATGTACGCCATCTTGTTGGCGCTTGAGAATCAGTCCCGGAAGGCCGCTTCCGGGTCGACGTCCTTGTGCTTCTCACCTAGATACGGCTCGGGGCGCGGATGGAATTCTCCGCCCTCCCATCTCAAGTTCCCGAGCACGGGCACCTTTCCTTGCCAGCGATTCTTTACCTTGGTTGGATTTTCCTTGTCGCCGGGGCGCAAAATCAGAGCGGTGACGTGATCGTAGTGTTCCAGGACTTCGCCATCGGCGGTTGCGAACGATTTCATTGGAATGGTGACTGTACGCGAACCGGCCTCGGGAATCTTTGCAAGTGCGACGTAACGCTTCAACTTCCGGCCTGTGTATCCACGCCACTGGTCGGTCTCCATGATGACCGCGAGGGTGTTGCCGGGCGCCGTGGTTTCGATCGCTAGGGCGAGCGCCGCTCCTCGCGGGCCGAAGTAGGCGGGATCGTTCACCTTGTGCGTCTTGAACTTGAAGTGATGGGCGTTGTCCGGCGAGACGAGCGACCAGTCGCGCCATCCGTCGTCAAATTCATCAATGAGGCGTTCGCGTTTGTCATCTGCAGTCACCCTCATGCTTCGCAAGATGTGTGGCGCGTAGGTGATCGACGGGGTGGATAGAGTGAGAAGCGAGGTTGGCCGGTATCCACGCGGCAGGGTCAGTTCCTCGCCCGTGTCGTAGGTGACATTGGCGAAGACAAACAAGGGCTCGCTCAAATCGATCACCGGGCACTCGACCATATAGCCGGATTGTTCCGTTCCGATTGCCGATCGCCAGAACCGAACCCGCGGATCGCGGTCGTAACCGAAGAAGATGCGGACCTCGTTCAACTTGTGTTTCGTTGCGGTATCCGGCATCACTCCGACTCGCCGAGGGTTGGTGAAATCGGGTCTCAGCTTCGGTAACCCCGGGAAGTCGAACGCGCCCTTGAGATGCGTCTCGAACCAGCGGACACGCGCGGCGTAGTTGTCCGCGGTGAAGCGGTGATTCATGTGTGGCGTGAACGAAAGCATGCCGTTTGGTTTTGGCAGGGTATGGAACGCGCAGATGACCTTCTCCATCGGCGAGTTGAAATCGTTCGTCGCTCCGAGAAACATGAGTGGGCACTTGATCAGCGGCCAGTATTCCGCGCAGTCGACCGTCTTTTTGTAGAGTTCGAGATGCTCGCGCATGTGCCGTGCGGAATCCGGGATTCCGCGGATGTTTTCGTAGAGGTAGCCACTTCCGCCGACGGACGGCGATGCCGCCTTCACGCGGGGATCGATTGAAGTCAGCACGGTGAGTCGCCCGCCCATGCTGTGACCGGTGACGCCGATGCGGTCGCCGTCGACTTCGGGCTGGCGCTCGAGAAAGGTGATCGCCCGGCGCGCGGCGGCTGCGTAGAGCAACCAGCTGCTGTTCCACGGGTGTGGCGTGTCGTGCAGCGTTCCTGCTCTGGGCGAGACTGGGTTGTGATGCTTCGGCTCGAGGAATCCCGCGGCAATGCCCGCCCAGTCGGTGTTGGGACCCTCTTGGGATTCTCGAGTGGGTAGCTCGCCCCAATTCACCGCGAGGGCCGCATATCCTTGGGATGCCCAGTAGCGAACGGTTTCACTCTGCGCCCGCTGACCGCCGCCGTGGACTTGCACGATGGCAGGAAGTTTTCTGCCGCCTTCGGGAAACGCGTAGAACGCGGCGACGCGCGGTTTTCTGCCTTCGAAATCGCCGACGAGATAGCGTAGGTAGCGAAATTCGACCCCGTCGTTCTTCCACTCGCGGAATGTCTCCGTCTCGAGCGCTTCCTTGCGCGGATCGAAGTGGGTCCACGTCTCGTCGACGGTTCGTGGCCCGGCCTTCGCAACCGTTGTCGCGGCGAAGAGCAGAGTGATGATAGAGGAGATGCAGTGCATACGTGGGTGGACGATTTCAGTCGCCGATGGGCGAGGCAACATTTCCCCGCGGCGACTGAAAGTCACCGTTACTTATTCGCCACGGGCAAATTCCTTCTCGATTTCCGCGGTCGTCTTCAGGCGGGCGAACTTGTTCTCCCAGATTTCGATACAGGCTTCGTGATGGTGATCGTGCACCGCGCCCATGGCATCAGTCACCGCGGTCACGCGGTAGTTGCGCGTCGATCCCGAGATGAGTGTGGCATTCACGCAGACATCGGTCGTGATGCCGGTGATGACGAACCGGTCGATGCCCTCACTGCGCAGCGCGAGATCGAGGTGCGTGCCGTAGAACTTGTCATACGTGTGTCCCTGCACGACCAGTTCGCCCGGTTCGGGCTTGAGCTCGTCCACGGTGTCTGCCGACTCCGGCCCGTCGGGCGCATTGGGTCCGATCAGACAGTTGCTCGACGGGAACCCGAATCCGGTTGGCTCGCCATCGACTGCGGGCAAATGCTCCATCCCGAATGGATCGCCGCGCAGGCACGGAATCGAATCGGCGTAAACGAACTCGGTGAAGATGACCGGGGTGCCGCTGCCCCGCGCCGCGTCGATGAGTTTGCGGATATTTGGAATCAGCGCCCGCCACTTGACCAATCCCAGCGAGGCGCCTTCATCGAGAAAGCCATGCTGCATGTCGATGACCAGCAGCGCGCAGTTGCCGGGTGCGCAGCGGTGGGACTCGTCAATGCGCTGCAGCTTGGCAGCGCGGATCGCGTCGAAATCGGGGTCGGTGTCGGACATGGCTTTCAGTGAATGGCAATGCTCCGGTTTAGACAAGAATCGAAATCGGCGCTAGCACTCCTCTCAGGAGGGCGCAACTTGCCGGGTTGAGTTGGGGTTCCATCTGCCGGAGACTTGCTCACGGCCGTTCATGCGATTTCAGACAAAGATCTTTCTGTGGATGCTCGGTGCGATCATCGCGATCGTCGTGCCGATGCTCGTCCTCGTGGAGACGAAGCTCCATCAGAAGGCGGAGGCGAACATGTCGCGGGAGTTCAGTCAGCAGGTGAACATGGTGGCGGCGGAACGCGAGAAGCGCCTTGCCAGCATGAGTGAAGGGGCGACTAAGATTGCCAACGGTCCCTATGTGAGGAAGCTACTCACCTCCGACTTTGGTGACGAGGGTCTTCGCGATGTTTCCCTTCAGGATTTCATTGAGAGTGCCTATGACGCCATTTCCAATCGGAAACAAGGGGGCGCTCGTCCGAAGCCGGCCGGGGTGTCGGCACCTTTCAGGAATCAGGGGAAGATGGAGGTGATCTTGCTGGCGGTAGATCTTGAGGGGAACGTGAAGGAACTGCGGCGCGACATGGACGGAAAGTTCTCGCGGCGTCGAGCTCTCAAGCTTCGGTTGAGCGACACCATCGAGGAACTCGGCGAAACCGCAAAGGTCGAAGGGCAGCAGGTCGGCTACCTCATCATGCCTGAGCGCGTGCGGGGAGGAGCTGATCGGCTTCGCGAGTTGCTGGTCACGCCTGTTCGCGAAGATGACAAGCTGCTGGGTTGGTTTCTCATGGGGCATGATGCCGAAACGAGAATGGACCAGATGGTGGCGCGTTTCGAGCAGGCCACCTCTGGCGCGAGCGGATCGGCCGGGTTCTTCGCGGAGGACCGTGTCGTGCAGGTGAAGGGACTGGAAGGAGTCGACCGGGGGGCACTGAGCGAGATCGTGGGTGAGCGGATCAAGGGTGAGAAGGGAATGACCGATGTGCAGCTGAATGGCGAACCGTATCGCCTCGCCTGGCAGGAAATGAATCCGGGATCAGTGCTTCCGAGCGCCCATCAGATCGCGTTTTTTCCGCTTGGCGAGATGTTTGCCGAGATCCGCGATCTCGAAGTGAAGATGGCACTGCTGGGCTTGATCGCTGTCGCTGTCGCTGCCTTGGCGTCCTTCCTCATTTCGCGGAGTCTCGCCAAGCCGGTCAAGGTGCTCGAGGAAGCCACGCAGAAACTGAGCGGGGGCGATTTCGAAGCGCGCGTCGAGGTGAAGTCGAAAGACGAACTCGGTCGTCTCGGCAACAGCTTCAATGAGATGGCCGGAGGCCTTGCACTCAAGGAGCGCTACCGCGAGGTGCTCTCGAAAGTGAGCGATGAAGCAGTCGCTCAGGCGCTGGTCGACGGTCAGCTCGAACTCGGCGGCGAAACGCGCGAACTCGCCGTGCTCTTCTGCGACATTCGCGGCTTTACCGGTCTCACCGAAAGCATGACACCACACGAGGTCATCACGCTCCTCAACGAGCACATGACCGCGATGACCGAAGTCGTGTATGCCCACCAAGGCGTGGTCGACAAGTTCGTCGGCGACGAGATCATGGCGGTCTTCGGTGCGCCCAAAGCGTATGGGAACGACGTGGAGAACGCCGTGCGTTGCGCCCTCGCGATGCAGGAAAAGCGCCGAGAGCTGAATACGACCGCCGAGCATCCTTTCGAGATCGGGATCGGCGTCGCTTCCGGCGACATGGTGGCGGGATGCATGGGATCGGTGGATCGATTGAACTACACTGTGGTCGGCGAAAGGGTGAACCTCGCGGCGCGGTTGTCCGCGAAAGCCGGTCGGGGAGAAATACTCGCGGCTGTGCCCGAGGGGATGGCGGAGGGAGAGGCGATCAGCATGCGAGCAAAGGGATTCACCGACGAGGTGAAGGCGGTGCGAGTGCAAGCGATTGGCGACCGGGCGGGCGTTGCGCAGGCATGATCGAACTCCCGGTCAACGTCTTCGATTCCTATCACCAGATATGGATTGAAGGCACGCCGGGGAGTGGCGGAGCCGAATGCGAAAGCCTGTCGGTGGCGACCTTCAACATCTGGTTCGATTCCTATCATCAGCACCGCCGCCAGCAGGCGATCTTCGATATCCTGGAGCGCGAGAATCCCGATCTGATTGCACTGCAGGAAGTCACTTCGGAAAGTCTGGAGCTAATCAGGCGTCGGAGTTTTTTTCGGCGCGGGTTCTACATCTCGGACATTCATGGAAAGCGCCTTGGCGGATACGGGAACGTCGTTCTCTCACGGCATCCCGTATCGAAGTTCGCTCTCATTCCGTTTGCTTCGGCGATGGGAAGGAAGCTGTTGCTCTGCGAAATCCGAATGGGGGATCGCGAACTCGCGTTCGGAGCGGTGCACTTGGAAAGTCAGCGCCCCAACAGATTGCGTCGCGAGTCCCAACTCGCTCATGCCACCGACACCCTCGGCACCTACGAATGGGCAATTCTCGCCGGCGACTTCAATTTCTGTCACAGGCATCCGGAGAACGAGATGATTCCTCCCGAGTTCTGCGATGCGTGGCCGTTTCTCGAACCGGATCATCCGGGCTACACCGAGGACACGGCAATCAACAAGATGCGTCTGATGGCGAAGCGGAAGGAACGGCAGGCCCGATTTGATCGGATTCTCTCGAAGGGAACATTGAAGCCAACTGCCATCAAGTTGCTCGGAACGGAGCCGCTCTCCAGTGATGAACCAACGCTCTTCCCTTCCGACCACTTTGGCCTGCTCGCGGAATTCGTGATTGGATGATCAACTGGAGTTCCCGACGCTGGCTATCAGAGTCGCGAATTGCAAGATCGTCGTGGAGAACTGCATCGACGTCTACACCTCTCCCACCTAGATGCCGCTATCGCGCCACTTGATCATCCGGGCGCGTCGGTTCCGATGCTTTTCCCGGGCATCGGTCTTCGCTGTTGCTGTTTCCCGGCATCTACATGATCATCGGACCGCACATGGACTGGGCAAGATGACTCCACGAGCGTTCATCATTGCGGCGTGGCTGCTCTGTAGCGTCTTCGCAGCTGTTGCTGCGGAGAGGAAACTCGTCATCGCCCACTATATGACCGACATGGTGCCGGTGACGAGCAAGCCACTGAATCGTTGGATCGATCCCGAACTCGCGGATCCGAAAGGATCCACCGCAGCACTTGGCGGTCTCCACCAGACAGTGCCCCTCGCTCCGCTCCATCTGAAGAACGCCGATCTGGAGACGGCGGTTGCTTTCGAGATTCGCGCCGCGAAGCAGCTTGGTGTCGATGGATTCCAATTCTACTACCCGCTCGTAGACAATCTTCGTCTGCTTTCCAGCTACAACCGAATCATCCGCGAGTTTCTTCGTCAGGCGGAGTCCCACGGAGACGGGTTCAAGATCAGCATTTGTTTTGCCCATCCGAACTCAGCCAAGGCGCAGTCCGAAGCCGCGCGCGTCCAGCTCTGGAGCCAAACCGTTCGCGATTTGCTAAAGGAGAAAGCCGACTCGGTCGCGTGGCTTCGGACGGACTCGGGCAAGCTGCTCTTCTACCTCTGGGTTGGAGACGCACTTGCCGATGGCGTTGGAAACCTCGCGCAGAATCCCGAGCAGATCCGCAGCGTTGCCAAGGCATATCGCCGATTTTCCGATGCGGTGGATGTGCCGATCGAATTCATCTATCAGGTGCGCCGGCCGGAGAACGACCGCCGTTACATCGACGCGATTCTTGAATCGTTCCATGGCGTCTGGGGATGGACGGCGAGCGAGGAGAACCCGGAGTTCTGGGATTCTCTGGCAAAGCGCTGCAAGGAATCGAACACGATCTACACCCAGAGTGTCTACCCTGACTACTACACATCGAAAGTGTATCGCAAAGGCGGAGGCCACGCGATCCTGACCACGGAGGAGGCTCTGAAGGGAGGAAAGAACAGCTTCGAACGGCATTATCGGGTCACGAATCTCGCGCAAACCCCAATCGATCTCCTAGAGCGGGCCATTCATCGGGATGCCGCAATCATCAACTATGTCACATGGAACGATTATCCCGAAGGCCACCATCTCGCACCCGAGAAGAGCCACAATTTCGGCCCGAGCCGGTTACTCAGGCATTTTAAGCGGCAGTGGCAGACCGGAGCGGCGAAGATCGAACGCGATCAGGCAATCGTTTTCTTCAAGAAGTATCCAACAGACGCCAAGCCAAAGCACGCAACGGCAATCAGGATCAAGAGCGCGAATAAGGATCTCGCAGGCGAGAATCGAATCGCCCTGGTGACGCTTCTCACTGAACCGGCCGAAGTCTTCCTCAATGACCATGCGCTGGGTCGTGTGAATGGGGGACTAACGCTGCGAAGCATCCCTACCGAGACGGGATCGGTGCGTGTCCGTATCGTTCGTGACGGGGACTCCGTCATCGAGTTCGCCACCCCTGTCGGCATTACTTCGGAACCGCTGCGGACGGATCGACTGACCTATTCGTTTTCGAATTCCTACCGGACGGAATTCGAGAAGCTGTTCTCGCGCTCCCCGCGCTAGGACGATTCTCTCGAGAGGCGGGAGATCTTGCGCTTCATCTCCGCGAGCTGATTGATGTAGGCGTAATTCTTCAGCGTGACCCGAGCCGGCTGCGCGGGCATGCCGCTGTAGACCTGTCCGCCTTCGAGGCTCTTGGTGACGCCGCTCTTCGCCATGAGGACCGTATTGTCGCCGATGGTCAGGTGATCGGCGATGCCTACCTTGCCAGCCAAAACAACGCCGTCGCCGATCTTGGAGCTTCCGGCGATGCCGACCTGCGAACATAGCACGCAGTGGCTGCCAACCACGGTGTTGTGGCCGATCTGGACGATGTTGTCGATTTTCGTTCCGGGCCCGACCATCGTCGCGCCGACCACAGCCCGGTCGATTGTGGTTCCGGCACCGATTTCGACGTCGTCGGCGATGATGACGGTCCCCCACGATTCGATGCGGTGAAGGGTCTGGGGTTCCGCATCGAGTTTCTGACCGCCATTGCGTGAGGCTTCGATGTTGCCGGGTTGTTCGGTCTCAAAAGCGAAACCATCGCCGCCGATGACCGCATTCGGCTGGATGATCACGCGGTCGCCGAGCTGCACTGCGTCGCCGATCCGGGCACCGGCGTGAATGATACAGTCATCGCCGAGCACGGCGCCTGCTCCAATGGTGGCGCCGTGGTGGATGATCGCGTTTGCACCGAGTTTCGCTCCAGATCCGACAAAGGCTTGCGGGCCGATGTGGGCACCATCTGCGATTTGATCGGATTCGACGACTGCGGAGGGATGCACTCCGGGATTCGGGCGGGGGAGTCTGGGAAACAGCGGGCTGATCATCGCCTGGGCGAAGCGGGGGCGCTCGACGGCGAGAACGGCAGAGAACCGGTCCTTCAGTGATTCCTCCGCCCCATTAACCATGGATTTGTCGACGATGGCGGCCGGTTGCACCCCATTGGGAAGCAAAGCGAGGATGGCGGGAGACAGAGCGAAAACGAGATCGCTGGATTCGCTCGCCTGGTTTGGGTGAACACATCGCCGCACGGGATGGTCGCCAGAACCGGTTAGGCTCGACGCGGGGACGGCGTTTGCCAGATCGGACATCGTGAGAACCTTCTTACTCATGACTTGTGCGACTTGGTTGGTTTTTTCTTAAAGCATCTTCAGCGCGAATCCAGTAAAAATGATACGTTTGGAGTCAAATCATGATTCGAGTCAAATGGGCCCTATGGATCGCCACTTTTCGCCTTCTTGGGCAGCCCGCATTGTCAGCGGGCGCGTGGGAAGCCGCGGCCTTCGAGGCGGACATCACGATTCCGGTGGGCCACGCCTGCATGGGGGGCGGAATTGCGGATG
>CAJIAN010000275.1_pt1 | contig 16619 bp, 12 predicted proteins | sample 9199061 | NCBI WGS metagenome assembly CAJIAN01 (sample SAMEA7708264, study PRJEB35096) | sediment metagenome | biome: marine neritic benthic zone biome [ENVO:01000025]; feature: sediment [ENVO:00002007]; material: shallow marine sediment [ENVO:03000034] sea grass bed [ENVO_01000059] ...
CTGGTCGCGAATGCACATCCACGAGCGCGATCCCCGGTTCCTTATCGAAAACGGAATGCTGGAAAAGCTCGAGGACTTCGAGCATGAGGGAGAGACCATCCTCGCTTCCCGCCTCGGATACCGCATCAACGAAGCCTTCGTCGATGTCTTTTTCGGGCGCATCTTCCCCGTGCCCCTCGCCGTCCTCCCTGCCGACATGCTCCGCCCTGAAGAGCAGGATCGCGAGGCCTTCGCCGATGGGATCATGAACATCACCGAGACCATGGCCAAGGTCGCCAGCAACTACTTCGACGATGGCTCCATCGACGAGGCCATCCCCCCGCTGCGGGCAGTTCTTCACGTCATGGCACATGGGCACTGGGAAGGCCACGGGGCCGAAGCTCCCGAACTGCGCCAGCTCTTCGACCACGACGCCATCGTCGGCAGCGAATGGTTCAAGGATCGGCTGGAACGGAAGGCCGGAGTCGAGGCCGCACTGCTCGATCGCCAGCGCGAGGTGCTCACCACCTTCGCCAACCGCCCCGGCTACGAGAGCCAGGTCGCCACCCTACGCATCCGCGAACGCCTCGCCTCCCTCCCCGACGCCGCCCCCAAGGCAGCCGCCTTCGCCGGCAGCATCGGCGCATGAGCGAGCCTCCCGCGAAGGCGCATTGGTTACTGCCAATACTTCTTCAAGAGATACTGGTTGTCCTTCCCGTGCTCCAACCACTCCTCGAAATCCGCACGGGAGCGGGAAGGCGGGATGTGATGTGTCTCCCGGAGTGAGACGCCACCGATCTTTCACCCGTTGCTCACCGCGTGGCCGTGTCGGACCCCCGTAAATGAGTACTCAGTTCATCGAAAGCCGGGGTCGCAACCGTGGTCTGGTTGATGAGCGATCGGAAGTCACTCTCTAGTTGCCCGAATTCGTCCCGCGCGGCGGCGGCGTGTTTGGCGAAGGCCACTTCGGCGAAGCGGGGTTGGAAAATCCCGCGAAGAGGTCGAGTTTCTCCCCTCTGGCAAGCATGGTCACATCGGCTCCGGCTTGGTTGAGAAGGTGCGCGTAGACCATGCCGATGGGTCCTGAGCCGAAGAAGAGAGTCCTCACGTGCGTCAGCAACCTCGCTCCGTGCCCTCGGATCGGCTCCGCATTTCTTGCCGTATGGATGGCGACGAAGGGAACTAAAGCGCTAGCGTTGGTGGACGGTCGCTCCGCGCACCACATAAGCCGGAAAGCCTAACCTCGCGCGCGGAGCGCACGATCCACCATGCAGACTGAGAGAGTGCAAAAGCACCGACCCTTTGCAATGATTGAGCGGGATTGCTGTTGAGAGGTTGCAGGCATAGGCTCCAGCAACGGTCATTTGCCATGAAACGCGTGTACTACGTCAGTCGCTTTTCTCGTCCGCTCTCGAAGGGCGATCTTGATGACATCCACGATTCGGCGCTAAGGAACAATCGTCGCGCGAACGTCACGGGATTTCTAGTCTGCCTCGGGGACATGTTCTTCCAAGTCCTCGAAGGACCGACGGCCACGGTCGATAAGCTGTTCCACGGCCGGATCGTTCCAGATGGCCGTCACAAGGACGTGGTCTGCCTGAAGGCCGAGACGGGCGTGAGGCGGAGAATGTTTCCGCAGTGGCATATGGAGGTGTTCAATCTCAATGAACATGACGAGAACCTGCCCTTTGCCTTTCGCGAGATGCTCGCCGCCCTTCTGGACTCGCACCATACGGTCGCGCAATATACGCAGCCGAGTGTCCTTGGCATGTTGGAACGCGGAGTGAACCCGAGGTCGGTCCGCCCGCGTCGGAAGCGGGTAACCGTCCTCTTCAGTGACGTCATCGGGTTCTCGTTCTTTGCCCAATACCTCGCGCCGACCGAACTGCTCGACCTAGTGAACATTCACGTGGAGGTCTGTACGGATCGAGTTCATGCAAATGGCGGTGAAGTAAACAAGCTGACAGGAGACGGGATTCTGGCCTATTTTCCCGGACCCACCACTGAGGCAGCACTTCAAACCGCAGTTGAGATTGTCAGCGGGATGAGGGCGCGAAGGTCGCGGGCGAAGAAGAACAGCCCGCATGAGCTCCTTTACGGCGGAATCGGTTTGGCGCATGGACTCGTCTTCGAAGGCAACGTGGGGCTTGGCCTGAAACGCGACTTCACCATCCTTGGGAACACGGTGAATCTCGCGGCTCGTCTCGAGTCGATGACACGCGATCACAATGTGCGCCTCACTCTCGACGCCTCGGTGGCCCGCCGGGCAGCAACTCCGTGGAAGTTTTCTTCCCTCGGCAAACACAAGTTGAAGGGACAATCCCGACAACTGGATATCCTCACCGTCAGTTCGCTTCCCAGCCTCGACGTGCCCGACCTCTACGACCGCATTCAGCAGCGCGTCCGCAAGGACAGGTGATGTGACCTGTGGGCACGTTGGCTACACTCTCCCCGCTTGTTTTCAACCCGCCGTCGGAGTCGTCCGAGGCAACGTGCAATGGGTCGGCAACTTCTATTGCCAGTATTTCTTCAACAGATACTGGTTGTCCTTTCCGTGTTTGAGCCACTCTTCATAGTCGGCACGTGACCGAAACGGGGGAATGTGATGCGGCTGAAGTTTCTCCGAGGTTCTCTTCAACGGAGCCGGCTCCCCGGGAATGGCGGCGGAATGACGGCGCACAATCTCGGCAAAGTTCGGATCGCCCGCGAGGTTGTGCCACTCCTCGGGATCTGACTGGTGATCGTAGAGTTCCTCGCTGCCATCGATGTAGCGGATGTAGCGGTAGCGCTCCGATCGGACAGAGAATTCGTCGAAGTCATAAGTCGTAATGGGGAGGTGCTTCCAATCAGAGGTTGGATCGGCAAGCAGTGGCTTGAGGCTGTGGCCGTCGATCCGATCGTTGGGCGGCAAGCCGCACAACTCGACGAGAGTGGGGTAGATGTCCTGCAGGGAAACGGGTCGCTTGCAAAGCTGGCCGTCAGCGGAACCGCCGGGGAGGGCTGGCACCGACTTCGGAGCGTGGATCATCAGCACGGATCGCACCACGTTGTCCCACAAGGCGAATTTCCGCCAGTGCTCCTTCTCGCCGAGCTGCCAGCCATGATCGGACCATAGCACAATGATCGTGTTCTCCGCCTTGCCGCTTTCATCCAATCCATCGAGCAGGCGCCCGAGCATGGCATCGGCGAAGGCGACCGAGGCGAGGTACCCCTGCACACCCTGCTTCCACTGATCGGCCTCGACCACATGACGGTGGTATCCGCCGCCCCGATGGGCAATGTCTTTCGCTCTCGGCCCAAGATCGTCGAGATCCTTCTCCAGTCGCTTGGGGAGTTGCACTTCGTCCAGCGGAAACAGATCGAAGTATTCCCTGGGCACATACCACGGCAAGTGAGGGCGATAGATCCCGCAGGCGAGGAAGAACGGCTTGTCGCGCGTTTCGTTCAGTTTCTTGAGAACGAAATCGACGCTCTTGTAGTCGCCCATTTCTTCGTCACCGACCTCAAGGGGGGACCAGTCGAACATCCCGTACATGTGCCGGAACGGTGGCATGTGCATCGTTTCCGGGCGGGCGGCTCCCGATTTGGCGAGGCGGGACTTCGAAAAATCCGGGAATGCTTCGTCAGGCATGTTCTTTTCCTGCGAGGGCCAGTATTCATCCCAGCAATCCGGATCGACCATGTGGTAGTGGAAGATTTTTCCGGCTCCGGCGCTGAAGTACCCGTGTTGCCGGAAGTAGGCGCCGATTGTTCGGCGCTTCGGAATCACCTCGCGCCAATCCTGATAGTTCGAATAGACGCCCGACGTGTAGGGCGCCAGACCGGTCATCACGGCGGTGCGTGACGCATTGCAGCCGGGACTGGGGCAGCTGGCATTCGAGAAACAGACCGACCGCTCTGCGAGGCGCGTGAAGTGCGGCGTCTTCGCCTGCGGATGCCCACCGAGTGGCTCGATCCAGTCGTTCAAGTCATCGATCGAGATGAAGAGCACGTTGGGACGAGCCCGTTCGCCGCTCGCGACGGGTGCCGCGACAATGGTGACCAGTAATAGGAGGATGATGCCGATTTTCACTTGTGGGCAGGATGGATGTCTCAATGGGCGGCTCCCGAAGACTGTTGGGGGAACCCTCTAGGCAGAATACCGTGTGCTCGCAGCGGATTGCGAGCCGTCAGTACGAGGTGACAATCACGGATTCGTATCGCACGATCCCGGCGATCATGAAAAAACGCGCAATTCTCTGGGACAACGACGGGGTGCTCGTCGATACGGAGAAGTGGTTCTTCGAAGCCAATCGGCAGGAGCTGGCGGAGTTGGACGTGACGGTGACGTGGGAACAGTTCGAGGAGATCAACCTGAAGCACGGCGAGAGCCTTTTGCCCCTTTCCGAGCTGGAGGGCGAGGAGTTGCGGGCTCTGTTCGCCCGTCGCGATGCGCGCTACAGCGAGCTACTGCGGACGCGGGATCTTGTGATTCCCGGCATGGCTGGGTTACTCGAGCGGATGAAGGAATTCTTCGCGATGGGAATCGTCACCGCATCGCACCGCGAGCACTTCGACATCATTCACACACGGTCCGGCTTGCTGGAACACGTCGAGTTTGCCGTCGTCCGCGAGGACTACGAGAAGGGCAAACCTCACCCGGATGGCTACCTCGCCGGTCTCGACCGGATGGGCGTGGAGCCGAGGGATTGTGTCGCGGTTGAGGACTCGCCCCGCGGGATTGCGGCGGCACGCGCGGCTGGTATGGATTGCGTGTTCTTCACCCCCGGTGGCGTGGGCAAGAACCGAGAGGTTGGAGAAGTGTTCGCGCGCGCTGGGTCGGCGGAAGAACTTGCGGAGGCCCTGGCCGGCTGGGGCAGCTAGATCCCCGAGCCGTTCGTCGCCGTTCTTGCATCGGTCGGCCATCTGGTCTTCTTGCGGCGCGCCGCTAGCGAGAAGAATTCCCGGCTGTCGAATCAGCCTTTCCCACGCGGCCAGCGGATCTCGAACCGGCCACTGGCGTCGGCAGCGGCGCAGGCCATCGCCTTCGTGTTGAAATCCATGACGATATTGCCGTGGCGATCGATGGCGATCACGCCACCGTAGCCCGGTTTGAGAGTCTTCTTCAAAACGTTCGAAACGGCGGACTTGAGATCGGTCTTCGCGTATTTCATCTGCGCCGAGATGTCGTAGGCGATGGCGTTGCGGATGAATTCCTCGCCGATGCCGGTGCAGGACACCGCGCAGGTCGCGTTGTCGGCATACGTGCCCGCGCCGATGATGGGCGAGTCGCCGACGCGACCGAACTTCTTCATGGTGAGGCCGCCGGTTGATGTCGCAGCGGCGAGGTTCCCTTGGCGGTCGAGAGCGACGCAGCCGACGGTTCCTATGCGATCCGAGAGCGATTCCGCTTTTGTGGAAGCTCCCTTTTTCTTCCGTTGCTCCCAGCGGCGGCGCTGATCATCGGTGACAAAATACTCTCGCGGGACGATCATCACGTTCTTCTCCTTGGCGAAGGTGTCCGCGCCCGCTGAAGCGAGAAGAACGTGGCGCGTGTCGGTCATGACAAGACGCGCCAGCGAGATCGGGTTCTTCGTGATAGTGGTTCCGGCCACGGCGCCGCATGCCTTGTCGCGCCCGTCCATGATCGAGGCGTCGAGTTCACATTGGCCGACTGCGTTTAAGACGGATCCGCGTCCGGCATTGTAAAGCGGGTCGTCTTCCAGAATGCGGACGGCGGCTTCGACCGCATCGAGGGCGCTCCCGCCATCTTTGAGAATCTTCTGCCCAGCCTGCAGCGCCTTCTTCAGCCCGTCGTGCTTGGCGATGTTCTGTTCGGCGGAAAACTTCGAGGGCGCGGAGGCGACGCCGCCATGAATCGCGATCGCGTATTTCGGTCGGTCGGTTTCTTCATCGGCAGTGGCGAGCCCGATGGACGCGAAGGCGAGGGCGAGGGTGAGAACGAACCGAGGCATCATGCCCGTGATCATGCCTCTTTGCGGAAACCGATGCCAGCCGACAATTCCCGTCAGCGGCAGTTTGCAAAGGGATCGTCGCTCTCGTACGGCAGCTTCGAGATCGCGTCCAGCTTCTTCCGCAACGCGGCAAGCCGCTTCTGCTGATCGAGGAGTTTTCGAAGGTGACTGTCGATTTCGTCAGCGAGTGCGGTTTCGATCGCCGCCAGTCGAATCACGCGCGGATTGTCGGGCTCGCTGGCCATGATTCTTTGAGCCGCCGCCCAAACGTCGCTTCGTGGTCTGGCCGCCGCTTTGAACACCGGAAGATCGCTGACCGCACGTAATCTCGCTTTGGCGAGGTAGGCAATCATTGGGATGGGTTCGAGTTCGGAATAGTCGAGGTTCTTCATATTTCGCGGATCGTCGCGCAGCGACTTCACCAGTTCTATTTGTCGGCGAAGGCGTATTTCGGCCATCAATTGCGGTCCGCACTGGGCGTCGATGGCTGCCTCGATGAGTTCGTGCGTTTCATCGGCACAGCGCACGACCAGGCGATCATAGCGCGGATTCGGATCGGTCTTGCGTTTGATCATCGAACCTGCGGGAAACGTGGCGCCCACCGATTCGAAGTGGTCTCTCAGTGCTCTGGCTCGCGGAACCGGAATAGGGGTTGCCGGAGCCGGAACCTCGAATGGGTCTTCGACACTATCGTTTTCCAGTTCAGCTTGCTCTTTCTTCTCCCAAGCCTCGAGCCATTTAGGAGAGTAGGCTCCTTCGGGAATCAGATGCTCCCGTTGTTTGAGATGCAACGTCTCCCCAAACTCTTGATCGGAAATCTGAGGTTCCTTGTCAGCCTGTGATGCCTTCTCTTCGGCGCCGACGACGCATGCACCGGACCACGCCACGAAGCCAACGGTCCGCAAAACCGTTTTCACGACTCGTCGCATGGGTGCAGTCATCGACTGAAAGCTAACACGCGAAGACCATTGTGAAAAGCGAGTTGCGCGCCACCGTGGCAGCCGCAGGGAGGCCTCACCGTTTAATTCGCCGCATGAGCAGGTGGCGACTGCAGCTTGTCGCGCCCCTTGCCCTTGAAGGTCGCCTGCATGGCGAGCAGGTAGCGCTTCGTCCCGAATTGTTTCAACAAGGTTCCGCCGTTTTCCAGGGTGCCTTTCACCGTTGCGGATCCCCCGACCTCGTCCTTCTCCCATGGATCGAAATCCACCGTCGCATCAAGGGCGATCTGTCCGCCGCCCACCGTCGCGCGCAGGTCGAAGCGTACGCATTTAGATTCCTTCCGTCTGCTCGACGAAAGACGGCCTTGTGATGTTGTCCTCGGAATCGGAACGGCCTGACCAACAAATGGTTCGGTCCTTGCCGGTCGCCGATGGCTCATGCAAAATCGGCTCCGCCATGAACAAGACTCCCGCCAAGACCCGACGCCGTGGTTTTCTCAAGACCGCCACGGCGGCTGCCGCAGCTCCGCTTTTCATTCCTTCCCGCGTCTTCGGCGCCAACGACCGGATCACCTTCGCCGGCATCGGCATGGGGGGACGCGGGCGCGGTGACTTGAATTCCTTCCTCGGGTTCAGTGAAATCCAAGCGCTCGCCGTCTGTGACGTTGTGAAACCGCACGCGGATGCGGCGAAGAATTCCGTCGACAAGCGCTATGGCAACAGCGACTGCAAAACCTACGTCGACTACCAGGACATCGTCGCGCGCGATGATATCGATGCCATTCTCATCGGCACGCCCGATCACTGGCACGCGAAAATGTCCGTTGAAGCGATGATGTCGGGCAAGGACGTGTTCTGCGAAAAGCCGGAGACCCTGACCATCCGCGAAGGCCAGATGATGCGGGACACAGCCCGGCGATTCGGTCGCGTGTTCTCGGGCGGCAGCCAGCGCGTCTGGGGCGATTACAATTGGTATCACCGCATGATTTACGGCGGCACGATCGGCGAGGTGAAGGAGGCGTGGGTCAATGTTGGCGGGCCGTCGGGAGAATGCTATCTGCCCGAAGTCCCCCTCCCGGAGGGCGTGGATTGGGATCGCTGGCTGGGACCGGCGCCATGGCGTCCCTATCATCCTTCGCTCACGCGCGGCGGGTTTCGCCCGTTCCGCGACTACTCCGGCGGCGGCATGACCGACTGGGGGTGTCACGGATTCGGTGGCGCGCTTTTCGCCTGCAACCTCCATGAAACCGGACCAGTGAAGATCACACCGCCGAAGGTCAACGGGGCGGAACGGCTCACCTACGAATTCGCGAACGGCTTGAAGATGTATCACGGCGGATCGTGGGGTGGAATGCTCTCCTTCCGCGGGACCGACGGCGAGATCCCCGACAAGGCAAAGGGGAAGGTGACGCCGCCCGCGGTGAGCATTCCGAACTACAAGGGACGCGGCGGTCTTGCCGGCGACTTCGTTCATTGCGTGAAGACGCGCGAAAGACCATTCCGCGACATCGAACGCGCGCATCGCACGGCGACGCACTGTCACCTCGGCAATATCGCCTACTGGCTGAAGCGCGAGATCCGCTGGGATCCCGAGAAAGAGGAGATCGTCGGCGATCCCGAAGCGGCGCGCTGGATCGACCGGCCAAAGCGCGAACCCTACACCGTCGGCTAGTCGCAACGCGAACTCGAACATCTGACAAACGATGAAGATCATTCTAATCACCATCCTCGGCGTGTGTGTCATGCGCCCGGTTTTCGGGGGCGAGCTGGAAGACAAGATCGCCGAAGCTGCGAAGTTCGGCGATGGCAACGACGCCAACGCGCTCAAGTGGATCGAGCAGCAGGCCGTCGCCTCGCTTTCCGACGCCGACCTCCGATCCAAACTCGAAGAGCAATTGCTCGCGGCGCTCCCCACGGCGACGACGCGCCGGGCGAAGGATTTTCTCTGTCGCATGCTCCGCATCGCGGGCACGGAGAAATCCATTCCCGTGCTCGAGAAGCTTTTAGCCGATCCCGAGAGCTCCCACATGGCGCGCTACGTGCTCGCCTCGATGCGCACCGATCCTGCCGCGAAAGCGCTACATCGATCCCTGAAAAATGTTCCCGACAAGATCAAACCCGGGATCGTCGACAGTCTCGGCGACCTGCGACACGAACCCGCCGTTCCCGATCTCGTCAAGCTGCTCGCGTCGGACCACAGCGGCGACAACGCGGCGCGTGCCCTCGGCTTGATCGGCGGCAAGGAGGCGGTGGCTGCTCTGTGGCCACGTCTCGACGCCACGAAGGGAGAGTCCAGGCATGTCGTCTTGAACGCGCTGCTGCGCTGCGCCGAGTCTTACGTCAAGGCGGGCAACAGCGACGCTGCCATGCCCATCTACGACAGGTTCGCGGATGGCGAGAGCGAGACACACGTCATTCTTTCTGGTCTGCGGGGAATCGCAAAGCTCAAGGGCGAAGCCGCCGTTCCGCTGCTCGCCAAGGCGATGGAAGGCGACAACCGCGAACTTGCGAACGGTGCGGCAGGTCTGATTGCCTCGATCGAAGGCAAGGATATCGGTGGTCAGTTGAAAGGACTCCTCGCTTCGGCACCGCCAGACACGCAGGTGCTGCTTGTCGGAGCCCTCGCAAGCCGTGGCGACCGCTCGGCCGCCGCCGAAATCGCCAAACTTCTCTGGAGCGGGTCCCACGATGTCCGCATGGCCTCCATCCAGGCGCTCGGTCAGATAGGAAACGCGGACTCCGTCCCCTATCTCGCCGCCTACGCCGCGGGCTCGGTCGGGCACGAGCGCAATGCTGCCCGGGCCGCCCTCGCCGCGCTTGACGCCGATGGCGTCTCCGAGGCTATCCGCAATCGCATCGCGGGAGCCAAGCCCGGAGAACAGGGCGAATTAGTCCGCGCCCTCGCCGAACGGGCCGACCCGGGAACCGCCGACACGCTCTTCGATCTTGCCAAGTCCGATTCCGAAGAGGTCCGCAAGGAAGCGCTGCGCGGGCTCGGACACCTCGGTGCCGAACCGCATCTCGCAAAGCTGATTGCCCTCCTCCTCAAACCCAAAGACGCGTCGGACCGCGATGCAATCGAATCTGCAATCGCCTACACCCTCCGGCGCGTCGAGGATCCGAAGAAGCAGACCGATCCGCTGCTCGGCGCTCTGGAACTCGCCGATTCGGATTCCAAGCCGGCGCTCCTCGCCTTGCTGGGGCGCATCCCCAGTCCGGAATCGCTGGCGGCGATTCGGAAGACACTTTCCGATGGAGGTGCCCTCCAAGAGGCAGCGATCGACGCGCTGGCAAAATGGCCGGATGCTTCTCCGGCTGGCGATCTCCTCAAAATCGCTTCGCAGGCTGACAATCCCAACCGTCGCGATGCGCTCGATGGCTATGTCGTGCTCGCGGCCAAGGCCGATGATCCGATTGCCGCATATAACCGCGTGCTTAAGGTGGCGAGCACGCCGGCCGTCATCAAACGGGTCCTGGCGGGACTGGGAAGCAACGGCGACGCACGCGCTTTTTCTGTGATCGAGCCTCACCTCTCGAACGAACTCACCCGAGACGAGGCTGCGATTGCTGCGGGCCAGATCGCGCGCCGCATCAAGGGCAGCGACAGCGCGAAGGTGCGTGAGATCGTGGCGAAGGTTCTCGCCTCCGAGGCGTCCGACAGCGCCAAGAAGGGGGCAGCGGATCTTCAGTCGGAGTTTGATCAATTCGAGGGCTACATTCTGGATTGGCGGGTCGCCGGTCCCTATTCGGTGAAAGGGAAGGACGCCCGATACGTGTTCGATGCGAAGTTGATTCCCGAAACCGCTCCCGACACGGCGAAGTGGAAGAGAATCAGGAAGGGGGTCGGCGAGTGGGCGATCATGTTTGATCCCAGCCTTGGCACACCGCAGCACAGCGCGGCCTATGTTCGGACGCGGATCACATCGCCGGAAGCACTCGAGGTTCATCTCGAACTGGGCAGCGACGACGCGATCAGGGCGTGGCTGAACGGCGAGGAGGTGCACAAGTATCTCGGCATGCGCGGCGTGGCCCCGCGCCAGGCGGTGGTTCCCGTGAAGTTGAAGAAGGGCCGGAACGAACTCATGCTGAAAATCGTCAACGTCGCGGGGAACTGGGGCTTTGCCTGCCGCGTGCGCGGCCGCGATGGTCGCGCCGTCGATGGGCTCAAAATTGAAGGCAAATAGCTCATGAAATCGCTTCTTCCTCTCTTTTGCCTTTCGCTTTCGCTGGTTTCCGCGAATGCCCAGAAGGCGGCTCCCGCCAAGGCACCCGAAGGCGGCCAGCGGCATATCTACAAGACCGTCGGCGAAGTGCAGTTGCCGCTCTATCTCTATTCGCCGGAGGAGCACAAGGCGGATGGAGAGGCCCCCGCCATCGTCTTCTTCTTCGGTGGCGGCTGGAAGGGTGGATCGCCAACACAATTCGAGGAGCACTGCAAGTATCTCGCCGGCCGCGGCATGGTCGCCGTCACCGTTGAGTACCGCGTGTCCTCCCGTCACAAGTCGAAGATCGAGGACTGCATCGCCGACGCGCGCTCAGCGATGCGCTGGGTGCGGAAAAATGCGGGGAAGTTCGGCATCAATCCAAATCGCATCGCGTCGGGAGGCGGTTCGGCAGGTGGGCACCTCGCTACCGCCGTCGCTCTCATGGACGCCTTCGACGAAGAGTCCGACGACAAGTCGATCAGCGCGAAGCCGAATTCCATGGTGCTCTTCAATCCCGCGCTCGCCATTACGCAAGACAAGCGACTCCCGTCCGCCTACAACGAACGCTTCAAGGCGCGGCTCGCCGACCGCTCTCGCGGGCCGATGGCGAACGTGTCTCCATTCACCTACGCCGACAAGAAGCAGCCGCCCTGCATCATGTTCTTCGGAACGGATGACACGCTTCTCGTCGGTGCCGAGGCCCACTGCAAACTTTCAGTCGCCGCCGGTAACAAATGTCGGATCGTCACCTACGAAGGGCAGAAGCATGGGTTCTTCAACTTCGCGCGCAGCCACGGGAAGTATTACAAACTCACCGTCGCCGAGATGGACAAGTTCCTCGTCTCGCTCGGATGGCTCGAGAAAAGTGCTTCCGATTCTTGAGAAAGAATTTGCTGAGTTAATGGCGCCCCCCACCGCATCCCGACGGAGGTCCAAACTTGACGCGGGGTGTTACATCCTCCGGAGATCCTCGTGCCCCAGCCGTGAGAGAGTCCGTCACTCGGCGCGGTGACGGGCATCGTTCCCGCCAGCTGGCCGGGTCGCCCATATCACACTCTTCGAACCTCCGGCGATCAATCGGTCCCCACTAGGGGAGAAGGCGAGGGCCCAGACCTCGCCCAGGTCCGACTCATGGGACCGTAGCTGCATGAGTTCGCGTCTGGTGGCCACGTTCCAGATACGGACTGTCTGATCCGTGCTGCCGGAGGCCAGCGTGCGACCGCAATCAGAGAATGCCACGGCATTCACCGACGCCGAGTGGCCTACGAGCATCTCGAGGAATTCTCCAGTTTCGAAATCCCACAGCTGCAGCGCGCCACCGCCGCTGGCCATGGCGAGGAGCTTTCCATCGGGTGAAATTGCCAAGTCCTCGACCCGGGCGGATCCCTGGGTGAAAGCTGTTCCCTGATCCGGATTCACCAGCGGTGGCATGGCTAGTTCCCACGTCTGGGTCAACCAGATCCGCGCCGTACCGTCGCGACTCCCACTGACAAGGCGAGTTCCGTCGGCGGAGAACTCGAGCGCCCGGCAATAGTTCATGTGTCCGTCTAGCCGGCGGGCCATCTGTCGTGTTGCAACCTCCCAGACCATCACTGGATTGGGCGCTGGCTTCGGATTGTAGTAGTAGGGATGCCCGAGCCCCGCCGCGAGGTATTTGCCATCCGGAGAAAACGCAAGTGCACCAACCACAGCTTCGGGACCGTCCGTGCGAAAGCCCTCCAGTGTGCTGGCTCCCGGCAACCGGGCCAGCTCCGTTCCGTCGTCGATATCCCACAGCGCGATGAATGACCCGTCCGCAGTGCCACCGTGGCCGACGGCAAGGAGGCTGCCATTGCGGGGTGAGAAGGCGACACTGAAGATGGGGTGCGCGTGGCCGGAAGACAGTTCCCGCAGGAGATTCCCGGTGAAAGCATCATGCAGTCGCACGCTGCTTCCCCCATCTGCAGCCACGACCAGGCGACCGTCGGGTGAAAACCGTGCCAGGAAGTTGCGGCCACGTTGTCCTTCCAAGGCCCGTACCCCAGCGGCGCCGGATTCCGCAAGATCCCACACCCTCGCCGTCCGGTCGGCGCTGCTGCTGACGAGTTTCTGCCCACCTGTGGAATAGGCGATCTTCGTGATTCCTCCTTCATGTCCTTTGAGCGCCACGCTTGCTTTGCTCTTCCCATCGATCTCGCGGGCATCCTCCCAGAGTTTGATCGTCCCTTCGCCGTCAGCCGTCGCCAACCCGAATCCTATGCCCGAAAAGGCGATCGCAGAAATCGGAGACGAGTGGGCGGAACCGTGTTTTGCCAATTCCTCGCCGGTCGCCACCTCGAAAACCGCGAGAACTCCGGAGAGCTTGGCTCCGACCGCGATCAGCTGTGCATCCGCACTCAGCGCGCAGGCGCTCAGTGTCGCTCCGAATCGCACGTCCTGCACCAGCGGGACGACGCTGCCGGCAGTCGGGTCCAGGCGAAACACCGAGAGACACTCGCCAAGACCGGTGCTGCTTCTACTGTTGTTGTGGCCAACCACCGCGAGCGTCAGACCATCCGCTGACAAGGCGAGACTTTCACAGTGCGGACTACCGAGCTCGTGGCTCCCGACGATCCGGCCTTCGTTGGCGTCACACCACCGGATCTTGTCATCGACCACGACGAATCTGTTGCCGGCCGGTGCGAAGATCAGGCGTCTCGTCGGCACATCCGCCGATTCGAGCTGCCAGAGTTCCTTGCCCGTGGACGTGTCCAGCACATGAACCCGGTTCGCCCGAGCGAGTGCAGCCCTCCGTCCATCGGCTGATAGAACGCGGCGATGTGCGTTGCGACCATTGACCAGAGTTCTTCGAAGGCGCTCATCCTCGGCGTTCGAACCGAGATGCCAGCGTCTCACCTGACCGCTCTCGTCCAATGTCACGAGGCTGCCATTCGAACTGAAGGCACTGTCGATGACCGTGGTGTGGTGGCCCGCGAAGATCCGCGCGCTGTGGTCCACGAGATTCTTGTAGTAGGACCACTCAAACCCGCGCAAATCGTCACTATCTCGAAGGTTCTCGTTCTGTTCCGGATCGTGAGCATCCAACAACTTGCGGAGTTGGGCTCCCGTGGCGTTCTCGTTCTCCCAGACAAAGGGGGCCAGCTGCATATCCGTGGCATACAGGAGCTTGCGGCTTCGTTCCTCGGCGATCTCGGCCTTCCTTAGACTGTCCTCCACCTGTTCTTTCTGCGATTCGACGACCGCCAGCGCCTTCACAGCATCACCCTTGGCGACGTCTGCCACAACCGCCAGCCAGGTACTGGTGGCGATCCCCGCCACGAGCAGAATACTGATCGTCGCAACCACCGCCACCGTGCTGCGATTGCGCCTGACAAATTTCTTTATCTTGTAGCCTACGCTGGGCGCGGCGGCGACGACCGGCTCGTTCCTCAGGTGCCTCCGTATGTCCTGAGCAAGGGCGTTGGCCGTCTCATAGCGACGCGCCCGGTCCTTTTCGATCGCCTTCATGACGATCCAATCGAGATCGCCCCGCACCAGCTTTCCCAGCTTATCGGGTTCGGCGTGATGCTGTCTGGCCATGGTCGTGCGCTCCTGCCCGGCCATGGTACTCAATCGAATCGACGGCATTGGAGGATCGTCTTCCCGGATGATGCGCCGCATCTCATCGTAACCCCCGCTCATCAGACTCTTCGAATCGAATGGTGGCTTGCCCGCGAGCAGTTCATAAAGGAGAACACCAAGACTGTAGATGTCCGATCGCGTGTCGATATCCATGCCACTTAGCGCGGTTTGTTCGGGGCTCATGTAGACCGGAGTTCCCACAAAATGCTCCATCCGAGTGAAGAGGGTCTTGTCGGTGAGGGGCTGATGGGTGGCTTTAGCGATGCCAAAATCGATCACCTTCGGCACCGGCTTGTCCCCGTGCAGGGCAATGAGAATATTCGAGGGCTTGAGATCGCGGTGAATGACACCCTTCTGATGCGCGTGCTGGACCGCCGAACACACATCCAGAAATAGATCGAGGCGCTGACGCGTGTTGAGATGGTGTTCGTTGCAAAACTCGATAATCTGCTTCCCCCTGACCAGCTCCATCACGAAGTAGGGCCGACCAGACTCGGTCGCTCCGGCGTCGAGAACCTTGGCAATGTTCGGATCGTCCATCATGGCGAGCGCTTGGCGCTCGGCCTCGAAACGGGCGATCACCTCCTTGGTGTCCATCCCTAGCTTGATCACCTTCAGCGCCACTCTGCGCATCACGGGCTTCGTTTGCTCCGCCATATACACCGCCCCGAATCCGCCCTCCCCGATTTTCTGCAGCAGCTTGTATGTTCCGATCCGGTCGCCCTCTTTCTCGGCTCCCGCCCAGCCCTCACGCGACGGCAATCCATTCTCCTCCGAGGACGTCATCGGTTCCTGCTGTTCATCGCCGCTGGCCAGTCCGAGTTCGAGCGCAGCTCGGCAATTCTCTACCGGGGCGTTCCAGAAATCCCTCGTCTCCGCATCCGCTTCGCTCGCGTTCCTATCATCCGCCTCGATGAGCGCGATGACCTGGGCGCGCAGCTCCTCGTCCTCCCCGCACGTCTCCTTGAGATAGGCCTCCAACACCTCGGGCGCTGCGTCTGACGGGGCATTCTGGTAGATCTCGCGAGTGGTCATCGTCAGTTATGAGGCCATGCCAAGGAAGTATAGGCTATCAGGCCGAGACCGAGGATGGAAAGGCCGAACACACTCCCGATTTCTTGCGAACATTTTACGAAACCCTCACAATCTGCTGACTCTTGGCGATACCGCCTGCGCGAGCATTGACTGCATGATGATGATACCTCACACCATTGCCGTTACTGGCAGACGGTTCTCGCTGGTGCCTGCGATTGCCGTCGCCCTTGCCTGGCCCATGGCCTGCGCTACGGATGCCCGGGAAACTGTTGCCGGGGGATCCTGCGCATTCTCAGATCAGGCAGCTGCTCGAGGAGGGAAAGATCCGCGTCTCCCACGACGCGAAGAAGCGTATCGTCGGCTTCGCCGTCGCCGCGGAGAACATCAAGAACGGTGACAAGATGCTAGAAGACGCCGATCTCGCCTTCCTCGAGAATCTCACGCACTCTCACTCGTCCACACGCATGTCACCGACAAGGGATTGGGAAGTCTCGCTCGTCTTGAACACCTCACCGAACTGGAGCTCACGCGCTGTCGCATTACGGATGCGGGCCTCGCGCACATCAAGAAACCCGGCTCCCTGAAATCCCTCGACCTCAGAGGCACGAAGATCACCAACCGCGGACTGACTCAGCTTGCTGAACTTAAGTCCTTGAAGAACCTCGACATCGGGAGGACCAAAGTCACCGGAATTGGCTTCGAATTCCTTGCGGATCTCGATTCCCTAGAGCATCTCGGGCTTGGCGAGCTGGCGATTCAGGACGGAGCGTTCACCCAGTTGGAGAAGCTCAAGGCGTTGAGGCATCTGCCTCGCATGGACGAAGATCTCGGATTGGGGACTTAGCGAACTCGGTTCGCTCAAATCCCTTGAGAGCATTTTCCTTGGCCATGCGACGATCACCCCTAAG
>CAJIAN010001026.1_pt1 | contig 16588 bp, 20 predicted proteins | sample 9199061 | NCBI WGS metagenome assembly CAJIAN01 (sample SAMEA7708264, study PRJEB35096) | sediment metagenome | biome: marine neritic benthic zone biome [ENVO:01000025]; feature: sediment [ENVO:00002007]; material: shallow marine sediment [ENVO:03000034] sea grass bed [ENVO_01000059] ...
ACTTGTCTCCGGCGTTTGGCTCCCAGAAGTTGCCAACCTGTGGCACGACCACGTAGGAACCAGCCTGGAGAACAACGGTCACCGCCTCGAAGTCAGGGTTGTAGACCTTGACGGTGTTGCGGGTGATGCTCTCACCCGTGTTGCACCAGTACGTTCCGTTCAGGACGGAAGGCGCACCCGGATCCTCGGGCTCGAAGATGACGGACGACTTGATGTCAATCCACTCGGTGCCGATGCGGCGCTTGATGAGCGGGTAGTTGTCGCGTGCTGCTGCCGTCGAGATGTCCACCCAGATAGCGCCCTGGTCAGGGAACTGCGGTGGCGAGCCAGAAATAACCTTCTGGGTGCTCGTCGGGTTGGAGACCGTCGTAGTCGCAACCGGAACCCACTGGTTGCCGAAGCCGACATCCGTGCCTTCCAGGTAGAGAGCGAAGTCATCCAGGGTGTCGTCGAACCACAGGGTACCGGTGTCAGGCTCCTGAACCGGTGCTTCTGGCTGTACGAAGACAGTCAGCGGAATGAAGGTCAGGCCCGTGCCGATGAACAGGGGACGCGCTCCGGTCGTGTTGACCATGGAGATGTCTTCCCAGATGGTGTTCTGGTTCGGAACCGGCATGATGGTGTCGCGGATGATGGTCTGCTGCACCCAGACGCCGTCCGCAGCGCGGAAACGTCGGAGTTGCATGTTCACGCCACCACCGGACTGAACCGTCTTCCACCAGTAGTCGCCATCGGCTACGGTACCGCCGGTCGGGGTGACAGGGGAGACGTGCATGTTGGTGCCCGCACCGAAGTCGGTTGCGAGATTCGCGTCGGAAGCATCCTTCCAGATGCCGCCGAACTTGTAGACCAGCTTGCCATCAGAATTCGAGTAGTCGAAGCCCCAGTCGCCATCTGAGCCGTCGGCATTCGTAGGAGCGGTCGTGAAGACCGTGAAATCGTTGGTGTCCGTGATGGGAGTGAATACGCCAGCACTCCGCACGAATACGCCGCCCACGACCGCATCGGAATCAATCCAGTATGTGCCATCCGGTGGCGGCAGCACTGGCTCCTGGTCGGTCGGGACCAACTGGCCCATGTCCAGGTCGGCGCGAAGGATGAAGGCACGACTACCCCGGCCCAGGAATGTGTGGGCTGCGAGCAGTGCGTACTCGTTCGTCTCGTCACCGTGGACCGGCTCTCCAGCCGATTCGATGAAGACAGGGTTGCCATAATTCAACAGCAGATCCCGTTGGGAAGTAATCAGACGGAGCACGTTCGACTCGGCAGTGCCGGGAGCCGTGGCCGCTCCATCCGAGGAAACCTTGTTGGCTCGTGTCGCTAGGACAATGAGCGGGATGGTTTGAGGGTTGGGTTCTGCGTAAATCGATTGATCGATTACCGTAACCGTAACGCTTGGCGATGTCATTCTGTTCTTCTCCGTCAACGGGGAATATGTTGTACTTCATATTTACCGGGAGCTTGTTTTTGGAGTGTTCGAACCCTATATAAGTAGTCTGGTCTTTGGAGAATTCTCATGGCACGTTGCAAGCTCACTACGGAAGCGTTCGTCGCAAAGGCCCGCGCGAGGCACGGAGACCGATACGATTACACCAAAACGGTGGTCCGGGATGAAAACAGAAAGCCCTTACGGGTACCGCTCACCATCACTTGCCTAGCACACGGGGACTTCCAGCAGAGAGCAGATTCCCACCTTCAGGGAAACGGCTGCAAGAAGTGCCAGGACGACAGCCGCCGGATGACCACCGAAGATTTCATCAAGAAGGCTCGAAAGGCTCACGGGGACCGATTCGACTACTCCCAAGCGGATTACAAAGGCTCTCATGAGATGGTCACCATCGTGTGCCCGTTGCATGGACCCTTTGAACAGAAGGCGTACCTTCACGTTCAGAACCGAGGTTGTCGGGAATGCAAGTACATGAACCACCCCGGTGGCTACAGCTACGAACTGTTCATGGAAGACAAGAAACTAGCAGACACGCCAGCCATCTTCTACATCGTAGAGTACAAGTTCGACAACGAAGAGTTCATCAAGATAGGTATTACACAGCACGATGCCTACACCCGGCACAAGAGTCACTGGAAGAATGTGACCATTCTAACTGAGACGATGATGACGCTGAAGGAAGCCTTCCACCGAGAGCAGGTAACCCTCCACCGACCAGACCTACAACCATACCGATACTATCCAAGAGGCATCGACGCTGGCAACACAGAATGCTTCACACTCGAAGCCAAACCGTTCCTGTTCTAAACGAGGTCTTCTCGGAGCAGGTAAAACGCATGGACCGCCCCGAAGGGTGTATCGGACATCGTTTCCTCCTCCACAGGGACGTATCCCTGGCGGGCAATCCGCTTGGCGATGCGCCCCATAATCTTCCTGTAGACCACGTCCCGCTCCTCCTCCATGAGCGCAGCCACCACGAAGACCTCGGGCTGGTGTTTGGCCATGAATTCGCCGAAGATGGCGATGCTTGTGGACATCACCAGGAACTCGTTCCCGGTGCTCGTCAGCATGTCCTCATCCTGGTACTCTCCACCCTCCGAGGACATCTGCATGGCACCCATCCAGATGTCGTCGAACTGGTTCTGTAGCTCAGACTGGGCGTACCCCATGCCGAACGAACCACTGTAGGGCACGAACATGACAGTGTATTCCTTGTCTTCCACCTGAAATTTCGCAGCCGGGAACTGGCCAGCGAAGGTCGTCCACTCGTAAGGTGCTGTTTTATCGAAGAGTTCTAGCAGTTTCATCAGCCGAAAGTCTCAAAACGTATGATGTCGTCCTCGTCGGCCCGGATGACACACTTGTCCAGTTGCTCCAGATCGTCGAAGCGGACCGTATCCGCCATCAGGTACTCGCCGTCGAAAGAGCCCATGTCCAGAATCGGAACGTGGATCTCGTAGATGTGCTTGGTCTCCAGCACCTTGGCCGGAGGCGACAGCCAGACGGTCGTCGTGAAGGACATCGAATGGACGGTGAACGGGTCGGCGTTGGTGCCGTCTGCCTGGACGCTCTCGATGGTGATGTCCCCGGCGAACATCAGAGTCGTCAGGAATGCCCAGTCGGCCATGCCGTTGGATAGGGCGATGTCAAGCTCGGGGTTGAACACGGTGCCAATCTGCTCCACTAGCTGGAACGCTTGGTCTTTGTTCGATGTCCAGATGGCGAGGTCGAACGTGATCTCGTATGGTACCGGCTGGTAGCGCTCCACTGTAGTGCGCTTGCCCGGCTGGCCCACGATGAGCTTGCCGTCCGGGTCGCGGGCGCGCTCGATGAACTGTAGCTTCTCGATGTGCTGCGGCTGCTGCCTCCACTCGTTCTTCTGCCGAATGCCCGTCTCAATGAGGGACATGATTGGCAGGTAGGCCACGGTGTTCTCGTTGCCGCCTTGCAGGAGGTAGCCCACGGCACGGTCCATGCTCCCGTAGATGACAGGCACATCCATGAAGTGATGCTTGCCGTCGCGCTGCACTCCGGTACGAACCTGATAGCCAGCAAAGACCGATAGCACCTGAACAATCAGGCGCTTGAACTGAGCATCGTAGAAGTACGGCTTGCGCTTCAGGCCCGTGAGCCCGCCACGGTCGTCGTCAACCTGCGTGCTTTGCTTTCTTGTCTCGGGCTGTCTTGTTGCCACGTACTTTCACCTTTGCGCCGCCACGGCGTTTTGAGTCAATGTCCGCGTACTCACGTGAGTCCGGGGGCACTGGGTATATAGTCGGTCCCGAGGGCAAGTCCTTGGACAAGAAGTTGCCACTGTCCATGCCCTCGTCAAACTCTTCGTCCGATTCTAGGACTTCATAGTCCTTGATGGTCGCCTCCGACACAGCGAATTCAGTTTCGCGGTCGGTAAGGTTCCCAAACAGAATGTCATCAGGGTCGAACGAGAATTCAATGAGCACTTCGTTCTCGGCTAGACCACTGTAATAGGTCAGGACGTAATCCTTACCCAAGCTCATGTAGATTCCGTTGCCCGGCATCTGCATGGTGTACCCTTTCTTCAAAGGGAACTTCTGGCGTGCGTCTCTACCCGATGTGATCGTACCAGTGCGGGAGTCATAGTTCATGACCTTGTACCCTAGCATTGGACGAGCTTCGAGGAGTTGGAGGAGGCGCATCAGTTCTTAATCTCCCCATCGTTCTCCTTCTCAACCCACGGTTCCAAGTTGTTGTCACCATCATGGGCCAAGTTCGAGCGGTCCTGTCGCTCGGTCAGAACATCGTGAATGCTCTTGAGTTCCCAATTGCGCTCACGGTCAGTGTCAGAACGGTCGGACATGAACTCGCGTAGCTGGACGACCCAGTTGTATGGTTGCCACTCACGCTTCTGGTCTTTCTCCATCAGCTTCCAGCGGTTGTTCTCCATGTACCGGTAGAGTCGATTCGGCACGAAGTCCATGCGCACGAACCAGTCACCCGGTACCGGATCCACAGGGAAATCACTTCCCTGGTTCACTGGCTCACCGTTGTCGGGCTTGCCGTCACCAGTCCATCGATACGGTTGCCGAGACGGATGATCTGGGCAGAAGTAGAGGATAGTCGTGTCGAACCACGTCGTGTTGACGTGCTCGGTAGCGAGTTCCTGATTGGCCTGCGTGACTGCCTGCATAGCGTCCAGGTTGGACATCTGCTTGGCGAGGGTCTGACCGTACTCGTCCTTGCGGTTGAAGAGATCGAGGAATTCCTGCTGGTGTCGTAGGGGCCGGAGCGTTATCGCAGAAACGTGGCGATTATAGGTAGGATCATAGCCGGTCGGGGACCATACAATGCTGCTAACCTCGTACCACTTATTGGCAATGCGTCCATCAATGCCAACCTCTCGGAGATGGGGCATTTCGATGACATCACCTGGGGCCAGACGACGTTCGCACTGCGCCTCCATCTCTTCGGTGTGTACCTCGACGGTGATGACATCGTTAGCCAGAGCCATGCCAAACCGGGCATACTCCAGTTCATTCTGACTAACGGTGTAGGTGACGCGAAGGATTGGGATCTCATCGAAGTCGTACTCACGGTCGCGATTCTCGTTCAATATAGTGTCTTGCACGCCCAGAAACGAGCCCACGTCGGTGGGGCCTTCGTTCTGAGGTCCGAATGGATTCTCTCGCTGATCATCGACATCAAACAGGTGACCCTCGTCATCCGTGTCTGGGCCATGAGGGTCAAGCTCGACGCCCAGTGCATCCTCGTCCTGAATGAACGTGCCCTTCAACCGATAGACGTTCACGTCCACGCCACCCATATTGATGTGTAGCTTGATGAGGTCGCTGATGAACTGACTGGTCTTGGTCTTGCGCCCGAAGTGAGACGCGCCATCAGTGTCCTTAGCGTACCATGTGAACGGCTTCTTCGGCGTGAACTTCGGCATTTAGGTTACCTTCATGCGAGCCTTGCGCTGTTCCATGTACTTGCGCCACTGGTACACTTGGTCCAGCCGGTCCAGTTGCTCCTGCACCTTCTTCAAGGAATACTCGATGTCGTTCACCTGGAGAGGGTTCAGCATGCCTTCAGGGGCTTTGCCGCCGCCTTGGGTATCGATGCTGGTGCGAGCCAGTGTTTGAGCGAGTTGGTCTGAGAGACGAGAGAACTCACGCCACAGTTGACCGGGGTCAGCCGCTTCGTTGACGATTCCGGCTCGCTTCTTCAGGTCATTCAGGTCCATCATGTTATCCTCGGATTGGTTGCGGAACCATTGGTCCGTCAACATATAGTAGAAGGTCATCTTCCAGGCGTTGCTTGTCCTGCATGCCTTCCGACACCAGAGCCTCACCCTTCATCGTGGTACCACCCTGTGCGCCTGGGAGGGTCGCAAAGATGCGGTACTTCTCACCGAGGATGGTCTTCATCTCGGCTAGATGGTACTCCTGGAGCCAGCGGCGGGCGAAGTGGTCCTTCAGAAGCTCCTCGAAGCTCTTGAGCACCCAGGACTCGATGACCACCTGCTCGTTCGGGGTGTTTGGAATCTGGAGTAGGAAGATGGTGCTGGTCTCTGGACGCCAGATGAACTGAAGCTCGCGGACGAAGAGACGGTCCAGGGTCTCCTGGTACTGAAGCACGAAGTCATAGGACTGGAGGTCGAAGGCTGCGCCATTCTGGCCGATGCCTCCACGGAGCAGTGTGTTGGCCGTAGCTGCGCCGAAGGACTCGAATGCACCTGAGCCACCAGCGTTGCCGCCGAAGAGCCCACGGCCCCGCCAGATGCGTACCACGCCGCTCACGCGCTCGTCCAGGACGTACTCCTGTACTCCCGGCTGGAGCATGAGGGCAGTGTAGGACCGGTAGACTGAGCCACCACCCATCTGACGGTAGAGGTCCACAGACCGATTCCAGGCCACCGTATAGTCGTCGTCCTCCAGGTGGACATCGATGCTCGAACCACCGAGACGAACGAAATTCTCGTGATACAGGCGCTCCAGAAGCCGGTGGGCCTCCGGGGTGTTTGTATCATGGTCTGCTGGTTGCAAGAGTTCTGCGTCGGCCATTCGATGTTCTCCGTGCTGGTCCAGGTATTTACCCGAGGCACCGGTAAATACGAGGGTCAATCCAAGCGGGAACTAGCCATGAGCCTACTCATCATCCGAAACAGCGGAATTCTTCAAATCGAGCAAGGTCGTCTTGACATGGGAAGCGATTCCGTCTTCGATGCCATGAGTGTCACATCTGCAACACTGGAGGCGTGGTACGACTTCTCTGACGCCTCGACGCTGTACCAGGACCAGTCCAGGACGACGCCGGTCGCGAGTGACGGTCAGAACCTACGCGGGGCCACGGACAAGTCCGGCAACGGCTACCATCTGGTCGATTCTAATCCTGGCGACATCACCTACCACACGTCCGTCCAGAACGGCAACGATGTCATGCGGGTCAATGGCACCGGCAATGTATTCATGGAGCACGTGGGTGCCATGATTGCCGTCCAGCCAATCACCGTGTTTGCCGTCGGCAAGATTCGAACGTCGATGCCACCATCAGGATTCGCAAGCATCCTGGTCGGTCCGCGCTCCGGTGCTCCCCGAATCCAGATTGGCTTGGCGAATATCCTTGGTGGCGATATGGGTGAAGTAATTTGGTGCATGCCGACCCACACCGACAGCACGGTTGTCACTCAGTGGGCAGGTAACGCTGGCAACTGGTATGCGTTCGTTGCCGAGGGAAATCATCCCACCAACAACACCTGGATTGGCAACACAGCCGACTTGACGAGCTTCGATGCTGGCGGTGTCGGTCACTTTGGTACCGGCATCCGTATCGGCAACGTCGAGACCAGCGGTCACGGCTGGAACTCCGACGTTGGTGAGATCATCATCTACAGCGGGCTCCTGAGCACACCGGACCGCGTGGCGTTGACCACCGCACTGACGACCAAGTGGGCCACGACCATTTCTTGATTTTTTCCTGATGCGAAACCATATATAAGGATAGGCACGCGACCTCTCCGGGTCAACTGCCGTGTGAAACCAAGCCCGTAGGCAGTAAGCCCTAGCGCGTTCAGCTAGGCCCCTAAAGTCCTCCGGCAGTACATTGGAGAAGTATCATGTTCAACTCGACACGAGAGTTCGAGGCTTGCGTGCATGTCAATGGCAAGCCTGTCACCGAGGTAGTCCACAACGGACGAACCTTCATCGAAGGTCGTAAGAAGTCCTCTTACGAGCTTTACTTCCGCAACAACACCAGTCAAGACGTGCTCGTCGTTCCATCCGTGGATGGTTTGGGCGTAATCGATGGTCAGCCAGCAGGCAAGACCTCGCCCGGCTTCGTCGTCTCGCGCTTCAGCGATGTGTCTATCCCAGGATGGACGGTCAATGGCCAGGAGGCCGCTGAGTTCATCTTCCACTCTCAGGGTGCGAAGAAGGAGCACAAGAAGACCTACGTCGAGGCAATGGGGGAAGACCCGAAGAATCAGGGAGCCATCGGCTTCATGGTCTTCAGGCAGCAACCCGCCTTGGTGTGGCCAACCCGCCGCCGCTACTTCAAGAGCCCGAGTCCGCCGTTCGCGCCGGATCACCATGTCTATGGTGCAGCCTCACCGACTATCGGTGGTCAAGTCATCGGCTCGGTCACTGGCGATTCCGTCGGTTCCCTCAACGTGACCTCGACGAGCGCGTCTAGCTCCGTGGACTCGTTTGGAAACGAGGCGGTCAGGGGATTGGTGGATGAGGAAGCATCTCTCGGTACCGGCTTCGGTGAAGCCGTCGAGTTCGAGACTCAGCACGTTGAGTTTCGGCGTGAAGCAGACCCGTGTGCGGTATTCGCAATCTTCTACGACACCAAGAAGAAGTTGCGTAAGTTGGGGGTGCCCGTGGAGGAATTCGCGAAGCACTACACCCAGGCTTACGACACTGCTCCTGACCCGTTCCCAAAGTCTCCAGAGGTCTCTGGCTATGCCAATGCTCCGAAGGGCTGGACCGGTCGCCGTAGAACCCGTCGATAATCAACCACACTGAGGAAGACTCACATGAAAGACCTGAAAGTAGTATCGAAGAGCCAGCAGAAGCGTAAGGCGGTCCAGAAGGATCTCAAGGCCGACACTATCATCCATCTACTGGTGGACGCATCCGGCTCGATGTTCGGCATCACCGCAGACACACTCGGTGGCATCAATGGCTTCATCAAGGAGCAGAAGGAAGAAGAGGGGCGCGTGCTGGTCACCATGTCCTTCTTCGACTCGGAAGGCACGTGGCACGAGCCTGTGCTTCGCATTCAGCGACCGTTCGAGATCGTGGACCTTCACGACATCCCCGAGGTCACCTGTCACCATTACAAGGCGCAGGGTGGTACCCCGCTCCGTGACGCCATGGGGCATTCCATCCAGCACACGGACAACACTCTGGCCCGCGTGAAGAAGGCGAAGAAGACCGACGTTCTGTTCGTCGTCATCACCGACGGCGGCGAGAACACGTCCCAGGAGTTCTCCGACCGTGCCATCAAGGCTATGGTCGAGGAGCGCGAGGGTCGTGGATGGACGTTCGTTTACATGGGAGCCGACCAGGACTCATGGGCCGAGACCAGCAATCTGGGCTTCCAGGTGGGCAACGTGAGGAACTACACCAAGGCCGACATCCAGCAGGATGCCTTTGGCAACCTCGCGAACGCAACTCGTGTCATGCGGACCACGTCTGCTGATCTGAAAGCGAAGGGACTGGTGGCCGAGGCATACTCGACCACGTCATACTTCGCGGATGCGGGTGTATCCAGCGTCGCTACCGAAGAAGGTACCGACGAGGCGTAAGCCTACTCGGAGGGCGTCGCCTTTGCTATGGCACGGCGGCGCTCTTCCCTCTCCTCTTCGTAGCGGGCTCGATTCGCTGCGGCTTCCCGCTTTCTCCGGCGATTGTTCGGCAAGTCCACACAGAGCCAGTAGATCGTGACGCCGACCACGAACAGGATGATGCCCCAGAAGAGGAACCTGAAGAACAACAGGAACGGCCACAGGAACATCCCCACGTACAGCCAGGGGTCGCCCCACGAGAACGGACCGTCACCGAAGATCAGGTGGTAGACGATGCCGAGGGCGATGTAGATGCCCCCGCCGACCCATCCGAGTTTCAGTTCGACGGTCTGTGTATCAGCCATTGTCCTGGTTCCTCATTACCTTCACGAGCGCGCACGCGCCCAACACGAGGGCAATCAGCATGATGCCCAACTGAACCATGTCGAGACCCATCAGAGGGTGCCGGTGTACCCGCCCTGCGGGTCACTGACCAGCAGCGCAGCGGTCTCTTCCGCAAGCTCGGTGCGGGTGGGCAGGGGCGAGTGCGTGTCACCGATGGCCAACAGGGCATCCTCGATGATGTCATCGATGAGAATGAGGTCCGGGCGTCCGTCCTTCTCGAACAACTGGCCACGCACAGCGTGCGCCAGCTTTCGGATGAGGGCATCCCGGTCCGTCACGTCGTCCCAGGTCGGGTCGTCGATCTTGTCTGTCGGTCTCATGTTACCTCCGATGGGTCGGGAACTCCCCGACATTGGTGTTCACACCGTGTCGAGCGCAGTATACCAGAACACCAGCAATCAATGCAATAGCCGCAATGGCGTTCCAATGGGTGAGGATGAAATCGATCATGAGGGGAACCCTCCTGTTGAGGAGAAGACCTCAGCCGCCGAACCGCTCCCAACGAGCCTCTTCGGCCTCGATGGCAATGGCAACGGACTCCCATCCATCACGCTGGTAGGCTTCGGAGCCGTAGCATGCCTGAATCTCGGTCCAGTGGTCCATGTTCAGGGGAGGATGGTTGGCGTTCAGGTAAGCAGCAAGGCGCTCCAGGCGAACGACGGTCATGCCGTTCGAGTTCACTCGGAAGGACGGGGAATCCTCGTCCTCAACCTCGCAGGTGCCGCTGTCAATGGCCCATTCATTGATGGTGTAGGCAACAGCATCGTGAGCGAACCGGCGACCATCCTGAGTTTCCGCGATGACGTAATGAGCCAGCCCTTCGAGTTCACCCCGAGGGTTGCACATATCCGCCATCTCAGGGTGGGTACCCACGATGACGAGGTCACTGCGAACGCTGTATGTCAGGTCGTTGTTCATACTCTCTTGCCCGTGTCTTCTCAAACTGTAGGCAATAGTATATACCAACTCTGAAATTTCGTCAAGAAAGTTCGGAGATAGATCACGAAAACGTGGGTTCGGTCACACATTCGTTTAAGCCCTTGATTTTCCCCTTCTTTTTCCCATCGGCAGGGTTGGCCAGTTCGCATCCTCCTCGCTCGCCCACGAAAATCACGCGCAGCGAGCGGTTGAGGATGGCGTCCAGACCAGACTCTTCGACCTTGCCGATTTCGATCTTGACCTCCAGCATGCGGTTGCTGGAGAAGGGGTAGACTTCGAATAGCTTGTACTCGAAGTCCTCACCGTGCTCGGCGATGACCCTCTCGTGCAGGGCACGGATGGTCTTGGTCTGCGAGGGCGTTGCGCCCTCTGGAATGCTCAAGGTCATGCAGAGCGTTCCTTGCGCATCATGCGGTCTTCGCCCTGGCCCGGCTTCGGCATTTTCTTCTCAGCCGCGTCGATGCACGTCTGGATCTTGCCGGATGCCCAAGCATTGGCGACCGGACCACTGAACGGGTCCATCGCGTAGACCTCCTCCAGCTTCTCGTAGGTATCTGCTTCGACCTCATTGATGGGGCGCTTCGGGGTTACTCCCGAGGATTCGACTTGGTACCGAATGACCTTCATGGAAAGGCCGACCGAAACCTTGGCTTCTTCGAGGGTGATTCCGGCGAGACGGTAGACCACGAAGCCTTGGTAGATGGTCATGTCGCCCATGCATTGCTGCACGTGGGGCGGAATCATGGTACCGCGTGGGACTTGGAATCCCTGAGCCTTCGCCATGGTTGGAAATGAGAAGGCGGCGATGAGCACCAAAATCAATGCTGCGATGAACGGTAGACGTGGCATGTCGTTGTACCTCAACTAAAGTGGGCCATATTCAAAAGTAGACCGGACCGGCTTCAATGTCAACCCGGTAAATACTATGTACCCCGCGAACTTGGAGAAAGACACATGGGACACAGCCTAGCTGGAAAGCGAGTAGACGACGTGCTCGTTGAAATCTTGGGTCCAATCGTAGGCCGGAACCACTGGCCAGCGCTCGGTGCCGCCGCGCCTGCTCTCGAAGTTCAGCTATTCGGTGCTGACCCTGTTACCTCCGTCCAGGTTGAAACCTGTGTGGTGCTGGAATACGTTGGTACCAATAACTCGAATGCGGCTGGTAGCACGCCGGTTCGCGGTGCCAAGCTCACCTTCTCCCGCCAACCGGGCGACTGGGTTGCCCTCGGTGCTCCGGTCTTGGTTGGCACAGGCTTGCTCGCACTGGCTCCACCGGTTGCAACGATTGATGCACCGATTGCTATTCGGGCTCGTGTCCTTGCAGTGGGTCCAGTCTCGACCGTCGAGGAGACCGGTACCTTCGTTCTTGGGACACTCTGGGGCTAAGCCCTCGCTCCCTGAGCCATTCCATCTGTTCCTCTGCTGCCTTCTTAGTGCTGAAACGGCGCAGGTTCTTCCACGACTGAGACACCACCTTCAGGTTATGTTCCACGTGGAGCCCACACACTGTGCGTCCCCTGAGCGGGATTTCGTGGACCACGTGCATCGGTAGCCCCATCTGAGTAGAAAGTCGCTCAGCGTCCTCCTCAATTCGTCTGATGGCCTCTAAGTCGGCCCATGGTGGTGTTGCACGCTTCGTGAACCAACGCCTCCTGTATCTCGTTTGCTGAAGCACATGGTCGTCTGGACTTTCTTGACGAAGTTTCATTGCCCTTGCACGGGCACACGACACGCAGTTTCGATTGGATCGATAGCGTGTTGTTCCACCGCATTTCCGGCAGGGAGTGCACAACTCAACCGTTCGCAGGGTTTCCATGCACATTACTTAAATACATGTACCTAAACGAGCGTGTAAAGCGCCGAATTTAGTCAACTAACAACCTCTCAGGAGAATCAGAACAATGGCTACCCAACAGCTACTTTCCCAGTCGGGTGTTGCCGCTCCAGCAGCAGGTGGAACCGGACCAATCACAGCCTTCCCAGGCAGTGACGGCATTCGTCTCATCCAGGTCAACCCGGCATCGGGTACTCCGTTCATCGGAACCCTGGAGATTCGCGGTACCAACAAGCCTGCACCGGGCGCTGGTGACTTCGCAGTCATCGCAACCATCGACTTCACGGGCCACCAAAGCTCGTTCACGCTGTACCTACAGAACTCCTCGACCAGCATCCAGGTAGCCTTGACGGCTGCTTCTCAGGGTCAGGTGTCGATCTTCGGTGACAGCAACAATGGCGGACTCGTCGGCGGCTCGGGCACTTCGCTCGTTCAGTCCACGGCAGTCGTGACCTCTCAGAGCAAGACGACCGTCGTCGGTCAGTTCGTGCACATCCAGGCTGCGACCGTTCCGTCGCTGACCTCCGATGACGTGGTCTACGCCAACAACTTCAACGAGACCGCAACTGACAAGTTCGAGTTCTACGACACCATTCTCGACGGCATCACGACCGCTGGTGTGACCGTCGCTGACCTCAACCTGCTGGCTGGCAAGGACGCATACGGCTTGACCAGTGCGGACCTCTGCAAGCTCGCAGACGTGGACGCTTCGGCTTCCGAACTGAACTTCAGCATCGGTGTGACCTCCGGCATCCAGGCTCAGCTTGACGCCAAGGTCGATGGCGCTGGCGTGGACCTCACCGGTCTGACCGTCTCCGCTACGGACCTCAACACCTTCTTCGACGTGACCCCAACCGTCCAGATGTCGTTCCTGAACACCGCGTTCACGGGCCTCATCGCAACGGCTGGTGACCTCAACGCTCTCGCTGGCACCGCTGGCTCGGTGGCTGCGGCTGACTTCGTCAAGCTCGGCTCCATCACTGCCTCCGCTGCTGAGATCAACGTCCTGAACGGCCTGACGGCAACGGCTGCGGAACTGAACGTTCTGGCTGGCACGTCCGCCAACGCTGGCGACATCAACGCCATCGCGGGTCTGTTCGGTCTGGGCATCAGCATCACTGAGCTTCAGCATCTCGCTGGCCTCACTGAGAACGTCCAGTCCGCTCTGAACACCATCGTTCCTCTGACGGGCCTGACGGCTGCTGTCGATGACCTGAACCTGCTGACGGGTGCCTTCGCTGGCACGGGCGCATTCTCCGGTGGACCAATCACGTCCGCTGAGCTTGCTCACCTGAACGGCGTTTCCGCCAACATCCAGGTCCAGTTGGACGCCAAGCGCAACACTGCCGACACCATCGGTATCTCCGAGATCACGGGTGCTTCCATCACTACGACGGAACTCAACTACCTCTCGGGCGCAACCTCCAACATCCAGGCGCAGATCGACGCGCTCATCTCCGGCTCCATCACCGCTGCGGGTGGCACCTTCACTGGTCCTATCTTCATCGCTGACGGTACCGCCGCCGTTCCTGGCCTCGGCTACGCAAGCTCGAACGACTCCGGTCTGTTCCTGTTCGGCGCAACCGGCATGGGCTTCTCGGTCGCTGGCATCCGTGCCATGACCTTGGACGGAACCAACCTCATCGTCGGCGACAATGCCACCAGCGGTCAGCCGTTGGCCAAGCACTCCGGCATGGGCGAGACCGACCCAACGTGGTCCTTCGTGGGCGACGCCGACTCCGGTGTCTACCGTGTCGGTCCTGACAGTGTCGGCGTTTCCGCTGGCGGTGCCAACATGGCAACGTTCGACGGAACCGGTGCTCGCGTTGACCTCGGTGGCGCTGCTGCCAACAACGTGTCCGTCGGTGTCACGGGTCTGTTCGAGGGTGTCAAGCAGTTGGGCCGCACCAGCTTCTCCGCTGGCGCAACCTCCGCTGCTGCTCCGAAGAGCTTCCCAATCTACACCGTTCCGGTCGGTCGTACTGCAATCGTCTCCCAGATCCTCGTGCGTCTGGTGACGGCAGTCGTCGGCGGTGGCGGCTTCGTAGCCGGTCCTCCGGGCAACAACACGCTGGTGCTGAACTTCGGATTCACGGGTCCATCGTTCGACGAAATCGTGGACAACACCACGAACACCGGCATCTGGAACCCTGGAACGTATGACTTCTCGACCTCGATGCAAGTCATGCCTCTGGGCTTCGGCGACAACACCTTCCCTGCCATCTCCGGCTCGGCGGGTGCGGACTATCAGGCTCTAGCCGCTGGCGCAGTCTTCACTGCCTGGGTCGGTACGCTGGCCAACCTCGATACGTTCGACCTCGATGTCATTGTCATGGGTTACGAACTGTAATCCACGGCTGTGATTGCCTTCGACGGGAGAGAGGGGGACCAAGCGTCCCCCTTTCTCTTTCCGGGTAAATACAACGAACAACTATAACTGCGGAATAACCCACCATGGCGAACCAAAAGCAATACTGGCTGTTTGAGGTTTTCGGCACCGACCCGAACCTCATTGGATTCTTCGGTGACGCTGGTATCATCGTGCCAAGCGGCACGACTGCGGAGCGTCCACCCTCTCCGGTAGAAGGTCATCTCCGACTGAACACCGACACGAACCTCTTCGAAGGATTCTTTGGTGGGCTCTGGCAGAACATCGGAACCGGCGGTGGCGGTTCTGGCACCTACATCGGCCTGACAGACACCGACGGCGCGTACACAGGTGAAGGCAACCGCGTACTGAAGGTCGGTTCTGGTGAGACTGGAGTTGAGTTCTCCTCCGGCCTCGAAATCGAAAACAGCGGACGAGTCCGCGTTCCAACCGGCAGCTACGAGACGCTGGTCACCACTGATGATGTCGTCCCCAACAAGAAGTACGTGGACGACCAAGACGCACTACAGCTTTCCCTGAGCGGCGGTCTGATGACGGGTGTCATGAACTCGGGTGGCAACTCCATCCTGGGTCTTCCACTCGCCCCAACTTCTTCCGACGAAGCCGCATCCAAGGCTTACGTCGATTCTCTCGCTGCTGGATTCGACTTCAAGGAATCCGTGCACGTTGCTACGGCTCCAGCAAGCCCAGGTAACCTCGCGGGTACCTACGACAATACCGCTGGTGGCGGTGGTCCCGGCTTCGGCGCAACCCTGACCGCCTCGACTCCTGGTGTTCTTCCCTTCCTCGATGGACACGGTCACCCGGTTGGTGGCGATGTGCTTCGAATTCTCGTCAAGGACCAGACAAGCGGAATCGAGAATGGTCTGTACACCATCACCAACGCTGGTGCTGGTGAGAACTTCACGCTCGCAACCTGTTTGCCCGATGTGGCTGACAGCTTGGACGGCACGAAGTGGGAATTCACCGACGGTGGCGCTGGCCTTTACTACGTCTGGTACGACACCCCGGCTGGTGCTGGCGACCCAGGTGGTCCCGGTGTCGGCATCATGGTTTCCATCGCCACGGGCGAGACTGCTCAGGGCGTAGCAACGCTGACCGCTGCTGCCATCGCTGGTTCCGCTGCTGCTGTCACCGTTGGTGTCGGTGCTGACCTCATCACGGTTCACATCCTCGACAACGCGACTGGTGTGCGAACGCCTGCTACTGACGTTTCGACAGGCTTCACTATTTCGACTCCGATCCCAGGTACCGGCGCTCCGGTAGCTTGGGTATTGACACGTACAACCGACGCCGACAACACTCCAAACGCCGAAGTATCGGGTGGTCTGTTCACCGTCGTCGAACACGGCTCAACTCAGGCAAGCACAGCTTGGCTGCTGACTTCTCCAACCGGTGATGCAGTCCTCGGTACCGACCCTCTGGTGTTCAACCAGTTTGCGGGCGGTGGTGGCGCATTCCTGCCTCTAGCGGGTGGCGTCATGTCCGGCTCCATCACCATGGGTGCCCCAGGCATTCAGGTAGAAGGTTCCGTTGCAGTTCCGACTTCTCCGTCATTCAGCTTCGTTGGTGACCTCGGTACTGGTGTTCATCAGATTTCTGGTGCAGGCGCTATCGACTTCATCTCCGGCACTGCTCTCAACTGGTCCATCACTCCTGCTCCTGGTGCTCTTGTTCCAGCCGCAGACGTAGCCCACGACATCGGCCTTGTTGGTACGAAGGTCCGCGATGTATACGCTGATCACTTCCTGCCGAACTTCGGCGCTGTGGGCGACCCATCGTACTCCTTCGAAGGAGATTCGACGACGG
>CAJIAN010000706.1_pt1 | contig 16555 bp, 12 predicted proteins | sample 9199061 | NCBI WGS metagenome assembly CAJIAN01 (sample SAMEA7708264, study PRJEB35096) | sediment metagenome | biome: marine neritic benthic zone biome [ENVO:01000025]; feature: sediment [ENVO:00002007]; material: shallow marine sediment [ENVO:03000034] sea grass bed [ENVO_01000059] ...
ACAGCAACGGCAATACCGCCAACGAGATGAATCACTACGTCGAAGTCGAAGTCTTCGGCAAGTAATCCGAAGCGTTCCTCACCCGAACGCACAAACCACTTTGACAGCCGCGTCGATGATCCGCTCATCGCGCGGCTGTTCTCTTTCCTGCCCCACAAGCATGCGCCCTGCGATGAAATCGCCGTTCTGGTCAGCGATGTTCGCTGCGACGCCACGAGGCGCCTGCGCTGCCGACGACGACTCTGAACCCGTCGAGATCAAACCGGAGATCCCGAAGCCTCCGAAGATCGAACGCTCCAACTTAGAGAGCATTGGCGAGTTCGAGAACATCGAGGTGGGGGTCTGGGGACAGCCGACAAAATTGCCACTGGTGCGTCCTTAGATGGCAGGATTTCCACAACGGATCGTTTTCCTAGTCCTCGCCGTTTCCATTCTCGCGGGCGCTTTTGCGTTGCGCAGTGCGAAACTGGACATTCGCCCGATGCACACCGACGAGGCCGTCCAAGCGGACATATTGAGACTGCTCAAGGAGGAGGGCGACTACATCTACCGCCCGGAGGACTACCACGGACCGGTTCTCGTCTACTCGACGCTTCCGTTTGCGCGCGGACCGTACGCAGAGATCTCCGAGCGCACCCTTCGCATTGTGCCCGCGCTCTACGGCACCGGGATCGTCCTGCTGACATTCCTCTTCAGCCGATGGCTAGGGAACATTGCAGTGATCGCCGCTGCCTTGCTCACCGCGCTGTCGCCGATGATGAGTTTCTACAGCCGGTACTACATCATGGAGGTGCCGATGGTGTTCTTCCTTTTCGCCTTCCTCTATTGCGCCCTGCGCTATCTGGAAAACACGCGGAAGCCGCTCTGGCTGTTCCTCGCCGCGGCGTGCGGGGCGCTGATGCATGCAACGAAGGAGACCTTCGTGCTTTCGATTGCCGCGATGGTGGCAGGTGCGGTCGCGCTCACTGTGTTCGAGTGGCGGAATCGCAAGGAACTCGTACCGAAGTTCCCGGTGAAGCACGTGCTGGTGGGCGCCGCGATCGCCATCTTACTATCCGCCGCCCTGTTCTCGAATCTCTTCCAGAATCCCAAGGCCGTTCTCGAGAGCTACACGACCTACTTCGGATACGCGAACCGCGCCGAGGGCAGTGGTCACGAGAAACCGTGGGACCACTACATTCGACTCCTCGGCTTCACCAAGATGGAGGGCCGATTCGTCTGGACGGAAGCTTTCGTCCTCGGCCTCGCTCTCGTCGGGATCGCTTTCGGCTTCCTCGCTAGATCGCTCCCGTCAGCGAAGAAGCGGTTTGTCCGCTTTCTCTCCGTCTACGCGGTCACCTCGCTCTTCATTTACTCGGTCATCCCTTACAAAACGCCGTGGTCGATCATGGCTTTCCTTCACGCGGCGATTCTGCTTGCGGGATTTGGGGCCGCCGCCCTCATCCACGTTTCGAAGAAGCTTCCGATTCGGATCGCGGTTGGAATCGTCCTTCTGTCAGGGTGCTGGCACCTCGGAGTCCAGTCGGTGCGGGCCAACTTCCCAACCAAAAAGGGCCGACTCCATCTCTACGCGGACGAAGACCGCAACCCCTACCTCTACTCGCACACCACACGCCGGTTGCTCACAAAGATCGTCGACGAGGTCAATACCCTCGCCGGACTGCATCCCGACGGGAAGGCCATGCGCATCAACGTCGTCCACCCGGAAACCGCGTGGCCGCTCCCGTGGTACTTCCGCGATTTCACGCGGATCGCATGGTATCCAGCCGTTCCAGCGGAGGGCAGCCTCGATGTCCCAGTCCTGATCGCCGACGAGATCAGCGAGGAGGCTCTCGATGCGCGCCTCTCCGACAAGTACGTGCGTTCGTGGGCCAATCTGCGCGAGGACAATATCCTCGTGCTCTACATCGAGCAGAGACTCTTCGACAAACTCATCGATTCGCGTTCCCAATGAGCGAGCTTCTCCGATTCGGCCACTACGCGATGGCGACGCAATTCGATATCGTCATCGAATCGGACGATCACGATTATGCCGGCAAGGCTGCCGCTGCCGCGTTCAGCGACTTGGAACTGCTCGAACTCGAGCTCAGCCGCTTCAAGCCCGAGAGCGAGATTACCCGCGTCGGCCTCCTGAAGGCGGGAGAGTCGTGCCTTGTCGGATTGGCGGCCTTCGACTGCCTCGACCTTGCCAAGGACGTGCACGCCGAGACCGGGGGTGCGTTCGACATCACGATCGGGCCGCTCATGGACATCTATCGCCGTCCTGACGGAACGAAACTCAACCCGAGTGACGAGGCCATCGAGTCGGCACTCACGAAGATCGGCATCGACAATCTCGAACTCGATCGGGAGAACATGTCGGTGACCTCCAAGATCGACCAGCCGCGTGTCGATCTCGGCGGACTTGGAAAGGGTTACGCACTCGACCAGATGGCGGCTCTCCTGCGGGAGTGGAGTATCGAAGCCGCGTTGCTCAACGCCGGCGACAGCACGGTGCTCGCACTCGGCCAGCCGCGCGGCGAGGATGGCTGGGGAGTCGGAGCCGGCACCCACTTTGCCGAGACGGTTCGACTCCACGACAACGCCCTCAGCGGCTCCGGTTTCTCCGAGCGCGGATCGCACATCATCGATCCGCGAACCGGGCGCCCCGTGCCCACCAAGCGGGAAAATGCGTGGGCCATCGCCCCGACCGCGTCGCTGGCGGACGCCCTATCGACCGCGTTTCTCGTCATGGCGCCCGACGAAGTCGAGGAATTCTGCGCTTCCCAACCCCCGGAAATCTCCGCAATCTTCCCGTCGTGACCAACGCATATGCTCGTCTTTCTCGATTCCTCCACACTCACGACCGGTGACATCGATCTAACTCCGCTGGAATCGTTCGGGAAGACCCAGATCCACGCCACGAGTGCCGACGAGGAGATCACCAATCGCATCGACGGTGCGGAGATCGTCCTGACCAACAAGGCCGTTCTCGACGTGGATGTGCTCAGCTCTCCCCAGGCGGCCTCTCTCAAACTGATCTGCGTCGTCGCCACCGGCGTGAACAATGTCGATCTCGAGACCGCGCGCGAGAAAGGAATCACCGTCTGCAATGTCTCGGGCTACTCGACCACCACCGTGGCTCAACACACGATCGCCATGCTCCTCTCTCTCGCGACGAATCTTCATCGCTATGCCGCAGAAGCGCCCATGTGGAGTCGGAGTCCGATCTTCACGCGGCTTGATCATCCTGTCGTCGAACTCGACGACAAGTTGCTCGGCATCGCAGGGCTCGGCAGCATCGGCGGTCGCGTTGGCGAGATCGCCCAAGCGCTTGGAATGCAGGTCCAATGCCTCGCCCGGGAGGGTTCCTTGAACTCGCGTCATCCGGAATGGCCGCGCGTCGATCACGAAACCTTCTTCTCCACGAGCGATGCCATTACCCTGCATTGCCCGTTGACCTCGGAAACGGAAAACATGATCGATGGAGAGACGCTCGCGCTCATGAAACCATCCGCGTTCCTCATCAACACCGGACGCGGGGGACTCGTTCACGAACTCGCTCTCGTCGAGGCGCTGAAGGACAAGCGCATCGCGGGAGCCGCCACGGACGTGCTTTCCGAAGAACCCCCCTCAGCTAATCATCCGCTACTCGCGGCGGCGCAGCAGTTGCCGAACTTGATCGTCACCCCTCATTCCGCGTGGACCGCCCATGAGTCCCGCCAGCGCCTTTTTGACCTCGTCATCGAGAACATCGCTGCTTTCCTCAGCGGAGATCCGCGTAACGTGGTGACGTAGTCTTGCCCATCCGGTTCCAGTTCTTCATCTCCTACGGAATCCTCGGCGCGGTGATGCCGCTTCTCCCGGTGTTTCTCACGGGCGAAAAGGGCTTCACGGATCAGCAGGTGAGCTTCGCCTTCTCGCTTGGCAGCGCAGGGCTGATCCTTTCGCCTGCGGTGGTCACATTGCTCGCGGACACGCGGTTCGACACACGGCGCATCCTGGCGGTCGCCTACCTTGGGAGTGCCTGCACCCTCACCTTTCTCTACTTCTCGCAGGGTGTCGCTAGCACACTCCTCCTCTACGCCGTTTTCTGCATCTTCTTCACGCCGACGATTTCCCTTCTCGACGGTTTCTACTTCGCGGTGTCCCGCGCACGGATCAAGGACGAGCTTCCCACCACTCCCTACAACCGCGTTCGCCTCTGGGGAACGATCGGGTTCATGGTCCCAAGCATCGTCTTCCTCGTTCTGCTGCACTTCATCGAGGTCGGCGGCGCACTCATCTTCAGTGCGGTTGCCTACTGCGCTGTCTCGCTCGTCGCGGCTTTCGCTCTACCAGCGCCACCGCCGCACACCGATGAAGAGAAACGTTCCCTGCCCAGTTTCGATGCCCTCAAGGCCCTCTTCGCTCCCGGGACACGGTGGTTCTCCATCGGACTCGCCCTGGCCCTCATGGCGATGCCGATCTACTACATGTACTTCCCGATTTACCTGCGTGACTATGCGGAAGTTCCCAAGGCGTGGATCGGAGTCATCATCAACGTGGGCGTCTTTCTCGAGATCTTCTTCATCCTTCACCTCGACAAGATCCGCGCCCGGCTCCGACTGAAGGGCATTCTCGTCATCGGCATGTTCGCCATGGCGGCGCGCCTCGTCATCATTTCGCTCTTCCCTTCAGTCGCTGCCGGGCTCCTCACTCAGATTCTCCACGGCATGGAGATTCTCGGCGCCATCGTCGTGCCGGTGATGTATCTCGACCGGCTCGCCGGAGACCGCTTCCGCAACTCGATGCAGGGCGTCTACGCGATGACGCTCGTTGGCGGGGGGCGCATTGCAGGCACTTTGATCGGCGGCTACATCGCCGAAAGGGCGGGAATCCTGAACGCCTTTTACTGGGGCGCCTTTCTCGCAGCGGCGGGAGCGATGATCGTTCTGATCAAGTTCAAACCCGTCCCGTCAAAATCGCCGGAGTTCTGACCGGTTGTCCCCGCCATGATGATTTCACGGAGGAGATCATGATGGAATGTAGCTTGATTGTGCCGACCATCCCGCCGTGCTCTCGAAAAGGCTTTGGCAATTCGGACAGCTCCTCTACAATCGATTGTGTGCCGCCAGGTTTGGCGTGTGCACTTGAACGTTCTGCCAAACGAAATGAAGCGTCCTATCAGTGCACTAGCCGTCACCGCGGTTGTTCTGGGCTACGCCTGCCTGGACACTCAAGCGGAAGTGGATTTTTACTCACCGGATGCCAATCACGTCTGGAACAGGCTCTACTCGGGTCTCTTCGTCAGGACGGCAGGCGACAAGGTATTCGATGAATGGATGGATCCGCTGTTTTCGCGCGAAACAGACCATTTCCTCAGCGGTGATTCAAATATCAACGCCACCGCGCTGCTCGACGAGTTTGTGAAAGACAGGGGCGCCCTCGCCCAAGCGACTCCGCTTCAGCGCGCTGTAATGCAACGTGACCTGCTCTGCATGTTTCACTGGGCGCGCAAGACCAAACAGTCGCCCGGGAGGGAAAAGTTGATCCGGGCCCTGATCAGCGCGATCCGGCATGTCGCACTGACCAGTGAGGATATCCGCAAGCTGCCGGACAACTACAGCATCGCCGCCGGCTTACCCGGTGCCCGCACCGCCTTCGACACGGCCAAACCGAAACGCGCCTTTTTGCCGAAAGGCTTACTGGCCGATGATGGCCCGTGGCTCGCGCTGGAACCCCGCCACGATCGTCCGCTGGCGGCACCGGTTCATTTCTCAATCTTTTCCCAGAAATCCGCCTTCGACCTCCACTTCTATCATCCCGGTGGACGTGCTGCGGGCGAAAGATACCTCGATACTCTCGCCGCCATGCCGGATCCCTTCCTCGACGAGAAGCCCGCAACGCCGGTCGCCGGGATCAATCGTGACGCGGGCCCATGGCTTAATCCCGATACGCCGCAGTTTCCGTCCGGCACAATGTGGGCGCTTGTACGTCGCGCCATTCTTGTCGACGTACAAGGTGACCTCGTCGTTTCTCCACTCGTCGAAAGCGTCGAGGTGCGTGTCTACCGAACTCTGGCTGACATCCCGAGCAAGCCAGACGCCCAGACCTTCTTCGGGTGGGAACTCAGTCGCCGGCTACTGTTCGGAAAAGGCGGATTCCATCTAACGCAGGCACGAGATCTCTTGCTTTCGCCGTTCTTTCCTCATGCCAAGAAAGTCGAAAAATTTGCCAAGCGCCCAGCGAACGAACCACCGGCGTGCTTCGTTTGCCACTCAGCCCCGGGCATCCACTCGGTCAACAGCCGGACGTTGACGTTCTTCACGGGCGACTACGAATACGAACCCAGAACAGAGCCCGAGCGACCGTCTGAATTTCGCCCAACCACCCGCAAGCGCCTCGCTGAAGTCACCGAGAAACTCGCAGCCAAACAGAAGGGCTGGCTAGAATTCCGCCGTGTGTGGGACGAGAAGTCATGACGTTCCTTGAGAGGTTTCACGCTTTGGGATTCCGAAGGCTGGAAATCATCGATCGCGATGGCTGAATTCGGCTGCCAATACACCAAGCGCTACAAGCGTCGGACCCAGATGTTCCGATACCAGCACTCCGTCGGCGGACCGCTGTGGATCTGGAGCCCAAAGCGCCCCTTTGCCGGGATGCCATCGTCTGATTCGGTGTAGTCGTTCGTTGGAACGCCATTGACCCACACTTGAATGTGTCGTCCCTTTGCCCGCAGGCGGATCGTGTTCCAGTCCCGTTCGTTCACCACCGTGGCAAGCTTCACATCGTCGATCTTCGAAAGCATCTTCCGCCGCCGCGATTCGTCGTAGATCCGACCCCAGATGATTCCCTTGCTCCACCCTCCGATGTCGCACTGGTAGCCGATCATCTCGTGGTTGTTAGGAATGCGCTGGCTCCAGAACTGCACGCCGGCGTTATTCCCCTTCCCCACCAGCTTCGCATCGAAACGCAATTCGAAGTCACCGAAGTCCTCCTTGCTGGCAAGGAACTCGTTGTTGGGAATTTTCTTATCCAGATTGCCGGCCTTGATAATTCCATCCTCGATCCGAAACCAGTCCCAGTTTCCCTCCCATCCCTCGAATGTCTTGCCGTTGAAGGCCTTTTCCCATCCGTCACCCGTTTCCTTCATGAAGAACCGGACGCACACCGGCGATTCAAGCGAAACCTTGTGGCCAGTGGCTTCCAACACCCCGCTCGTCTGGTCGATTCTCAGGACGACCACGTTGTCGCTATTCCGGTTCGCCACCAGAAGGAAGTTGCCTGTGGGATCGATATTGAAATTCCGCGGATGATCGCCCTGTGTCGGCTCATGTTCGACGTAAGTCAGCGTTCCCTTGGCCGGATCGACCTTGTAGACGACGATGCTATTGTGCCCACGATTCGAGCCATAGAGGAAGCGCCCTGTGGGATGCGCCCGCACTTCGGCGGTGGAATTTCCTCCTTCGAAACCTTCCGGCAAGGTCGTGATGGTTTGTATCTCCGTTAGTTTGCCCCGTTTGGCATCCCACGAGAACGCCGTCATCGTGCTGTCGAGTTCGTTGATGACATAAGCGAACTTCCCAAGCGGATGGAAGGTGAGGTGCCGGGGCCCCGCTCCCGGCGCGACCTTGGCGAACCCAGCGGATTTCAAGGCGCGCGACTTTCCGTCCAACCCGTGGATCATCACCTTGTCGATACCGAGATCGGCGACGAAGGCATACCGACCGTCCGGCGACGGATTGATCGAGTGCGCGTGCGGACCCTTCTGGCGACGTTCGTTGACGCTGGATCCTTTGTGCTGGATCACCCCCGCTGGCGCAGCCAGCGAGCCGTCTTCCTTCACCGCAAATGACGAAGCGTTCCCACCTCCGTAGTTCGCCACCATCACCACTTCGCCTCGAGGATCGAGGCTGACATGACACGGTCCGCTCCCTCCAGAGGGCTGGCGATTCAGCAGCTTCAGCTTACCGCTCTCGGCATCGATCGCATACGCCAGCACCGCACCCGTGCCGCGTTTGCCATTCTCTCCCGGCATCGATCCGGTCGCGTAGAGGTACTTCTGCGACGGATGGATCTCGATGAACCCCGGTCGGTCGGTTTTTACCGCGAGATGCGGGTCCGAAAGCGCGCCCGTCTTGAGATCGAGATCGCTCTGGAAGATTCCTTCGTTGGCGTGCGTGCCGAAGTAGACGCGAACGGACTCGGCGTGAAGCATGCTCGCCAGAGATGAGGCCGCGATGAGAGTAAGAATGCCGGATTTCATACCCGGATTACATCCAACATGGCGGCGGTTCTCAAGCGTCAACCGCTGCGGCGTTGTGGAGAGCGACCTGGGTGAACGGAATCGTCCAGTCGTTGGCATTGCACGCGTTCACACAGGCACGCTGTAGCAAGCGCTGTAGCTTTTCGAACTTCGGAGCTGCGTCGCCACGGAGATCGGCGAGCACTTCGTAATCGAGCGAGGATCTCCCCGCTTCGAGAAACTCGACGCTCAGTGATTCAATCTGATCCTCCTCGATGATCTCGCAAAGTTCGGATCGGATCGTCCTCTCGAGCACCTCCGGAACCTCACTCGTCGATATCGCGCGATGCTTGTGATCGATCCCAAACCGCGTGCGCAGGCGAAAGTGCCCGGAGATATCCTCGGGGCTTGTGGCAAGGAATTCGGCCACTGTGTAGGTCTTCCGACTCCCACCGAGTAGGATCATCTGCACCATCTCGGGCGTCTGCACCACGACCTCGCCCACAGTTCCGTCGTCCAGTCGCACCCAGTCGTTCACCTCACAGGGAAACCATGGCTCGTCGTCCCCGTGCGGACGCGAAATGAGATCGCCAAGCGCCGCGACCGGCATTCTCAAGACGCCCCCCTTGAGCGCGGGGTTCACCAGCTTTGAGAAGAATGTCAGGGACTCGACTTTCCACGGCAGACCACGGTAGACCACGCGTTCGCCTTCGCGCACTTCGCCGAGGTTCAACAGCAGACGACCGTCGTGATAGAATCGGGGGAGTCCGTTTTTCGCCGCCAAGGCGATCCCGATGAGCAGGATGATCGCGATACCGAGAAGAACCCAATCGCCGGAAGTGTAGAGCACAAGCATCGCGGCGGCCAGCGCACCGACGAAACTGAACACGTAATAGAGCACATCGACGAGCCGCGCGTAGAAGGATCGTTTCCCCGGTCGGTGCCACGGGCTGATGCGGTGCAGGTGGCCGTGCAAATAGCGCAGGAGTGCGAAGACACCGACGAATGTCAGGATCGTGTAGAGCAGATTCTTGCCGCGGGTCTTCACGAATCCGCGCATGCCGTGGGTCGCGGTATCGAAGACCGACTTCTGGCGGTCCATCATCTCGTCGAGCTGAAACTGAAGCACCTTGATGCGATTGTCGGTTTCGACCGCGAATCCGTCCCACTTCTCCTTTTCCTTCTGAAACAACGGGTACAATTCGGTGTCTTCCTCGGTAATGCCTTGTGCTTCGAGTCGCTCCAGCGCGCGCGTGATGACCGCACGCCGTTCCTTGGCATCGCTCAGGTCCGCCCGCGTCTCTTCAATCTCCCGTGGTGCGCGCGTTGCCTCCTTGAGTTCGCGGATGATCGGCATCAGCAGCTCGTTCAGCTCCCGCGCGAGATTGAACTCGCCGCCCGTTTTCGCATCCAGCGCGTCACTCGAATTGATCCCGGTGGCGATGCGGGTGAAATCCCTACGAAGGAGTTCGAGGCGCGCGTCCAACGCCTTCAACTCCTCCTGCAACCGTTCTTTCTCGGGTCCCGTCGAATCGGGGATGCGCTCGTTTGTCTGCTCGATCTCAGCTTGGATCTGAGAGATCGAATCCGCGACAGCTTTCAACGCGGCTCGGGCATCTGGAGCGGTTTCCTGTGCCCCGAGACCGGTCACGAGGACAAGCACCAGAGTGATTTGGCAGATAACCGCGCGGACGAAAAATGGGATCTCTAAAATCTGCGTTCGCACTCCACCAAGCATCGCGTATTCTTTGCAGAACACCATCTGCCGCGCAAGCAGCATCATCCCCTCACCCATGGTAAACATACGGAAGAAGCGGAAGAGGCGCCTTCTCAAGAAACTCGCGATCGGATTCGCGGCGTTCGTGTTGATCCTCGGCATCACAGGCTGGTTCGCCCGCGGGTGGCTCGCCGAGCGTGCGCGGGCGATTCTCGATGCGAAGCTCGAGAAGGCCGGCGTGTTCGTGTCCTACGTAGATCCCCAACTCAGCCTTTCGCGCGGGCTCGAGCTGTCGGATGTGACTCTCTTTGAGGACGAGGAACGGACCAGACCCGTGTTTCGCCTCGCAGACCTCGCGGCGAGCGTCTCGATCAAGAAGCTCCTCAAGGAACGCAACCTCGGTGGCGAAGTCACGTCTTCCGGCGGGGACTTCACATTCTGGCACGAAGGCGCCGAGCGCACGATCCACGATCTCGCGGCGATCGTCAAGATCTCCCCCGGATCGATCAATCTCGAGCAGGCGGACTGCCGCATGCGCGGCCTTCGCCTCGAACTCACCGGCAAGATTCCCCTTCCCGAATCATCCAAGGACGACGAGGAGAAGCCGGATACGCCTCCGAAGCCCAAGGAGAAGAAAAGTCTCAAGATCGATCTCAGCCCACTCGCCAAAGCCTACGACGCCCTCGACGTCCGACCGGACGCCGAGCTCCCCCGGGCTGTCGTCCATCTCGAACCGCGCGAAGCCGGCAGTCAGGATCTCCGAATCGCCGTGTCCCTGGAAGGCGCCGCGTTTTCATTCGAAGACAAGAGGTTCGAAAAGCTGGAGCTCGAAGGCGCCTACGATATCGCACGCGGCGAGATCGGATTCTCGAAGCTCATCGTGGATCTCGGGCACAGCGCGGTTTCCGCCACCGGCGGATACGTCATCGAAACGGGCCTGCTACTTCTCCCGAAGGCCAGCGGTCGGCTGGATCTTGCCAAGCTCGTTGCGGAGTTCGCTCCCGATTCGGAGGCGGCGATGAAGACATTCGCAGTGACCAAACCTCTCAGCTTCTCGGGCGAGAAGTGCGTGATCAACACCAAGGAGCCCACGAAATCCTCGGGAGATCTCACCATCGACTCGCCGGGAAGTCTCTCGATCGCCACAAGCGCGGAACCGCTCGTCATTCAGCCATTCAATACGAGACTGACGGCGAAGGATTCGAAGTTCGAGCTCGCCGAAACCGAGCTACAGACCCTCGGCGGCAGAATCACGGTGCAAAGCAATGCCGAACTGCAGGAAGACGAGAAGTTCAGCTATACGCTCTCCACAAGCGGTTCGGGTGTCGCGCTGCAGGAAATCGCAAAGATCCTCGGAATCAAACGCACGCTGCCCGGCCACGTTGCCTTCGGCTTCAACGCCGCGAGTACGGACCTTTCGGCGCCGATTCATGCCGCGCTCAAGGCCAGAGCTACGGAGAAGGACGTTGTCCACGCCACTGTTTCGACGAACGGCAGTTTCGAGCCCTCCTCGGGAGTCGTGCGCATCGGGAAGATTGCCGGCAGCGCCGACCTCACCAATCTCGTCACCGCCTTCGCTCCGGAATCCGCCGAATCGATGAAGCCGCTCTCTCTGTCGAAGCCACTCGACTTCGCTGGCGAGAAGTGTGTCGTGCATACCAGAGAATTTGCGAAGTCGACCGGCTCGATGAGCCTGAAGTCACCCGGGCAGGTTTCCATCGCCGCAGGCGGAAAGCCGATTGTCATCGAGCCTTTCCAAACAAAGTTCAACATGAGGAACGGCCTGCTCGAACTTGCCGAAACTCAGCTCCAGACGCTCGGTGGCAATCTCACCGTCAAAGCGAGCACTCCGCTCGAGTCCGAAGAACCGCGCTTCACTCTCATATCCAGCGGATCGGGACTATCGATTTACGAGATCGATCAGGCGCTGCGCGCGGAGGCCACGCTCAAGGGCCGTCTCGCCTTTGGACTCAATGCGATCGGCGGCACGAGTTTCGAGTCCATCGAGGCGGCAGCCAAACTGCGTGTCACGCAGGGCCACCTCTACACGATTCCGTTTGTCGGCACGTTCCGTAACTTCCTCCGGACGTTCTCACCCAAGCTCAAAAGCGACGTTGCCAGCGATCTCAACGGTTCGCTCGCCCTGAAGAATGGTGTTCTCACCACCAACGACCTTCTCGTCGAGAGCGAGCAGACAAAGGTGTCCGCCAAAGGCGGTGTCGATCTCGTCGAGAGCTACATGAAGATGGATGTCCTCGCGAAATTCAAGGGTGTCGTGGGGCTCGCCACCGCAGCGGTCAGCAAGGCTCTGGAGATCCGCGGAGAAGGCCCGCTGTCCGATGTCAAATGGGGGCTCAAGAACGAACTCGCCAACGGAGCCCTCGGGGCCACCGTCGATGCCCTGGAGACCGGGAGAGCCGCCGTCGAAACCGGGCAGAAAGTACTCGGCGAGGCCAACCGAATCCGACCGGGCATTCTCATCAAGAAGAAGAAAGAGCAGCCCCAGTGACGGGTTGACGGTGGTTGACGGTTGAAATCGGCGATCCGCACGCCGAAGGTACAAAAGGTAATTTGTCCGAGAATGAACATACCGTAGAACCTGTCGAAGGAAGCGCCGAGGCGCGCTGCTACTTCGTCCGTGGACGCAATGCTCTCGCGGTGCGCATCCCCTTCGAGTCGATCTACGTCGACCACTACCTTCACCTCATGCAGCACGGGATCACCCTCGATCCGGAGCACGACCAGATGCTCAAGGATGCGCTGGCGGCGCTCGCGCTCCATCTCGCCTCCCGCCCTTGGAACGAAGTCACCGCGCTCACCATTCATTTTCAGGATCCCCTTCTCAATCTCTTTGTCACCGGAGACAGCCGAATCGGGAACATCGTGGGACGAGCCTTCACGGAGGACGTCAAGGATTCGGGAACCAATCTCCTACTCGCGCAGATCAACGATCATTCGAAGCCCCCCCGCCGGAGCATCGTCGAGTTCGAGGGCACCGACCTATTCCGTGCCGTCGAGCAGTTCTACGAACAGAGCGAGCAGCGCCCAGCGCGCTACTTTGACCACTCCGAGGAGGACTACGTCATGGTGACCGCGCAGCCCCAGTGCGACATGCCATGGTTTGAGTCCCTGGACGATGACGCCATCCGCGCTCTCGATCAGACCGAAGAACTCAGCCTCCTCGAGCGTCGCCACTACCGCTACGATTGTGGTTGCACGATCGACCGTGTTCTCCCCGCACTCTCACCCCTCGGCCCTCAGGATCTCGACGAGTTGTTCCTCGATGACTCGCATTTGAAGGTCACCTGCCCTCGCTGCGCGGCGAAATTCTTGGTGACCCGCACGGAGATCGAACGCTTTCGTGCTCGATGACCACCAACCCAACGGACAAAAAAAGTGTTTTTAAAAACATCCGATTCGGTGCCAGAAATTATAAAAAATGATCTTCTCCACAGCTTTCTCGACTAACTCAACCAACAAGATTGGACGTCGTTTTCAAAGTCTTGAGAAAAGGTCAATAAAAGTTAATTTGTTGTTCGCGCGGTTTGTCATTCCCCTGCCGTTCCCTTGAAGAATCCACCTCAGATCGAAGATTACACACTGGGCGACTTGATCGCCGAGGGCTCGACCGGACGGGTCTACGCCGCCGAATTCCAAGGGGAATCCAAGTATGCCGTCAAAGTGCTCGATCCCCGGGCGATCAACCGGGAACTCATCTTCGACGTCCTCGTCAAGCTGCTCAACAAGGCACCCCACCCGGGAATCAACACCGTCTATGATTTCGACCTCGCGGGATCGGAGCCTTACATTGTCACGGAGTTCCATGCGGATCGTATGCGACTCGACAATGGAGAGGAATACTGGGAGCCGCGGACGCTGGAAACCATCTGCGGACGTCTTACGAAAGCCGATGCATGGCAGGTGATCTACCAGATCGCTGATGCCTTGTCCCATCTTCACCGCCTGAGAGCTCCCCATTGCGGATTGAAGACCACCAACATTCTCCTCGACGAGGATAATCCGCCAGGAATCAGAATCACGGACGCCGGTCAGGGCTTCGTCGGTGGGGCCGAACATGTGCTGCCCGGAGATTCGATCTGCTCCGCGCCCCCTGAGCAGTTTCGGAATCCCGAGAGCATGGACGGCGGCGCTGCCGAGCGATGGGACGTTTACAGCTTCGGTGTGGTGGCCTACCAGGTTTTGACTGGCAAGTATCCCCGCATCGCCGAATTCATCGAGCAGGTCCGCAGTCGCAAGGCCGCCCAGCCCAATGTGAAACTCCGGTTCGATCTAGAAGCGGTCAGTGCGATGATCGAGCGGGAACCCGAGATCAGTTGGCCCTCCGCCGCCGAATCGGATACGGAAGAGATGCGTCGTAGCGTTATCGAGAGCTGCCTGCGCTTGGAGCCGGAAAGCCGCTATCTGGACATGCGGGAGGTTCGCGAGGCTTTCAGCGCACTGGAAGACCGCGCCACGCACGAATCCGGTGTGGCTTCCCTCGAACGCGCCAACGAGGACTTGTCGAAGCGTGTTCGCAAGGCAAAGCGGAAGACGACTCTACTCGCGGTCGCCTCGCTCGGCTTCGCGGCGGTGGCGGGTTGGTTTGGATTTCAAGCGCACGATGGCAAACGTGATGGATCTGCAACCCACGCACACGAGGATGGTGACGACGGCGGTGGAACAGAGACGCGCAACGGTGGCCGCCCTACCACACCCGAACTCTCACCTGTGCCTTCCGTCGAGCTTCGCGCGGCCATCGAACGGGCGGAATCCGCCGAGGAGAGCCTGCGTCAAACCAGCGAGGCGGTGGACGAGGTCTTCGGTACCCTCGTTTCGCGGGATTCCACCGGCGCCGCCATCTATGCCGTTCCCGAGGGAGCCCTGGGTTCGATTCTCAGCTACTACGAGGAAATTGCCAAACGCTACGCCGACGATCCGGAAATGCTTCTGCCGGCGAGTCGCGCCCTCAGTTCCGCCGGCGAAATCAAGCTCGCGCTCGGTGACGCCAATCAGGCCATCGCCGATCTCTCCAGAGCCTGCTCGCTCACGCAGCCTGCCTACGAGGCCGACCAGGAGGATGGCACGCTGCTCTATTATCTCGCATTCTACAAGCGCAGCCTGGCAAACGCCCAACGCGAGGCGCGACAGCCGAAGGCATCTCTCGACAGTGCTGGCACTGCCAGTGAACTCTTCAAGACACTGTCCAATCGCAATCCCTCCAGCGCCCAGGCGAAGCGAGCACTCGTTCAAAGCTACATCTTCGAGGGTCAGGGACTCATCGATGCGGACCGCGCCGGCGAGGCCGGACTCGTTCTCGACCGCGCTCAAACAGTTCTGACCTTCCTCGAGCAGGAGTCCGGGCAAACCGAGGCCGATATCGCCGCGCTCTCGAGGATCGACTTCGAACGTGCGCGCATCGAGCGGGCCAATGGTGCCCGCGGCGACGCCATCGATTTCCTCATCGCCTCGGTGGACCGCTTGCTGGACCCCCTTCTCAAGTCGCAGCCGGATTCCCCGCTCTACCGCTTCCGCCTCGCCGAGGCCTATGCCGATCTTTCCGACCTCGTTGCGGAGGAAGGCGCTCCCGACGATGCAAGGGAAGCAAACGACCAGGCCATCGGCCTCCTCGCGGAACTCACTGACGAAGCTCCGGAGAATATCGAATTCCGCCGGAGGCTCGCCGGTCGATTCATCGCGCTTTCCTCGCTGGAGCGCGATGCCGGCAAGAATCCGGATGCGCGCACCAGCACCGCAAAGGCGATCGCCTTGCTCGACGATCTCATCAAGCACGCAACCGAGAAGCCCGAAATCAAGCATGACATGGCAATGGCACGGCGCCGCATGGCCGATCTGCTCATCGAGGCCAACAAGAAGGACGAAGCGCTCAAGGAAGCGCAGTCGTCAGTCCAGATCATGCAGGAACTGCTCAACGACGACCTCGATCCGGAGAGCGGGAATACAAAGCGCCCGGAGTATCGAATCGCCGTCGCCACGCTCTATGGCCAGCTTGGCCGCCAATGCGAAGGTCTCTCCCGTAAGGAGGACGCGCGCGTCTGTTTCGAGAAGGCCGTCCGCCAGTGGGAGTTCCTCTCCGGCAGTCAGGACTGGGCCGATGACGAAGAGGTCACGAAGGGACTCAGTTGGAGCAAGGAACGGCTCGCGAAGCTCAGCGACTCGTAGGAACGACGGGCGTTGTTGGGAGTCAGGTGGATCGTGCGCTCTGCGCCTCGCTCCTTTGGGAAGCGCATTTCTCCAGCCACCATTCCATTTGTTCTATCGGAAAAGTTCTGAGAATTGTTATAGCTAAAGCGATTCTCACAAGTTTCCCGAAATTGGAGTCCGCTCGGAACACGCGGTCATCCTGAGTGACGTAGGATCGAAGGATCTGGCTGGCACTAGTCGGATCAGGTTTCGCCCCGACGTGTCGAAGCATCCTTGCTGCCTCCCGCAAAGTGTTCTTGGGCGCCACCGATGCTCGCGAGATCCTTCAGTCGTGCCTCCTTCAGGATGACCACTCTTCGGTTACTGATGAACCGGAGAATGTCAGGAAACTTGTGAGAATCGCTCTAGCCTATCCTATTCATGAAGGCATCGGTTCGGTGGTTGTTGCCGGCCATATGACGGCTGCTGGG
>CAJIAN010000345.1_pt1 | contig 16510 bp, 33 predicted proteins | sample 9199061 | NCBI WGS metagenome assembly CAJIAN01 (sample SAMEA7708264, study PRJEB35096) | sediment metagenome | biome: marine neritic benthic zone biome [ENVO:01000025]; feature: sediment [ENVO:00002007]; material: shallow marine sediment [ENVO:03000034] sea grass bed [ENVO_01000059] ...
ATGCCGTTCGCCTCGTCGGCTCGAACAACAACATTTTCGACGAAGGCGTGCTGGTCCGGAACCAGGTCTCGGTCATTCCGACGAACTCGGCCGGGCTCCAGACGATCGATCTGGCAACGCTCGAGACCCTGGTGGACGAGCTGCACAAGATGCGCGGCCTCGACGCGTCGAATCCCTGGACGCTCACTGATACGGGCGAGGCCGCCGCAGGCATCACGCAGACGGTTTCGGACGACGGGACGACCACAACGGTTCAGAGAACATGAGCGTCGCCACGCGCCTGGCGAGGGCAACGCAGGGCTACCGCGGCGGCGAGGGCGGAGGAGGAGCGACGATCGTGATTATCGGCGAGCAGGCGGTTCCGGACGACGAGCACGAGCAGGCGGTAGTCGACTATGGACTGGAGGAGTACGTACTGGATGACACTACCGAGGAGGTCGTGATCGATGAGTAGGGCACCGGCCAACATCAAGCAGGTTTATGTCCGCGGCGATACGGATCCGATCCAGTTCCGACTCACCGACAGCGATGGGAACCCGATCGACATCACGAGCTACACGTTTCGACTTTCGGTCGATAGCGTGGAGAACCCCCTGGACGCAACGCGACCGACCGCGACGGAGATCTTTGCCGTCGATGGGACGATCACCGACGCCGCCGCTGGCCGTTTCGAGTTCGTGATCACCACTGTAATGTCCGACCAGACGCCAGGCACCTACTACTATGATGTCGAGCGGACAAACGGCACGAAGAGCCGGACGATCGTCAAGTCGACGTTCCAGATCATGCAGGACATCACGAAGCCCGTACCCTGAGCCCCTACTCATGTTTGCGAATAGCGCTGCTCCGAGTAAGCCCGACAATGGAAGGGAGGGACGTGAATGGAGAACTCGACGCAGTGGAAAGCCCCATGGAAAAGAACGACCATCTGGCGGAGGCTCTTGAGAAGATCGAGAAACGCCTGGAACGGATGGATGATGAGTTCGATGGTCGTCTGCGGAAACTCGAGATCGAGAACGCAGTCGTGAAGACGAAGATTCTGGTTCTTTCCGGAGTTATCAGCACCGTGGCCGGCGGGATCGGCGCCGCCGTCGTCGCAGCGCTGAACTCCACGAACGGATAGGAGATGTCTCGAAAATGAGCAATCCCGTGGTCAATATCAATCAGAAGTTCCGTTGGGCGCCGCCCGCTGTAGGGAACCCTGCGGTCTATCGCGTTGCCGTAGACGACCTGTCGCTCTCGCCGCCCGCGCAGCTCAATCCTCCCGGCACGGTCGAGGTCATGCACCCGAGCACGGAGATCAACATGTCGGTCTTCATGACAGGGAAGCAAGCGGGCCCCTATGCCATCTACGTCGCAGCCGTCACGGCTGGCGGAGTGCAGGGGGCGTTCCTCGTTCAGAACTTCGATTACGTGGACATTGGACCGCCGCAGCCAGTCGATCCTCCATTCGTCGACGCGTAGAACCGCAACCGAGCGGGCACGAAGAAGGGCCAAGGAAAGCGAGTTCCTTGGCCCTGTTTTAGTTGTCCGGAACGGCGCGGGCTATTCCGCGCCGTTGGGCTCTACTCCGAGCGGGCATTGCACGTATTGGCTATAGAGTGCCTCCTCCTTCTCGGTGGGGCAGTTCCCGCACACGTGGAACGTCGTGAACCCTCGGAGCCACGGCCCGCTCCCCATGAGCCAGTTGCTGAACCCGGACAGGTCCGACAGATCGACAGCGCCATCGCCGTTGAAGTCGGCGCCGTTCATGCATGGCGGCTGGGGTCCGCCGCCGAACAGGTAGTTTGAAAGAAAGATCATGTCCGTTACGTTCGGCGTCGTCTCGCCGATCGCGCCGCTGGCGTCCATGTCGCCAACGTGAAAATCAAACGAGTCGGCGTCCGTCATAATGGCGTCGACTTGCGAGAAACAAACAGCAACGAGCAGGGCGAAGAAACAAGACACGCGCATGGCGGGCCTCCGTGAAAGGTGGTGGTGCCCCCAACCTCTCACGTGCCGACAATAGATCTTCAGTTGGGCGGATCGTGGTGGACGATCTCATCAACGAGTGAACGAGGAACACGGAGCGCCACGACGGTCACGTACTCCTCGCCGTCGCGCCACTCCATGACGGTACTCGCCTCATCGACGAACCGGATGGTGTCGGTCGCGACGTAGAACGGAAAGAATTTCGACTCGGCGCGAGGCGTGACGTAGGTCTCCCGCCCTCGCTTCTGGTGGGCGTAAGCGGCAATCCACCGACCGCCTCGTTTGAAACGGCAGGGCGTGCCGCCGGACTTCGCGGTATTCAGATCGGCATAGGGCACGGGATCAACCTCCGACGAAGTGGATGGCGAGGATCATGGCGAGAGATCCAGCCACGATGACCACGAGACTCGGGTCGAATTCGACCTTGCCGGACCACGAGCGGCGGACTCGGTGCCGCTCACCGCACTGGGGACAGTGGTACGGCTTGAGCACGGCAGAGAGGCCGCAGAGGAGCCAGATCGGCAACCAGAGCCCTGCGGTGACGATCGACAGCAGCAGGTGCAGGATGTTGGAGGCGCCCTGTTTCTGAAAGGGTCTGCTGTGATCGCAGGATGTGCAGTAGCTACGCATGAAACTCTTCATCGGGTCCTCCTCGGCTGTGGAAAGTAAAACGGACGATCACTTGACACCGGACGACGACGACGGAACAGGGACGACAGGGCGAGCAGGACGAGCCAGCGCGCCATCACTCTCTGTGCTCCATAGCGCAGAATCCCCAGCCATAGCAGTGGAGACCGTTCTCGCCAACAGGGATCGTGTCGAGCCCGCCGAGAGCCTCTTCGTCGGCGTCGCCGGGTGTAGAGTCGCTCAGGTCGGCCACGACCTTGGCGTGCGTCTCGGGCGTCACCCAAACGTTCAGGAAGCCGTTCCAGTAGCTGTCATTCGTGAACCCGTCGTAGACCGTCTCACCGTCAAAAGTGAACCGGCAGGGCCGAAGTCGTCCGTAATTCATGCCGCTCCTCCTCTCTCTTCGTCGTTCTCGTCGGTCAGTTTCGTCTCCAGACGCGCCCCGGTTCCCTCGTAGCGTGGCCGCTCGCTCTCTACGACCCGAGCGTCCAGATCCAGCGACTCGGCCGCGCAGGGCCCGCAGAGCCCTTCCAGCACGGCGAGTTCGTCGCCGCAGCGCTCGCAGCAATTCATCTTCCCTTCTCGTGATCGGTGAGGCCGTCCAGCGCGGCCAGAATCAGGTTCGTATCGTCATCGCCCGTGATCTCCGCCATGTCCTCGGCGAGCCGTGAGGCGGCACGCTGGAGCGTCGGGTGCAGCGTGCTGAATCGTCGCAGGGCTTCTTTCTCGCTCATCGGTTTCTCCTCTTTTTCGAAAGTGAGCGAGGACGAACTCCCGCGCTCTGGCCCGTTGCACTCGCGCTTGTCGCCCTCGCTCGTTGTTTGAGACATCCAAGAGTACGATGCTCTTGGTGGAGGGCAAATCGGGTAAGCTGCGAGACGATCGGACGTTGCGGAAAACTCACAAAAAAAATCCGGTCAACTGACGAACTCGAGGCTTGATCCGATTCCGGGAAGTCGTTAGAACCGTCTGCGACCTGGACGAGTTTTTGCACGAAATCGACCGGTGGAAGTCGTGGCCAACCCCAATAGAATCAAAACTCCAGACCGTTCGTCGGTGCGGGTCTGCCACGACACCGGCCCGACGACGGAACCAGGGGCCCTCGGTGCCGTGCAAGCGCCGAGGGCTTTTTTCATCGCCGCGGAGGGAACGATGGATGGTGATACTGGGATCGCGATCATGATTGAGGTCGGCGGCGCGACGCATCGTGCGCTCCGGAAGATCGCCGCGGAGGAATACGGCTCGCCCGACCAGATCGAGGCGGCGATCTCTGTGATCCTCGATCACTTCGCCGCGGGCGTGAACCGTACCGGCTCCTGGGAGCGCGATCTTGTGGCGAAAATCTTCGGAGAGAATTGGTAAACCTGCCCTCAGGAAGTGAGTGGAGTCGGAAGGAGGTGATGCGATGGAGTGAATCCTCGAACATCCATGTCTTCTGAGTACGAATGGGAACTGGAGTTTCCATAAGTGGCCGGGTCTGTTCAGACGCCGATTAACCGATCGAGACGGCGAAACTGGCGGGCCCGGTCGTTTCAACCCCTGAGGTAAATCAATGACCCTTCTCGCCCCTCTCGTTGTGGTCGCAGTACTCGCCGCGCAGCCGCCGCAGGTCGCACGTGTCCAGGTCTCGCCGAACTCCACCAAGTTTCTGCGGTTCGACTGGGACGGGAAGGACGCGCAGGGAACGGATCACCAGGTTCCGGTCTATCGCATTCTGATCCGCTACACGAACCCGATCCTGCCCGCCTCGAAGCAGACGGTCACTATCGACTGGCTCACCGAGATCGAACCGACGAACCTGCCGAAAATCCCTCTTCGCGATGCGCTCGCCGGGATTCCCGCTGGGGACTGGGACTGTCAAGTCGCACTCGAGGACGTGGCCGGACAGGTGAGCGAGTTCTCGGAGATCACCGATCAGACGAGGTTCACAAACTCTGTAAACCCTCCAGCGCGCCCGCAGAATGTCGGCGTCGTCGACGAGTGATCTGGAGGCTCGTGCGGCGTGTGAACCGTCCAGAGTGGCTCGAGTGGCTGCGGGCGCAGTGGAAAGCGAATCCGTGTGGTGGAGACGAACAAGAAATCTACGAATGAATCACGCCGGGCTGCCGACACGGGGATGGGCGGGCGGAAAGGTAGCCCGGCGACCATGAACACTGAGCCACGCTATCCCGACGCAGAGCCGGGCTACTTCCGGATCTCGAACAGTTCGATCGAGGACTTCTTGAGGTGCGGTTTGTTCTTTTGGTATCGGCGCGAGGGCCGGGATAATCGAGACCGGGGATTCGCCACCATACCGATGGCGATCGGCACCGCGGTCTCTGCCGCTGCAGAGCTGGCCTGCGTGCGGAAGAAAGCAGAGAAGGACCTGCCGACTCTGCGCGAGCTCGTGGACGCAGCCGTTGCGGTCTACGACGCCGAGCACGAGATATCGGTGATCGAGGCCGCGCCAGTTCAGATCGACCAGGGGCGGGACGATGCCGCCGGCGCGGCTCGGGCGTGGGGCGAACTGATCATGCCGACCGTCGGCGAGGTCCTCTGGGCGGAGGAACCGCTAATCGCCCGGTTCGCCGAAGTCGGTCTGGAACTCGCCGGCACGCCGGACCTCGTCGAACCCGATCTGATCAGGGACACGAAGACGGGCAGATCGTGGGACCAGCGTTCAGTCGATCGTTCGCGCCAGCTCACCGGCTACGGGCTCCTGTATCGCGGTCAGGTCGGCGCGAGGCCGAGTCGTGTGGCGATCGACAACGTCCACCGAAGTCGCCGCGGCGGCTGGACCGCGAAGACGCTCTGGAGTTCACGCTGCGAGCGCGACGAGGCGGCCTATCTCGAGATCGCGCAGCGCGTCCACGACGCGATCAAGAAGGGTGTAGCCGTGCCTGCGCCCGAGGGTGCCTGGTGGTGCTCTGATGGCTGGTGCCCGTTCTGGGATCGCTGCACGAGTAGACCGGGAGCATAGCGATGGATCAGTTGGAGTTCGACCTGGGGGAAGGACGAGACCGGAAGGAACAGGGGCAGTATCTCGCCGCACGTGGTCGCGAGGACATCCTCACGCTTGCGCGGCGGATCGCAGAGACGATCTATCGGGAACGGCAGACGCCGATCACGGCGGACGACGTTCAGCGAGAACTGATCAATGCCGGGCGAACTCCCGCCGAGCTCGGTAACGCCGCAGGGAAAATCTTCGATGGGCGGAAGTGGAAACACGTGGGATGGCAGCCGTCGACACGGGTGTCCAGGCACGCCAATCGGATTGGACTATGGGAACTCAGGCCAACGTTTCTTTGAAAGGGAGACGAATGATCGAGAACGAACTGGAACGGAAAATGGATCGGGGAACGGCACTCGCGTTCATCGAGGTCCTATTGACTACGAAGATCGTGTTCCTCCACTTCCAGGGGCGGATGGGCTTCGGCGAAGTGCCGCAGAAGACGACCGACTTTGACTCGGCGAAGCCCGACCGGAAAGCCCGATGTCTTGAGATGCTGACTTACACGTTGCGGTGCGTGGAGTTCCTCATCGACGAGATCAACAACCGCGAGGACGAGCAGCCGCAGCGCGCCGAGGACCCGGACCAGACCGACATCGAGGATGTGCTGGACTCGCCGCCCGAGCGTGCCGTGATCGTGTGGCACCCGAACACGAAGGACGAGCAGCGCGAAGTGGTGGCAGTCACGGAGATCGAGAACAAGGCTTATCTCGTCCGGCACCTGGAGAACGGGAGCAGCGAGACGCTCTTCCAGGGTAACTCGTGGGCGGACCTCGTCGAGCAGGTCATGACGAAGCAGCACCGACTCGAACCGTATGCAGAGCCGGTCGAGGAGCCCGGACCGCAGCCGCCCGCGCCAGTGGGGGCGCAGTGAGGGCGAGACGGTTCCTCGGCGCCTACCTCAAGAAAGAAGACATCCCGGACTCGGGCGTTCGTGCGCGAGTCCGGGGCGCAAAGGAGGAGGCACTCGAGGAGGAGGAACGGAACAAACTGATCCTGTTCTTCGAGGACGTCGAGAAGGGTCTGGTGATGAACGCGACGAACATCAACGTCATGATCGATCTCACCGGAACCGACGAGACCGACGAGTGGATTGGCCGAGAGGTCGAGATCTACGTGGACCATGGCGTCGTCTTAAAAGGGAAGCGTGTGGGCGGCATCCGGCTGCGCGCTCCCGGAGCACAGATACAAAGAGGGCTCGATCCAGCACCGGTAAACCCTGGACCGCCGAAGTGAAACTGCTACTGGAAAAGCTCCTCGTCTTCGTCCAGGAGGTCTCGGACTTTCGCGACGAGGACGGGGCCCTGCCGTTCAACGTCATCGACTACTACGCGATGGAAGATCTGCTGGAAGACCTGAAGACTGCGATCAGGGAGATCGAAAAAGGAGGAACATGATCACCAAAATCGTTCTGGACGGATTCAAGGATCGCACGCAGATACTCGAGCTCGGACGGCTGAATCTCCTGGTCGGCCTGAACGGACTGGGCAAGTCTGCATTCATCGAGGGGCTGATCTTCTGCCTGAGTGGCCGAGTGCCCGCCGGCAAGTCAAGGGACCTCGTCGCCGAGTGCTTCCCGCCGCGGGGCGGACTCGTGCGCGTGATCGACGACGAGGGACGCTGGATCATGCGCGGCATCGAGGTCGACCACCAGGAGGCTCGCGTCTCGGAGATTCACAAGACAGAGCCGGAAGAGGCCGAGGGAGCCGCCTCGATCTGGGAGTGCAACCGGGCGCTTCTCGACTTCCGATACTTCGTTGACCTGTCGGCGGCGAAGCGGCGCGACTTCATGCTGGACCTCGTCGGCGCGATCGGCGGAAAGCTCTCTCTCAAGAAGGGGCGTGATATGTTGCTTCTGGGGTTCGCCAAGGAACTCGGCGGCAAGGGCGCGGACGAGACCTGCATTCTCGACACGTCGAAACTGCCCGAGAAACTCCGCCCGATCGGGAACGAGTGGCCGAAGCTATGGGAATACGTGGCGTCGTTCGACTGGCCCGACACGGACGCCTCGGAGGCGCTCACGAAGATTCTGGAGATCGCCAAAGAGAAGAAGAACGAGGCGCGCCTGGCGACAAAGGCGACGAAGTCCGCCCTGAGCGAGCTCACCGTGGAGAAGCGTGGGGCGGAGATCGCCGCCGAGGAGTATCGAGAGGCAGAGGCTGCCGTCAAACTGCACGAGCAGATTCTCCACGATCAGCGAACACTCGCGAAGGACATCGAGAGGATCAAGTCGAGGCGAGACGCAGCTCACGAGCAGTGGAAACGACTGACCGCCGCATGCGACGCGAAACGGGAACAGATCAACGCACGACCGACCATCGAGGCCCCGGTCGGCGAGGAACCGGAGTTCGACCTCGCCGAGGCAGAGCGCGTCCTGGGATCGAAGGTCGATGAACGGAAACGACTCGATCGCGAACTGGGTGAACACAAGGTTCGACTTTCTGTTCTCAAGTCGAGTCGTGAGCAACTCGACGCCGACCGCCGGGCTCTGGCTGCTCACCAGAACCAACCGATGGGGCACATGATGGATGCGCTCCACGGGTTCTCGGAATACCTCGACGACTCAGACAGAAGGTCGACCGAGTGGGAGGACCTCAAGTCGTGCTGCGAGGAGGTCGCCGCCGGCTGGCGCGAATCTGTCCACAAGCAGAAGGAACGAATTGACGATCAGTCCGAAAGGCTGGCGGCGATGGAGCGCACGATCGCCTCGGCGAATCCGCCGACGGACGACCAGATCAAGCGAGTGCAGATGGAAATCGGCATCCTCGCCTCGAACGTCGAGCGTCTCCGCTCTGGTCATAAGGACTGGTATTCCCAACTGCGGGCTGCGCAGCAAGAGGACACTCTACGGCAGCAACTGGCGGAGGAATTCGCACGGCTCGACGGCGAGTTGCTGTCAGTCGAAAAGACGTTCAAAGCCGAAGAGGAGCGCCTGACGGAACTCACCGGTGGCGTGCCCGGCGAGCACGTCGCGACCGCAGAGAAGAACCTCGCCGACGCCACTTCCCGTCTCGAGAAACTGGAGGACTCCAGGGGCGCCGCCCGCGCCTATGCCGAGGCGAAACAGCGCGCTGAATCTGCGCAGTCGCGGGAGCGAGCCTGGACCGCGTTCGAGTCGGCCGTGACAGACGCCCGGGAGAAGTTCGTAGCGAGCCTGACCGATCCGATCAAGGCGGACATCGGCGAGGTCCTGACCGCCATCGGCCGCGATGAGAGAGAGTATCTCGAGCTCGAGAACGCCCGCGGTCGCCCTGCGTTCAATCTCGGCTGGCAGCTCGGCGACTCCCGCCGGTCGATCAATGCGCTCTCGCACGGGGAGGCCACCGTCTTCGGCGTGGCGGTCGCTGTCGCAATAGCGCGCCGAGCTCGCGGGCGAAAGCTTCTCCTCGTGGAGGCCGACCGGATCGACGAGCCCACGCTGGAAGCGCTCCTGGAGGGTCTCACCAAGATCCAGGACGCGTTCGACGCTGTTCTCGTGTCGACGTGCCACTATCCCGTCACTTTCCACGGCTGGCGAGCACACGAGTTCAACGAAAGCGGCGAGGTAAAGTCGGTGGACGTGGGCTACATCGAGCGGTCTCGTTCATCCGTGCCGCTGGAGACGAAGGATGCCTGAGCTGAACGGTGAATGGATCGACCACGGGGAAATCGAGATTCGGATCGCCGAGGGCTGGAAACGCGTGCTGGTGAAGATCAACGGGACCGCGGACGCGCTCGATAGCCTCTCGGACGTTGCCGATGAACTTCGAAAGTCGATCAGCCTGGTCGGGGACGAATTCGAATCGCTCCGGCCGCTGCTCGACGCGTTATCAGAAGAAGACGACGAGCCCGACGAGTACGGACGGGACGACGTCGAAGACATGGAGGGTTAGACCGTGAATCTTTACGTAAGCCTCGACGACGATGGTTTCTACTGCGAGTCCACCGATCAGAACAAGGTGGCGCTCCAACTGCACACGATCCGCGGGGTCTTCACGAAGGACGAAGCGCGGACGATCGCACGGTGGCTGAACGACGTGGCGAGCAGCGACGGGAGAATCGCGAGGGCGGATCAGCCCGTGAGATCATGGAGCAGGGGATGATCCTCCTCGACCTGCCGATCCCGCCGAGTATGAACCAGTACTGGAGGCGGGGCCCGAACCGCTCGAGATCGGCGCCGCCCGGCTCGACCGTGACCCACGTCACGAAAGAGGGGCGGGCGTTCCGGAAAGAGGTCTGGGCGGCCTGGCTCGCTCACAAGCCCAGAACGCCCCTCTGCGGGCCTCTGATCGTCCGGGGATGGATATGGTTCGAGCGGCGGGGGAGCGACGTAGACAACCGGATTAAGCCGCTCCTGGACGCGCTGGAGGAGGCGGGCTGTTTCGAGAATGACCGGCAGGTGGCCAAGGTGTCGTTTGAGCGCATGGAGGCCACCATGAAGCCGGGCGCGCTGATCGTCCATGTCGAGCCGTTCCGGGGGAGCCGTGCGACCTATAACGAGATCTGGAGGGCCCTGGTGGCTCGCCCAGCGGTTCGATGAGGGAGGGTGGTGGTCGGTGCCGAAGAAGCGAATCGGATTCAGCGGGTATACGTGGTGGCTGGACCGCTGGCGGGGCTCGACAGCGAAGGCGGAACTCAATCTTGCCGGATGGGCTCTTTATCGTGAAATCTGCGAGTGGGTCTTCACATACCACGGGCGCGGCCTGCCCGGAATCCCGTATCGGACCGCTACTGACCGCGCCAACGTACCCAAGATGGTCGGCTGCAGGTCACGTGAATGGTCACGTAACTGGCCCGCTGTACGTCCGCTATTCGACCTTGTCGAGGGCCACTTGACTAACGCAACTGTCCAAGAGATGACGGATTACGTACGAGGCATGCAGCGGACGGGGGGGGCGCAAACGGGGGCGCAAACGGGGGCGCAAACGGGGGCGCAAACGGGGCACTCAGGTACAGGTACAGGTACAGGTACTAAGAAGGAAGATGCAGAGAAGATACATGACAGCAAGCTGTCACGCCCCGCCCCGCCGCCGCCCGTTCTGGATCCGCGCCCGCCTCCTCGGAACGCGTCCGGGAACGTCAAGGAACGTCCGGGAGCGTCCGAGGGCGTCAGAACGAAGTGGACCGAGTTCGTTGCCCGCTGGAACGGGCTCGCCCAAGCCGAGGACCTCCAGAAGATCCGGGGCACCCTCAGCGAGCCCCGGAAGCGGAAAGCCCGTCGGACGATCGAGGCCATGCGGAAACGGGGGCTGGACTGGTTCGAGGTCCTCTCCGCCGCCGTCAGGGGCCGCCGCGGGGGCTGGGCGCGCTCCAGCCGGTTCCCGACGCTGGACCAGGCCCTGCGGGAGGAAATCGTGGACAAGCTCGCTGAGGGCTTCTACGAGCGCGATCGGAGCGGGCCGAGTTCCGGTCCCGAGCACCTGAACCGCCAGAGCGATTTCAAGCCGACAGCGGGGCCAACCCGTGTCAAGATTATCAGACCCGAGGACCGCCGATGAAGGACACCAGCGTCGATGCCATGCTGCCGCTGAGACCGCGAGGTCTGGGAGACAAGACCTTCACGGCCGAGGAGCTGGGCGCCTGCCGGCGGTTCACGGTGAACCAGATGCCGCGGGACATCCTGCCTCTCTTCGATAAGGACCCGGGATGGTTCTGCCGGGCGTATTACCAGTGCTTCCTCGGTCCGTTCGAGGAAAAGGTCGTGCAGCCGAGTGCCAGCGATCTCGAGAGATACAAAAAGCGAATCGCACGACAGGAACTGGAGCGGCGTCTGGAGTTCGCGGGCGTGCCCCGGGGTTCGGACAACTGCTACTGGAAAGCGACGCTGGCGGACTTCTTCGGCGCGATCCCGACCGTGCCGCCAGGCAACGTCCTGGTGACTGGTCCGAACGGATCCGGAAAGACGCATCTCGCCGCCGCGCTCGCCAAGGTCCGGCATTGCCGCTGGATCGCCGGCGACATCGCAGCGAGCACCGAGCCCAGGGACTTCCCGAAGCCGTGGCTGGACGCGACGAACGCGGTGATCGACGACCTCCTGCGTGGAAAGCAGACGAACACGGGAATCGCATCGCTCGTGAGTCTCATCGCGCACCGACTCGAGAACGGACTGCAGACTATTGTGACTTGTGATCGTTCCGCGGAAATGATCACCAAGTTCGATTCAGCTCTCGGGAGCAGGTTGTCTGGATTCCTGGAGATCCAGCTACAAGGCCGCGATCGGCGGCAGGGAGGTGATGACTGAACACAAACGACAATTAGGCAAAAGGCGTGTTTCCACCAAACACGTTCTTTTCAAACTCTTCTCTGGATCGAGGCCGCCGGGCGGCGCGGTCGCCTACTTGTGCGAGGAGGGCGGCCTCGGTCCTTTCAAATTACCACGGAGCGAAACGCGATGAGCCGAGCAGTCGGAACCAGAATCGAGAACGCACGAGATGAACTCACGCTCGCCCTGCGCCAGTTGCGCGGCCTGCCGGTCGAGGGGCCGGACGAGCAGGACGCAGCGGAGTCTCCGGACTTCAGCGGCGACCTCCAGGGCATCTTCATGGTCGGCGAGGCTTCGGCGAAACCGGGCGAGGTCGCCACGGTCGAGGTCCTCGGCGCCACGAACTTCGAGACGCGTGGACTTGCACTCGGGATCGGCGTCGACCCTGCGGTGAAACTCGTCGGCCACGACAGCGCGCCCGAGCTCGAAGAGATTCTGAACATCGACGCGCCCCAAACGATCATCAAACAGCAGGACGGACCCGGGAACGACTGGTACACCGAGTTTGTGCAGTGTGGAGTTGTCTTCTACCAGACGCTCGGCGACGTCCTCGGGCAGGACCCCAGCGACCCGACGATTCCGAAGAGGCCGAAGCGCACGATCGTCGACGTGGTGATTCCACGCTTTACTCCGATCCTGACGCTGAAGTTCATGGTGCCCGCGGACAAGCAGCCTGGAGACACGATTGAGCTGAGTCTGGAGCACGTCTATGGGCAGCGTCTCCGCAGCAGTGGCCCGATAAAAAAGATCAATTGGGATAACATGTATGCAACTCGCCGCGAAGTGAAACAGACGGGAGTCTACCCTCCGGTCGGACGGAGGATCTCTGGAACGATCACTGTGGCGTGATGGAATTTGTGGCCGCCCCGTTCGGTTTCCCTCGATGGAGCCCCAAACCTCCAAGCATCCCCCGGACCCGGGGCGGCCTTTTCTCAGGAGTCAACGATGACGCAACCACTGACCACGAGGGAGTTGGTCGATCTCCTCGGCGAGCTGGAGCCGGACGATTACCCGATCGAACTGAATGCCGACGGTGTGACTTGGACACCTTTCACGCGTGGCCGTGTCGAGGCGATCGTAAGGATCACTCGAGAGGTAAGCGGCGCGGTCTCGCGATCACTGGAGGAGATGGACCCGTGACGCTTTACGACGAGAGCGACGATTCTACGAGTTGGGACGAGCGGCGAGAGTTCGAGGAGCGGATATCGAAAGGGTTCGCTCTCACGTCCGCGGAAACGCGCAGGCTGATCCGTGACGCAGAGGCGGGCGAGCGGGCGTCGGCGATCGTCTCCGCGCTCGAGCAGACTCTCAAAGAGCGGTTCGGGATGGTTTGCGTGGACGCGACGACGGACGACGACGAAGGAATGATGAGGATCGAGCTCGTGCGCGCTGATCCGCACTCGCCGCACGACTCGATCGGAGAGTAGCCGATGTGGTCGAGGGACTGGATGCCCCTGAACACGTTCATCAATCTTGCGGGGACGACAAGCGACATGAAACCTGAGCGCGAATGGGAATTGGTGGAGGTCGGTCGGGAATACCTCGCCGAGGCGCTAAATGAGAACAACTGGGAGAAATGGGGTTACGACGTTTTCGCGATCGTTCCATACCAAGACGGCATCGTCCAGGTCGTCTTCAAGCGTCGACCGCCGAGGGAACTCCGCATCTCGGACTCGCTCGGCCAACTGTATTGGGATGAAGTCGAACGAGTCCGAGCTTTGAAAAAGAGCGAAGAATGAAACCATGCGCAGAGCCAGGCTGCCCTGAGCTCACGGAGCGTGGCGGCTACTGCGAGGAGCACCGGAAGCCTCGCCGCCGGGAGCACGTCGAGAAGACAGCCGCCCGCGGCTACGGTGCCGCTCATCGCAGGTGGCGCAAGGCTGTTCTCGCCAGAGATCCGCTCTGCGTCGACTGCCTCGGCGAGGGTCGTTCCACACTGGCGACCGACGCAGATCACATCGACGGCGACCCGTTCAACCGGCAACTCTCCAACGGGCGCGGGCTCTGTCGGAAATGTCACAACCGTCGGACGCACGGTTCGGAGCGGGAACCCGGCCCGAAGCAGGCGCCGACTGAATGGGGATTCGAATGAGCAGACCGCTTATACAGCAGAACATGTTCGCCGGTTTCGATGAACCGACGAAGAAGGAAAAGAAAGATCTGGAGCGCCAGCGCATGCGCGGTCTTGAGGTTCCGGAGGGTAGAATCGAAACTCTCCAGGAAGCGGCCGGCAGGATGCGGACTGTTCTCGCCGATCCGCCTTGGAAATACGATAACGGGACCGCGCCCGAGGGCGGCGTCGACTTCCAGTATGAAACAATGTCGGTCGATGAGATGGCGCTGCTCCCCGTTCCTCAGTTGGCGCATCCTGATGGTTGCTTCTTCTGGATCTGGCTCACGTGGCCGATGGTTCGAGACCGCAACGCGCACGACCTTCTGGCCGCATGGAAACTGAAATGGATCGGCGAGGTCGTCTGGACAAAACCAGGCATCGGCGTCGGCTGGTGGCTGCGGCCTGCGACCGAGATCCTCTGCCTGTCGAAACTCGGAAAGCCGACGCTGATGGAAACAACGGGACTGCGGGCCGAGTTCCCGTGTGACTTTCCGTCGAGGTTCTCACGGGAGTTTTCAGCAGAACGGGGCGGGAGGCACTCGGCAAAGCCCGATTACTCGTTCGACTTCATCACCAGGCTTTCGCCGCCGCCTCGACTCGAACTGTTTTCGCGAAAGCCGAGGCCGGGCTGGCTCAGATGGGGGAACGAGGCATGAGCGCAGCGGTACTGTCACGGGGGACCGGTGAATGAGCTGGCACTTTTCGCCGGGGCTGGTGGGGGAATCCTCGGAGGGCATCTATGTGGCTTCCGAGTCGTCTGTGCAGTCGAGAAAGACCCGTTCTGCCGGGAACTGCTTCTACGCAGGCAGCTTGACGGCGTGCTACCGCTGTTTCCAATCTGGGATGATATTCGCACGTTCGACGGGCACCGATGGAGTGGACTCGTGGATATCATCACTGCGGGCTTCCCGTGCCAGCCGTTCAGCCAGGCAGGAAACCGACTCGCCGCCGACGATGATCGAAATATGTGGCCCGAGACCATCCGGGTCATTCGCGAGGTTCGACCCGGCAGAGCGCTCCTGGAAAATGTCCCGGGTCTCATCTCCTGCGGCTACCTCGCGCAGATCCTCGGCGACTTGGCCGAGGCAGGGTACGATGCGGAGTGGCGGTGTATATCCGCTGAGTCCGTCGGAGCGCCGCATATTCGGAACCGGCTCTGGATCATGGCCCAGGCCACGCGCCAGTGATCCCGAGAACGAAGTCCACAAGGCCGAGTTCCCGACGCCCAGCGCGACCTCCTACGGTTCGAGCGGGAACGGTGCCGGGAACAACAAAGCGTCACGAGCTCGGCCGAGTCTCGAGAGCATGGCGAAGCGGGAACAGTGGCCGACGCCGACCGCCGGCGATGCGTCCAGTAGTGGAGGCCGCGATCCCGAGCGGACCGGCTGCCACCCAGGGACGAGCCTCACCGACGCGGTCGTGAGGGTGCCGACACCGAAGGCAACCGACGGCACGAAGGGGAGCCCGAATCAGCGAGGCACCAAGGGAGATCTCACGCTCCCCTTCGCGGCGAAGTATCCCACGCCGACGACTCAGGACGCAGAGAACACGGGAGGCCCGGCGCAGTACGGACGAAACACCATCCCGCTGAACGCTGTCGTGACTCGTCCCATCGGCGCGGTCGCTCGTCTGAACCCGCGCTGGGTCGAGTGGCTGATGGGATGGCCGATCGGCTGGGCGAGCCTGGAACCGCTGCCGCCGCGGGCGTTCCAGCGCTGGGTCGAGGGCTCTACAGAATGGTGGGTGTCGGACCCGTCGGAGCAGGGCGGGAGCCATGGGGAAGCCGAGCCCGTCACACGCACCATCGACGGGGTTCTCTACCGAGTGGATCAACTGCGGGCCCTCGGCAATGGGCAGGTGCCGCAGGCTGCACGGGAGGCATGGAGGGCGATGGCATGACTCGACCGGACAACCGGAAGCTCACCGAGCGGAAGGTAAGGACGATCAAGCGGGAGTGGCGTGACGCTCGCGACACGGCGCGACTCGCCAAACGCTACCGAGTATCGAAGCGATTGATTCAACTGATCGTGTGCGGTGAACGGTGGGCCTGGGTGTAATGAAGCAGGCGAGACTGCAGATAGTGCCCGTGACGCTGAGAGACGCGAACGCCTACATCGAGGAGAACCATCGACACTGCGGCGCGGCGCGTGGATGCAAGTTCGCCTTGGGCGTGGCGGTCGATGGTTCCGATAAGGTCTGCGGTGTCGCGCTCGTCGGGCGTCCGGTCTCGAGAGTGCTCGATGATGGGTTCACTTTGGAGGTCAACAGGGTTTGCACCGACGGCACGGCGAACGCATGCAGCGCTCTCTACGGGGCCTCGTGGCGAGTGGCGAGGGAGATGGGCTACCGACGGCTGATCACTTACACACGGTCAGCAGAGCCGGGGATCAGCCTTATGGGAGCAGGATGGGCGATCGTGGGGGAGCGTCCAGGGAAGGGCTCGTGGGACCGAAGGGCGAGGCCACGAGTGGCGGTCAACTCGGAGGATAAGCTGATCTGGGAGCGCACCTAAGGCAACAGCCGTGCCACGCCACCCGGCACGGTTGTTGCCTGTCAAAAAAGTTGATTC
>CAJIAN010001053.1_pt1 | contig 16485 bp, 13 predicted proteins | sample 9199061 | NCBI WGS metagenome assembly CAJIAN01 (sample SAMEA7708264, study PRJEB35096) | sediment metagenome | biome: marine neritic benthic zone biome [ENVO:01000025]; feature: sediment [ENVO:00002007]; material: shallow marine sediment [ENVO:03000034] sea grass bed [ENVO_01000059] ...
ACCGGACACAGCCTGAACCGGGTGATCCACTCGCTGAAGAGCATCTAGCTAGAGCGATTCTCACAAGTTTCCTGACATTCTCCGGTTCACCACATTCTCCAGTTCACCAGTAACCGAAGTGGTCATCCTGAAGGAGGCACGACTGAAGGATCTCGTGAGCATCGGTGGCGCCCAGGAACACCTGGCGGGAGGCAGCAAGGATGCTTCGGTGCGAACCAGATCCTTCGATCCTCCGTCACTCAGCACCGCGTGTTCTGGGCGGATTCCAATTTCGGAAATCTTCTGAGAATCAGTCTAGGAACACCGCCAGACAGCGCTCTCCGCCAGCGGAAGGAAAAGGGTTAACAATCGGTCGGGCTTTGCTATAGTCCGCCGCATGTCAGCCGAGAAGAACGACCAGAGCGCCCCGAGTGCGATGGTCCACCTGGGGCTCTTCCTCCTACGCGTCATCGTGGGGGTGAGCATGATCGTCCACCATTCATGGGCGTTCGTCTACACGGGCTGGCGGTATTTCTGGTTCAAGGAGGACTGGCTGCTCGTCGATGGAGCGCGGGCCCTCAATCTCCCCTACCCGGTCATCTGGTGCGTATTCGTCTCGATCATCCTGTTCATCGGTTCCATCTTCCTCGTCGTGGGGCTGCTCGGTCGCATCACTTCGGGTGCCCTCCTCGTCACTGCGGTCGGATTTCTCTATATCGTCCTGACCTACGAAGACTGGCACTACATGCTCGAACTGGCGGTCGCCTACGCCGCAATCTACCTCGCCCTCTTCGTCATGGGATCGGGCAAGATCGCCCTCGACAGCATCTTTTCCTTCCGCGCCCTCCTTCACCGGCGCAAGAAACTGGCCTCCACCCTCCAGGATCTGGATTAAAAACAACCCTTGCCATCCGACGGGCCGCATCCATAAGTGTCCTTTGCTTTGCTGTTAAACCATGTCATTTGACCACCTTGGTCTATCCGAACCCGCACTGGAGGGCGTGAAAGCTGCGGGTTATGTAGACCCGACGCCCATCCAAGCGCAGGCCATCCCTCTCACCCTCGAGGGCAAGGATGTCATCGGCGCCTCTCAAACCGGAACCGGTAAGACGGCCGCCTTTGCGCTGCCTATCCTCACCAAGCTGGAGAAACCCGGCAAGCTACGCTGCCTCATTCTCGAACCGGTCCGCGAACTCGCCGCACAGGTCGAGGAGTATTTCAAGACCTTGGGTCACGCAACCGGCTTGCGCACGCTCCTCATGCACGGTGGCGTCGGTTACGGACACCAGCTCGAAGCACTCAAGAAGGGAGTCGACATTCTCATCGCGACACCCGGCCGCCTCCTCGATCACATGGGGCGCAAGACGGTCAAGTTGGACGACATCAGCGTCCTCGTTCTCGACGAAGTCGATCGCATGCTCGACATGGGATTCCTTCCCGACGTCCGCAAGATCGTCACGAAGTGCCCGAAAGACCGCCAAACACTGTTTTTCTCCGCGACGATGCCGCCCGCGATCGACTCACTCGCGAAGTGGACGCTGCGAGATCCCATCGACATCGAGATCGGACAACGACAAGGGGTTGCCGAAACCGTTTCCCATGCCTTCTATCCAGTGTCCATCTCCCAGCGCGAAGATCTGCTTCACGCACTCCTCGAAGTGACCGACTTTCACAGCGTGATGGTTTTCACGCGCACCAAGCGTGATGCGGACCACCTCGCCAGCACTCTGAAACGCAAGGGTGACTACAACCTCACCGTGATGCATTCCGATATCCGCCAGCGCGACCGCGCGAAGGCGCTCAAGGGATTCCGCGACGGGAACTTCGACGTCATCATCGCCACCGACCTCGCGGCGCGCGGCCTCGACATCTCGGGCGTCACCCATGTCATCAACTACTCCGTGCCGGAAAATCCCGAGGACTACGTGCACCGCATCGGCAGAACCGGCCGCGCCGAGAAGGAGGGCGATGCCTTCACCATTCTGTCGGCCGACGAACTGCCCTTCGCGGAAGCGATCGAACGCCTGATCGGCCAGAGAATCGAGCGCCGGAAACTCGACGGCTTCGATTACACCTACACGACCCTGCTGGACGAAGACGCGCCGACGCCCGACAAGATCTCCCGCATGTTCAACAAGCGGCCAGCCGGCGGACGCCGACGCAAGCGGCGCTAGACCACCCACGGAACCAGCATGGCCGACGAAGCCAAGCGCGTGCTCGCCATCGATCCCGCCCTGCGGAACACCGGCTACGCCATCGTCGAACAATCGGGAGACAACTACCGCGCGGTGGCATGGGGCACGATCCGCAACGCACCGAAAATCCTCCAATCCGGCTGCCTCGTCGCAACCCGGGATGCGTTGCGCGAGATCATCCACAAGCACGACCCGGAATCCTGCGCCATCGAATCGACGATCTACGTGCAGAGCCTGAAGACGGCAATTGCGCTCGGAGCCGCGCGCGGCGCCTGCCTCATCGCCGCCGCCGAGCATGGGCTTCCCATCTACGAATACGCACCGCGCCGCGTGAAGCAGGCGGTGGTCGGTCGGGGAGGCGCCGACAAGTCGCAGGTTGCCTTCATGATGCGCGCGCTTCTCAAATTGGAAGAGACCCCGGATCCCGACGCCGCCGACGCGCTCGCGATCGGCATGGCGCACTTCTACGCCACCAGCGATCCCACCAAGGCTGCGCTCGGCAAGGGTGCCCCCCGAGTATGAAATCCACCGACCTCAGGTTCGACGTTCGTCATCTCGGCCGCATGGAGTATCGCGCCGCACTCGAACTCCAGGAGGCCTGCGTGGAACAACGCCGTCTCAACGAGATCGGCGATACGCTCCTGCTCGTCGAACACGAACCGGTCTACACCATTGGCAGGACGAGGGATCAATCGAGTCTTGCCGGAGAATCGACTCTTCCCCATCCCGTGGTCGAAACCAACCGAGGCGGTCAGGCGACCTTTCACGGACCCGGCCAGCTGGTTGGCTATCCCATCCTCGATCTTCGAAGCTATGGACAGGACCTCCACACCTACCTCCGCTGCCTCGAGCACACACTGATCGCCGCGTGCCAAGCGTTCGGAATCACCGCGTCCCGTCGTGACAGTCTCACCGGCGTGTGGGTTGCGGAGCGAAAAATCGCTTCTATCGGCGTGGGCGTTCGTCGCTGGATCTCGATGCACGGATTCGCCATCAACGTCGAAGACAGGCTGGAGGGATTCGAATCGATCATCCCCTGCGGGATCCAGGATGTCCGAATGACGAGTGTCACCGCCGAATGCGGACGCGAGGTCTCGGTTACCGAATTCTCGAATGCGCTGGCACCGGTCTTCGGCGAACAACTTGCCTCGCTCGCCGCGCCCTAACGCGATGGCGGTTTCCGGAGGTGCGCGAGAAGGTCGCTCCCGGGCCGGATGCTCGGATCGTCAAGATAACTTCGCAGGGTCTCGAACCATCCCGCCGCCGCCGGGCGAATCTTTTTCGCCGCAGCGAGTAGGTTGCGGGTCCTCAATGGGACGACTGCTTGCGTCTTGAGTGTTTCGACGAGCGCCTCATTGGCCGCCAAATCGAACATCGCCTTCAGTTCGCTTCCGGTGAAGCCCTTGGTCCTCGCCGCGACCTTCGCCGCCTTCATCTCCACGAGAGGCTTGCGACGCGAATGGATGCGGATGATGTCCGCCCTCTCATTCCGATCTGGAAGTCCGACGAAAATCGTCTGATCAAACCGCCCACGCCGACGAAACGCCGCATCGAGCAGCCACGGGGCACTGGTCGCACAGATCACAAGGAGGTTCGCACTTTCGCGCTCCATGCGATCGAGTTCGAATAGGAACTGATTGACCACGCCGAATCCCTGTCCACCACGGCATTCACGCGACACCGCAAGGGCGTCCACATCGTCGAAGAAGAGCACCGCCGGTGACGCGGGCGACGACTGCGACCGAGCCATCTCGAAGATCTGGTGCAGCGCCCGTTCGGAGAATCCCTTGGTCCGGTCCAGGATCTGATGGCCTTGGACACTCATGAACCTTGCATCGACCTCACCGGCCGTCGCTCGCGCCGCGAGCGTCTTGCCGCATCCGGGCGGGCCATACAAAAGCACACTTCCGCCAACGCCGCGTCCGTAGGCGCTGAAAAGAACCTCGTTCTTGATCGGATAGAGGAGAAGCATCCGCATCGCCTCCTTCAGTTCTCTCAGGCCACCGAGATCGCGAAAACTCTGGTCCGGTTGCTCGAAGCTCGTCAGCGAGAGACCCACGTTGACCAATCCCGTCTCGAGAGCGTCGAAGAACCCGCCATCCTCATAGTCGGCGACGTCAGATTCATCGGCGTCTTCCACTTCTTCGTCGCCGAACTCGAAGGGCGAATCTGCCTCGCCACCGCTCCACAGCGATTCGGACGGCCAGTCGTCAGCCGCGTTCTTCCAGATGAAGAACGGCGGCTCCTCTTCTTCCTCTTCCTGCTTCACGTGGCCTGCGATCTCTTCTTCCAGCGCGGGATCCTCGATCTCCGGATCCGCCGCCTTCGCCCGCTGCACACACTCCGCGGCCTGCGCATGATTGTTCTCACTGACATGTATTCTTCCCATGAACAGCAGCGCCTCGGCAAAGTCCGGAGCCTCGCGCAGGATCGCCTCCACGCGCACTGCGGACTCCGACGTCCGGCCATCGAAGAACATCACCCGCGCAAGACCGAAGCGTGCACGAAGATTGTCTGGTTCCCGTTCGAGGATCTTTTCGTAAATGTCCCGTGCGTCACCGAACGCGAGCGCTTCCTCGAACGACCGTGCGTAATGGAATAGCAGCGGCACGTTGTCAGTCGACTGCTCGACCGCACGTCGCAGTGTTTCAAGTTTCAGCTCCATCTGTGTGTGTTTACCCTGGGGAAAAACGAGGGATTTCCATCATCAAAGCGAAAATCGCAAACGCGTTCAAAACAAAATCGCCAAAGCGATGCCGTGGAATGGGAACAAGTCCGCGAACAGGTTGTCAGCAAGCAGCATGCCATGCCCTCCCGCCGATCATCCGTGGCGCTCTTTCCGAGTCTCAATTCGCATCCCGACGACGCCTCAGAATCTCCGCATTGCGAGCGGCGATACGGAGCGATGGTTTCAGTTTCGCCGCCATCTCGTAGTGATGAAGCGCATCCGTCCCTCTGCCGTTCTCGACAAGAGCATTCGCGAAGATAAGATGTGCCTCCGCCCACTCGGGCCGGCCAACTGCCGCCTTCTCGGCATGCGGGAGAGCCTCTCCGAACCGCTCTTCATCCATCAGCAGACACGCGAGATTGTACGATGCCGCCGGAAAACTGTCCGTCAGATTCAAGGCTCTCAGCAGATGTTCCTCTGCCTCGCGATCCAGCCCCCGATTCTGTCTGTCCAAGGCAACGTGGAACTGCACGAGAGGACTGGACGGTGCGACGGCCTCGCCGCGGGCGAACAAGGCGGCAGTGTCCTTCCAGTGGCGGGTTTGCAACACGGTTGCCACCGCTAGACAAACGGCAATGACCGCCGACGCACCAAAGAACGCTTTCGCGGGTACGCGCAGGGCGAGGGTTAGCAGCATCAGCGCAAGCCCGATCGACGGCGCATAGGCGTACCGGTCGGCCGTCGAGAGCCCGGCGAAGGGGACGACCCCGCTGGTGGGGATCGCCAGAAGAATGAACATGACGGCGCCCGCGAAAACGAACGGCATCGATTCCCTCCGACGCCACAGGACGACCAAGATCGCGACGAGCGAAGCAAGAACGACGACAAACAGCCAAATCGATACGGACTGCGGGAAGGGATAGCGGTAAGCCAGGTTCACCGGAACAAGAACATGCGAGAGCAATGTCAGGACCGCGACCGGCGCATGAAGAAAGGCATCGCGGAATGGCGGCGGCGGAATGGCGGATGTCGCCGAGTTCTTGGCGAAAACATGCGGAATGACGAGGAGAACGGCGACGATCAAGAGCGGCCACGCAGCAGCCGTTCGACGGCATAGTGACCTTAGCGAAAGTCCATTGCTCGACCGTTCCTGGAGCCACCCCAACAAGGGAAGAAAAAGTGGAAGAAGCACGAACGAGCTTTTGGACAGCATCGAGCACGTGAAGAACGCCGCACTACCAGCGGTGCTCCAACGTCGCTCGACTCCATTCGAAGCCCGCTCGCGTCGCAACCAGGCAAGTATCGCCATGAGCGCGAACGCCTGAGCGAGGAGGTGTTTTCGGCTCGTCGCCCAGGCAACGGTTTCGACGTGGATCGGATGAATCGCCCAGAGCAGCACACACGCACCCGGAATCCATGGCTTTGCAACCTCAGGGAGGATCCGCCGCAACACCAGCAGCAGAAGCACCGCATTCAGCGCATGCAGCACCGCGCTGACCAGATGATGCCCGGGCGCCCACAGCCCGAACAGCGTGCAATCCAACTGGTGCGAAATCCGGGCCAGCGGAACGAAGTTGTATTCCTCCACGGAAGTGATCGCCCATGCGATGTTCTTCAGATTCAGACCGGTGAACACCTTCGGATGATCGGTGATGAAGGTGTTGTCGTCGTAATCGACGAATCCGTTCCGGAACGCCGAGGGCAGGTAGAGCAGAAAGACGAGAACGCCAACGACCAGCCACGTCCGGTTCCATGCCCGGCGCCTGTCCTCACCGCTCAAGGGTTCGATGTCAGTGTGGCCGTGATCCGGAACAGCCAGTCGAGACTCGTGACTCCCCGTCGGAACCGGCGGCGGGTCGTCAGGCCGCGGTCCGCGAGCTCGCCCGATCCTTGTTCGAAAAGGCCGCGCGTCTCCCATGTCCTTCCATCCCGAGAGTATTCCGCGGCGACGTCGACATCCGTCGCATACATGTTCTGGTCGAACTCGATGCCGTCCATGAACGGACGCGGCATCTGCCACGGATCCGGCTTCAGCGGATCGCCCACGAAAAGATACTCGAACAAGTTGATCACCCCATCCTTCTCGGGATCCGCCGTCGGCAGCATGTCCGCCGCCGGTGTCCCGGGAGGAAAGCGAAGCGCCCGGAACGCGGCGTAAGTGTTGGGTGGCTTCGCCGATTTGTTCAGAAGGCGGGCGATCCCCGGGACCGGTTGCTCGTTCACGAATTCGATGCCGCCCACGAGGAGAATCGATCCGTCCGGCTGCAGGTTGTAGGTCACGAATCCAAACTGCGTCGTCGCGATCTTCGGCCGGAAATCCTCATCGAAGCTCCCATCGGGACGGAGTCTCGCGATGTTCTCCTGCGGCTGGCCATCCACGGTGTCGAATTGGCCACTAACCACGATCTTTCCGTCTGGTTGGATGAACTCGATGGCGATAAACGCGGGACCACCGCCATTGGAACCGAACGCGGGTGGGGTGAAGCCAAGGTCCAGCGAGCCGTCGATGTTCAGCCTCGCCAATCCAGGTCGGGGCACCCCTCCCGCCATGTCAAACCCACCGGTGACAATCGTCTTCCCGTCGGGCTGGACAAGTTCGGGAAAGAAACCGCTCGGTTGGCCATTGCTGGTGGCAGCGGGAGGATTGAAAGTGGGATCCAGACTGCCATCCTGACGCAACGCCCCAAACCCCGGGTTTCCCAGCATCACGTATCGCAACGTTCCGTTGGGACTCCTCCCCTCGATGGCGAAAACGGAACCGAACGATCCCCCAATCGCCGGGTTGAAACTCGTATCCACCTCGCAATCGGCGGTGATTCTTGCATTCCCGGGCGCCGGTCGGCCATCGATCTCAGTGAAGTTCCCAAGGAGAAGGATCGATCCATCCGAAAACGGCTTCCGCTCTGCCGAGAAGAAGATCTGGCTCGTGGAACTCGCTCCGCCATTCATGGAAACGAACCCGCCGGGACCGCCGAAGGTTAGCATCGGTGCAAAACTCGGATCGAGCATCCCCTGGTGGTTCAGCTTCGCCAGTCCACCGCGCGGCACACCCCCGACTTGGTCAAAATCGCCTTCGACGAGATAGCCGCCATCGCGGGTCGGCAGGATGGTCGCAAAGAAAAAGAAGGGGCTCGTCGAGTTAATCGCCCCCGAGGAGAAACCCGAATCCAGGGAACCATCCCCGAGCAATCGGACCACTCGGAATTCACCTCCGATTTCATCGACCAACACAAAGCGTTCCTCCTCTCCGTGGTTGACCCGATGCAAGAGAACGTCACCCGAGGTCATTCCGCTGAGCGCCGGATTGAAACCCGTATCGAGCATTCCGTCGGGCCCGAGTTTGAGAATGCCGGCCGCACCTCCCCCGAGCAGATATCCTCCATCATGCGCTGTCCCGATGAAGCCACCCGAACTCAGATTGGTGACGCTTGGATTGAAACTCGTGTCGACGGCTCCGTCCTTCGTCGCACAGACGGACGTCACCGTGCAGAATAGATCGTCGTTCCCGATCACGAGGTTCGGATTTTCGATTTCGGAAAGATCGATGGGAAAGGGATCCGGTATGGCGTCGCTCGACAGAACGGTCATGTCGAAATCCGCCAGTTCGAAGAAGAAAGCGAGATCCCTGTCGGGCTGCCCCTGATCGAAGAGAGTGACGGATTGCAAGCCGTCGGAATCAATGATGATGTTGTCCTGCGAAGCAAACGCCAGATCATTGATGATGATGAGGTCCATCGGGGAGTTCGAACGCACCGAGAAATTCGATCCCCTGATAAACACCCTGACATTGGTGATCGAGGCAAGATACTCGCCGACATTGAGATCGCCCGGCGCGTTGTCCGACGGTGTCGCATCGATATCGAAACTGAATCCCACGGTGTCATTCATACTTACCCCCGGGAAGAGACCCGCATCCGCGCTCTCGACATTCGCGGTTCCGAACACATTGATCGTTTCCGACCAGACGTTGCCCGCTCCGACCAGACAGCCCAGCACTAACAATTCCCGCACTCTCATCCTTTCCGTTTATGTCAGAGGGTCCCCCGATGACAAGCCCCGAGAAATGCCGTTTTTTGTCCAATCCACCTGAAAAAGGGTGGAAATTGGGTAAGAAATCACTAGAACCTGCCAGTTTACTGATATGCACTCCACGATCTCCAAACTCGACGACATCGGACGCCGCCAATTTCTCTCCGGTGCGGCGAAAACCTTCCTCGGTGTCGGCATGCTCCCGGCCTTGGGCGGAACCGCGTTCGCCGCCGGTGGAACGGACCGAAAGATCCCGCTCCGCAAGACGCCCGCGAAGAAGCTGATCTACCTCTACATGTCGGGAGGGATGTCCCACATGGACACCTTCGACGTGAAGACCGAGGCCGGTCCCGAATACAAGGGCGACGTCGAGGCCATCAAGACGAACGCGGATGGGGTGCGCATCAGTCAGTATCTTCCAAATCTCGCCAATCACATGGACAAGGCAGCGGTGATCAATTCGCTGCACTCCCGCACCGGAGCACACGCCCAAGGTCAGTACCTCATGCGCACGAACTACGAGAAGCGCGGAACCATTAAGCACCCGCACCTCGGCGCATGGCACCTGAAGTACAACGACCGCATCAACAAACAGCTTCCCGGATTCGTCGCCATCAACAGCAACAGCCGCAACGTCGGTGGCGGATTCTTCGGTTCGGCCTTCGAGCCGCTGGTGATCGGTCGCCCCGATGCCGGACTGCAGAACAGCGGGCATTTCCATGGAGTGGATGACGCAACGTTCGTGCGCCGACGCGAAGCCGCGCTCGAACTCGATCGCGAGTTCCACAACAAATACAACGACCCGAACGTCAAGGCCTACAAGACGATGTACGAGGAAGCGGTCACGCTGATGCGGAGCACCGACCTCGATGCCTTCGATCTCTCGAAGGAAACGCAGGAGATGCGCGAACGCTACGGCGACCACTCCTTTGGTCAGGGCTGCATGCTCGCCCGCCGGCTTTCCGAAAGCGGAGTCCGCGCGGTGGAGGTCCAGCTCGGCGGTTGGGACACGCACCAGGAAAACTTCGAACGCGTCGAGAAAAACGCCGCCATCCTCGATCAGGCGCTCGCGGCCCTGCTCGGCGATCTCGAGTCGCGGGGACTGCTCAAGGAGACGATGGTGGTCGTCGCCACCGAGTTCGGGCGCACCCCCAAGATCAATCAGAACAACGGACGCGATCACTACCCGAAGGTCTTCTCCGCATTCATCGCCGGCGGTGGCGTGAAGGGCGGCACCGTCTACGGAAAGTCGGACAAGAACGGCGAACTCCCCGAGGAGAATCCGATGCAGGTCCGCGACTTCAATGCCACGCTCGCCTACGGGCTCGGACTCCCGCTCGATCAACGGTTGTTCTCACCCTCCGCGCGACCGTTCACCGTCGCTCACCGCGGCAATCCGGTCGTCGATATCTTCTCCTAAGTTTCATTCATCCGATGAACACGATGCGCTCCCTGTTAATCCTCGCTCTCGCCACTCCGCTCTCCGCTTTCGCGGAAAGCAAGATCAACGTTCGCGAGGCCGCGGCGAAGATCGACGGCATGGTCGAGAAAAACTACACCGCCCACGAGGTGAAGCCGAATCCGATCACCAAGGACGCGGCTTTCGCCCGCCGAGCCTACCTCGAGATCATCGGCCGCATTCCGACGGCGAAGGAGGCCCGCGACTTCCTCCAATCGATGGAGCCGAAGAAGCGCGCGGATCTGATCGACGAACTGCTCGATTCGCCCGGATACGTCAGCCACCAGTTCAACTTCTGGGCTGACATTCTCCGGCTGACCTCACGGATGCCGGGTCAGGACGCGTCCAATGGCGCGATGTATGCCAAATGGATCAAGAACGCGATCGCCGAGAACATGCCCTACGACGAATTCGTGCGCTCGCTCGTCAGCGCCCAGGGACTCATCGACGAGAACGGTGCGGTCGGATTCTATCTGCGGGACCGCGGCATGCCGCTGGACCACCTTGCCACGACGGTGCAGACATTTCTCGGCACTCAACTGGTCTGCGCCCAGTGTCACGATCATCCTTTCGACGATTGGACGCAGATGGATTATTACAAGCTCGCCGCGTTCAGCCATCCGATGAATGTCATCCGCTCGCCGGAGAACGTGACGAAGACGATCGCCATGGCTCAAAACAAGGCGCGAGAGGAAGGCCGGGAATTTTACAAGAAGCGAAGCCAGAAGAAGAAGCAGAAGATCTCCGATGACGAGATCTCGAAGGCCGACAAGAAGCGGCAGAGAGCGCAGAACACAGCCCGCCAAGTCCAGCGCGGTCTGAATGCCCTGACGCAGAACTTCCGCAATTCCGTCATCGGTGAAACCAACCGCGCGCTCAAGCTTCCGCACGACTACCAGTACGACGACGCGAAGCCGAACGATGTGATCTACGCCGCCACGCCCTTCGGAGACAAGGTCAAGGTCAAGAAAGGTGAAAGCAAGGTCGAGGCCTACGCCAATTGGATGACCTCAACGACGAACCCTCGCTTCACCAAGGTCATCGCCAACCGAATGTGGAAGCGCGTGATGGGCGTCGGTCTTTTCGAGCCGGTCGACAATCTCCGCGACGACACCGAGGCGACGAATCCCGAACTTCTCGCCTACCTCGAGAAGCTCATCGTCGATCTCGATTTCGACCTCAAGGAATACTACCGCGTCCTCTACAATACGAAGACCTGGCAGCGCGAAGCCGAGGCCTTCGACATGTTCGCCGGGGAGAAGTTCCACTATCCCGGCCCGCGCCTCGAGCGCATGAGCGCCGAGCAGGTCTGGGATTCGATGGTTTCGATGATGCGCCCGGACGTCGACACCGCGAAGAATCCGCGCTTCAACAACGATCCGAAAACCGGTCGTGGATCGGCATGGAAGCGGGTGAAGCAACTCACGCCAGACGAACTCATGAAAGCGCAGGCGAAGCTCACCGCCTTCAACAAGGAATCCGAGAAGACGATCGAGGATTTCCGGGCGCGCACCACCAAGATCATCGAATCGAAGAACAAGAAGCAGGCCCTCCCGCTCGCGAAGGAGATCGTGAAGTTCAACAACGATGCCACGCGGAAGTATGCCGAACTGACCTTTTGGGATCCCGAGTCCATGAGCGGCTACGTGCGCACACCGTTCCGGAATGTGCCGCGTCTTCTCGTGCAGCAGCTCGACCGGGCCTTCCCGAAGATCGATTTCCCGAATGTGAACCGAGGCTACGTCTCGATGAAGCAAAAGGGCGAGAGGGACCGCAAAAAGAAGGTCAACGAAGGCGACCTTCGGAAGCGTCTCGGAAAGGAAGGCTATGTTGAATACAAGCGCGAGCAGCAGTCGCTTTCGCGCATGCGCGAATATGTCCGTGCTTCGGAGCTGAGCAGTCCCGCACCCGATGGTCACTTTCTCCGCACCTTTGGTCAGTCGGACCGCGAACTCATCGAGAACGCCAACGATGCCGCATCCGTGCCGCAGTCGCTGGCCCTGATGAACAGCCGGATTTTCGCCATGCTCACCGATCCGTATTCGGTGCTCTCCAAAGAGATCCACGCCTCCGAGGATGACGACGAACTGCTCGACAACGTCTTCCTCAGCATGCTCTCTCGCAAGCCCACCGATCGCGAGCGCTCGCTGCTGAAGGCACAACTCGAGAACGAAGGCAACCAAGCCGCGAAAAGCGTCGTCTGGACGGTGCTCAATACGCAGCAGTTCCTCTTCATCCAGTAATCCGGCGGATTCTATTCTGACATTTCAGGTAGCGGAATTCGTGAGAATTCCGGATGGTGGTTCGGTATATCCGGAATGCCATCGAAAAAGATCACCCGCGACGATTTCATGCGCCTCCTCCTCGGCGCGGAGCGGGATCTCTTGCGCTACATCATGTCAATGGTCCCGAACATCGAGGACGCCCGCGACATCCTCCAAGAAACCGCCGTCGATCTGTGGAAGAAGATCGATCAATACGATCCCGAGAAGCCCTTCAAGGCATGGGCGTTCCGCTTCGCCTCGATCCAGGTGAAGCGCTACCGTCGCCAGCACGCGCGCTGGTCGCGCTTCATGAGCGATCAGGTCGCCGAGGAAATCGAACGCCGCCGCGAATCGATGGAGGAGGAACTCGATGTGCGCCGCGAGTTTCTGGAGACTTGCATGAGCCGCCTGCCGAAACTCCAGCATTCACTTCTCAAGGGATACTACTACGACGACTCCAGCGTCGAGGAGCAGGCCGAGAAGTCCGGCAAATCCGTCGAAGCTGTCTACAAGTCCCTCCAGCGCACCCGCCACGCCTTGATGGGATGCATCGAGAAGCGGCTCGATGCGGAAGCGTAGATAACACCCTGCCAAGGGGAACTCGTGGGAGCTAACCGCCTCCCCCAAATATGCGAGTCAATCGGAGTTGCCTCCGGAATTCTCCGTTCGGTAATCTCAACCTCTCCAACCACGCGACATCATGTCTGGGAACGAACTTCCTCGCACTCTCCTCAGTTTGCCTCTGGTTACTGCAGCAATTCTGTGCTGTCTCCCACAGGCGCAAGCCGTCACCCTCTCCGGCAACATCGTCAACTGGTGGACCTTCGACAGCCCCGGCGATTTGGGTGCGCCCCAAGTTGGCACGGTGAATCTTGCCCCAACCAACTCGCCTGGTTCAGTAGCTGGTGTCGGCGGCAACTCCCCTTTCGCATTGGACGCGAGCGGCGGAGGCCATTTGTTGGCCGGCGCCGAAAGTTCGTTGGATCTGCTGGGAAGCTTCACCTACTCCCTTTGGGTGAGGAATACCGGCGGCGGGCAGTTCCTGAAGATGTTCCAACATCAGACGGGACCAACTTCATTCGCCCAAGTGGAGACTGACAACGACAATCCAGCAGGCATCATTTGGAACGTCCGTATCCCTGACAACCCGTCGAACTCGGAAATCAATACGAACCAGTTCCTCGACGGAACTTGGCACCATCTGGCTCTCTGGCGCTCGGGAAGCACGGTTGGCGCATTCGTCGACGGCGTCGACATCGGTCTCGGGAGTTTCGGAGAAGTGCAAAACCTTGGAGTCGCCGAGATGCTCACCGGCACGACGGGTTTTGCCATTGGTGCCCAGGTGGATGGAGGCGCGCCGTTTCCGGGTTACATCGACGATTTCAGAGTTTACGACGTCGCCCTCACCCAGCAAAACGCGGCGGCCATTTACAACGGCGGCATGGGCGATTTCATCCCCGAACCCTCCGCGTTCATTCTCAGTGCCTTCGGACTGCTCTCAATCGGAATCCTACGCCGAAGTAGGCCTATGTAGGCGTTGATAACTCCATCCCGCTCATGGCGTTGAAGCCCCGGAGAAAGGAAACGAACCCCCATGAATGCCAAGGCTCTCATCCTCGAAGTCGTCATCGTCACACTAGCGTTGCTCTACACGCCGCGTGCGGAAGCCGTCACCCTTGAAGAATCGCTCAACGCATGGTGGCTCATGGGCGAGAATGCCGAGCTCGCCCCACCGGATGGAGGCGGCGGAAACGAAGACATCATCAATAGCATCCCCGAGCACACGGGCGACGGCCCAATGGTGGTCTCGCAAGGGACCCCGACACGAGTGGACGGCGTGCCCTTTTCGCCCTATCCGCATCCGGGGAGTTTCGCTAGCCAAGTGGGCGACGGGAACTTTTTCTCAGTCGGGGCAGAGCCATCGCTGGACCTCACTGGCGACTTTACCTACTCCCTGTGGGTGCGGAACACCGGCAGCGGATCGTTCCTGAAGATGTTCAGTCACCACATCAATCCCGGTTTAGCCCAACTCGAGACGGACGGTGCCGGCGGCGTCGTTTGGAACGTCCGCATCCCTGTCAGGCCCTCCAATTCCGAAATCGATACGAGTCCGTTCCTCGACGGCAACTGGCACCATCTTGCTCTCTGGCGCTCGGGTGGTACGGTGGGCGCCTTTGTCGACGGTGTCGATATCGGGCTCGGCCAGTTCGGCGAAGAGCAAAATCTGGACGCCAACGAGATGTTCACCGGCACGACGAGTTTCACCATTGGAAACCAAGCCGACGGCAACGCGGGATTCCCGGGATTGATCGATGACTTCAGGATTTACGACATCGCCCTCTCCCAGCAGGAAGCCGCCGCGATCTACAACAACGGCACAGGCGATTTCGGAGCCGACGAGATGACCGCGGTGACCCTCGAGAATAACATCGTCAACTGGTGGCTGATGGGTGAGAACGCCGACATCGGCGTGGGGAATCCCACGCGGACGATCGTGAGTCTGCCGGAACACCTCGGCAACGAGAACCTCACCGCCGTCGCTCAGGGAACGCCTCAGCGGGTGGCGGGTAGTTCTTTCGACCCGTTCCCGTTTGGAGACACAAGCTATGCCACGAGGTCGGGACCCGGCTCCTACCTAACCGTTGGCCCTCACGCGTCGTTGGACTTGGGCGGTGACTTCTCCTACTCCCTTTGGGTGAGGCGGACTGGTCCCGGGCAGTTCCTGAAGATGTTCCAACATCAGACGTCACCTCCGGGATCGTTTGCCCAAGTGGAGACCGACAATCCCGGCGGCATCGTTTGGAATGTCCGCGTCAATGGCAATAACTCGGAAGTGAATACCACTCCGTTCCTTGGCGACGGCGAATGGCACCACCTCGCACTCTGGCGGCAGGGAGGCACTGTCGGCGTCTACGTGGATGGTGAAGTCATTGGGCTCGGTGGCTTCGGCGAACAACAACTGCTCGGCGATACCGACATGCTCACCGGCACGACGGGGTTTGGCCTTGGGGCCCAGGTCGACGGCGACGCTGCCTTCCCCGGCGAGATCGATGACTTCCGGATCTACACCGTGGCCCTCAATCAAGAACAGGCCCGAATGATCTACAACGACGGCCTCGGTGATCTCCTCAGTCTGCCCTTCGCCATCACGGCGTTTGCGCGCAATGACGTCGCGGAGCAGTTGGAAATTACTTTCAACTCGATCGCGGGCCGCGACTACGCGATCGATCTCTCTGATACATTGAGGGACGGAGTCTGGGCCGAAGCCAGCGACCTGCAGGGCGCGGATGGGAGCAGCACGAGCGCCACCGTCAGTTTCGAAAACATCATGCTAAATTACGGCGGCAACCTCCCCGGTGTTCTCAATGTTCGCGTGCGAGACATCACGGTACAGGACGATCCGAATCCCTAATTCTTCGGATCGTGGCCGCTACTGGATGCTGTTATCTCATCAAGCATCCCACTCGCCTCCCTCATCCCAAACAGCTCACTCAGGTTCTGTGCACCGCGGCGGCTGCGTTTTCGGAGGTAGCCGAAGGAAAATTCCCGCTCGGTGAGTTGTTCATCGACGAATCGAAGCGGCAGGAACAGGCCGTCCACCGCCGCGCTGAGCTTCGGATGGGCATTGCTCCAGGAGGTCATCTTCCACGCAGGAGTTCGTCAGGTCGGGCGCAGCCCGTAGTGTCGCAAGACTGCACAGGCAATCAGGTAGGTTGCGACCAACGAGCCTAGCAGAACAAAACAACTGCGCCGTGATGTGGGAAGCGCTCGCAAAGATACGGCTGTCCGTGCCGAAGGTCAAAGCACCGGGACTAGTAGAGCGATTCTCAGAAGTTTCCTGATATTCCCCAGTTCACCAGCAACCGATTTGGTCATCCTGAAGGAGGCACG
>CAJIAN010000917.1_pt1 | contig 16348 bp, 11 predicted proteins | sample 9199061 | NCBI WGS metagenome assembly CAJIAN01 (sample SAMEA7708264, study PRJEB35096) | sediment metagenome | biome: marine neritic benthic zone biome [ENVO:01000025]; feature: sediment [ENVO:00002007]; material: shallow marine sediment [ENVO:03000034] sea grass bed [ENVO_01000059] ...
GGCGCACCGAGGTCGCCAGCGAGAAGCCGCAGCGCACCACCCACCTGCACGGCATCATGAGCACGCCGATCTTCACTGGCACCCACCTCTACGGGGCGTGCAGTTACGGCGAGTTCCGCTGCCTCGACGCGACCAACGGCGAGCGCCTCTGGGAGAGCCTCAAACCGATCGCGCTGCAGCGGCCGACGCGCTGGGGCAACGTCTTCATCACCCCGCAGGCGGACCGCTACTTCCTCTTCACCGAGAAGGGCGACCTCGTCATCGCGAAGCTTTCTCCTCGCGGCTACGAAGAAATCGACCGCGCACACATCATCGAGCCGAACTGCGTCGATCTCCGCCAACGCAATGTCGTCTGGTCCCACCCAGCCTACGCGCGCAGATGCGCATTCGTAAGAAACGAAACCGAGATCGTCTGTATCTCTTTGGTTGACTAGTGCGATTCTCGGTTTGAAGAGGCCAAGGAGCGACGGTATCCAAGGCGTTGCCACCGGTGCAGCTCACGGCAAGAATGCCGTGCCGCCCTGGCATTCCCTATCCAACGTCTCTGTCCGACCGGTGGCGATCGACCCGAGCGTGCGAAATCGTAAGGAATCCCGACGCTCAAAGTGGAGTTTCGATGACCGTCTTAGTAACTTGCTCACGGTAAACAACATGCTGCCCCTAAAAAATTGTAAACAATCCCGACACCAAAACTTACAAATCTGTCATGGTTCGCCTGAATTATCATAGTTACTGGTTTATTTGAAAAATAAAATAAAATAAACATACATAAATTGCTCAATATCAATGACTTAATAAATTAATGACTTCCGTTGGCACGGCAGTTGCTTACTTGTTTAGCGGACTGAGGCGGTGAACTCACGGGGGTATGCAACGAAAACCTCTCTAACCAGTAATTCATGAAAACAACTGCACTCCTAAGCGGGGCTGCCACCATGGGGCTTTCGCTCGGCGGTCTCGCATTTTTCCGTCGCAAGTTTTCACGGTAGACACGAAGCTCACACAATTCCTTCCCCTGCCAAATAAGCACGTCTACGACGCAAGTTGTAGGCGTGCTTTCTGCGTTTACGCTAATGGGTCTTGGTGCACTCTATGACTCCCGACCGCGTCCTCTGCAGTCTCTTGGCCATCCTCGGCTTCTGCACAGCGAGTGGCGAGACGGCAACGTCGGCACCACCTCCCGACGATCCGCGACACGACGGCTGAAACCCCCATGGAGCGGGAAGGAGCGCAACTGTGTGTTCCTGAACACCGGAACCGACCGGTTTGCCACGGTCTCCGCCGTGGCGGGATTTGACTTCGAAGACGATGGCCGTGGGATGGCGCTGACCGACTGGGACTACGATGGAGATTTGGAAGTCTGGCTGGGAAACCGTCACGAAACACAATTGCGCTATCTGAGAAACAACGCGGACGGGGTTGGGCATTACATCGTGCTGGAACTCGAGGGTGTTGGAAAGCACGTGAATCGGGATGCCATCGGTGCAGAGCGACAGTCTGGCTGAAGCCGAAGGTGAAGGGGGCTCCACGCACCCCATTGATCCGAAGTGTCCGAGCCGGCGACGCGTTTCTGAGCCAGTCGAGCAAACGTCTGCACTTTGGCATCGCCAAGGGTGATGAAATCGCCGAAATCACTGTCCGCTGGCCGAACGGTCGAACCGCATCCATCGAGGGCATCGCGCTCGACGGACACTACCGTCTCACCTACGGGAACTCCAAGGCGAGTCCACTCCCCCGTCCATCCGGAAGAGCGGCCGACGAGGCACCTGCGGACGAAGATCTCAAATTCCCCAATCCTGGAGATCGCACACTGCTCATCGTTCGACCTCGATGCCTGAACTGGTGCTCGAAACCGACGACGGGAAAAAGACGAAGATCATTTCCAAGGGAAAACCGGTTCTTCTGAATCTGTGGGCAAGTTGGTGCGCTCCTTGTCTCGAGGAGATCTCCGAGTGGAGTGCCAGCAAGGACCGCCTGGATGCCGCAGGTCTGAGCGTGGTTCTTGCCAATGTGGACGGACTCGAAGGCGGGCAAGGATCACGCGAAAAAGCGAAAAAACTCGCCGAGGGAAGGAAGTTTCCATTCACCTGGGGATTCCCCGCGGCGGCTTCTCTGAAGCGCCTCGTGCTGATGCACCACACAAACTACGCCATCAAGCAGGACCTGAAGGTGCCGGCGAGTTTCCTCATTGACGGCGATGGACGTCTCGCTGCGATCTACCACGGAAAGGTCGACCTCGATCAATTGCTCCACGATACCACTCATCTAGGCGACTCGCGTTCCGAACGTCGCCTTGCCGCGGTTCCGTTCCCGGGCCGATGGGATGCCCGCAGGGTCATGGCCAGCGCGGACAAGCGAGCACGCGCCTTTCTTGACGCCGGAGAATACGAGCATGCAGCTCTGCTCTACAAAGAAGCGCTTCCCCACCACCCGGACCATGCTCCGCTGCTCCACGAATTCGGGACATGTCTGCAGAAACTCGATCGGCACGGCGAGGTGATACCCGTGTTGAAGAAGGCGCTCGCGCTTAGCAAGGACCCGCTCGAGCTTGCCGACATCCACACAATGCTCGGCCGCACCTACCAGCGCACCGGACAGCGTGCCCTTGTCGGCCGTCACTTCATGAAGGCGGTCGAACTCAATCCGGGGACGTTCGTCGCGCACTACAATCTGGGCGCCTACTACGCATCGAGTAGGAACTACCTCGCGAGCAGCACACAGTTTCGAAGAGCGCTGGCAGCAGATCCGAAGAACCCGGAGGCGTGGAACTATCTCGGCGTCCCGCTCATCAACATGGGAAAACCGGATGAAGCAAAGAGCTGCTTTGAAAAGGCGGTCGAAGTCGCTCCAAATCACGCGCAGGGTTACAACAATCTCGGCATGTTGCTGGAACGCCAAGGCGCACCGAAAAAGGCTGAGGCTCTCTACCTCAAGGCGCTCGAAGTCGACCCAGCGATGGCGCAAGCTCGGCGAAACCTTGACAGAGTCCGGAGCAAGTCAAAGAGGGACTAGGGGGGCAACACCGGCCTGACGCAGCGCGAATTGTCGCTGGTATGTCCCGCTCGGTCTGATAGGCTTCCATACCATTAAAAATCCGGCTTCATCGCCGTGATCGCCAGTGACAAAAAGGAAATGAATCTTCTCGTCATCAGCTGCTCGCTGAACCCTGACAGCAATAGCCGCATTATGGGCAAGGTGGCCTGCGAGACCCTCGGCAGTGCCGACTGGCTCGACCTGCGCGACCATGACATGCCGCTTTGCGACGGTGCCGGAGTCTATTCGAACGAGGTCACCGCGAAGCTCACAGCGAAGGTTGAAGCCGCCGACGGCATCCTCATGGCCGTCCCCATCTACAACTACGACCTCAACGCCGCGACGAAGAACCTCCTCGAACTCACCGGCAAGGCGTGGACCGACAAGGTCGTCGGGTTTGTCGTCGCCGCCGGGGGCCAGGGCAGCTACATGGCCGTCATGCCGTTCGCCAACAGTCTGATGCTCGACTACCGCTGCACCATCGTCCCGCGCTTTGTCTACGCCACCGGGGATTCCTTTCAGGGCAACGAACTCGCCGACGCTGACGTGAAGTCGCGATTGGAACAACTGGCCAAAGTCTTTGCCGAAACCACGGCGAAACTCCGCGGCTGAAGCCCAACCACCCCACCAGCCATGATCAGACACGCAGCCGGAATTGCCGAAATCGTCGATGACGTGAATGCCGCGGTCGCGTTCTACCGGGACACGCTTGGACTGGAAGTCACTTCGCAGGACGGCGACGACTACGCAATGCTCGCCGTGCCCGGAGTCCTTCATTTCGGAATCTGGAACCGGGCTCACGCCGCCGAGTGCCTCTATGGCAGCAGGGACGAGGCCGGGAAGGTGCCTCTCGGATTCACCCTCGAATTCGAAGTCGATGCGGCGAGCGACGCCGCAAGTGACATCGAAGGTCACGGCGGAAAGCTGGTGCAGGCCCCGCGCGAAGAACCGTGGGGCCAGAAATCATTCCGCATGCTTTCGCCCGGAGGCAGCGTTCTCGGGTTTGCGGAGACGCCGTGGGCTCGGAGAATCATCGAGACAATGAAAGTCACTCCCGATTCCGATGGGGAGTGACAACGGTCGCCAGTCTCCACATTTCGCGGATTGCCTACCGCCATGACGCCTGATCGGAATCAGGCGTTGCGCCACGAGCTTGACGCCGCATGGACGAATTCCGAATATACAACCTCTATTCCTATTCCATGAAGACCCTGACACTCCTACTGACACTTCTCGCGACCGCAACGCTTCGCGCCGCCGACCGACCCAACATCCTTTTCGTCTTCACCGACGACCACGCCCCGCACGCCATCGGTGCCTACAACGGCTGGCTGAAGTCGGTGAACCCGACGCCGACGATCGACAAGATCGCCAAGGGAGGAATGGTCTTCGAAAACAGCTTCTGCACGAACTCGATCTGCGGCCCCAGCCGTGCCGTCATTCTGAGCGGCAAGCACAGCCACAAGAACGGGTTCATGAACAATGGAAATTCGTTCGACTGGAACCAGCAGATCTTTCCGAAGCTCCTGCAGAAGGCCGGCTACCAGACCGCGATGTATGGGAAGTCGCACCTAAAGGGCAAGCCGCAGGGATTCGACTCGTGGGCGGTGCTACCCGGTCAGGGTCTCTACTACAACCCGGACATGATCACCGCCGAGGGCCGCAAGCGCATCGACGGCTACTGCACCGACATCGTCACGGACATGGCCATCGAGTTCCTCCGCAAGAAGCGCGACAAGTCGAAGCCCTTCATGCTGATGACCCAGCACAAGGCGCCACACCGCTGCTGGATGCCCGCCTTGCGCCACCTGACTCTCTACGATGACATCGAGATTCCCGAGCCCCCCACCCTTTTCGACAAATGGGAAGACAACGCGCCACCCGCGCGGCACCAGGAACTCGAGATCGACCGCCACATGGATCTCAACTACGACCTCTTCGTCGATCTGACCGCTCAGTTCACCCAGCCCGCCTCGCAGAAGCGTCAGGATCGTTCCGCGTGGCAGAACATGAAGCGCATGAGCGCGGAACAGATGGAGAAATGGCGCGCCGCCTACGGCCCGAAGGACGAGGCGTTCCACAAGGCGAAGCTCAAAGGCAAGGATCTCGTCCGCTGGAAGTTCCAGCGCTATGCCAAAAACTACCTTCGTTGCGTGAAGGGCGTCGACGAGAACATCGCCCGCATGCTCAAGGTCCTCGAAGAAGACGGCCTCGCCGACAACACCATCGTCATCTACTCCTCGGATCAGGGATTCTACATCGGTGACCACGGCTGGTACGACAAACGCTGGATGTACGAGGAGTCGCTGAAGATGCCTTTCATCATCAAGTGGCCGGGCGTGATCAAGCCCGGTTCCCGCAACACCGACCTCATCCAGAACCTCGATTACGCCCCGACCTTCTTGGACATGGCCGGCGCTCCGATTCCCGATGACATGCAGGGCGCATCACTCGTGCCGTTGCTCGAGGGCGAGACCCCCGCGGATTGGCGCAAGGCGATCTACTACCACTACTACGAGTACCCGAGCGTCCACATGGTTCCCCGCCACTACGGCATTCGCACTGACCGCTACAAGCTCATGCATTTCTACCAGTTCGGAGACGAGTGGGAGTTCTACGATCTCAAGACCGATCCTGACGAACTCACCAATCTGTATCTCAAGGCCGAGCATGCGGACACCATCGCCGGCGTGAAGAAACAACTCGAAGCACTGCGCAAGAAGTACGACGACGACAGCGACGTGTCCGAAAAGCCTGACTCCTGGAAGAAACAGGTGCGCCCGGTCGCGGCGCGACCTTAACGCGACCTTGCCACCACCTCGCGGACGCTCACCCAGTCGGGCAGAATCCAACGCCAGACTCCGTAGACGGCAACGCCGAGCACGACGAGGCAGATGTAACCTATCGATTGGTAGGCGATCGGTGACATCTTCCCGGTGGGAGGCAAGTTGATGCAGAACAGGTGAACGAACGTCACGAAACCGAGCAGACCGAATCCGATTGCGGCGAGAGCCCAGAACACCACTCGCGCACTCCTCGATTGGTGAACCGGTGAGATGGCCCAAAGTCGCACCTCGGGGGAGTTTGCCACCGTTCCCGTCGGCGGCCCCTCGCTGCCGAGTTCTTGTCCAATCGCCCGCAGAGTCCTGCCAGAACTGATGGCCCAGAGAACGAACAACCCGAATAGGACGCCGTAGGTCAACGAAAACGCGATCCTCGGGACATCAAAGCCGAGCACCGAAATGTTGGCTTGGTCAGTGAAGAACTGGCGTCCCGTCATCAAGTCGAGGGCAAACAAAAAGTGAATCGCACCCAGCACCTTGAAATAACGATACCAACCCGCTTTGGCGCTCCGGAGCGCACATTTCAGGAGTTCTTCTTGGGGCGATACCACTCCCTACCCTCAACAATTCGCGGTCTTCGTGCCAGTTCCAACTTTTTAAATTATCTTGATATTTAGTGAAAACTAACTAAACAATGAGGATGCAAATGATCAAGAAAATCTCCCTCCTTGCCACTGCCATCGCGGTTGCCATTGGCGCATGCAGCTGCGAAGCCACTTCCAAGACGACCAAGGGCGCAGTCATCGGCGCAACTGCCGGTGGGATCGTCGGAGGCGTGGCTGCGGATGACAACAAGGTGGGGGGTGCCGTTCTCGGAGCCGCCGCTGGAGGCGTGGCTGGCGGCCTGATCGGCAGCCACGCAGACAAGAAGGACGAGCGGGAACGCATCGACAACCGTCGAGCCAGCCACACGCGTCCCTCCTACTATTAGGATGTCGCCATCCTGACATTGTTTTGATAACCCGACGCCCGGCAGTACGCCGGGCGTTTTTTTCTTCCGCATTTCGAACTTCGCACGGCGCGATCCCCAGGGTAAGAAGCTCCGGTGGCGAATCAGAAATTCATCCTCCAACTCGGCACCAACAACTGGCAGCACGCCGACGAGTTCGCACCCGGATCGGGCATCCTGCACGAAGCGCACCACCACGGCTACAACCAGCTTCCCGGCATCGCTTCGTTCTCGATCTTCCCGTCGCAGATTCAGAGTTCCGAGCGCTCCGACGTCGCGGTCTTCCGACTCGAACACGAGATCCCGATCTGCGAGTCGATATCGCCGGTCAGTTCCTACCGGTGGCATTCCATGTCGGACGAGGTCTTCGCCGCCTACCGTCGGCGTCTGACCGAATTCGTTCTCGACTTCATGGAAGGCGTCGAGAGCGCGCATGACGGATCGTTCGGACTCGCCATCGCCCATCATTCCTTCCTGAACCCGGTAGTGATGAACGATGTCATCCGCATTCGGTCGGAACACGGAAAACCGCCCATGCCGCTCCTCTGCTTCGTGCACGGCACAGCGCTCAAGATGTACGCGAAGGAGAAAGCAGGAGACGAACCGGACGAGTTCCCTCCCCGGTTCCTCCCCTTCATGAAAGAGGAAGGTATCTTCGACCACGCCCAGCAGGGAGGTGTTGACGTCTGCGCGGCCATTTCGAACGAGCAGATCGACCACTTCTGCGAGATCTTTCCCGAGTTCCCGCGGGAGCGCGTCATGCTTTCGCCGAATGGCTACAACCAGGACATCTTCCAGGTGCTACGCGATCCTCGCGACGTGTATCGCGAACGTGACGCGGTGCTCGCGGAGTTCACCACCGCTCCCTACGAGGGATCGTCGCGTTCGGCAGCGCCGGTGGCCGTGGAAGGCGGGTTCGACCATGTCGTTGTCTTCTGCGGCAAGTTCGCGGACTGGAAACGGCTTGATGTCCTGTTGCGCGCAGCGGCCACCTACGAGAAGTCCGGCCGGAAAACCGCGACCCTCATCGTCGGTTCCGGACCCCTCGAGGACCAGAAACGCATGCAGGACCTCGCCCTCGAGGAACTGGGCCTCAACTGGGCCTACTTTCTTGGCCCGAAGGAACAGCCCGATCTCGCGACGCTCTACAATACTGCGGATGTCGGCTGCTTCCCTTCGTACAAGGAACCGTTCGGCCTTGTCTTCATCGAGTGCATGGCGTGTGGCACGCCCGTGATCGGTGCCAACTCGGGGGGACCACGGGATTTCGTGAACGAAGATGTCGGCACCTTGGTCCCCGAAACCGACGACAAGGATGCCCTCGCCCAATCCGTCGCGGACGCCGTCGCGACCGCCCTCGACGAAAACTGGAAGGCGAGCAAGGGCACTACCGCAGAGACCTATGCCGCATCCGAGTTCAGCGTTCTCCACCAGTGTGCCAACCTGCTCGCCGGTGTTGACCGCCTGCTGCCTTGAGCCACCACAAATACCGTTCGGTTTCAGCGGTTCTCCCCGTATTACAGACGAGAGAATTCCGCGTTGGAGCTGCCAGTTTCCCGTGTTACACCGTAGCTGGAGCGCCTCTGCCCTCGTCCCCGCGCACGCCAGTTGCCCTACTCACCGGCAGCCTGCCCCCATGGCGCGTTGACATGGAGCGACTTGCGCGGGAAACACGATGCCAGACAATCAACACAAGAACCGGCCGCGTTCTGACGCTTCGGAAGGCCAATCGGGCGCGAAGACAGCGCTCCGATTCGTCCTGCCGGGAATCATCCTGCTCGTCGGCTGGGTCGCTTACTCCAAACTGTCGGTGGAGAAAGAGAAGGAGAAGCCTCCGCCCGGCAAACCCCGAGCGCTGAAGACGAAAGTCGTCGAATTGAGCCTCGAGGACTTTCCCACCGTCATCAAAACAGACGGCATCGTCCGCGCGCACAATGAAGTGACCCTCACCTCGCAAGTCGCTGGGCGGGTGATCAAGATCAACGAGCGCTTCGAGGACGGGGCGTTCTTTGACGAGGGCACGATTCTCGTTCAGCTGGACCCGGTCGACTACACCGCCGCGGTCAAGGCCGCCGAAGCCACCCTCGCCCAGGCAAGGGCGGCGCATGCGCAAGAAAAAGCAAAGTCGGAACAGGCTCTCCTGAACTGGAAGGAACTCGACCTCGGAGAAGAACCGAATGACCTCGTCCTCAGGAAGCCGCAACTCCGCGAAGCCGAGGCGCGGGTGGACTCCGCGCAGGCACAGCTCGAACAGGCGAAACGCGATGAAGAACGCACGAAGATCCGAGCCCCTTTCGACGGACGCGTGCTCATCCGCTCAGTCGGCGTGAGCCAGTCGATCGCCGCAGGCACGGCACTGGGCACGATCTTCGCCATCGACTACGCGGAAGTCCGCATTCCCATCGCCGCGAGCGAGATGCGTTTTCTCAAACTGCCGGAAGACCCGGACGACGAACCCGTGGCCATCGAACTGCGCGATGCTCTCGAGGAAACCAATGAGACGGTTTGGAAGGCGGAGATCGTCCGCACGGAAGGTGCGCTCGACGTCAACTCGCTGGAACTGTTTGCCATCGCCCGCATTCAGGATCCCTTCGGCAGGAAAACAGGGCTTCCTCCACTCCGGATCGGCCAACCCGTGCTCGGTCTCGTGCCCGGCGAGGTCCTGAAGGATGTGTTCGCCGTTCCGCGCGATGCCGTCCGGCAACTCAACCGCATCTACGTCGTCGACAAGGACGAACTCACCATCAGCGGTCGCACCGTGACCCCGATCTGGTCCGATGAGGATTCCGTCGTCATCCGGGACGAGACGATCAAGGACGGGATGCTGCTCTCCACGACGCAGATGGCCTATGTTCCCGACGGCGCCAAGGTCGAAATCGAAACGGAACCGGAGTCCGAGACGGAGGCTGCGGAATCCGGCGATGCCAAAAAGGAAACCGAGACCGAGAAGTCTTCCTGAGTTCCATGATCCGCTGGTTCGCCAACAACGGCATCGCCGCCAATCTACTGATGCTCGGGATCCTCTTCGCCGGCATTCACAGCGCCTACCAGCGGGTGGCTTTGGAAGTGGTGCCGCAGCTGAGTTGGAACACCATCTACATGGAGGTGCCTTACCGCGGAGGAACGCCGAAGGATGTTGAAAGAGGCGTTCTCATCCCGGTGGAGGAAGCCATCGAGGGCGTCAAAGGGATCAAGATGGTCAACTCGGATGGGCACCGCGGCATGGCGAAATTCTACTTCCAAGCCGAAAAGGGTGCCGACCTCAACAAACTGCTCGATGACATCAAGGGCCGGGTCGACACCATCTCGACATTCCCCAGCGAAACGGAGCGCCCGAAGATCCTCATCGCCGATTCGAGCAATCACTTTCCGGTCCTGAGCGTCGCCGTGACGGGCGATCTCGACGAATCGGCACTACGAAAAGTGACCCGGCGGGTCCAGGAGGACCTCCTCGAGATCGACGGCATCAGCCGCGCCGACATTCAGGGATCGCGGCGAAGCGAGATCTCGATCGAGGCCAACCTGCCGAAGCTTCGATCCTACAATATCGGCTTCCGGGAACTCGCGGACGCCATCCGGCGATCATCCATCGATCTTCCAGCTGGCTCGATCAACAGTGAGAGCGGGCGGCTGGTCGTCCGGACGAAGGGGCAGGCATACACCAAAGCCGAATTCGACCGCATCCCAATCCGCGCGGCCAATGGCGCCGAGGTTCTCGTCGGCGAAGTCGCCGTGGTGAACGACGGCTTCGAGGAGGACAAGGTGATCACCGAGTTCAACGACCGCCCCGCGATGTTCGTCCAGGTGAAACGCACGGGAAAGGAAAGCGCGATCGACATTTCCGACAAGGTCAACGCCTACGTCGAAAGCTCCGGTTCGAGGTTTCCCGACGGTATTTATCTCTATACCTGGGATGACAACTCGCTCTCCATGCGCGGTCGCCTAGGCACCCTGTTCTGGTCGCTCGTGCAGGGATGCATTCTCGTCTTCATCGTGCTCGGGCTGTTCCTGCGACCGCAAGTCGCCTTCTGGGTGGTGCTGGGCATTCCCATCAGCTTCGCCGGCGGCGTCCTGATGATGCCCTACCTCGGCGTGACGGCGAATGTGATGAGCCTGTTCGGGTTCATTATCGTCCTCGGCGTCGTCGTCGATGACGCCATCGTCACCGGCGAGAACGTCTATTCGAAACTGCGCACGGGAATGAATCCCCTCGAGGCCTCGGTTCTCGGGACGAGAGAGGTCACCGTTCCGGTAACCTTCGGAATTCTCACCACCATCGTCGCGTTCCTTCCCCTATCGTTCATCGATGGACGGTGGGGCGACTTCGCGAAGCAGATCCCTCCCGTCGTGGCTCCGGTCCTCCTCTTCTCGCTGGTTGAGTCAAAGCTGGTCCTTCCGGCGCACCTCAAACATGTGCGTCCACGTGGCGAACACGCGGGGCCATTCGCCCGGTTCCAGATGCGCATCTCGGCGGGGCTCGAATGGGCTGTCACCCACGTCTACCAGCCGAGTCTCGAGTTCGCGGTGCGCCATCGCGCAAGTGTGCTTGCCCTTTTCATCGCGATGGGCCTCGCCATGTGGGGATACTGCAAGGGCGGCCGCATGGGCTTCGCCTCCTTTCCTTCGGTCGAGAACCTGAAGGTCACCGCTTCCCTGAATCTTCCCAACAACCTCCCCATCGAACGGACGGGCGAGTACGTCCAGCAGATCAGCGAGGCGACCGAGACCTTGAAGAAGGATTTCGTCGATCCCGGGACGGGCGAATCGCTCATCCAGAATGTCGCACGCGTCACCGGCTCGGGGTGGCTTGGCGGAAGCTACGATCACTCGCGCGGCCACGTCATCGTCGAAGTCGTGCCGCCGAGCCTGCGCTCGGAACCCGGACCGAAGAACAGCGAGATCGCAAAGCGCTGGACGGAACTCGTGGGCCCCATCGAGGAGGCGGATTCGTTTTTCATCCGCGCGGAAGTCACCGGAAAACGCCAAAACGACGATGAAAAGCAGGGCGAGCCGATGGAACTCGAACTCCGCGGGCCGAACTCCGAGGCAAAGAACGAAATCGCGCGCAAGATCAAGGAGATGCTCCAAGGCTACGAGGGCATCAACGGAGCGTGGGCGCGCATCAACTACGGCCAGGACGAGCTCGAGTTCACGCTGAAACCACGCGCTGCGGAATTGGGCCTCACCCAGCAATTGCTCGCGCAACAAGTACGCCAGGCCTTCTACGGCGAGGAAGCCCAGCGCGTCATGCGCGGCACCGACGAGGTCCGCGTGATGGTCCGGCTCCCCCGCGAGGCTCGAAAGTCCCTCCACACGCTCGACCGACTCAAGGTCCGCACTCCCGAAGGCGCGGAAGTCCCTCTCTACACGGTCGCCGATGTGAAATTCACCAAGGCGCCCTCTTTCGTCGAGCGCAATGACGGCGCCGAAGTCATTCGCATCGGCTGCGCTCCGCAGGACGAAACCGTGGACATCGTGGGCATCGCCAAGGAAGTCACCCCGCGCATCGAGGAATTGGTCAACGAAACCGAGGACTTGTCCTTTCAGTTCACCGGCTACCTCGCCGAGCACGAGGAATCGAAGAAGCAGACACTGATCCTTGCCGGCGCCCTCCTCTTCGCATTGTTCGCGCTTCTCGCCATCCCGTTCAAGTCCGTGATGCAGCCCATCTATGTGCTGCTCGCGCTCCCCTTCGGCATCATCGGCGCCCTCCTCGGCCACATGATCATGGACATCACCCCGTCTTACCTGTCGATCTTCGGGATGCTGGCCCTCGCCGGCGTGGTGGTGAACGACTCGCTCGTCATGGTCGACTACATCAACCGCAGGCGGGAACAGGGCGCTTCGCTGAAGGAAGCCGCACTCGAAGCCGGCGCACGCCGATTCCGCCCGATTCTTCTGACTTCCATCACGACTTTTGTCGGTCTCGTCCCGCTTCTCCTCGACAATTCGCTCCAAGCCCAGTTCCTCATCCCCATGGCCGTTTCCCTCGGCTTCGGTGTCCTCTTTGCCACCGGAATCACGCTCTATCTCATCCCCTGCGCCCTGCTGTTCTTCGATGATCACGGAAACCGCATGAAATCCGCGCTCCGATTCCTCGGCTGGGGATAGACACTGGAGATCGCCTCTGCTAAAACTCCCCTCCCGACTCAACCACCACCTCAACCCATGCGTCGCCTGCCCATCCTCGCCGGTCTGTCCGCTGCCCTGCTCCTGTCGGGCTGCTTCGGCCTGTTCATGAAACGGCCCTACCACAAGCATGGAATTGTCACTCCCGAAATGTGGCAGGCCGCCGCTGCAAGCAACCAGGGAAAGACGACCAACAACTGGGTGAAAACCTTCAAGGACCGCGAGTTGGTGAGACTGGTCAAAGCGGCCATGAAGCACAATCCGGATCTTCAGGAAGCCGCCGCCCGGATGGAATCGGCCAAGCAGGGTGCCATCATCGGACGCGCGGCCCGATTCCCATCAATCAACTTCTCGGGATCGGCACGGCGCACCCAGCGCAGGGATCTCATCACCATCACGCCCGAACCGACCGCGATGCTCAACGATGCCGCAGGGAGCGCTGCCGCCGCGGCAGCCGCGATGTCTGGCAACGGCGGCGGCACGATGCCGAGCGCACCCACGACCGGTGGAGGCTCGATGCCTATGGGAACCACCACGGGAACGATGACAACCACGACGACGGTGGTGACGCCGACGTCGCCCGGAACCAGCGGCACGACCGGAGCGAGCCCGGCTCCCATGATGGACGCCGCCGCCGCGGTCGTGGCACCGGCAGCCGCCGTGATCACGCCCGAGCCCCCCGAACCAATCACGAGGCTCGAGACCGTGCGGGAATCCGACTACGGCCTCACGCTCGACGCCTCATGGGAAGTGGATCTCTGGGGTCGACTTCGCGATCTCGATCACGCTTCCTACGAAGACTATGTCGCCGCCCAGGCCGACTTCCATGCGGCGCAACTCTCCCTCGCTGCGAACACCGCCAAGGCATGGTTCAATCTGATCACCACCCAACAGCAGATCGAACTCGCTGAAAAGACTCTCGACAGCTTCGTGCGCAACAACCGGATCATCGAACGCAACTACATTGCGGGCGACGAAACGGCGAGCCCACTCGACGTGCAATTCGCGCGCAACAACGTCGCCCAGGCCGAACGCGCGCTGGTGACGCAGAAACTGGCCAAGGAGGAAGCCTCCCGAGCTCTCGAGGTTTTCGTTGGAGACTACCCCACCGGAAAACTCGATGGCGGCGACGAACTTCCCAAACTCACCAAGGACGTGCCCGCCGGACTTCCATCCGAACTCCTCAGCCGCCGTCCGGATCTCGTCGCAGCCGAAGCTGCGGTCCGCGCCTCGGCGAAACGCGCGGATGCCTCGCGCAAGAGCCTTCTTCCTTCCTTCATCATGACGGGAGCCGCCTCGACTGCCTCGCCCCGACTGGACTCCTTCCTCGTCGATCCCGACGCCATCGTCTGGACGGCTGCCTATAGTGTTGCACAGTCGATTTTCGAGGGCGGCGCCAACCGCGCTCAGGCGAAACAGGCGCTCGCCCAGAACGAGATCACCATCCGACGCTACGCAAGTCTCGTGCTTCAGGCGCTCCGCGAAGTCGAATCGGCGCTGGCAACCGAGCGCTCGTTGGCCGAGCAGGAACGGTATCTCAACGTGGAACTCAGACAGGCGAACCTCGCCGAACGTCAGGCCAGCCGGGACTACGCAGAAGGCATCGTCGGCATCCTCGAGGTGCTCGAGGCCCAGAGACGGGCGGTGAGCGCCCGGAACTCGATGATCAACCTGCGCAATCAGCGCCTGCAGAACCGCGTCGATCTCCACCTCGCGCTCGGCGGCGATTTCGAGGGATCCTAACCGCAGTCACGATTCTGCGCCCGAGGTGCAACGCGGTGGGCGGGCTTCCCTTCGCCAGTCTAAAAACTGACGCATGCCCCCGTGCCCGCGTCTCAATGGCGCGAACCGCACCGCAAGAAGGTCCCGAATGGCGGAACTGAGATTCGCAATTTTGAGAAATTCCGCCAAAATGACCAGAAAAATGTTGCGATTTTCTATAATTATTATAATTTTATAATGTTTCTGTTATATTTAACCAGACACAGCAAGCAACATGACTACATCAATCGAGCCTCAATCGCGGGCGAAGCGCAGAATATCGAGTGGTTTCTCCTTGGTGGAGGTCCTCGTTACGATCGCGGCCTTGTCGAGCCTTACGGCCATCGCCGTGTTTGCCATTGGAAACGTCACCGAGAATACGGCGGAGAGAAAACTGCAGGCGGATGTCGCAGCGGTGAACTCGGCGATTCGGTTGTACGAGGCCAACGGAGGTAAGATCGTCGGGAGTTGGAAGGCGGACAAGATCCTTGCCGAACTGAAGACGGTTGCGACTGCTGAGTCCGGCGAAAAGCTTCCCGGTCTGCGTGGCGCCCTTCTTGATCCGAGGGTCGAGGCTGTCCTCGAGACCTATGCCGAAGCGGCGGAAGGCGCTCCGAAAGCCCTCTGGGATCCGCTCAATCATCGCTTCTACATCGCCCACACCAGCGAGCGTGGCATTCGCCAGTTCGAATTGAACGATGATCTTTCCAACGTCGCGACTGAAGAGCGGGAACGGACCTCCAATCTCGAGTATGCGGTGGCGGATGACTGGGTCTGGGACTACCAGGATCGCAACCAGCCATCGCTACCCGCACCCACGACTCCCCCGGTCTATCCCGTAGATAGTCCCTCTGAGGCTTCGACCGGTGGCGGTGGTCCTCTCGATCTCAATCCCCCCACCTACTCCGTGCGTGGTGGCGAGCACCCGCTTCCTGCTTTCGACATGGATGTCTTTCTTTCGAACCCCAATCCCGAAGGCGTTTCCCAGATCTACTACTCGACCTCTCCCGGTGTGTGGCAGACCTACGGGGGAGAGGTCGTCACCGTCACGCCGGGAACGAGTATCGAGGCCTACGCCGCGAGCACCGATGCGGAGAACTGGAATGACAGCCCGCACGCTCTGGAAGTCTACAGCGTGATTCCCATCCCGCTCGTCGTCGATATCCGCTTCTCCAAGCACGCCTACACCTACATGGAAATGGGCGGCGCAATGATCCCGGGGATCTACCCTCCGGAAGTGGTCGATTCGGGGACGGTGCTTCTGATGAACACCAACGAAATCCCGCAGCAGTATTTGGACGGCACCTCGTTTGGCATCTATCAGGTCATCGACGACGACACGGAAGTTCCGGTCACGCTCGATCCGAACTTCAGTGGTCCTCTCCCGATCGATCTCTCCAACTACGGCACGGCTTCGGAAGCGACCTTTGAGGCAGTGGCGCTCAGCACCGTCGAGGGAATCCTCAATTCGGACACCGCTACAGCAACAGTCGGTATCGAGCCGATGCTCCTCAGGACCCCGGCGATCCTGGAAGTCGCGCCTCCGGTCGGTCCGCCGAATGGAGAATACGGCGTGCAGAACGATCTGCAGACCGATCTCGGCGACACGCCCGTGGGGGCGCAGGTCTACTAC
>CAJIAN010000716.1_pt1 | contig 16297 bp, 13 predicted proteins | sample 9199061 | NCBI WGS metagenome assembly CAJIAN01 (sample SAMEA7708264, study PRJEB35096) | sediment metagenome | biome: marine neritic benthic zone biome [ENVO:01000025]; feature: sediment [ENVO:00002007]; material: shallow marine sediment [ENVO:03000034] sea grass bed [ENVO_01000059] ...
ATAGACCACGCCGTACCGGAAAATCATCGGAAACGTGTGCTGAAGCCCGGCGATGGTGATTCCCCGGGCCAGCTTCCTCCATAAATCCGCCTGAGTCCGATCCGTCTCCACTGCAGCCAGGGCTTGAAGTGCTGAGCGATACACCAGTCCGCACCATTGCACGGGGAGTCCGATCCAGTTCGGCGTGACCCAATTGGTCGCCCCGAAGACCGGAATCGTCGAGTAGGTTCCGATGGGGCCATCCACGGGCGAATCGAGGTAGATGAACGGAACTCCCGTCCACGCCCAGTAACGTGCCTGCTCGAGGTACTTCGGATTCCCCGAGAGCAGGAACCCGAGCGTGTAGCAGCGCACGAGTTGGCCGCTGGCGAGGATGTCCGGCGTGTGCAATGGCACCTCCCACGTCTGCGCTCCCCGGGGAACACGGTTTGCGTAATTCTTCGTCTGTTGGTCCAGAAGGGCGAGACCGCGGGATCGTAGGGTGGGTTCGCCGGTGAAGGCCGCGGCGTTGAGAATCTCCAGTAGCGGGAGCGAACCGAGCCCGTTGGCGTGGGTTTCGAAATGGGTTTTCGCATAGTCGGGTCTGCCTTTGGTCGCGCGGTAGTGAACGAGCCCCTTCTTGTCGAACCGATCGAGGGAACGACGCGCGCGATTCTTGAGCGTTTCGGTAGCGCGCGCGAGATCGCCGAAGACAAGAGGCGCGACCGGCAAATGACGGACGTGTCCGACTCCGCCCAAGTAGTGGTCTCCCTTGTGCAGTTGTTCCAGACCTTGTTCGGCGACGGCTTCGAGTTGAACACGACGCGCGCCCGCCGGAAGCGCGTTCGCGAGGAATCGGACGAACACACAAGCATCGGCTGCGGGCTGGAATCCGAACTTGCCCTGCCACACGGCATGCCTCCAGCGACCGTCCTGATAGCCGGCGGAGTCGGTCCAGCCGCTGGCGAGGAGCGCCGCGGCAGCGGGGAATCCGCCCTCGAACTCGGGAACGTCCGGGAGTCCGACCGCCGAGACGTATTTCTGGACTGCGGGAACGACGGAGTCGCCGACCACCCCGATGACATGGAAGGTGAACCGAAGCGGCTTCTCGGGGAGAATGGTAAACGCGCGTTCCGGCGTCACCGCATTCTCCGTGCGCAGCGTCCCGACTCCCTGATGCCAAAGTCCCATCAGGTGGGCGCCTGATTGGAACAGGCGATCTGGTGAATCAAAGACGGCGGCGGGATGATCCTTGCGGTTCCAATAGACTCCGAGGACGCGCCCATCGTGAGCGAGTGCCATTAGAGGTTGTGTCAGCTTCACGTCATCGACGATGCGCCGGTTGGCAGCGGCGCCCTTGACGTCGGCTTCGCTGCTGCTTGGTTCGTCAGACAGATATTCGACACCGGGGAGCAGCGCTTGGGTCTTGTCCGAACCGAACGACGCGAGGCCGGGGAACAGATTCACGTAGGGCAGATAGGCCGTTGTGGTTGGTTTCGTCGCGGTGATCGTGGTCTCGACGGCGATGATTCCAGATTCATCCGTTTTGCGAAACGTGCGCACGCAGCGCAGCCCATCGCCCAAGTCGGACCCGTGACCGAGCGCAAATGGTTTACCCGCGATTTCAACGCGAAAGCGCGCTCCGTTTCGCGGAGCGGACACGATTCGTAGCGCCCCGGATTCAATGACGTTTGCCTCTTTTCCGAGAGAAAAGGCTGTGGGCTTTGATAGCTTTACCGGGGCGGGCTTGGGCGCTTTCTCAATGCCGAGCGAGTGAAGTGTGATGCGCCCTTTTCCGATCGCGGGATCGATTCGCAATCTGCTGCCGGCGGGTTGGGGTGGAAGGAAGAACTCGTAGGTGTGCCATTCGCCATCGGGATTGGTCGGGAACCGAATGCTGTCGTTCTCCGAATGCCCTGAGGTGTGGAACACCTGTGCAGGGCCTGGAGCAGTCGTTTTCATTCGCAGCCGGACGAGCAACCGGACGTCCACAGGAAGAAAGTCCATCCGTGATCCCACCAGATAGGGGTCTTCGCCCGTGGACCGGAAAGTCAGTCCATCGCTGCCTGTGCGGAGATCCTCGATGAAGCGGTTCGCGCGGAATCCGTGGCCGGAATTCGTGAATTCGACGAGCCGTTTCGGGTCATCGGCGCACCGACCGTCTGCGAAGGCGCAGCAAACGACAATCGCGATGCCGAATGGACGGATCATGCCTGGGCCGCGGGCTGCGGCTTGGAGTCGAGAGACCGAACGCCGTCGACGACGGACAGGCACGTCGCCACCGTGTCCCTCAGTTTTTCCAGGAATCTCTGCGCTGCTTTTGAGGGGCGGGACGACTTGTGCCATACGGCGGCAATCTGACGTGTCGGCGCCGGGGCTTCAAGACGGCGGAAGCGAACGCGTGGCCGTGAGCGGCTTTCACCCGAGAGTGCCGGAAAGAGGGAGATGCCCATTCCCGCACCGACCAGGCTCTCCACAGTGATGAGCTGGGAGGTTCTGAAGGCAGTCTTGGGCTGGAATCCGGCGCGGGTCGTCGCCTCTACAATTCTCCGGGTGATGGTGTGGGTTGGCTTCATCAGCACGAACTGCTCGTCCCGCAGATCATCCAGAGCGACCTTTTCCTGCCGCGCCAGTCGATGGCCCGGGGGTGTAGCCAGAAGGAGTTCTTCTTCCAGGAGGGGCTCCACGTGCCAGCTCGCACCTTCGATAGGTAGACTCACGACCGCGAGATCGAGTTCGCAGTGGGTGAGCAACTCCCGAAGTTTCACTGTGGGTTCCTCAACCACCGTTCCGCGAACACCTGGGAATTCGCGCGCGAACTCTCGGAGAGCTGGAGGAATCATGAATGGAGCCGCAGTGGGAATGACGCCGATTCGCACCTCTCCGCGTATCAGGTTGCGGTGTGATTCTGCGTCCCGACGCGCCTCCTCGACTTCGCGAAGGATTCGCGAGGCCCGCTTGAGGAACCGTTTTCCGGATTCGGTCAGCGTTGCCTGTTGGCGCATCCGATGCACCAAGGATTCTCCGAGTTCTTCTTCGAGTTTCTTAAGTTGCTGACTTAGAGAAGGTTGGGAAACGAAGCAGGACTCGGCCGCACGGGTGAAGCTGCCCGTGCGGGCCACGGCGACAAAGTATCTGAGCTGATGCAGTTCCATAGGCTCTGCCTATGAAGATAGCCTTCTTCATACCGATGGGCAATGCGGCGTTAAGATTTCAAAAACCGGGGCAGTCCATTTCTACACCCTCCATGCCAGAGGGGAAACTCACTCACCTCCCAAACCCCGATACAACCACCCGAAACACCCGTCAATCATGCCAGGAAAACGCTGGGAAGCATCCGAAATCAAGTCTCTCGAAAAGCAATGGAACCACACCGGTGATGTCACCGCAGTGAAGATCCGCGGAAGAACCCGGAACAGCATCAAGCGCAAACTCATTCGCCAAGGCCTGCTGGAGAGCCATCAACCTCCGAGGCATCCATGGAAGGCATCCGAAGAAAAGTATCTCAAGAAATGCGTCGCTGACGGAATGACAGCACGTGAAATCTACGATGCCGGAAAACTGAACCGCAGCAAGGATTCGATCGCGCAGAAGATCAGCCGCATGTGTCTACTCGCTGGCAAGAAGCGTTCGCAGATGCTTCGTGAATGCCGCCGCCTCTACGGACAAGAGCTGGAAGAGTTTCTCACTGCGGTGAAGGAGTTCGGCGAGAGCCGTCACACGCAGTGGTTCGTCTGGAAGTATGCGGTCGGGCGGGGAAAGGTGAAGCGCGCGCTTGCCGAATCCGGAAAGCTGGTGACTTGGCAGGACGCCATGCAGATGCCGCAGACGAAGGCGCGCTTTGTCAGCCGCGTCAGCGAAGCGAGCGCCCAGGCATGGGAACGCCGGCGCGAACTTCTCAAGGAGCAACTGGTCGATCGTCTCCACGAGATTGATACGGAGATCGAGAAGAATCCGAATCTCAAGCGGCGGGCCAAGTACAACCGGCGCATCTGTGAGACCTGCTACGGCTCGTGGTTCGCGTCGGAGGAATTCTTCAAGCCGAGTGTGAAGCGTCTTCCCGACGGTCGCCGCAAGGTCTATCTGCAGCGCAGTTGCCGCATCTGCACCTCGGGTGCGCGCGGGACCGCCAGCAAGGACCGCCGCAACGAGCGCGTCGTCCGCAAGCGCTGGAATCAAAGCCTCACCCGCTTCGAGAAGGCACTTCGCGAGTCCCATCCTGAGTTGTTTGGAGAAAGTAGCAGGGAAGTGATGCGGTGGGAGCCCTTCGTTGAAATGCTCAGCGACATGGCGGCTCCGAATATCGCGGCACTCGCTTCAAGCATCATCTCGATCTACAGCGATGCAGGCGTCAATGACGTCCTCAACAACATCGAGAAGACCTGCTTCGATGGCGAACCCGAACTTCACATCGATGTCTGGGAGCTCGACGAAATGACGCGCGCTCCTTCCGATCACCGGTTGCAGTTCGTTCGTCAGAACAAGCTTCTCAGCTCGGGCAAGGAACTGGCCATTCGCCTCTACCGCGTCATCCGGCTTCCCGCCTACGCCCGTTCGCTGATCTAGAATTGAATCCGCATCGGCGGGTCTATCGCAACTTCAACTTCGGCTTCGAAACGACGTAGGGTTCGGCGCCGCAGCGTAGCACACAGGATGCCTTGCCGTCCTTTCGGCCGGTGCCGAGGTAGAAGTGTTTCTTCGTCCCGAGCTCCCAGATGTCCGAACTCATCGCTCCGCCCTCCACAAGCATCGAGTTTTTGGGAAATCCGGTCGTATTCTGCGGTTCCCCGTAACGCGTACAGAAGTTGTTGCGCAGACGCTGCCATGTCTTCTTCAAGGACGTGTCGTAGTCGCCGGGATTGAACGGCGAACTCTGTAGGACGATTTCCTTGAGGCGTTCGTCTTCATCCCACTCGAAGAATAGATCGAAACGCTCGCCTTCGATCGAGACAAAGTAGAGGCCGTTGATGCCGGTACGCGCGAGGAAAATATCGTGGATCCCGCCCTGGATGTCGCGATTGCGTTTCAGTTCGGCTTCGACCGAGTTACGAGACTGCCCGAATCGGAACTGATCGAACACCGAGAAATTCCCCTTCTGCACGGGCTCCTTGATGCCCGCTTTCTTGCGGGCAAACTTCTGATCCTCCTTGCTGAGCTTCGAGATGTCGAATTTCACCAACCGACCGTTGGGCCGCTTCAGGGTGATCATGGATTTCTCGAGCTTCACGAAGTCCCCGACTAGTTTGTTAGCACCGTTGGCGCTCGTCCATTCGCGGGCGGGCGCGACTGAACCCATGCTGATGACCATGGCGAGTACGGCGAAAAATAAAGCGGTCTGTGTCGTGCGTCGTTCCATCAATCCGAGAGTTTCGACTCCTTCCGGGTGGGGCGGTTCAAAGATACATGGCAACCATCAGACGTCAAAAAACCCGTTTTCCTTAGCAAAAATGTTCGTGGAGTTCCGCGACAAGCTCTTCCGGGTTCTTGCGGACATCGAGAACCAACGCATCGTCAGGCACTTCCAGATCTCTCAGTTGGGAATCGAGAAGAGAAGCAGGCATGTAGTGATCCGTGCGCGCTTCCATGCGTTTTTTCAGCGTATCATGGTCGCCCTCAAGGTAGACGAAGACCGTTTTCTCCGGTGGGTCGTCCGCGCGTAGTCTTGCCCGGTAGGAATTCTTGAGGGCCGAACATGCAACGCAGACGAGATCATGGGATTCTCGCTGAATGACGATTTCCTTGCGCATTCTCTCAAGCCATTCGACACGATCTTCATCATCGAGCGGGGTTCCCCCGCGCATTTTCTCGACGTTTTCCGGCGGATGCAGTTCGTCACCCTCGATGAAGACGGCACCACGCTGCTCCGCGAACATCCTTCCGACGGTCGTCTTTCCGCATCCACAGACGCCCATGAAGATGATGGTCACGTTGGATCAAAAACGCCACCTCCCTTGCGGGGAGGTGGCGTTCCTTAGGATTGATGGTTCAATAAAATGGGAGCAGCGGCTAGTCGACTTCGCCGATGGTCTGAAGGATGCGTCCGGCGATCGCGTAGGGGTCGCCCTGCGAGTTCGGACGGCGATCTTCGAGGTAGCCCTTGTAGCCGTTGTCGACGAAGGACTTCAGGACGCGAATCGAGGCGCCACGGTCGGCGATGCCCCAGCTGAACTTGTCGATCGACTGGGTCTCGTGCAGGCCGGTGAGGCGCATTTCGTTGTCAGGGCCGTAGGCGGCGATGTGCTCGTCCTTCCTATCGTCGAATGCGGCCATGAGCTTGTTGAAGTACTCTTCGCCGCCTTCTTCGCGGATTTTCTTGGTAGAGAAGTTGCAGTGCATGCCAGAGCCGTTCCAGTCACCGGTGAAGGGCTTGCAATGCCACTCGACATCGACACCGTATTTCTCGGCGGCGCGGAGGAGAAGATAGCGGGCGACCCACATCTGGTCGGCTGCATTGGCGCTGCCCTTGCCGAAGATCTGGAATTCCCACTGGCCTTTCGCGACCTCGGCGTTGATGCCTTCGTGGTTGATGCCAGCCGCGAGGCAGAGGTCAAGGTGCTCGTCGACGATCGTCCGTGCGACGTCACCGACGACGCGGTGTCCAACACCGGTGTAGTATTCGCCCTGAGGATCGGGATAGCCAACGTCGGGCCAGCCGAGCGGGCGGCCATCCTGGAAGAGAAAGTACTCCTGCTCGAACCCAAACCACGCATCCGGATCGTCCGGGATCCCTGAGCGAGTGTTCGAGGGATGTGGAGTCCCGTCTGTCAGGTTGACTTCGCACATGACGAGCGCGGCGTTGCCAGTCCGACCTGCGTCGGGAAACACGGCGACCGGCTTCAGCTGGCAATCGGAGTTGTCTCCCGTTGCCTGCTCGGTGGAACTTCCGTCGAATCCCCAGATCGGGAGTTGGTCGAGAGTCGGAAATTCGTCAAAGTCTGCGATTTTGGTTTTGCCGCGGATGTTCGCCACGGGCGTGTATCCGTCGAGCCAGAGGTATTCGAGTTTGTATTTGGCCATTTGTCTATTGGTGGTTCAAGGATTCAGGGTTGGTCACCCGGTGGAGGCGGACAGAACCGCCGGCCAGCCCGGGAGACACGCCGTTAAGGGGCAGAAGAAAAGCAGATCGCGTGCCAATTGTCCAACGCCTTTTTGGCGGGGTTTTCGAAATTTCCAAACTGGCTGAAAATGCGGAAATCCTCGCAAATGTGGGGTTGTGCTCCGAGATCCGCTCCTCCAGATTGGCCGCGCAATGCGTGAGGCAAAGAACACCAAGCGCGCCGCCGTTCACGTCGGCTACGACGGTCGGGTCCACAAGGTATTTCGCGGGCCGAAGGCCGAAGAACGGTTCGACACCGAAGTCCGCGTGCTGAAATATCTCGAACAGCGTGGGTGCGACTTCGTGCCAAGGCTGCTCTTTTCGGATCCCGATTCCCTCAAGATCATTACGAGTAACTGCGGCAAGGTCGTTTCAAAGATCAGCGACGAGAAGCTGAAGGCACTCTTCGATGAACTCGAGACGTATGGGGTGCGCCACGACGATCCCTTCGTCCGGAACGTTACCTATCGCGCTTCCGATGGGCGCTTCTGCCTCATCGATTTCGAACTCGCGACCATTATTGACGAGGAGGATGCGGATGCCGGCGCCTCGGAGCAGGAAAAACGGAGCGTGTCATGGACTTGTCGGACGGATATCGGAAAAAGGAAGAACAACGAGGACGTGTTCGTCGCCCTGGCGCTCGATGCGGAAGGCGTTCAGTTGCTAGGTGACGAAGGCGAGGCAACCTTGCAGGAGCAGGATGCGATTTTCGCGGTCAGCGATGGCGTCGGGGGGGCGCGCTCGGGTGAGTTCGCCAGTCGGACCGCGATCGAGAAGATCTCGAGAATGCTGCCTCCCCACTTCCGGTTGCTGTCGGGGGATGTCGATACGCACGAGCATGGTTTCGTTGGGGAACTATTCGTCGCCATTCATGCGGATCTCGTCACTCTCAGTGAATCCTATCCCGAATGTTCAGGGATGGGGGCAACGCTCAGCCTCTGCTGGTTCACGCCGAAGCATGTACTCATCGCGCATGTCGGGGACAGCCGCGTTTATCGGATCCGGGACGGCAAGTTCGAGCAGCTCACGCACGACCATACCTACGTCGGCTTCCTCAGGCGCGAGGGCAAGATCAACGAACGGCAAGCGCGGGCCCACCCGCGCCGGAATGTGCTCAGCAAGTCGCTTGGCTCGGGACACCAGTACGTCGATCCGCAGGTCGAGACCTTCGACTGCAAACCGGGGGACGTCTTTCTGCTGTGTACTGATGGAGTGACAGACGTGCTCAGGGACAGCACGGTCGAGAAACGGCTGGCTGATGGTGCAACGGCGTCCGATATCGTCGAGGCGTCCATTGGAGGTCCGACTGCGGACAACGCGACCGCGGTCGTGGTGCGAGTGGGTGACTCCGATTAGACGAACTTGCCCGGATTCAGGATGCCCTTCGGATCGAGGGCGTTCTTCAGAGCCGCGTGGATCGACCGGGATTCCGATGAGACGGCGTCGCCGAACCACCGTTTCTTCGCGATTCCGATTCCATGTTCGCCGGTGATGACGCCACCGAGGGCGAGCACTTTCTTGAAGAGCCGGTCGAGAGCCCGCTCGGAACGCTCGCGCACATCGGGCTCGTCGATCTTGTCGACCATGATGTTGACGTGAATGTTGCCGTCGCCGGCATGCCCGAAACTGGCGACGGGGAATCCGAACTCGGCCTGAAGTTCCTCGCAGAAGGAAACAAGATCACAGAGTTTCCCGCGAGGCACGACGACGTCCTCGTTGAGTTTCGTGAGGCCGGTGGCACGGAGGCTGTAGGAGAACGCGCGGCGAAGCTCCCACAGGTTCTCGCAGGCGTCTTCCGTGTCGGCGGTTTCGAGAAAAACGATGTTGTGATTGCTGCGGAGGTGATTCTCGAGCAACAGCAGTTCGGACCTCACCGAGTCTGCATGGCCATCGATCTCGACGAGAATGTGCGCATCGCCATCGGGAACAACGCCGCGTCCCTTGTATTCGCGCGCGGCTTGGAGGGTGAATTTGTCGGTGATCTCCAGAGCGGCGGGAAGGAATCCGGAGCCGAGCACGGTCTCGACGGCGCGTGCGGCCTCGTCAAAATCGGGGAAGCTCGCGGAAATCATCGCGCGCATCGGCGGATGGGGAATCAAGCGAAGCGTCGCTTCGGTGACGATTCCCAGCATGCCTTCCGAGCCGACAAAGAGGGAGACGAGATCGAATCCCGTTTTGTTCTTGTGGCAGCGCCCGCCCGTTTGCAGGACCCGCCCGTCGGCGAGAACGACTTCAAGTCCGAGCACATAAGGTCGAGTGACGCCGTATTTCAGACAACGCGGTCCGCCGGCGTTGGTGGCGATGTTCCCCCCGAGGCTGCATTCCTTGAGGCTGGCCGGATCGGGAGGGTAGAACCACCCTTTTTCGCGTGCGGCGTTTTGAAGATCAACCGTGATCACCCCGGGCTCGACCACGGCGACGCCATCGGAGGTGTTCAGTTCCTTGATTCTGGTCATGCGCGCGACCGAAAGCGCAATGCCGCCCTTGATCGGAACAGCGCCGCCGACGTATCCGACTCCAGCGCCCCGCGCCGTCACGGGAACTCCGCGTTCGTTGGCGAAGGCGAGGGTTTTCGAGACGTCATCCGTCGATTCCGCAAAGACGACGGCGTCCGGTGGATGGGCGACGAGCCACTTGTCGATGCTGTGCTCGGTGATCGCTTCCTCGCTGCGGGATACTTTGTCGGCACCGAGGATGCTGGTGAGTTCTTCAGCGAGGTTCATCTAGTCGAAGAGCGTGGCAAGACGCGGGACGAAGATGATCGCCGCAACAACCACAGAGGCAAGTGCGCAGATCAAGACGGCGCCCGCAGCGAGATCCTTGGCCCGACCGACGAGCGGGTGCTGCTCCGGATGTACGGCGTCGGCGAGCGATTCCAGTCCTGCGTTGAGGCCCTCCATTCCCAGCACCAACGCGATGCAGAGCACAATGGCGATCCATTCGCCTCCGGTGATGTTGAAATAGAAGCCGGCGGCGACCACAACGGCGGTGGCGAGCAGGTGCACCCGCGCGTTGTTCTGCGTGCGGAACAGATGCGCGATTCCCGCGAATGCCGGACCGAAGCTCCGGAGGCACTTCGCAATCGGCGAGGGATCGCGTTCTTTGGACATGGCGCTATTCGGCTCCCGCCGCAAGATCGACGGCGCGGACGGGATCGGTTTCCGCGTCGTAGTCGACCCCATTCAGACCGAACCCGAACAGGCGTAGGAATTCGGAACGGTAATCGTCGATGTCGGCGAACTGCGAAACGTTGTTGGAATCGATGCTGTTCCAGGCATCGACCACGGCTGCCTGCACATCGTCCTCCATCTCCCAGTCGTCAATGCGAATGCGCCCGGCGTCGTCGAGAGTCGGGGAATTTCCGAGATTTGCGGCGAACAGGCGATGGATTTGCTCGGTGCAGCCCTCGTGGTTGCCGCGCGCCTTCATTTCCTTGAAGAGAATCGAGATGTAAAGCGGAACGACAGGAATTGCAGAGCTCGCCTGGGTGACCACGGCCTTGTTCACCGAGACGAACGCGCGTCCTCCGCCGGAGGAGAGTTTTTCTCCGATGCGTGCGCAGGCCTCTTCGAGGTCGATCTTCGCCCGGCCGATCGTGCCGTCCCTGTAGATCGGCCATGTGAGTTCCGGTCCGATGTAGGAATACGCGACTGAGGTTGCTCCATCTGCGAGAACGCCGGCCTCGGAGAGCGCATCGATCCACATCTCCCAGTCCTCGCCGCCCATCACCTTGACCGTTTGTGCGATCTCCTCGTCGCTCGCCGGCTCGATGGTCACGTCTTCGATGATGCCCTTGTCGGTGTTCAGATTCTTGTTCGTGTAGCTCTGGCCGATTGGTTTCAGGCAGGACTTGTAGACGTCGCCGGTCTTCGGATCGGTTCTGCGTGGGGAGGCAAGGCTGTAGATGACCGAGTCCACCTGCCCCAGATCCGCCTTGATCGTCGCGATGGCCTGCTCCTTGAGTTCGTCGGAGAAGGCATCACCGTTCAGGCTGCGCGCATACAAGCCACTGGCTTTCGCCGCAGCTTCGAATCCTGCCGAATTGTACCAGCCAGCCGAACCCGTGCGTCTCTCGGTTCCCGGCTTCTCGAAGAAGACGCCCAACGTGCCCGCACCGCCTCCGAATGCAGGGACGATGCGCGACGAAAGCCCGTAGCCGGTCGAGGATCCAATGACGAGGACGTTCTTCGGACAATTCTCCAGCGGCGGCCGGCTTTTCACGTAGTCGATCTGCTCCCGCACGTTGGCGGCGCATCCGTCCGGGTGCGCGGTGGTGCAGATGAATCCCCGTATCTTCGGCTGAACGATCATGATGCGCTATTGATTATCAGTCCCGGCGCAGAATGCAAGAAACGGGCGGCTTGAAGCATGGCGGCGTTGCGACTATCTAATCAGCCCACATGCATTCCTTCGAATACCGAAACGGCACTCTTTTCTGCGAGGAGGTGAGTTTGCAATCGCTCGCCGAGGAGCACGGCACTCCGTTGTACGTCTACAGCGGGGGGACGATTCGCGATCACTATAGGCGCCTCGATGAAGCGCTGGCGGAAGTGGATCACCTGATCTGTTACGCGGTGAAAGCCAACTCGAACATCGCCATTCTGAACCGGCTCGCCGCGGACGGCGCCGGATTCGACATTGTTTCGGGTGGCGAGCTCTACCGGGTGATCAAGGCCGGGGGAGATCCCTCGAAGTGCTCGTTCGCCGGGGTGGGCAAGACGCGTGAGGAAATCGAATACGCGCTCGAGCACGGGATTCATTCCTTCAACGTCGAGTCCGAAGCCGAGCTGCGCTATATCGACTCGGTGGCCGGGGAGGTCGGTAAAAAGGCGCCGGTATCGGTCCGCGTGAATCCGAACGTGGACGCGAAAACACACAAGTACATCTCGACGGGCAAGAGCGGGAACAAGTTCGGGATCGACTTCGAGTTCATTCCGGGCGTCTACGAGCGTGCGTCGAAGCTCGAGAACGTCGAGCTGAAGGGCCTGCAAATGCACATCGGATCGCAGCTCACTTCTATCGATCCTTTTCTCGAAGCGGTGAAGAGGGTGGCGCCCCTCGTTGCCGACCTCAAGTCGGCGCATGGGATCGACTTCTTCAGCCTCGGCGGCGGAATCGGCATCATCTATCAGGATTCACTCGCCAGCGGCAGCGACAATTGGTGGCAGGGCAAGGAGGATACGGCGCTCCCATTGACCATCGGCGCCTATGTCGACAATCTCATGCCGCTTCTGAAGCCGCTCGGAGTGAAAATCCTGCTTGAGCCGGGGAGGTTCATCGTCGGAAACGCCGGCGTCCTCGTCACAAGGGTACTTTACGAAAAAGAAGGCACGACGAAGACGTTCAAGGTCGTCGATGCCGGAATGAACGATCTCATCCGACCGGCGCTCTATCAGGGCCACCATGACATCGTTCCCGTCTCGGAGGCGGATGCTGGAGCGTCCAAGATGGTTGACGTCGTCGGCCCAATCTGCGAGAGCGGGGACTTCTTTGCCCAGGACCGCGAACTGGCGGACGTTGGAGAGGGAAGGTACTTCGCGCTCATGAGCGCGGGTGCGTACGGCTTTGTCATGGCCTCGAATTACAACACTCGTCCGATGCCGGCGGAGATTCTCGTCGAGGGCGCCGAGGCGCATGTCGTGCGGCCGCGCCAGTCGTTGGATGATCTCGTGGGATCGGAAAAGATTCCTTGAGAATCTCGGCCGCTTCGCCCTAGTTATTTTCGTCATGTCGTGCCGGAGATTTGTGATTGCCGCGATCGCTGCGGTGTTGTTCGCGTCTGCACCCATCGCGGAAGCGAGTCTGTTTGGCGGCAAGTCGAAGTCCGCCTCGGATGGCGAGTACATCATTGTGAGTGGAGGGCCCGCGCTTCGGAAATGGGAGGACCTGCGGAAAAAGGTCGAGCAGCACGACCGGTGGTGGGGGAACTTCATCCGCTCGGCGAAATTCCGGATGACGGAACTCTTCCAGAAGCACGGGTCCAGACTGAACATCACGTGGATGGTCTACCGTCCGGCCTACGTGACTCGCGCGAACGAATCCGGGCAGCCCTACGTGCAGTTTGTCGAATCCGTGCGCGACGATTACTTCGCCGGAGACCTCAATTTGAAGATCAATCTCGTCTGGTTCAGTGACGGTGAGGATGTGATCAACTACATCAACAGGGGACGGAACCGGAAGAACTTCAAGATTACCGGATTCGAGTACTTCGGACATTCGAACCGGCACGCGTTCATGTTCGACTACAGCAACATCGTCAGCGGGGCGAGTCGGGCGTGGTTGCACGAGGACGAGTTGAAGCGGATTAAGCGAAAATCGTTCGCACGCGGCGCCTACTGCAAGAGTTGGGGGTGCCACACCGCGGAGAGCATGTCGAAGAAGTGGAAGTCGGCCACCGGCGTCGGAATGTGGGGAGCGTTGGGGAAAACGGACTACACCCCGCTGCAGGACGACAAGCTCCCGATGATTTCCGGCGGCGGCTACTGGAAACGCTGAAAGCAGTCTGCGCGAGTTCCCCGTTGTAATCTCGCGGCTGCGCCGCTATTTATGGCCATCCCGATGGAATTGTCCGAACTTCAACGCATCTACCACCAGCCGTTCTTCGAGCTTTTGAAGCAGGCGCGCGCGGTCCACGAGGAGCATTGGCCTGAAAAGGAAGTCCAACTCTGCACGCTGCTGAGCATCAAGACCGGCGGTTGCAGCGAGGATTGCGCGTATTGCGCACAGAGCGCGCGCTACAGCACCGGTGTGGATGCCGAGCGTCTCATGGCGCGCTGCGACATCATGGAGCGCGCCCGCGCCGCCAAGGAGAACGGATCGACGCGCTTCTGCATGGGCGCGGCATGGAAAGGCGTGCGCGCGGGAACGAAGCGGTTCGATAACGTGGTCGAGATTATCGAGGAAGTCAGCGAACTCGGGATGGAAGTCTGCGTGACCCTTGGGGAACTCGGTGCGGAGGAGGCTCAACGATTGAAGGAAGCCGGTGTCACCGCATACAACCACAACATCGACACCTCGCCCGAGCACTATGGGAACATCGTTTCGACCCACACGTTTCAAGATCGGCTGAATACGATCCGCAACGTGCAGGACGCAGGCATGTCGGTCTGTTGCGGGGGCATCGTGGGCATGGGCGAGACAGTGGACGATCGGCTGCGCATGCTTGAGGTGCTTGCGAACTTCAATCCGCAGCCGGAAAGCGTTCCAATCAACAGCCTGATGCCGATGCCCGGCACCCCCTTGGAGGGAAGCAAACCCGTGGACACCTTCGATCTCGTTCGGCTCATCGCTACCGCACGTATTGCAATTCCGAATGCCAAGGTCCGGCTTTCCGCCGGCCGCACGCGAATGAGCGAGGAAACCCAGGCTTTGTGTTTCTTCGCCGGAGCGAACTCGATCTTCTACGGAGACAAGCTGCTGACGGCGGGGAATCCGAGAACCGAGGCTGACCTGCAGTTGCTCGGGAAGCTCGGCCTCGCGCCCCAGGAACCGGATCCGGAATTGGGCGCACCGGAAACCTGTGCGGACAGACCGCAACAGCCGGTGGTCGCGGGTTGACCTACCGCTGGATTCTCGGGACACTGTTGTCCTGATGACGAAGCTGATTCTGGGATTCGTGTTCGGTGCAGCGAGCGGGGTTCTCGGCGTGCTCTTTGTGCAGTCGATGTCGAAGACCGATCCGGCGGGTGATCCGGATGCGGTAGTCGAGGCAGTGCCGGTGAAGCTCGAGCGCGATCTTGCGCTCGCCGAGGCGAAAGTCGCAAAGCTGGAGAAACAAAACGAGGAACTGAACCGGAAGCTGTCCGGAACGGGGGCGGTGGCTGCAATCGATCCCGTGAAATCCGCGGACGGGGCCAAGAAGCCGGGTGACTCTGGAAAAAAATCGCTCATCGAGATGATGATGGAATTGGGGAGCACACAGGAGAAGCGGAAGGCGGAGGATGAGGTCGCGCAGCTTGCAGGGCGGCTTGATCTCACCGAGGCCCAGGCGGAGGAGGCTCTGGCCGCGATGCTGGAAAAACTGGAGCGTCAGCAGAAGGCGGGAATCAAACTCCTCTCCGGCGAGGCCTCTCTCGCGGACCTCATGGCTTCGGACGAGGACGATTTCACCGCGTTCGACGCGGCCATGTCCGAGATCCTCAACGAGCAGCAGCAAGCCGAATACGCCGCCGTCCAGGAGGAGCGCGAGATCAAGCGCGTGGAGAAGAAGACCATCGAGGACATGCAGGGGCTCGAGGGCGCGGTCGATCTCACCGAGGAGCAGAAGGATCTCGCGTGGGATGTCTTCGTGAAGATCAACGCCGAGGACAAACCAGGGGGCGCTCCCCCGGATCTGACGCTTGAGGATTTCGGTGGCTTTGTTGACGAGCAGATCGACAAGCGGCTTGAACTACTCCAACCCATCCTGAACCAAGACCAGCACAGCGCCTATCAGGTTCAGGCGGACGGATTCAAGGAGATGGTCATGCAGCTCGTCACCAGTGGCGTGCGCGAGTCGGGCGACGACGAGTGATTGGGATCAAGGCCACCCGCCGTTCTTCTTCATGACCTCGGCGATGGTCACAGGCAACCTCCGCGGCGTTTGCTTTCATCGGCGGCTTCCATGAAGGCGTAGATTTCGAGGGTGGTTTCGGGCGAAACCGGCGGCTTGCCGCTTCGGAAGAACTTGATGATCTCGCGGAGCATTGGGGTGTAGTCGCCGCCCGATTTCTGCTCGGCGATACCTTTCGTGCCAAAGGCGGTGACTTTGTAGCCGCGCTTGCCGCCGCGGATACCGTGAAGCGTGCCGACTCTGCCTCCGGACCAGGTCCCGGTCACCACGACCGTGTCTTTCGTTGTCGTTCGGACGAGGCTTTCACATCCCGTTCCCATGACAGTGAACAGAGCTTCGGTCGGATGGATACCATACCAGAAGAGGTCGGGATGGTGGGGCTCGCTGGGTGCCGGTCCGTAGGAAATGACCGCTCTGACCTCGCCGACATCGGCGTTGGCGACTGCGACGACTCCGGGATACCAGCGCAGCGAGGAACTGCTGAAACACGGGACCTTTTTCGCCTTGGCCAGCTTGTAGATCTCGATGGCGTCCTTGAGCGAGCCCGCGACGGGTTTGTCGATGAACAGAGGCAGACCGGCCTCGATCACCGGTTTGGCCTGGGCAAGGTGCGGTCGGCCATCGACGCTGGTGAGAAGCACCGCATCGACGTGCTTGCACAGCTCCGCAAT